>Ga0316629_10000114_pt1 | contig 13163 bp, 15 predicted proteins | sample OWC_May_M1_C1_D1_FD_207654 | JGI IMG/M metagenome (GOLD analysis project Ga0316629, IMG submission 207654) | Wetland soil microbial communities from Old Woman Creek delta, Ohio, United States - OWC_May_M1_C1_D1_A | ecosystem: Environmental > Terrestrial > Soil > Wetlands | place: USA: Ohio... | reverse complement strand
ACAAGCTCAAGTTCTTCCAGTTCATCAAGGAGGCGGTCGCCTTCGGCCACGGCCGCGACATGGGCACCGCGTTCATCAACATCGACTTCGAGGCGGTCGGCAACTGGGCCGAGCGGCGTGGCATGCCCTACGCCGGCTATATCGACCTGGCCGGCAAGCCCGAAGTGCTGGACCTCGTGACCGAGTGTGTCGAGAAGGTCAACGCCGACCTGGCCGCCGACCCCAAGCTTGCCAACTCGCAGATCCACCGGTTCCTGATCCTGCACAAGGAACTCGACCCGGACGACGACGAACTGACCCGCACGCGCAAGGTTCGCCGCCGCTTCATCCAGGACAAGTACGGGGTGCTGGTCGAAGCGCTGTACTCCGGCCGCAAGGAGCAGTTCATCGAGACCCAGGTCAAGTTCGAGGACGGCCGCACCGGCAAGATCAGCGCGACGCTGAAGATCCGCGACGCCAAGGTGTTCGCGCCCGTGGCCCGGGCGGCGTGACCGCGATGATGGCTGCGCGAGTTCAGCGACGGGCCATGGCGGCGGGGCGCCGTCGGACTTTCCCGAGGCCGGGGCGTGCGACGGCTTCTCCAGCGTGCCCGCTACCGGCGACCCGGCGGCGTGCCCGCCGCCGGTAGCGGGACGGCCGGCAACATGTCTGCGAAGAACTGGCTGGCGCTGCTCTGCCTGCTCATCGGCGTGCCGCTGGCGGCGTGGGGCCTCGCGAACGGCATGCTGCTGGTCGGCCTCGGTGGGCTGGTGCTGGTCCTCGTCTTCCTGGCGCTGCTCGTCCAGTGGATGGCGGGCGCGAGCAAGCCGATGGGCGCCGAAGCCCGGATCAAGCCGGCCGCCAACGCCGCATGGTCGATGAAGGACGAGCCCGTCAAGCCGACTGACCCAGACAAATGACGAACCGCGAACGCCGCATCGGCGATGTCGTCCTCAAGGTCGACAACATCTCACTGGCCTTCGGAGGCGTGAAGGCACTTACCGACATCTCGTTCGACGTGCGCGAGCACGAAGTGCGGGCGATCATCGGGCCGAACGGCGCCGGCAAGAGTTCGATGCTGAACGTCGTCAACGGCGTCTACACGCCGCAGATCGGCCGCATCACCTTTCGCGGCGCCGACGGCGAGCTGCTCACCTTCGACCACATGAACCCGCGCCGCGCGGCGGAGATGGGCATCGCCCGGACGTTCCAGTCACTGGCGCTGTTCAAGGGCATGAGCGTGCTCGACAACATCATGACCGGACGCAACCTGCGGATGAAGAGCAACATCCTGCTGCAGGCGGTGCGCTTCGGCCCGGCGCTCGCCGAGGAGCTCGAGCACCGCGCCTTCGTCGAGAACATCATCGACTTCCTCGAGATCCAGGCGTACCGCAAGACGCCGGTGGGCCGGCTGCCGTACGGCCTGCAGAAGCGCGTCGACCTCGGCCGCGCCCTGGCGATGCAGCCGCGCCTGCTGCTGCTCGACGAGCCGATGGCCGGCATGAACGTCGAGGAGAAGGAGGACATGTGCCGCTTCATCCTTGACGTGAACGACGAGTTCGGCACGACCATCGTGCTGATCGAGCATGACATGGGTGTGGTGATGGACATCTCCGATCGCGTGGTGGTGCTCGATTACGGCAGGAAGATCGGCGACGGCACGCCGGACGAGGTGCGCAGCAACGAGGCCGTGATCGCCGCCTATCTGGGCGTGGCGCATTGACCAGGACGACGACGATGGGCAACCTGAGGAAGAACTGGCCGATCATCACGCTGATCTGCGGCATCCTGATCGGCATGATCGTGCCGCTGGCGTCCGGCATGAGCACGCCGGGTTTCTACGTCGAGGTGCTCCTCGGCGGCCTGATGTCCGGGGTGCTGTACTCGCTGGTCGCGCTCGGTTTCGTGCTGATCTTCAAGGCGTCCGGGGTCTTCAACTTCGCGCAGGGAGCGATGGTGCTGTTTGCCGCGCTGGCGATGGCCCGCCTGGCCGAATGGATCCCGCAGCTGACCGGCATCGACAGCCGCCTGGTCAGCAACATGCTCGCCTTCCTGATCGCCATGGCGCTGATGGTCGGTTTCGCCTGGCTGGTGGAGCGCCTGGTGCTGCGGCACCTGGTCAACCAGGAGGGCGTGGTGCTGCTGATGGCCACGCTCGGCATCACCTACTTCATCGACGGCGTCGGCCAGACGGTGTGGGGCAGCGACATCTACGAGATCAACCTCGGCCTGCCGAAGACGCCGACGCTGATCGCCGAAGGCCTGTTCCAGGGCGGCATCCTGATCAATAAGGAGGACCTGGTCGCGGCGGTGGCGGCGGGCCTGCTGGTGCTGGCCCTGGCGGTGTTCTTCCAGAAGACGGCCACCGGCCGCGCGCTGCGCGCGGTGGCCGACGACCACCAGGCGGCGCAGTCGATCGGCATCCCGCTGAACACGATCTGGGTGATCGTCTGGGCCGTCGCGGGCATCGTCGCGCTGGTGGCCGGCATGATCTGGGGCTCCAAGCTCGGCGTGCAGTTCTCGCTGTCGCTGATCGCGCTGAAGGCGCTGCCGGTGGTGATCCTGGGCGGCCTGACCTCGGTGCCGGGGGCGATCCTCGGCGGGCTGATCATCGGCGTCGGCGAGAAGTTCGCCGAGGTCTTCCTCGGTCCGATCCTGGTGAAGGCCTTCGACCTCGCCGGCGGCGGCATCGAGAACTGGTTTGCCTACGTGCTGGCGCTGGCCTTCCTGCTGGTGCGGCCGGAAGGGCTGTTCGGCGAAAAGCACATTGATCGCGTCTAGTGTCGTCGTCGGAGGCTGGATTGCGAAGCAAGTTAAGCGAGCGAAGCGAGCGGCCGGCAGCAGGAGCACATCGATCGCGTCTCGCGAGCGGCCGGAAACCACAGCACATCGACTGACTGGATAACGATGCTCTACCGAGAAAACGGCCAGTTCAAGACCACCTACCGGGCGGACCAGCAGCTGCTGCCGATCACGCAGGACCGCTTCTTCGTGTGGGGCGTGGTGGTGCTTGCCTTCCTGCTGGTGCCGCTGCTGGCCAGCGACTACGCGTTCCGCGCACTGATCGTGCCGTTCCTGATCCTGGCCATCGCCGCCATCGGCCTGAACATCCTGGTCGGCTACTGTGGCCAGATCTCGCTCGGCCACGCCGCCTTCATGGCGGTCGGCGCCTACGCCGCGTACAACCTGGTGATCCGCGTGCCGGGGCTCAATTTCCTGGTGGTGCTGGTGCTGGCCGGGCTGGTCGCGGCGCTGGTCGGCATCGCCTTCGGCGTACCGAGCCTGCGCATCAAGGGCCTGTACCTGGCGGTGGCCACGCTGGCGGCGCAGTTCTTCGTCGACTGGATGTTCGCCCGCGTCAAGTGGTTCACCAACTACTCGTCGTCGGGCTCGGTGTCGCCGGCCGACGTCGAGCTGTTCGGTTGGGTGATCGACCAGCCGGTGGAGAAGTACTGGTTCGTGCTCGGGGTGCTGGTCGTGATGACGCTGCTGGCCAAGAACCTCGTTCGCTCGCACATCGGCCGCTCGTGGATGGCGATCCGCGACATGGACGTGGCGGCCAGCGTGATCGGCATCCAGCCGCTGCACGCCAAGCTGTCGGCCTTTGCGGTCAGCTCCTTCTTCGCCGGCGTGGCCGGCGCGCTTTGGGGCTTCGTGCACCTCGGCGCCTGGGAGCCGCTGGCGTTCAACATCAACCTCAGCTTCAACCTGCTGTTCATGATCATCATCGGCGGCATGGGCTCGATCCTCGGCAGCTACTTCGGCGCCGCCTTCATCGTCGTGCTGCCGCTGCTGCTCAACCAGCTACCGCACTGGCTCGGCATCGAGATGTCGACGGCGATGATCTCGCACCTGGAATTCATCGTCTTCGGCGCCCTGATCGTGTTCTTCCTGATCGCCGAGCCGCACGGACTGGCCAGGCTGTGGGCGATCGGCAAGGAGAAGCTGCGGCTGTGGCCGTTCCCGCATTGAGTTCTTCAAGCGCTCGGGCATCCACCCAAGCAATGATCATCGAAAGGAGACAGGCAACATGAGACTCGCGACATTCAAGGCCCTCGCGGCCGCGGTGAGCGTCGTTGCTGCCGTGGGCAGCAGCGCGGCATTCGCTCAGGACAAGGGCAAGGCGCCGGCCAAGGCGGCCGCCGCCGGGCCGATGGAGCAGTTCTTCCCGCTGCTCGTCTACCGTTCCGGCGCCTATGCGCCCAATGGCGTGCCGTTCGCCAACGGCATGCAGGATTACCTGAAGCTGATCAACGCCCGCGACGGCGGCATCAACGGCGTCAAGATCACCTTCGAGGAGTGCGAGACCGGCTACGCGACCGATCGCGGCGTCGAGTGCTACGAGCGACTGAAGGGCAAGGGGCCGACGGGCGCGACGGTGTTCCAGCCGCTGTCGACCGGCATCACCTACGCCACCACCGACAAGACCTTCACCGACAAGATCCCGCTGATCACCGCCGGCTACGGCCGCGCCGACTCGGTCGATGGCGAAGCGTTCCCGTTCAACTTCCCGCTGATGGGCACCTACTGGGACGCGGCCGACATCCTGGTGCAGCACGTCGGCAAGCTCAATGGCGGGCTGGACAAGCTCAAGGGCAAGAAGATCGCCCTCGTCTATCACGACTCGCCGTTCGGCAAAGAGCCGATCGCGCTGCTGCAGGAGCGCGCGAAGATGCACGGCTACGAGCTGCTGCTGCTGCCGGTCACCCATCCGGGCGTCGAGCAGAAGGCGACCTGGCTGCAGATTCGCCAGCAGCGTCCCGACTATGTCTTCCTGTGGGGCTGGGGCGTGATGAACTCCACGGCGCTGAAGGAGGCCGTGGCGACCGGCTACCCGCGCGACAAGATGTTCGGCGTGTGGTGGGCTTCCGCCGAGCCCGACGTGCTGCCTGTCGGCGCCGACGCCAAGGGCTACCAGGGCGTGACGCTGCAGCACAGCGCCGGGCGGACCAAGGTGCACGAGGACATCCTGAAGCACGTGCACGACAAGGGCCAGGGCACCGGTCCGAAGGACGAGGTCGGCAGCGTCTTGTACAACCGCGGCATGATCAGCGCGATGCTCGGCGTCGAAGGCGTGCGCCGCGCCCAGGAGCGCTACGGCAAGAAACCGCTGACCGGCGAGCAGGTCCGCTGGGGGCTGGAGAACCTGGCGCTCGACCAGAAGAAGCTCGACGCGCTCGGTTTCGCCGGCATGATGCGGCCGATCTCCACCAGCTGCAAGGAGCACGGCGGCGCCCATGCCGGTCGTATCCACACCTGGGACGGCACGAAGTGGAACTTCTCCTCCGACTGGTACGAGGCCGACCAGCAGATCCTCAAGCCGATGATCCAGAAATCGGCCAACGCCTACCTCGTCGAGAAGAAGCTGCCTCGTCGCGACTGCGCCAAGGAACTGACCGGCGGTTGATCGCCGAAGCATGAAGCGCGCCCGCGCGGCTCCCTGCGCGGGCGGCTTCGGCGAGCCGGCGTCCTGACGTCTCGCCGAAGCCGACCCAGATCCGATCGAGGGCCACCGTGTCGTCCCTGCTCACCGTCAACGGCATCGAAGTCATCTACAACCACGTGATCCTGGTGCTCAAGGGCGTGTCGCTGACCGTCCCGGAGGGCGGCATCGTCGCCCTGCTCGGCGCCAACGGCGCCGGCAAGACCACGACACTGCGCGCGGTGTCGAACCTGCTGCGCGGCGAGCGCGGCGAGGTGACCAAGGGCTACATCGAGTACAAGGGCGACCGCATCGAGGCGCTGACCGCCTACGACCTCGTCAAGCGCGGCATCGTGCAGGTGATGGAGGGGCGGCGCTGTTTCGCCCACCTGACGGTCGAGGAGAACCTGCTGACCGGCGCCTACTCGCGCAGCGCCTCGCGCGGCGAGGTCGACGCCGCGCTGGAGAAGGTCTATGCGTACTTCCCGCGGCTGAAGCAGCGGCGCGCCTCGCAGTCGGGCTACACCTCCGGCGGCGAGCAGCAGATGACGGCGATCGGCCGCGCGTTGATGGCGAGGCCGAACATGATCCTGCTCGACGAACCCTCGATGGGCCTGGCGCCGCAGGTGGTCGACGAGATCTTCAGCATCGTCAAGGATCTCAACGACAAGGAAAAGGTTTCCTTCCTTCTGGCCGAGCAGAACACCAACATCGCGCTGAAATATGCCCACTACGGCTACATCCTCGAAAGCGGTCGCGTCGTGATGGACGGCGCCGCGAGGGACCTGGCCGAGAACGAGGACGTCAAGGAGTTCTACCTCGGCATCTCACGCGAGGGACGGAAGAGTTTCCGCGACGCGAAGTTCTACCGGCGTCGCAAGCGCTGGCTCGCCTGAAGGCGACCAAATGCAGCGCGGATCGCTTTGTTGCGCCGGCCGAACCTGCGCCTCGCTGCCACCGGTGCCCGGCGTCCCTCGACGATCCCGACCCCAGACCTGCGCGTCGTGCCCGTCGAACCGACCCCCGCGCGCCGGTTGTCGATGCCACTGTGGCGGCTGATCGGCGGATGCCTCGCCGCCGGCTGCGCGCTGCTCGGCGCCTGCAGCCCGCAGCGCGACGCGACGCCGCTGCCGACGAAGCAGACGACGATCGATCCGGTGACGAGAAAGCTCGACGCCGCGGCAGAGCAGGAGCAGAAGCGGCGCGAGGACATGGAGGCGGCGGCGAAACAGTAGGCCGCGCGGGGAGACCAGGCAATGAGCGAACACTTCGATGCGCGCGAGACGCGCAGTCCCGCCGAGCGAGCCAGGGACCTGTACGAACGGCTGCCGGCGCTGATTGCCACCGCGGTTCGGGCGCCCGGCTGGCGCGCCCATCTCGGCAATCTCGATCCGGCCGCGATCAGCAGCCCCGAGGCGCTGGCGAAGCTGCCCGTGCTGCGAAAAGAGACCCTGCCGGCGATGCAGAAGGAACTGCCGCCGTTCGGCGGCCTGTTGCCTGATGCCGCTTACTCCTTCGGCCGGATGTTCACCTCGCCGGGGCCGATCTACGAACCCGAGGGGCGGCAGGATGACGCCTGGCGCGCCGCCCGCGGGCTGTTCGCCGCGGGTTTCCGCCTCGGCGACATCGTCCTGAACACATTCTCGTACCACCTGACGCCCGGTGGATTCATCCTCGACTCGGGCGCACGCGCCGTCGGCTGCACGGTGATTCCCGCCGGCCCGGGCAACACGGAGCAGCAGCTCGAACTGATACGGCACCTGCGGCCGGTCGCCTACACCGGCACGCCGGACTTCCTGAAGATCCTTCTCGACGCCGCCGACCGGGCTGCTCGGCCGGTGGAGTCGATCCGCAAGGCGGCCGTCTCGGGCGCGGCGTTTCCGCCGTCGCTTCAGGCCGAGATTCGCGACCGCGGCATCGACGCGTACCAGCTCTATGCCACGGCGGACCTCGGCTGCATCGCTTACGAGACGCCGGTGCGCGAAGGCATGGTCGTCAACGAGGACGTCCTGCTAGAGATCGTCCGGCCGGGCACGGGCGAACCGGTGGCGCCGGGAGAGGTCGGGGAGATCGTGGTGACGTCCTTCGATCATCACCATCCGTGGATCCGTCTGGCGCTCGGCGACCTGTCGGCGGTTCTGCCGGGACCGTCCCCGTGCGGCCGTACCAACACCCGGATCCGCGGCTGGATGGGCCGGGCCGACCAGACCACCAAGGTCAAGGGGATGTTCGTTCGGCCCGAGCAGATCGCCGAGATCGGCCGGCGCCACGCCGAGGTCGGACGGCTGCGGCTGGTGGTCACCCGCAGCGGCGAGACCGACGCGATGACGCTGAAGGCGGAGTCGGCCGCGCGAGACCCGGCGTTCGTTCAGGCCGTCGCCGAAACGCTGCGCGCGGTCACCAAGCTCGGCGGTTCGGTCGAACTGTGCGACCCGGGCACCCTGCCCAACGACGGCAAGGTCATCGAAGACGCGCGCAGCCTTGGCTGACCCGTCCTCGTCGCGCAGCCGCTGACCGGCGGCACGAGAAGCCCGAGGGCGATCAGCGCTTTGCCGCGGATCGGGCTGGCGCCTTCCTGGCGGTCTTCGCCGCCGCGACCTTGGACTCGGATTTCGTCGCTGGCGCTTTCGCGGCGACCGGCGCCGCGGTCCTTGCCGGCGCTTTCGCCACCGACTTGGCCGCCGACTTCCTCGTCGGCGCGACTTCGGCCGCGGGCTTGCCCGCCTCGGCCTCGGCCTCTGCGCCAGGAGGCGGCTTGGTCGAAATCACCTGATAACCGGGCGGCGGCGCCGCCTTCTCTTCGTTGATGGCCCAGAGCTTGAGCGCCTCCGCCTGCGTCGGGACCGTTCCGGCGGTCACCCGCGAGCGGCGCGCGGCCACGGAATCGCGGACGATCTTCTCGACCACGTCGAGCGGCAGGCGGGTCAGGTCGGAGAACTTGATGTAGCTGCGCTGCGGATTGATCCCCGGCAACGCATCCTTGTGCTTGAGGATGACTTCCTGTTCCGCGACGTACAGCGACATGTGGCGCCGCCCGGACTCGAGCGCGAAGAGCGGCCCGTCCAGTTCGTAGAAGGCCAGGCCATAACGCATGCTTTCGCGCACGCCGCGCGCGGAGCGGCGGATCATGCTGCACACCCGTGCCATGGCGACCCTGCGGTCAGGCGGCAGATCCCTGAGGTAGGCGCCGACCGTCGTGGGGGTCATGTCCATTCTGACTTCCTCCGGCTTCTGCGTCCGAACAACACGCAATTTTAACCGACTGCCTCGCAGCGGCTGCCGTGGCGGCGTGATCCGACGGGGACGGCGACGGTCCGCATCGCAGCGCCCGGCCGCGGGCAGCACCATCGGGGCGCCCGGCGCCTTCAGCCAGGCTTCGACGGCGTGCGCGGCCGGTAGAAGACAAAGTCGGCGCTGAACGGCACGCGCAGCAGGCGGTTGTGCTCGTCGGCGCTGCAGGTCGCCGGCGGCATGCCGCCCTGGGTATTCACCCGCTGCACGTAGTCGATGCCGCCGAACTCGCCTTTGCCGAAGCTCTTCACCGACAGCAGCAGCCAGGGCAGCGTGTCGGCCGAGGTGGCCTTGTCGTGGGCGACGACCGTCCCGAGTAGGCGGCTGCCGTCGCGGTGCTCGAAGGAGAAGTTCGCACCGTGCTTGCCCGCCGGGCGGCCCTGCCCGTCGATCAGTTCCGCATCGGGCTGGCGAAACCGCCACTCGAACCCGTTGCCGATGCGTTCGCAACGGAAGATCTGCACGCCGCGGGCGGCCAGTTGCAACGCGACTTCCTGGCCATCGGGCGCCCGGATGCTGCTGAACAGGCCGAGCGAAGGCGGCACGGGCCGATCGTCGGCAGCGCGGCCCGGTGGCGCTGCCCCCGGCGGCGGAGTCGCACAGGCGGCGAGCAGCAGGCTCGCGACGAGACAGGCGACGGCCGCGCGCATCAGTTGTCCCGGTTGTGAAGCTGCCCGCCGCGGAACTCGGCCGCGCCGGCACGAACCAGTTCGCCAACCTGTAGATCGATCATCCGGGCGAGATCCTCCTTCGGAAAGTAGCGCTCGTGGATCAGGCGCAGGTAGTCGGTCGCCGCGAAATGCGCGTGCAGCCGCTCCAGCGTCGTGCTGCGCACGTCGAGCAGCCAGAACTTGATCAGCACCTTCGCCGCATGGCGTGCGTTGCGTTCCGGGTCGCTGCGAAGGTATTCGAGGCGCCGGTAAGCCACTTCCAGCGCCGCCCCGATCCCGGCAAAGGGAGCGCCATGACCCGGGATCACCATGCGCGGCGACAAGTCGCTGATCCGGTCCAGCGTGGCCTGCTGCTCGGCAAACCCGGACGCCCCCTCGAGCTCGGGGAAGATCACGCCGAAGCCACGTTCCCACAACGCATCGGCCGAGATCAGCAGTCGCTCGTCATGGTTGTACAGCAGCACCATCTCCGGGTCGTGGCCGCCGCCCGCGAGCACCTCCCAATCCATGCCGCCGAGTCGCAGTGGCTGCGCCGGGTCGATGAGTGCGTCGTAGTCGAAGCGGGCGCAACGCTGTCCGGTGGCGGCGTAGTTCAGCCGTGCCTCGTCCCAATGCCGCACGGCCGCCGCCAGCCCGGGCGGTATCACGATCGTCGCCTTCCAGCGGCCCTTCACCGCGGCGTTGCCGCCGACATGGTCCGAGTGCAAGTGAGTGTTCACCACCCGCCTGACGCATCGGCCGCGTCGAGCTGCCTCGATCAGCTGCAGGGTCATCGGCGCGTGCGAAACGTATCCGGTATCGACAACGGTGACGTCGCCGTCCTCGTCGAAAACCAGGGTATTCGAACTGAGCCAGCCGCGCTCCAGCACCTGCACTGGCGCCGGCAGCCGCACGCGGGCCGCGGCCCCGCTCATGGCGTCGCATCCTCCCGGCCATCCCGACAGCGGCAGCTCACGAGCGGTAGGACTCTGCGATGCGCGCGAATGCCGCCTGCAACTCCGGCGAACCGCCGAAAAAGAAACGGAAGCGGCCATTGATCGTGCGCACCATCAACCGCCGCGCGAATCGGGGACCCAGCAGCCGCGCGCTATACACCTCCGACCACTCGACCTTCTTCTCGACCAGGCCGCTCTGACGGATGCCCTTGTCGTCGATCGTCGTCGTGGAAGTGAACATGAACCAGTACGAGGCGGCCAGGGCCAGCAGGCCCAGGCCAAGGACGCCGAATCGATCGGCGAGGCCGACGTCGCCAGGCACCTGAAGCACCGCACGAAGCGCCATCACCAGGACGCCGACGAGCATCGCGGTGGCGACGATGCGAAAAAATCGACCGTAGGCCGGGCCCGCGATCGGCTGAAGGAATTCCGGCCGGTTCATCACGCCGGGTCGGTGACGAGCAGCGTCGCCGTCGCGGCGAGTGCCACCTCACCGCGCTGGTTCCGCGCCTCACCGTCGAGCCAGACCAGGTCGCCACCGAGCGAAGGCTTGGACTGCACCCGGGTCACGGTCCAGGCCAGCTCCAGCGTGTCACCCGCACACACGGCCTTGTGGAACTGCAGGTTGAATTCCAGCCCCAGCGGCTGCGCCGAGCGGGAGAAGTGCGACGCGGTCAGGGCCATCAGCAAGGACGCACTGTGCGTGCCGCTGGCGATCAGCCGGCCGAAGCGCGAGCGCGACGCCAGCGCCTCGTCGTGATGCAGCGGATTGCTGTCGCCGACCGAATCCGCGAAGGCGCGGATCGACTCGGCGCTCAGGTGCACGGTCTCGGTGAAGCGCTCGCCGACCGACGCCCGGCTCATCGCGCGGCACCCCGTCGCTGCGCGCCCAGGGGCAGGTCGGCGGCACGCCGCATCTCGACACCCGCGAACACGGGCGCGCCGCTCAGCCAGTCGACCAGCATCGGCAGCGCGTCGAAGCCCCAGATGGCGCGAACGCCGCCGGCGACGCGGGCCACGGCGGTCGGCACGCCGAACACGCCCGCGGCGATCGCCGCCTCCCCGTTGGCGCGAAGCGCCGCCTTGACCTCCGCCGCGTCGAGCGCCGCAGGAACGATGCCGAGCTCGGCAAGCAGGCGCTCGAATCCGGGCTCGTCGGGCAAGGCACCGTCGCGCCAGACGTAACGGAACAGCCGCGCGACGGCGTCCCGGCGACTGCCCGCGGCAACGGCCGCGCGCAGCAGCGGCAACGGGTTGAAGGGGTGGTGGCGCGGCGCGCGCATCGGGATCGCATGCCGGTCCGCCAGCCAGGCGACGTGCTCGTACGTGAAGCGGCGCTTGGGCGGCACCTCGGCCGGACCCCTGTGGCCCCAGTGGTTGAGCAGCCCGGCAAAGAGCAGCGGCCGGTAGCGGATCTCCGGCTGAGGGTCGATCCGGGCGAGCGCGGCCGGCAGCGCCTCGAAGGCGAGGTACGAATACGGCGAGATGAAGTCGAAGTACCAGTCGATCTGCGCCGCCGGCACGGGCGCGCCGTTCATGGCGGTGCCGCTCGCCGCCGCGGCAGTTCGGCCCAGACCGCGAGTTTCTCGCCGTCGTCGAACTGGCTCCAGCCAGCGATCTCATCGATCGTTCGCCGGCAGCCCTCGCACCAGCCGGTCGCCGCATCGATCCGGCAAACCGATATGCACGGCGACGGCACGGTCGGGCCGGTGGCAGGGGATCCAAGATCGAGACGAGCGGACATCGACGGCGGCATTGGCGACGGTGACGCGGCCGAATTCTCGCACCGTTGCCGCGTTACGAACTTCTTAGCAAGCCCTTAGCCAACATTTACGAGCGGGGTTTCCCGCCGATTCCTAGCATGCCTTCCCTCGGGGAGCCGCCGAAGACCGCGGCATCAACGCCGGAAAGACCACGAACCACTCGAGGAACCAAGCATGAGTCCCGCACGAACCGACCTGTACACATCGATCCACAAGGCATTGCGCAACTTCATGGCCGACACGCTCGGCGCGATCGGGCGCATGGACGTCGACGACGCCGAGGAGCGCGACGCCACCCTGGCGCAGCTGCGCTCGCTGCTGGCGCTGCTGGAGCATCACGCGCAGATCGAGGACGACTTCGTCCACGTCGCAATGCAGGCGCGCCGGCCCGGATCGGCGATCGACAGCGGCGCCGAGCACGAGCGCCAGCGCCTGGCGCTGGCGACGCTTCGCCGGCAGGCCGATGCCGTCGACCGGGGCATCGGCCCGGCGCGCGCCGTCGCCGCGCAGGAGCTGTACCGCCACCTTGCGCTCTTCGTCGCCGAGAACCTTGCGCACATGCACGAGGAGGAGACCGCCAACAACGCCGTCCTCTGGGCCGAGTTCTCCGACGACGAACTCGCGCAGATCCACGACCGGATCGTGGCTTCCATCGACGCCCAGGAGATGGCCCGGATCATCCGCTGGCTGGCGCCGAGCCTGACGCCCGACGAGAGAACCGCGCTGTTCGGCGGACTGCAGGCCAAGGCACCGACCGACGTGTTCCAGCGCCTACTCGAGGCGGCGCGGCCGCATCTGGCGCCGCGCGACTGGAACAAGCTGGTCTTCGCCATTGCGGCAGCGCCGCTTGCCTCCTGAAGGAGAACGCGATGAAGCGCAGATTGGCGATCCTGCTCGCTGGCGCCGCCGCCGCCCTGACGATCTCCGCGGTCGGCGCCGCCGATTCGGCCCGGCGCGACAGCGCCGGGCAGAAGCTGCTCGACCGCGGCCGCTACCTGATGAAGATCTCCGGCTGCAACGACTGCCACACGGCCGGGTACGCCGCAAGCGGCGGCCAGGTCCCGGAGGAGAAGTGGCTCACCGGCGATGCGCTCGGCTGGCG
>Ga0316629_10000112_pt1 | contig 13207 bp, 10 predicted proteins | sample OWC_May_M1_C1_D1_FD_207654 | JGI IMG/M metagenome (GOLD analysis project Ga0316629, IMG submission 207654) | Wetland soil microbial communities from Old Woman Creek delta, Ohio, United States - OWC_May_M1_C1_D1_A | ecosystem: Environmental > Terrestrial > Soil > Wetlands | place: USA: Ohio... | reverse complement strand
CTGTGGGCGCTGCCGGATCCCGAGCCCCCATGGGAGTATCGCAAACGCTACAAGCTGGCGCCGCAATGACCGCACAGACTGAAGACGGCCCCGGATCCTGCCAGGGCGCCGGATTCCGCCACACGATGGGCCACAACGGCTCGAGACCGGCATGCCCGTGACCTCCCCGATCCTCGATGCGCCCGCCCCGCGACCGCCGAGCCCGGAGGATGAGGCACTCCTCGACTCCTTCCGACAGCGCTATCCGTTCGCCCTGGACCCATTCCAGGAGCAGGCCATCCGCTGGGTCCTGAGCGGCGAGTCGGTTCTGGTCTCAGCGCCGACAGGTGCCGGCAAGACCTTGATCGCAGAGTTTGCCATCTACCGGGCATTGGCCGCCCAGCGCCGGATCATTTACACCACGCCGCTCAAAGCCCTCAGCAACCAGAAATACGGCGACTTCATCCGCCAGTACGGCAGCGATCTGGTGGGGATCCTCACCGGCGATGTGAAGGTGAACGCTAGTGCCCCCATCCTGGTCATGACCACCGAAATCCTGCGCAACCTCCTCTTCACCCAACGGCCGCAGGACATCGCCACGGCCGTCCTAGACGAGTGCCACTACCTGGGAGACGAGGGGCGCGGCACGGTGTGGGAAGAGATCGTCATCAACGCGCCGGCCGCAACGCAGCTGGTGGGGCTCTCGGCGACCGTCAGCAATCTGCACGAGATCGCGGCGTGGATCGCCGAGGTCCACCGACCCATCCATCCCATCGTCCACACCGTTCGGCCCGTGCCGCTCCAGTTCTTGCTCTGCCACCCGGACGCCGAGATCGCGGCGATGAACGCTCCTCGCCGGGCTGCGCCGCCGACGCCCCGGCTGCGGGTTCGCCCGCGCGAATCGGGCCGCGATCGCGACGCCTTCCGCCGACACTGGGAGCGACGGCGCCCCGCCAGCCCCAACCGGGTCGTGCCGCAACTTCGGGAGCGGCGCTGGCTTCCGGCCATCTACTTCATTTTCAGCCGGGCCGGCTGCGAGCGCGCCCTGCGGCGCTACCTGGAGGATGGGGACTCCCTGCTGCCGGCGGAGCGCCGCGCCGAAGTCGAGGAGGCCATCGGGAACACGCTGCGGGACTACCCGAGCATCGTCGCCGAGACCGAGGTGAACGCGCTCCTGTTCGACGGGCTGCGCCACGGGGCGGGGATGCACCACGCCGGGATTCTGCCCGCCCTGAAGCGCCTGACGGAGGTCCTGTTCGAGCGTGGCCTGGTCAGGGTCGTCTTTGCCACCGAGACCATGAGCCTGGGCATTCACATGCCGGCGCGGAGCGTCGTGATCCAGGGGGTCCGCAAGCGCAGCGAGGCCGGCTTCCGCCGGCTCAGTCTGAACGAGCTGACGCAGATGGCCGGCAGGGCGGGCCGGCGCGGCATCGATCCGGAGGGCAAGTGCGTCATCGCCCTCGACAGCCCCGAGGCAGAGGACGAGACGCGGCAACTCCTCGGCGGTGCGCCCGAGCCGATCCAGAGCCAGTTCCGCGTGGGCTACAGCTCCGCCGCGCTGCTCGTGGATCTCTATCGGGAGCCGGCCGCGGTACGCCGGGTCATCGAGTCCAGCTTCGGCCAGTTTCAGAACCGCCGTCGGATGCTGCGCCTGGAGACCGAGCGGTCGGAGCTCCTGACGCGGCTGGCCAAGGCGGAAGGCATCGAATCGCCTTGTTGCACGCTGGCGGACCTCCTCGCCTACCGCGAACAGCGCGCCGCCCTGGAAGCGGAGCGGGAGCGGGTGCGCCGCCTGGGGCCGGGAGGGAGAGCCAAGGGGCGCCGAGCCGGCACCGCCGGCGCGCCGTGGTCCGAGGACCTCCACGAGGCCCGCCAGCGGCTGGAGGCCATGGGCCTGGCGCTTTCCAAGGTCCCGTGCCATCGCTGTGCCCACCGTGGCGCCCAGGAGCGCCAGCTCAAGCGGTCCGATCGGGTCCGACAAGCCCTCGAAGAGCGCGCACGGAGCCTGCGGGACCTGCGGGAGTCCTACTGGGACCAGTGCCTGCGGGTGGTGGAGGTCCTGCGGCACTTTGGCTGCATGGACGGCGCCGCGCTTACGCCCATGGGGCGGCTGATCGCGTCGCTCCGCCACGACAACGAGCTCCTGGTGGCCCGCGTCGCCTTTTCGGGCCTCCTCGACGGTCTCCCGCCTGCAGAATTGGCGGCGCTCCTGGCGTGCGTGGTGGAGGAGCCGCGGGAGACCGAGACCCTTTTCGCAAGGCAGATCTTGAAGCGGCTGCCGCACCTGCGTCGGCGCGTGCAGGCGCTGGAGTCCCTGGCCGCCGAGGTGGACCGCGTCCAGCAGAGCCGACACGTCTTCCGACCGGTTTCGATGCACACGACGTACCTGGCCGCGACGTACGAGTGGGTGGCGGGTGAGGACGACTGGATTCGACTCATCCGCAGCCACTTCGGCGGCCATGAAGGGGACCTCATCCGCGCCTTCCGGCGCCTCATCGACCTGTGCCGTCAACTGGCCGAGAGCCCCGAGCTTCCTGCCGCGCTCCAGACCGCCCTCCGCGACGCCGTGAAGATGCTCGACCGCGGCATCGTCCTCGAATCCGCGCTGATCTGATTGCTGCCCATCAACGGCCGCGAACTACTGGAAGCAGACCGGATTCGGGTGAGTTCTCCCTTGCCCTCCCTTCCGGCCTCTGATATAAGCGGAACGCTTTCATCGGCCCGGTCTCTGCTCCTAGTGGACGCCGAATGCGAATCGCGCCAGCCGTCGTCATCGCCGTCATCCTCGGCCTCTGCGTAGCGAATGCCTGCGAAGCGGCAGGCGATCTCTCCCGCGACCTGGAGCGCCTGCGCGAGGCTATCGACGTCCAGGCCGACCGGATCGACTACGCCGAGGGCGACCGCCGGATCGTGGCCAGCGGGGCGGTCCGGATCGCGCTGGGGGCCCGCACCCTCTTCGCAGACGAGGTCTCGGCGGACCTCGACGATCAGATCGTCGTCGCCACGGGTCAGGTGATCCTCGTGGAGGGGACCAACGTTCTGGAAGGCGACCGGATCGAGTACAATTACCGCACCAACACGGGCGTCATCACCAACGGCCGAGGAACCATGGGGCCCGGCCTGAGCTTCAGCGGAGTGGAGATCCGACAGGAGGGGGAGCGGCAGTACTCCGTGAAGGAGGGGCGCTTCACCGCTTGCCGGGCGTGTCAACCGGAGCCTGCGGCCCCCTACTGGGAGTTCCGGGCGAGCGAGGCGACCATCTACCAGGACGAGTGGATCGCCTCGCGCGATACGTCCTTGTGGATCAAAGGCATTCCCGCGCTGTATTCTCCCATCCTCTCGCTTCCCATCGGGCCGCGCCGGACGGGGTTTCTCATTCCGCGCTTCGCCTATGGCAACAGCGACGGATTCACGATCAAGCAGCCCTTCTTCTGGGCCATCTCCCGCTCGCAAGACGCCACGCTGACCACGATCTACCGAACCAAGCGGGGATTCGAGTTTGACGGCCAGTACCGGTACATTTTGGGGGAACGCTCACGGGGTGAACTCCGTGGTCGCTATCTCCACGACTGGGAATCCGGCGACCAGCCGCCCGACCGCGGCGAGGCGCATTGGCTGCACGACCAGATTCTGAGCCCGACGTGGACCTTCAAGGCGGACGCCAACTATCAGAGCGACACCACCGTCGTTCGCGACTTCGTCGACAACTCGGTGGCGGAGCGCACGCAGCCCACGCTCCAATCCAACGTGTTCCTCGCACAGACGACCCCGCAGTACATGTTGCAGGCGCTGGTGGCGGTGACGCAGGGTTTGACCGACGTCGGCGACGAGTGGTTCTCGCGCCTCCCCGAGCTGCGGTTCCAATGGCTCCCCACCCCCGTCTTCGGCCTGCCGCTCGTGGCGGAGGCGAACACCACCGCCGCCTATTTTCAGCGGAGCGAAACCGATGATGCCGGCCGGTTCGACCTGCATCCCATCCTGCATCTCCCGCTCTCGGTTTTCCCGTGGGTCACGTCGACCACGAGCGTAGGGTTTCGCGAAACCGCCTACACTGCGGCAGCGCAACCCGGGGGCGACACGAATCGCTTCCTGGTCGACCTCGGCCAGCGATTCGGCAGCACCTTCCTGCGCCGCTTCGACGCGCCGGGCTTCGGGTTCGCGCGTCTCACCCACGTCGTGGACGCGAGCGTTCAGTATCAGTACGTGCCCTGGGCGGACCAGCAATCCTTGCTGCAATTCGACTCCGTGGACTTCGTGAGCCCGCAGAACCGGTTGAGCTTCCGGCTGACGAACCGCTTGATGGGGCGGTCCCAGAGCGCGGACGGAGCGGTCCGGACGTACGAGGTGGCGAGTCTGACCCTCGCGCAGAGCCTCAATCTGCAACCCACGACGCGCGAGTTTTCGGATCTCTATCTGGAAGCGCTCACTCCCGAGCGGGTGGACCAGGCGGTGAAGGACCTCCGGCCGTTGACGAACGGCTTCACGCGAGCCACGGAGCGCCGCCTGTCCAATCTGGTGTTTCAGGCGGCGGTCCGCCCGCTGCCCGCCGTGGGACTCTATGGAACGGTGGCCGTCAACGTGGAGCAGATCGACGTGGAAGGCGTCAACTCCGGCGTGGAGGCTCGTCTGTGGGACGATCTCACGCTGGAGGTGGGCCAATCGTACCTCCGGGACCGGCAAGTGGATGGAATCGTATCAAGGATACTGTGGAAAGCGACCAGCAGTATCGCGCTCGACCTGCTGACGCGATTTGACATTCGCTCCTCCACCTTCTTGGAGAATACACTCAACGTCCGCGTCGGCACCTGTTGCTGGGAGGTGGGCCTGAGGTACACGCGTCGAACCCAGGGGCCCGGGCAGCCCGATGAGAACAGCGTGCAAGTGACATTCGATCTGAAAAGTGCCACGCCGGGTGTCGCCCGGTGAGTGCTGTCGGGGCAGGAGGGCTCAGCTGCAACAGGGGGTGCGCTTCGGGCGCACGTGCAGACAAGTACATATAAGGGTTGACCGGCCCCGTCCCTCCTCCGTAGAATAGCGCTCACGTCCGTACTCAGGGGGAGGGGAAGATCATGCCATTTGACGCCGCCCGGGCGCCGCGTCTGGTCGCCTGGGAGGTTACCCGAGCCTGCGATCTGGCGTGTCTGCACTGCCGCGCCGTGGCGCAGCCGTACGCCGATCCGCGCCAGCTTTCCAGCGACGAAGCCTTTCGACTGGTCGACGATATTGCCGACTTCGGCGAGCCCGTAATCCTGATCCTGACGGGGGGCGATCCGCTGAAGCGGCCGGATATCTTCAGCGTCGCCGAGCGGGCCAGCCGCGCCGGCCTCCGCGTCGTGATGTCGCCCAGCGGGACCCACGTGACGCCGGCCAGCGTGAGCGAACTGAAGCGCGTGGGCGTCCAGCGGATCTCCGTCAGCCTGGACGGGAGCACTGCGGCGCTGCACGACAGATTCCGGCAGGTGTCTGGAGCGTTCGAGCAAGCCACCGCATCGCTGGCCTACGCCCGCGAGGGAGGGCTGCCGTTCCAGATCAACACGACGGTGACGCAACACAACCGGCACGACCTGGCGGATATGCTGCGCCTGGCGGTGGCCATCGGCGCCGTGACGTGGGATGTCTTCATGCTGGTCCCCACGGGGCGGGGCAAGATCCAGATGGAGATCACGCCGGCAGAGTACGAGGAGACCCTCCGCTTCGTCCACGAGGCCTCCCAGACGGCACCCATCCAGGTCAAGATGACCTGCGCGCCGCATCTTAAGCGGATCCAATTGCAGGAGCGCCGCCGGTCCGCCGTGAAGCGAACCCCGCCCCATTCGGCCCACGGTTTCAGCCGCGGCTGCATGGCCGGGGTCGGCTTCTGCTTCGTGTCGCACATCGGCGAAGTGGGCGGCTGCGGCTACCTGCCGCTCCTCGCGGGCAGCGTCCGGCAGGCGCCGCTGACGGAGATCTATCGCGACTCGGCGCTCTTCAAGAGTATCCGGGACGCCAATCTCTTGCAGGGCCGCTGCGGGATCTGCGAATACCGGGCGGTCTGCGGGGGCTGCCGCGCCCGCGCGCTCGGGGCGACCGGGAACTATCTGGACGAGGAGCCCTTCTGCACCTACCAACCGAATCCCCGCACCCCGCGGGAGTTGGTCAACGTCGAGGGGCTGCTGTCCCAAGCCGTGGCCCAGGAAGGGCGCATGGAAGCGGTGCCGAACAAGGACCTCGTTCCACCGGCGTTACCAGGCCGCTGAAAAAGGCCCATCTGCGGAGACCCGTCCGTCGGACGGGTGCCCCGCTCCCTCGGGCACTCGTTGCGGCGTACCTGGAGTACGCCTGGACCCACCTGGGGTGGGTACCCCGCCCCGGGTACCCATCCGTCAGGATGGGTGACGCCGCCTTGCATCTGGACCTTTTTGAGCTGCCTGGGCGAAAAGGGATTTCGAGCAGCCGGCTACACAAGGGCCGCCGTCTGAAACGGGACGGCCGTTGATGGGCGTGGGGCCGCCGACACGGCGGCGTGTCCCGCCGTTGGCCGGTTGTCAGTTGTCCGTTTCTCATTTTGCAGTGCAGCGGAACTGGAGTTGACGATGCACTATCCGATCTATCGCCCCCGGCGCCTGCGGCAGACCGAAACGATCCGCCGCATGGTCCGCGAAGCGCGGCTCAGCGCCGATCACTTCGTGATGCCATTTTTCGTGACGCACGGCCGCGGCGTGCGCCGAGAGATCAGCTCCATGCCGGGCAATCATCAACTCTCCGTGGACGAGCTGGTGCGGGAAGTCAAGGAGACCGCCTCGCTGGGGATCCCCGCGATCCTCCTCTTCGGCCTGCCGGCGGAGAAGGACGCCGTCGGCTCCGAGGCCTACGCGCGGGACGGCATTGTCCAGCAAGCCGTCCGGGCCATCAAAGATTCCGTCTCGGACCTTTTGGTCGTCACGGACGTGTGCCTGTGCGAGTACACGAGCCACGGCCACTGCGGCGTGGTGGAGCGCGGGCGCGTGAAAAACGACCCCACGCTGGAGCTCCTGGCGAAAGTCGCCGTGTCCCACGCCGAGGCGGGGGCGGACATGGTGGCCCCCTCGGACATGATGGACGGCCGTGTGGCGGCCATCCGCGAGGCGCTGGACGAGAGCGGCTTGGAAGAGACGCCCATCCTGGCCTATGCGGCCAAGTACGCGAGCAGCTTCTACGGCCCGTTCCGCGAGGCGGCGGAGTCGGCGCCCCAGTTCGGCGACCGGCGCGCCTACCAGATGGACCCGGCCAACAGCGACGAGGCCCTGCGCGAGGTGGCGCTGGATCTGGACGAAGGGGCCGACATGGTGATGGTCAAACCGGCCCTGGCCTACCTGGACATCCTGTGGCGCGTGAAAGCGGAGTTCGGCGTGCCGGTGGCCGCCTACAGCGTGAGCGGCGAGTTCGCCATGCTGAAAGCGGCGGCCCGCCTCGGGTGGCTGGATGAGGAGCGCACGATGCTGGAGATGCTCACCGCCATCAGACGGGCGGGCGCGGACCTGATCGTGACCTACTACGCCCGCGAGGCCGCGCGCGTGCTGCGGCAGCAGGGGCGGTAGTCGACGAAGACCCAATGACCAATCTCCAATGACCAATTGGTGACGTGTTCCATTGGGATTTGGTCATTACTTCATTGGCATTCTCCGGAGGTAAGATGGGGGAGCGCTCTCGGCAGTTGTTCGAGGAGGCGGCCCGGTACTTTCCCGGCGGTGTGAACAGCCCGGTGCGAGCTTTTCAAGCCGTCGGCGGGGAGCCGTTCTTCGTGGCCCGCGCCAGCGGCAGCCGGATCACCGACGTGGACGGGCAGACGTACATCGACTACGTGGCCTCGTGGGGACCCATGATCCTCGGGCACGCCCACCCGCGCGTGGTGGCCGCCATACAGAAGGCCGCGGAAGCGGGGACCAGTTACGGGGCGCCCACGGAAATGGAGACACGGTTGGCCCGGCTCGTCCAGGCGGCCTTCCCCAGTCTGGAGCGGATGCGCTTCGTCAGCTCCGGGACGGAGGCCTGCATGAGCGCCCTCCGGGTTGCCCGCGGCTTCACGGGGCGTAACGGGATCGTGAAGTTCGAAGGAGGCTATCACGGCCACGTCGATAGCCTCCTGGTGAAGGCGGGGTCGGGTGCGCTGACCTTCGGCGTGCCGGACAGCCTGGGCGTGCCGGCCGACCTGGCTCGACACACCCTCACGCTGCCTTACAACGACCTGGAGGCTGTCCGAGGGCTGTTCGCGGCGCGGGCTTCGGAGATTGCGGCCATCATCGTGGAGCCGGTGGCGGGGAACATGGGGGTGGTCCCGCCGCGGCCGGGCTTCCTGGAGGGACTTCGCGAGGTCACGCGGGGGCATGGCGCCCTTCTCATCCTGGACGAGGTGATCACCGGATTCCGGGTGGCTCGGGGCGGGGCGCAGGAGCTCTTCGGCGTCACGCCGGATCTCACCTGTCTCGGGAAGATCGTCGGCGGGGGCCTGCCGGTCGGGGTGTACGGAGGCCGTGCCGAGATCATGGAAAAGGTCGCCCCACTCGGCTCGATTTACCAAGCCGGGACGCTTTCCGGGAATCCGCTGGCGATGGCCGCGGGCGCCGAAACGCTTACCCTGCTCCAGGCGCCGGGAGTGTATGCCGACCTGGAGGCGAAGGGAGAGCAGCTCGCGCGCGGGCTCGCGGAAGCGGCCGTGGCCAGCCGGCTCCCGGCACACGTCAACCGGGTCGGGTCCATGCTGACCGCGTTTTTCACCGCCGGGCCGGTGCACGACTACGCCTCGGTGAGCCGTGCCGATGCCGGCCTGTACGGGGCCTTCTTCCGCGCCATGCTGGACCGCGGCGTGAGCCTGGCGCCGTCCCAGTTCGAGGCGGCCTTCGTCTCGCTGGCCCACACGGCCGAGGACCTGGAGGCGACGATCGCGGTGGCGCGCGAGTCCGCGGCCGTTGCGGCGGCGTGCCGGTGAATACCGGACCAATGCCGTCCGTCTGAGCAGTGTCGAGATACCCCTTGCCCAAGGGGAGTCTAGTGAGGGAAAGGAGGTGAAGCGAATGAAGCACGCGTGGAAGTCCTGGGTGCTCTGTGCAGCTCTCCTCATGCTGATCGGGTTCGTGGGCGCCATACTAGCCCAGCAGGTGTGGGCCCAGGCGAAGGGTCCCGAGAACTTCGATTTTGCCGGCGGGAGCGAGGGCAAGGTGACGTTCAGTCACGAGAAGCATGCGGCGAAGAACCCGAAGTGTACCGACTGCCACACGAAGATTTTCAAGATGGCCAAGGGCCAGCGATCCGCCCCGAAGATGGCGGAGATGGAGAAGGGGCAGTCCTGCGGGACGTGTCACAACGGGCAGGCCGCGTTCGGCGTGAAGGAAAAGGCTGACTGCGCCAAGTGCCACAAGAAGTAAGAAACGCGTGAGAGGGCTTCGCCCTTCTGTTGCATGCAACGTCACGGCCCGCCGCAAACCTCACAGAGGTAGCGGCGGGCTCGCTTTTTGGCGACGATGAGGTCACGCGCAGAACCAGGGATCCGCCTGGGTGGATGACCTCGACGGGAACCATTCCTCCGATTGGGACCCGCCGCCCCACCTGGCGCGCCCATGCCAAAGTCGAAGCGCGCCAAAACACACCCGCGGCGGCGACGCATCAGAACCGACGGTTCCGTCTCAAGCCGCGAGCTGAAAGCTGATAGCTGACTGCTGAGAGCTGTGGCTCACCCCCCTTGCGCCCGCCGCGCCCGTCCCGCCGGCGTTATGACGCGCTCTTCTCGCGGGGCGCTCATTTCCGTTCATGCCCTGAGTGTCACGTGCTCCACTGTCCACTGCTTCAGTAGATCGGGGTCGGGCTCTTGCGGGATGCCCGGGACCAGCGAGGTCGTGACTTCGCCGGGGCCGCTGAGGACGATTTCCGGCTTGCCGATGTCGTTCTTGTAGAAGTATGAGGAGGGGAAGATGTCGCCCGGATAGGTGAAGTTGGGCAGCGTGGCCAACTCGGCGCAGACGGCGCCGCCGATGGCGCTTTCCAGCATTCCCCCGATCCAGCAGGGGATGCCGTGCTCGGCGCACAGGGCCTGAATGTCCCGCGACGCCGTCAGGCCGCCCACGCGGGCCATCTTGATGTTGACGACCCGACAGCTTTTCAGGCGGATGGCCGCCTGGACGACGCTCAGGCTCTGCACGCTCTCGTCCAGGCAGACGGGTGTCTCGATCGTCTTCTGCAGATCGGCGTGGTTGATCAGGCTCATGCCGTCGTCCGCCAGCGGCTGTTCGATCATGGCCAGGCGGTAGCGGTCCAGCTTGCGGAAGAGGTCGGCGTCCGCCAGCGTGTAGGCCGCGTTGCAGTCCACGTGGAAGGTGAAGTTCGGGAACGCGGACCGCACGGCGGCCACCATGTCCAGGTCCCAGCCCGGCCGGAACTTCAACTTGATGCGGGGGAAACCCTGGTCGATGGCCCCCTGGACCTTCTGCAGGAGGATGTCCAGGGAATCCTGCACCCCGAAGTCGGCCCCGACCGGGACACGATCCCGCGTGCCGCCGAGCGCCACATGCAGCGGCACGCCGCGTCGCTTGGCGTCCAGCACCCACCAGGTGATATCCAGGGCGGCCCGCGCGAACTGGTTGCCCTTGATGAACGCGATGCGGTCCAGGAGGTCCTGGGCCGACTCGATGTCCTCGCCGATGATCCGCGGGAGCATGTGCTCGCGCAGGGTGTGGAAGGTGGCGATGGTGTGCTCCGCCGAGTAGGCGGGGATATAGACCGGGCAGGCTTCACCCCAGGCGTAGTGCCCTCCACCTTCCATCCGCACCAGGATGGTGTCGGTGAAGTGCTGGTCGGCATAGGAGGTGCGCCAGACGAATGCCAGCGGGAGCTTCACCCAGTAGACGTCGATGGCTTCGAGCCTCATGGTCGCTCCTTTCACAGAATTGACTGAATGAAGGTGCGGAGATTCTCGTTTCGGGGATGCGTGAAGATCTGCTCCGGGGGACCTTCCTCGGCGATCTGTCCCTCGTGAAAGAAGAGCACGCGACTCCCCACACGCCGGGCGAATCCCATCTCATGGGTGACCACGATCATCGTCATCCCCCCCTCGGCGAGATCCTGCATCACTTTCAGCACCTCCCCCACCAGTTCGGGATCGAGGGCGGAGGTCACCTCGTCGAAGAGCATCAACTCCGGGTTCATCGCCAGGGCGCGGGCGATGGCCACCCGCTGCTGCTGGCCGCCGGAAAGCTTGTCCGGATACGCCGCCAGCTTGTCCGAGAGCCCGACGCGCGCCAGCATCTGCTCGGCGATGGTGCGGGCCTCGGCGGCGGGCAGGCCCTTGACGATCTTCGGGGCCAGGCTCACGTTTTCGAGCGCGGTGTAGTACGGAAAGAGATTGAAGGACTGAAAGACGAAGCCCACCTTCTCGCGGATCTTGTGGACATGGCGCGAGTGCGCGTCCACCAGCTCCCCGCCCACGCGAATGCGGCCCTCCTGGATGGGCTCGAGCCCGTTGATGCACCGGAGGATCGTGGACTTCCCGGATCCGCTCCGGCCGATGATCACCGTGACCTGGCCGCGGGAGACATCGAAGGTGATGCCGTTCAGCACGTGCAGGCTTCCGAACCACTTGTGGACGTTCTCCAGCTCAAGCATGACGCCTCAGGCGGACCTCCAGCCTCTGGGAGGCGAGGGACAAGGGATAGTTGATCCCGAAGTAAATCGCGCCCACCAGCGTGAACACCAGCATCGTGGCGTAGGTAGACTGCGAGACGATGTAGCCGGCCCTGGTCAACTCCACGTAGCCGACCACATAGGCCAGCGAGGTCCCCTTGACGAGCTGCACGAGGAACCCTACCGATGGCGGGATCATGACGCGCACCGCCACCGGCGCCACCACATAGCGCATGAGTTGGCGGTACCGCATCCCCAGCGACCTTCCTGCCTCCCACTGGCCGCGGGGCACGGCCTCGATGCCGGCCCGCACGATCTCCCCCATGTAGGCGCCGGTGTACAGGATCAGGGGGACGCTCACGGCTACGAAGGGCGGCAGGTTGATTCCCAGGATCGAGAGGCCGAAGTAGGCAACGAAGATCTGCATGAGGAGCGGTGTCCCGCGGAAGACCTCGACATACGTCCCACCGATCCACCGCAGTACTGGAAAGCGCCGCGCCGTCCTGAGCAGGCCGATGACCAGCGCCACGGCCAGTCCACAGGAAAACGCCACGGCGCACATGCCGATCGTCACGAGGGCCGCCTGCAGCAGGAACAGGATGTCCTTGTACGAGAAGGCGACGAAGAGCTCCGGCATCAGAGCTGCCCCCACGCTTCGCGGAACACCTTCTGCCCTGTCAGCGAGAAAAGGAACGAGAACAACCGGGCCATCAGGAAGTAGACGATGGCGAGAAAGAAGAATATCTCGAAGGTCCGGAAGGTGCGGGACTCCAGCATCATGCCGGCATAGGTGAGTTCCTCGGCCGAGATCGCCGACACGACGCTGCTTCCCAGCATGGTGGCGATGAACTGGCTGGCCAGGGGGGGCCAGACCACGCGCAGCGTGGGCATGAGAATCACATACCGGAACACCTGCCAGGGCGTCATCCCCAGTGAGAGACCTGCCTCCGTCTGGCCGCGGTGGATGGTTTGGATGCCGGCGCGGATGATCTCCGTGCAGTAGGCTCCGCAGTTGAGGGTCAAGGTGATGATGGCCACGCTGAATGCCTCCAGATTGATCCCCACCGTCACCAGACCGAAGTACACGTAGAAGAGCTGGACAATGAACGGGGTGTTTCGGATGACCTCGACATAGGCCGTGGCCGTGCACCGGAGGTACTTGTTCTTGGAGAGACGGGCCAGGGCGCCGGCCACCGCCACCAGCAGCCCGAGCAGACAGGCGACCCCCGACATCTCCAGCGTCGCCAGGGCCCCCCAGAGGAATTGCGGCAGGTTCTGGAGAGGGACTTCCCAGTGGAATGTGTAGGTCATGGTTTTTCCATCTCACCTGCCGATACTGTGGACACTCTCCGCATGGGACTACGTTGACCTCTCCGCCGCTGGCGAGAGAGTTGCGGCGAGGGTCGCCCGTCTCAGTCCAGGACGACCCTCGCCCCGGTCCTCTCCTTGTCCAACCGTGAAGGACAGCACGGTCAGTAGTGCGGGAGCGCCGGCGGCATCTCGACGCCGGTCCACTTCTCGAAAATCTCGGCGAACTTCCCCTGGCCGCCGTGCCAGTCCATGAACGTGTTCAGCCACTGCAACCAGTCCGGATCGCCGC
>Ga0316629_10000111_pt1 | contig 13280 bp, 12 predicted proteins | sample OWC_May_M1_C1_D1_FD_207654 | JGI IMG/M metagenome (GOLD analysis project Ga0316629, IMG submission 207654) | Wetland soil microbial communities from Old Woman Creek delta, Ohio, United States - OWC_May_M1_C1_D1_A | ecosystem: Environmental > Terrestrial > Soil > Wetlands | place: USA: Ohio... | reverse complement strand
CTGAGAGGGCACCCGAAGGCGGCCGCCAGGTTGCTGATCCCCATGTTCGGCTTGATGCTGGGCAGGTAAAAATCGACGATCCCGGCCTGCCGACGGTGGTACTCCTCGTGCCAGGCCAGCTCGGCCGCGTCGTCGTCGTAATAGGCAGCGGTGGCGTGGTGCGGGCGACCCACTTCGATGACGTAGGGGACCGCCCCGGTCTCCTCCAGGTTCCAGGTCTTTTTTATGAGATCCAGCTTTTCGGCATAACGAATGGACATGACTCCTCCTGGAGTGCCCGGCTTCATCGCGCGCAGACATTTTTCCGGCCCCGCCGCAAGATGCAATGCGATCCGTCGGCAGGGCCGGTTCCCGAGAGGCTACTGAATCGTAATGTTCAAATCCTTGATGAGCTTGCCGTAGTCGCCGTATGCCTGCTGCAGGAATTTCGCGAAGTCGGCGCTGTTCTGGTACATGATCGGCTGGTCGAGATCGACCATCATTTTCTTGAATTCATCGTCGCCGCACACTTTCTTGAGAGTGGCGTCGAGGTAATCCACGACTTCCTTCGGGGTCGCCGCCGGCGCCGCCACTCCCTTGATTGAACCCCAGGTATACACGTCGATCCCCTGCTCTTTGAGCGTCGGCACGTTCGGCAGGGACGGATCGCGCTCGGGCAGGGCCACCGCCAGCGGCTTGAAACGCCCGGCCTTGATGTGCGGCATAACCTCCGAGGGGTGCCCGCCGCCGATCATCACGTGCCCGCCGGCAAGCGTCGTCACCGCGTCCGCACCGCCGGCGAAAGGCACCGTCACGATGTTGATGCCGGCCGCCTTCCCGAGTGCGGTGATGGTGATGTCGACCGCACCGGCCTTGGTGGAGACGGATGAGGTGATCGGCTTGTTTTCCTTCTTGGCCCAGGCGACCATGTCCTTGATGCTGTTGAACTCGGACTTGGACCCCGTGCAGATTGCGACGGAATGGACGGACAGCCGCGAAACGGCCGCGAGGTCCTTGAAGGGGTCGTAGGGCATCTTCTGCAGGTGCGGCATGACCACGTCGTGGCCCGAGCCGTAGCCGAGGAACAGGGTGTAGCCGTCGGGTTTGGAGCGGACAACGAATTCGGTGCCGACAACGCCTCCGCCGCCGGGCTTGTTGACGATCACCATCGGCTGGCTTGAATATTTCGGCCAGACTTTCTCGACGGCCCTCGCGAGCAGATCCGTGGAGCCCCCGGCTGAAAACGGAACGATGACGGTGATCGGTTTGGACGGGAATTTATCCTGGGCCGACGCGACACCTGTTGCCATCAGGGACGCTGCCAACGCGATGATGAAGCTGGCGACAATCCATCGTTTCATACGATTTCTCCTTTTGCTGGATGTAAGGTAAAGGGGCCGAGCGCCCGCTCCCGCGACGGCCGTTGCTGGTTGAGGGCCGGCGGAAGCAATATCAACGATACTCTGATTCGGCCCGCAACAACAGCCCTACTGGATGGTGATGTTCAATTCCTTGATGAGCTTGCCGTAGTCGGCATGCGCCTCCTGCAGGAACTTCGCGAAATCGGCTCCGTTCAGGTACATGACCGGCTGATCCAGGTCCGCCATGATCTTCTTGAACTCTTCGTCCTCAGTCACTTTTTTCAACGTGGCCTCTAAATACGCGACAACCTCCTTGGGGGTCGCGGCAGGTGCGCCGACCCCCTTGACCGATCCCCATGTCGAGACGTTGATGCCCAATTCCTTGAGGGTGGGGACATTCGGCAGGGAAGGATCGCGCTGGGGCAGGGCCACCGCCAGCGGTTTGAAACGGCCGGCCTTGATGTGGGGCGCCACCTCCGAGGGGTGCCCGGCACCGAGCATCACGTGTCCGCCGGCAAGCGCCGTCACTGCATCTGCGCCCCCCGCAAACGGCACCGTCACGATGTTGACTCCGGCCGCCTTGGAGATCGCCGTAATGGTGATGTCCTGGGCGCCGGCCTTCATGGACACGGAAGAGGTGATCGGCTTGTTCTCCTTCTTGGACCACGCGATCATGTCCGGCAGGCTGTTGAAATCCGACTTGGCGCCAGTCACCACGACGACGGAGTGGACCGAGATCCGAGCGATGGGGACAAGATCCTTGTACGGATCGTAGGGCATCTTCTGCAGGTGCGGCATGACGATGTCGTGTCCCGAGCCGTAGCCAAGGTACAGCGTGTAGCCATCGGGTTTGGATCGGACCACGAACTCCGTCGCCACGACCCCGGCGCCCCCGGGCTTGTTGACGACCACCAGCGGCTGAGACGAATACTTGGGCCAGACCTTTTCGATCGCGCGGCTCATCAGGTCGGTGGACCCTCCGGCCGAGGCCGGCACGATGCCGCTGATGGGTTTGGACGGATACTTGTCTTGGGCTGACACGGAGCCTGAAAGCCCCATGGCTGCCGCCAACGCAATGACGATGGTGCCGACGATCAATTTTTTCATTGGTCTCCTCCTCTATTTTTTGGCTGTGAATGAATCGCCCCGCCTGTCAAACCGCCGCTTGGACCCCCGCAGAACGCTTCGCACGGCGGATCGCGAAAACCGCCTGGCCGACGACAAATAGCGCAAATACCGCCACGATCGTCAGCGAAATGGGCCGGGTGACAAAAATAAGGAAATTCCCTCCGGACATGAGCAGCGACTGTCGCATGGACCCTTCGATCATGGGGCCCAGGATGAAGGCCAGGGGCAGCGGCCCTGCTTCGAATTTAAGCTTGCGAAGCACATAGCCGAGAACGCCGAACGCGATCAAGGCATAGAGGTCGAAGGCCTGGTTGGCGATGCTGTAGGAGCCGATCGCCGTGAAGAGGATCACCACCGGCGCGAGAATGCCGTAAGGCACCCGCAGCAGCTGCACCCAAACCCCGACCAGCGGCAGGTTCAGGATGATGAGCATGATGTTGCCGACGTACATCGAAGCGATCACCCCCCAGAACACGTCGGGATGCTCGACGATCAGGAAGGGACCGGGTTTTACGCCCTTGATGAGCAGGCAGGCGAAGATCATGGCGATGGAGGCATTGCCCGGGATTCCGAGGGTGAGCAGGGGGATGAAGGAGGAGCTCGACGCGGCGTTGTTTGCGGATTCGGGCCCGGCAACCCCTTCGATGGCGCCCTGCCCGAACTCTTCCGGGTGCTTGGAGACCTTCTTTTCGACGGCATAGGACACGAGCGATGAAATGACCGCACCTCCGCCGGGGATGATGCCGATGAAAAAACCTATCAGCGTGCCCCGCAGGATCGCCATTCTGGATTTAACCCAATCCGCCATCGCGGGGAACACCTTTCCAACCTTAGTGGTAACGATTTCGACATTGCCCTCCTGCTCCAAGTTGTAGAAAATTTCCCCTAAACCGAAGACGCCCACGGCAAGCGTCACGAAATCGAACCCGCTTTGAAGTTCTATAACGCCGAAATCAAACCGGCTCTTGCCTGAAATGGGGTCGATACCGACCGACCCAAAAAGCAGTCCCAGGACCATGATGATAAGCCCCTTGGTGACCGATTCACCTGAAAGGGTCACCGCCATCAACAGGCCCAGCAGCGCAAGGGAGAACTTCTCCGGCGGCCCGAAACCCAGCGCAAACTCCGCGATGGGGGGGGCAAAGAGGGTAAGCCCCACGACCGCGACCGAACCGGCGATGAAGGACCCGATGGCTGCGATCCCCAAGGCCGGGCCCGCCTGCCCCTTCTGGGCCATCTTGTAGCCGTCGATGCAGGTCACCACCGACGCGGCCTCCCCCGGCAGGTTGAGCAGGATCGATGTCGTGGACCCGCCGTACATGGCCCCATAGTATATCCCGGCCATCAAAATAACGGCGGGAACCGGGGAAGAGATGGAATAGGTGATGGGCAGAAGCAATGCGATGGTGGCGGCAGGGCCCAGGCCGGGCAGAACGCCCACGGCCGTTCCGATCAGGGCCCCCAGAAAACCGAACATCAGGTTCATCGGCGTCAGCGCGATGAAAAATCCCGAGATGATACCATCAAAGATGCCCATGCCAGGATCTCCCCCCTCAGGAGAGCAATGGATTGGACGGCAGTTCGACGCGCAGCAGGTAGCTGAAAAGGGTGTACATGGCAGCGGCGCAGAGCACCGTGATGATGATCGCCTTCAGCCAACGCTCCCGCTCCACGACCAACTGCCAGCCAAGCATGAACAGCAGCGTCGCAAGAAAAAACCCGATCCGTTCGAACAAACAGGCATAGGCAACGGTGGTCGCAAACGCCAGGCAGAGTTTGACCCGCGAACGCGGCAGCGTAGCCGGTTGCACCTCACAGACGACCGCCGTGGGGCCTTTAGAATCAGCTTTCGGCGGAGACTTGAAAAGAATGGCTTGAAGACGCCAAAAGATGCCTAACGCAATGAGGGCAAGCCCGCAGAGAAACGGCAGGAAACCTGCGCCCGGAGTGATCAAAATGCCTATTTTAAGGGAATAATAGGAGTGGTAAGCGACAAAGACGCCCAAAGCAAGAACGACAAGATTGGCCACATGGTCCGACTTGGTCATGGCAAGCCTCCGGCAATGAACGCACAATCCTCATTTTTGGTTAAAGCAGCTCTTTGGGATTCTTTGCTATAAGGTTTCACCCGATCAGGCTCCGAACGAGATCAATGGCTTCAGCGGCGTCCTTGGCGTACCCGTCGGCGCCGATGTCGTTGGCGAAATTCTGGTTCACCGGCGCGCCGCCGACGATGACCTTTACGGTCTCTCTGCTACCGACCCGAGTCAAAGCGCCGATGACCTTGCCCATTTCCGGCATGGTGGTGGTGAGCAGGGCGGACAACGCCAGGACCTGCGGCCGCTCCTCGGCAACTTTTCTGACGAACGCATCGGCCGCAACGCTGATCCCCAGATCCACCACGTTGAACCCCACGCCGCGCAGCATGGTCGCGACCATGTTCTTGCCGATGTCGTGCAGGTCCCCCTTGACCGTGCCGATCAGGATTTTGCCCCCCGCCCGCTTGTCTTTTTCCGCCAGGTGCGGTTCCAGAAAGAGCACGGCCGCGTTCATGGCCCGGGCGGCGGCCAACACCTCCGGGATGAACACGGTCCCGTCCTTGAATGCCTGGTTGAGGCTTTCCATGGCGGCCACCATGCCCAGGTCGATGATGTCCTTGGGGGCGACCTTCTGTTGCAGCAGTTCCTGGACCTGCCCGATAAGTTCTTGCTCCTGGCCGTCGAGGACCGCCTGTCGGATTTTCGTAAAGCGGGTGTCCTGCGAGACCGGCGCCGCAGGTTCCCTTTTGGCGAGCACCTCGGCGGCGGTCGCTGTACCAACCGGGTTGAAGGCACCGGCCTGCAGCGGCAGGCGGCCTTTCTCCCGGACCATGTCACCGATGCGGACCAGGCGTTCGAAATCGGCATCCGGCGGCGTGGTATCCGCAACGCCGAGGATGAACCTGGCCCCGGCGCCGATCCCTGAGAAAAGCCCGTCCATGAAGTCCTGGAAATCCTTCTCCGGAGTGAGCTGCGGCAGCAGCAGGTTGGAAGGGACCCCGCCGAAAATGGTGATCCGGTCGCTCCAGCGCCGGTAGTACTCCTGGATGCTGACCTTGGTCATGGGCGCCGGGCAGACCGCTTCGGCCACGTCCATCCCCGACTCATGCAGGAGGTCCATCAGACCGCGGTTCTCGCCGTCGGTGTGGCAGAGGATCCGGATGCCTATGGGGCTCAGCACCTCTTTGGCCTTCCGGATCCAGGGCACGAAGTGCTTGGCGAACATCGGGGCGAAGGTGAGCATGTCGTCGAAGTTCGAGCCCCATTGGATGACCTCGGCCGGCGATCCCGCGACAACGCGCAAGGCCTTCTCGTAAAGGGGGGCCAGGACATCGGCCAGGTAGAGTATTTCAGGCTGGTGGTCGCGGTAGTAATGGAAGAATTCGGTGGCATCCAGAAAGTATTTCTGGATGTGGTGAACCGGGCCGGCGGCAACGGTGAAAGCGGTGACCGGCAATCCGTTCTCGCCCACCTCCGCCTGGTGAGCTTTAAAGGCTTCGTAATTGGCCACCACGTCCATGTTTTCAAAAATGCCGGCCAGCACCTTCAGATCGTACGGGGTCTTGACGGCGTGCTCCTCGATCCAGGGCACGGAAGTGCCGGAACGCCGCATCTCCTGGCTGTAGACGGTACTAGTGGTGATGGACCCCTTCGCAGTGGTGTAGCGGATGCGCGTACGGTTCCCTTCACGCTGCACATCGATTTTTATCCGATCGGTGAACGTGAAGTGCGCCACGTACTCCTTCATATAGTGCACCCCGAGTGCCCGGTGCAGCATGGCATCGGGGTCGGGTTGGTGCAAGTGATCCGCAACCACTTTGTGCAGGGCCCAACCCTCGGAAAGCGCTATTTCGTCTCTGGTTCTGCCCCGATGTCGTTGCGGCAGGGTGCCGTTCAGAGAATTCGCGTTGAACCACAGATCGATGCGGGGCGCATAAGGGAGGTGGTCGGGCATGTCGCCTCGGACCGCCGCGAGCAATCGCTGTCTGTGGGTCATCATCGCCTGATTCACCAAATGGAATATTAGCAACCGGAATTCAGATCAGGTGTTCAAATTCATCGAAGACAGGCCAAGCTTGTTGTGATAATACCAAATGTATTTTTTATGTCAATAAAATATTTGACAAATGAATTTAATTTGTATACAATTTTTTATCATGGATAAAAACACTGTTTATGAAGATATCCGGCGACAGATCGTCGAGGAGAGGCTGGCGCCCGGGCAGTGGCTGATCGAGCGTGAGCTTTGCGAAACCTACAGCATGAGCCGCACCCCGATCCGGGAGATCCTCTGGAAGCTCATGGCCGAAGGCTTCCTGGAGCAGGAAGCCAACCGCGGGTTCGTCGTGCGCCGACTCGGCCTCGAGCAGATCTTTGAAATCTTTCAGACCCGGGAGGCCATCGAAGGCATGGCCGCCCGGCTGGCCTGCCGCAGGGGCGGCAAGGCTTTCCACGCGACGCTACGCGAGATCAAGAAAAAAATCGCCAACGCCAATATAGAATCCGATCCGATGCTGGGTATCGCATTCGGCCGCGAGCTTCACAGGGCCATTATGGATGCAGCGCACAACGGTATCATGGCCGATATTGGTGGAAGGCTCGAAAATCTCACCGTCCTCACGGCCAACATCACCAAGCGGGCCCCCACCATCGAAAAAGCTTCTGCCGACGCCCATCTCAACATCATCAACGTCCTGCTTCAGCAGGACGAAGAAAAAAGCGAGCAGTTGATGCGCGAGCACCTGCGGGAAACCTGCCGCCATGTCGTTGAGCAGTTTTACCCCGGCATGCTCGAAACATCTTCGAGCAACAAATAGGAAGGCCCTGCAGAATGTTCCCCGCAGCAGGCTGCGGGGCTACCGGCAACTGAATTTCATTTCAAGAGGATCGGCCCACAAAGGAGAAAATTTCATGGCTGTTCAAAAACTTCGTGAAGGCAAGAGAGCCGTCGGCACCATGGTGCGAATGATCCAGAATCCCGCCGTGGCCGTCGTGGCGCATAATGCAGGCCTGGACTTTATCATGCTCGATCTGGAGCATGGCCCCTACACCATGGAAACCGTGGGCGATGTCTTCAAAGTGGGTCGGGCCCTCGGCCTGGGCTGCTTCGTCCGCGTGCCGGAGCTCGCCAAGGGCTACGTCTCGCGCGCACTCGACTGCGGCGCCACCGGCGTCATGGTGCCCATGCTCGAATCGGTGGAACAGGCTCAGCTCCTGGTGCGCTGGGCCAAGTATGCACCGCTCGGCGGCCGAGGCTTCGGCGGCGCCGGTGGCCACAGCAACTTCGCCGGGGTCAGCCCCGATGCAACCCCGGCCTTCATGGCGAAGGCCAACGTGGAGACCATCGCCATCGCCCAGATTGAAACCGCCCAGGCCATCCAGAACATCGACGCCATCGCCGCCGTGCCCGGCATCGACGCCCTGCTCATCGGGCCCAACGATCTCGCCATTTCCATGGGATGCGCCGGCGACCTTTTGGGCGAAACGCTGGACCAGGCCATCGGCAAGGTGGCGGCGGCCGCAAAAAAACACGGCAAGATTTTCGGCACGCATGCCCCGGATCCTCTTACCGAACGCTGGCTGCCGAAAGGGCTCACTCTCGTGATGAGCAATCTGGACACCAACATGCTGGCGGCCGGCCTGAAGGCGATCAGCCAGAAGTACAAATCCTGATCCAACGAGACCCGCAACTCCGGAACAGAGCGAGAAGGAGGTTCCAAGATGGTTTGTAAAGTATTGATCCCGCAGGATGTGGCACAACCGGGAAAAGACTACCTGCGCGAACGGGGTTACGAGATCAAAATCGGAGGCGGCGTTACGGCGGATGCCATCGCGGCCGACGTGGTCGACTGCGACGCCATCCTGGCGCGCACAGCGCCCTTCCCGGCCAAGGTGTTTGAAGCCGGCAAGAAGCTCAAGGTCATCTCGCGCCATGGGGTGGGCTACGACAACATCGATGTAGCCAAGGCAACCGAGTTGGGCATCTGGGTGACCTTTGCACCGGAATCCAACGCCGACACCGTCGCCGAACACGCCATCGGTTGCATTTTCACCTTGGCGCGCAATTTCCTCCAACTGGACCGGGAGACGCGCGCCGGCAATTGGGGGATCCGGGACAAGCTGCTCGGGTTCGACCTTTCCGGCAAGGTGCTCGGCATCGTCGGCCTCGGGAAGATCGGCCGCCGCGTGGCGCAGAAAGCTTCGCGCGGCCTTGACATGAAGGTCGTCGGCTACGATCCTTTTCTCAAGCCGGAACAGATAGCCGAATTCGCCACCCCCGTCACGTCGCTGGAGGAGGTTTTCGGTGCGGCGGATTTCGTGAGCGTGCACATTCCAGGCGGCGCCACCACAAAGGGCATCGTCAACAAGAAACTGTTCGCCGTCATGAAGAAGACGGCCTTTTTCATCAATGCCTCGCGGGGGGACGTGGTGGCTGAATCCGACCTGATCGAAGCCCTGCGCAACGGGACGATCGCCGGCGCGGCCATCGATGTCTACGAAAAGGAGCCCCCGCCTAAGGACAACCCGCTGATGAACATGGGCAACGTGCTCTTGACGCCCCACAATGCCTCCCAGACCCGGGAGTGCATGATCCGCATGGCGCTCCACGCAGCCCGGGGAATCGACGAGGTGCTTTCCGGCAAGCGCCCGACCTGGCCGGTGAACGACCCGGCCAAAAGGAGGTAGCGATGGCATTCATCCCCAAGGGCATCATTCCCGCCATGGTGACGCCCCTCACCAAGGACGGGAAAGTCAACGGGAAAGCCCTGCGCAAGTTCGCAGACTACCTCATCGAGGGTGGATCCCACGGGCTTTTCGTGGTCGGCACCACCGGCGAGTTCTACGGTCTTTCGCCGGAAGAGAAAAAGGAGCTGTTCGAAATCACCGTGGACCAAACCCGCGGCCGGGTGCCGGTGTATGCCGGCACCGGCGCGATCACCACGCGTGAGGTCGTCCAATTGACCCGCTACGCCGAGGAGGCCAAGGTGGACGCGGTGTCGGTGCTGACCCCCATGTTCATCAGCCCGAGCCAGAAGGAGTTGATCGACCACTACACGGCCATCGCCGCCTCCACCCGGCTGCCGGTGCTGCTTTACAACAACCCGCCCAAGACGGGTGTGAACTTGACTGCGGCCACGGTGGCCAAGCTCGCCGATGTGCCCAACATCGTCGGCATCAAGGACTCCTCCGGCGACTTCACCCTGACAGGCGAGTACATCCGCCTGACCCGGGGCAAGGACTTCCACGTCCTGCTGGGCCGCGACACTCTCATCCATGCCGGCTTGTGCTACGGTGGCAAGGGCTCCATCGCCGCCTGCGCCAACGTGGCGCCCCGCCTCGTGGCGGACATCTACGACAAGTACATGGCCGGCGACATCAAGGGCTCCCTCGAGGCCCAGTTCAAGCTCGCCCCCCTGCGGATCGCCTTCAACCTGGGAACCTTCCCGGCGGTGATCAAGGAGAGCCTGGAGCTGCTCGGCATCGACGCCGGCGCCTGCATGGCGCCGGTGGGCCCGATGAGCACGGATGAAAAGCAGCAACTCAGAAAGATTTTGACTGAAATGGGGCTCCTGAAATAGACTGGTTGGCGCCTGCAGCAACACATCTTAACAAGGAGGTTCATTCATGCCCAAATTTTGTGCAAACCTGACGATGCTTTTCAATGAGGTGGACTTCCTCGACCGTTTCGATAGGGCGGCCAAGGCCGGGTTCAAGGGGGTCGAGTACCTCTTCCCGTACGCCTGGAAAAAGGAGCAGCTGGTGGAGAAGCTCGGCGCCTTCGGCCTGAGCCAGGCGCTGCACAACCTGCCTGCCGGAGATTGGAACAAGGGCGAGCGGGGCATTGCCTGCCTGCCGGGCCGCGAGACCGAGTTCCAAGAGGGGGTGGGCAAGGCCATCGAGTACGCCAAGGCTTTGAAGTGCCCCCAGGTCAACTGCCTGGCCGGGCTCACCCCTGAGGGAGTGCCCGCAAACAAGGTGCGCCAGACCCTGGTTGCCAACCTCCGTTTTGCCGCCGCCGCCCTTCAAAAAGAGGGCATCCGGCTGCTGGTGGAGGCCTTGAACGACAAGGACGTCCCAGGTTTTTACCTGGTGCGCACGGCGGACGTGCTCGCCCTCATCCAGGAGGTCGGCCACCCCAACATCTATGTCCAGTACGACGTCTACCACATGCAGATCATGGAGGGTAACCTCACCAAGACCATCCAGGCGAACCTCGACAAGATCGCCCACATCCAAATCGCCGACAACCCTGGCCGCAACGAGCCCGGGACCGGCGAGATCAACTACCCCTACCTCTTCAAGGCCATCGACGCGGCCGGCTACAGGGGATGGATCGGGTGCGAGTACAAGCCCGCCGGGAAAACCGAAGACGGGCTCGGCTGGCTCAAGCCCTTCGCTGCTGAACGGGTAGCTCTTTAAGAGTTATTCGTCCGGCAAATGATATGACACAACGCGAGCCGATGTCAGGCGCAGCAGGGTGCCCGCCGCGGCGGGCACCCTGCTGCGCCCATGCGTGAGATGTTGGAATTTTGCATAGTTGATTGCCGAGGCAACAAAAGGAACCGTGATAGGAAAATTTTGCACTTTTCCGAGGAGTAGGTTACAGTAGACTTGGCTTTTTAAAGCAGGAGGTACACCATGCTGAATCTATTGGAATCTGCAGCCAAAAAGTTCGGAGTGCCCTCAGAGGTTCTGGACCTGATCGGCAGGCCGTTCATATCTCAAATCATCGACGAGTTCCCCACGCTTCTCCTGCCTCCGATCATGAACACCTTGAAGCAGGAGTACATGAAAAACGGGCTGGAGTGGATCAAGCAAAATGCGATGTCCCTCCGGGAGCAGTTTCTCCTTCTCAAGAAGCTGTACGGCCCCGCCTGGATTCTTGCCTGATAGCGGCGCTCCCTCGTTCTCGCGCACAAGAACACGCGCCAGTTTGCTTTCTGCATTCTTGCTGCACCGGGATCGCATCGCCCGAAAATGCGTCCACCACCAACAGGTCATAGTTCTGGACTTCTTCGCGTTCCAGCGAAATGCGCGCATCGCCCAGCACAATTTCCACCTTTCCCTGGGCGGCTGATAAGAATGTGAAATAGTCCCTGGCAAACTTCTCAACCATCGGGTTGATCTCGTAAAAGCGGTAGACGTCTCCGGGTCGGGAATAAGCGGCCAGGATACCGCTGCCCAAACCGATGATGCCCGCGCGAACCGGCCGGTCGTTCAGACTGCGGATCGCTGCGGCCACCCCGGTTGACATTCCGTAGTACGCCGTGGGTCGGTTACGCCTGTTGTCATCCGGGAATTGCCCCCCATGAATGATGGCGCCGTGCAACAAGTAGCGAAAGTTGGAGCCGTCGCCCTTTGGGACGTCTTTAACGCGCAGCCAGTCATAAAAATTCCGATCCAGGGCGACCGCACCTTCAGCGTAGCCTTGCACATAATAGCCTGTCATCACAACAATGCCCAAAGTCAACACGACCGAAGCGGTTCCGGCCATCCACCCCCGCCTCACATGAACTGCCGTAACCAATGCGGCGCAGGCCAATAACGCCAGCGGCATTTCAAAGTAGCCGCGGAAAAGTGTGGGAGCGGCCACGGATATCAATCGCCCTCCAAAGGCACCCCCGGCGGAAATGATGAGGTAGAAGCCCGTCAAATGCCTTGGAGAGGGTTTGCGGTGCGCCAGTTCACCATGGCAAAACATGCAGGCCTTATCGTGGCTCGAGGGTGCGTCGCCCGAACCCTCGGTCGCTTGCGCAAGGGGTTGCCGAGCCAGGCCCTGTGAAGTGCCTTTTCGCGCATTGATCGCAGCCGCGGACATTGCGAAGGCGCTGAAAATACCGTAGGCGATCGACCAGGCCGCCGATTGTTCACGCAGGGTGAAAACCGGTTCGATCACGAACGGGTAGGCCAGCAGACCAGCCAATGACGCCAAGTTGGACAAGGCAAAGAGCTTGTAAGGCAATGCCGAGTTGGATCGGCCGGCATACCGGGCCTGCATCAGGGAACTGGTGGCGGACAGCAAAAAATAGGGAAGCCCTATAGAAATCGTCAAAAGCACGCATAAGCCGGAACGTTGTTTTCGACAGCGGAATTGAGGCAGCCATGCAGGCATGCGCAGTGCAGGGTCGGGGTGCCGCTTTTCAAAATTTTAGCACGGCTGCCGCCAATGGTCCAAACCCAACCGGGGTCCAAATCCAATATCAGGCTGTAATTTTGACTAAAAATCAACACAAAACCATTTGCGAGACTTAACGCGACAGGTTTAATGCCCGCTTGCAACACCGTGGTCGAGGGCGCGTCTCCCTCTGATTCGGAGATGGATACGGCCTCGCCATTATAGATGGAAAAAACTGTTTGATATGGATCGGCAGAGTGGAGTAGACATGACTCCTAAACGATCACTTCAATAGGAAGACCCCCATGGGAACCGCCGAGCACAAGCACGAGGCCCCGAGGAAAGCTACGATCGCAATCCTCACCCTGTCCACCACCCGCACCATCAAGGAAGACGCCAGCGGCCAGTGGATCAAAGACACGGCTTCCGGGATCGGCCATGAGGTCGTCTATCACCGGGTCATCCCCGACGATGCCGCCACCATCACGATGACCGTGCGCGAGATCACCGAGAACCTGGAGCCCCAGGTTTTGCTGATGACCGGCGGCACCGGCATCACGCCGCAGGATGTGACCATCGAGGCGGTCAGCCCGATGTTCACCAAGGCGCTGTCGGCGTTCGGCCCGCTCTTCGCCCAGCTCAGCATGCAGGAGATCG
>Ga0316629_10000110_pt1 | contig 13337 bp, 12 predicted proteins | sample OWC_May_M1_C1_D1_FD_207654 | JGI IMG/M metagenome (GOLD analysis project Ga0316629, IMG submission 207654) | Wetland soil microbial communities from Old Woman Creek delta, Ohio, United States - OWC_May_M1_C1_D1_A | ecosystem: Environmental > Terrestrial > Soil > Wetlands | place: USA: Ohio... | reverse complement strand
GCAGCCGTTGCCGCTGCTCTCCTGCATGACGTTCTCGAGGACACGACGACGAGCAAGAGCGAGCTCGCCGACAGGTTCGGGCGCGAGGTTGCCGATCTCGTCGACGGCCTGTCGAAGCTCGACCGGATGGAGTTTGCGTCCTACCAGGAGGCGCAGGCGGAGAATTTCCGCAAGATGCTGATGGCGATGGCGCGCGACCTGCGCGTCGTGCTGATCAAGCTGGCCGACCGCCAGCACAACCTGCAGACCATGGCCGGGGTGCGCCCCGACAAGCGCCGGCGCATCGCCATCGAGACCCTCGACATATACGCGCCGATCGCCCTGCGCCTGGGATTGAGCAAGCTCTACCGCGAAATGCAGGACCTGTCGTTCCAGTTGATCCATCCGCATCGCGCGGAGGTGTTGTCCAAGGCCCTGCGGGCGGCGCGCGGCAACCGCAAGGAATTGCTGTCGCAAATCCAGGGCGGGATCACCGGCAAACTGGCCGAGGCCGGTCTGCATGCCGAGGTTTTCGGGCGTGAGAAGAGCCTGTTTTCGATCTATCGCAAGATGCGCGAAAAGCGCCTTTCCTTCTCGCAGGTCCTCGATCTTTACGGCTTCCGCGTCATCGTGGACAACGTGCCTTCGTGCTACCTCGCGCTCGGGGCGCTGCACAGCCTGTTCAAGCCGGTTCCCGGGAAGTTCAAGGACTACATCGCGATCCCCAAGGGCAACGGCTACCAGTCGTTGCACACGACGCTGATCGGTCCCTACGGCACGCCGGTCGAGGTGCAGATCCGCACCGAGGAAATGCATCACGTCGCGCAGGACGGCGTGGCGGCGCACTGGCTCTACAAGGATAACGAAGACGGCGGCAGCGAACTGCACATTCGGACGCACAAGTGGCTGCAGTCGCTTCTCGAAATGCAGAGCGGCGATTCGGCCGAGTTCTTCGAGAACGTCAAGATCGACCTCTTTCCCGACGACGTTTACATATTCACCCCCAAGGGGAAGATCATGGCCATGCCACGCGGCGCGACGGTGATCGATTTTGCCTACAACGTGCACACCTACATTGGCCATCATTGCTCGGCCGCGCGCATCAATCAGGATCTGGTCCCGCTGCGCACCGAGCTGCGCAACGGCGACATGGTCGAGATCATCACGTCGCCGCAGGCGACACCGAATCCGGCCTGGCTGAACCACGTCAAGACCGGCCGCGCGCGCGGCAAGATCCGCCACTTCCTGCGCACCATGCGGAACGAGGAATCGTCGCAACTCGGCGAGCGGCTGCTGCGCCAGGAACTGCTGACCCTCGGGTTCGTGCCGCTGTCGATTCCGGCCGAATCCTGGGATCAACTGGTCAAGAGCTGCGGCAAGAAGTCGCTCGAGGATCTGTACACCGACATCGGCCTCGGCAAGCGACTCCCTTCGGTCGTCGCGCGCCGCTTGCTGGCGCGCGAAGAGCTGTCCGCCGATTCGCCAAGCCACGTGGCGCTTGCCATCCACGGAACCGAAGGCATGGCGATCCAGCTCGCGCGTTGCTGCCAGCCGATCCCCGGCGATCCGATCATCGGCTCGATCAAGAAGGGCAGTGGCCTGGTGATCCACACGCACGACTGCCCGACCATCCGCAAGTCCCGTTCGAGCGAACCGCATCAATGGATCGATGTCGAGTGGGAGCCGGAAGAAGGCAAGCTTTTCGACATCCGCATCAAGGTCGAGGTCAGGAACAAGCGCGGCGTTCTCGCCCAGGTAGCGGCGGCCATCTCTGAAGCCGGCTCCAACATCGAGCATGTGGCGATGGATTCCGACCCCGACCGTCTGCTCACGTTGCTCAGCTTCACCATCCAGGTGGCCCACCGGATCCACCTGGCGACAGTGATGCGCAGCCTGCGCCACATCCCGGAAGTCACCCGGATCTCGCGCGAACGCGGGGTCGAGGTTTGAAGGTTCTCGTTCTGGGTGCCGGTGTCGTCGGCACGACCAGCGCCTGGTATCTGGCAGGCTCGGGGCACGAGGTCGTCGTCGTCGACCGTCAACCGGTGGCCGGCAACGAAACCAGTTTCGCCAACGGTGGCCAGATTTCCGTCTCGCATGCCGAACCGTGGGCGAATCCGCATGTGCTGCCGCAGGTCATCCGGTGGCTGGGCCACGAGGATGCGCCGCTATTGTGGCGCTGGCGGGCCGACCCCGCGCAATTCATGTGGGGCCTGCGTTTCCTGAACGAGTGCCGGCCCGCGCATACCCGGCGCAACATCGCGGCCATCGTCGCGCTGGCACTCTACAGTCGCGGCTGCCTGCAGACCTTGCGCCGCGAACTCGGGCTTGAGTATGACCACCTCGAGCGCGGCATCCTTCACCTGTACACCGACCCGCGGGCCTTTGCCAAAGCCATGGATGCGGCCCGTGCCATGCGTGAATTCGGGCTCGATCGCGAGCCGGTCAGCGCCGAGCGCTGCGTCGAGATCGAGCCGGCTTTGGCCGGCGCCCGCCAGCGGCTGGCCGGGGGCCACTTCACGCCATCCGACGAGTCGGGCGATGCGCACAAGTTCACCCGGGCGCTGGCCGAGCGCGCCGCCGCGGTGGGCGTCGAATTCCGCCTCGATGCGACGGTCGACCGCATCACTGCCAGCGGCGGCCGTATTGCCGGCGTCATGGTCAGTGATCCGGCGGGCCAGCAACTAATGACCGCCGACGCCTACGTCGTCGCCATCGGCAGTTACACGCCCCTGCTGCTGCGGCCACTGGGGGTGCGTCTACCGGTCATTCCGGCGAAGGGCTATTCGGCCACCGTGCCATTGTCCGCCGCAGCGCTGGCGCCGACCGTCAGCCTGACCGACGACGAGCACCGCCTGGTCTTTTCCCGGCTCGGCAATCGCCTGCGGATTGCCGGCACGGCGGAATTCAACGGCTACAACCTTGACCTCAACCCGGTGCGCTGCAACGCGCTGCTGCGACGCGCACGCCAGCTTTTTCCGGCCCTCGAAGCGGCCGGCGAGCCGCAGTTCTGGTGCGGCCTGCGGCCATCAACGCCGTCGAACGTGCCATGCATCGGCCGCACCCGCTATCCCGATCTGTGGCTCAACACCGGCCACGGCACGCTCGGCTGGACCATGGCCTGCGGCTCGGCCGCCGCCCTCGCCGACCTGATGAGCGGTCGGCGCCCGGTGCCGAACTTTCCATTCCTCGGATGCTGATCGACACCCACTGTCACCTCGACGCGGCCGAATTCGATTCCGACCGTGACGCGGTGCATGCAGCGGCGCTGGCGGCGGGGGTGCAGCGCATCGTGGTGCCAGCGGTTGCGGTCGACGGCTTCCGGAAAGCAAAAACCGTGGTCGAGCGCTATCCGGGCTGTGTCGCGACCTACGGCATCCATCCGCTCTATGCGATGCAGGCGAAGGAGTCCGACCTGGCCGTGCTGCGCGACTGGCTGGAGCGCGAGCAGCCGGTGGCCGTCGGCGAGATCGGCCTCGACTTCCATGTGACCGATAGCGACCCGGTGCGCCAGGAGTTCTATTTCGTCGAACAACTGAAACTCGCCCGTGAGTTCGACCTGCCGGTGCTGCTGCACGTCCGGCGATCGATCGATCAGATTCTGAAACACCTGCGGCGAATCCAGGTTCCCGGCGGCATCGCCCATGCATTCAACGGCAGCCGCCAGCAGGCGGACGAGTTCATCAGGCTCGGCTTCACGCTCGGTTTCGGCGGCGCCATGACCTTTCCCGGGTCGACCCGCATCCGCAAGCTGGCAGCCGAACTGCCGCTGACAGCGATCGTCCTCGAGACCGATGCGCCGGACATTCCGCCGGCGTGGCTGGGCGGTGGCCGCAATTCGCCCGCCGAGTTGCCGCGCATCGCCAGAGTCCTGGCGGACCTGCGCTCGCTCCCCGAGGACGAGGTTGCCGCCCGGTGCGCGGCGGCGGCGCGCGCGGTACTGCCGCGCCTCTGACTTCCGGCGGCTTCTCGAGCCGCAAGTGAGCGAATTCACGCCCATTTGATCCAGGCCAAGTATTCGTCAACGCTGATGGAGTAAGGTAACGGGCGACAGGACAAGCCAAGGAAACAGCAATCAGGTAGTTGCGCCAGCGGGTCGGGCGACCGCCCCGCCGGATGACCTGGGGCGGACATGAAGACGACAGACGGAAGATTCCCGAAGAAGGCGGCCAGCCGGCGCCAGTTCCTCTTCGACACCGCCAGGATGGCCTGCGGTGTCGGCATGCTCGGCCTCGGTCTCGGGCTGTATGCCAAGCAGTCGAAGGCGCTGCCGGCGCTGGCCTTGCGTCCGCCCGGCGCCCTCGCCGAGGACGATTTTCTCGGTGCCTGCATCCGTTGCGGACTGTGCGTGCGCGACTGCCCCTATGACATCCTCGAACTCGCCAGACCCGAGACCCCCGTGGCGACTGGAACGCCCTATTTCACGGCGCGCGACATCCCGTGCGAGATGTGCGAGGACATTCCCTGCGTCAAGGCCTGTCCGACCAAGGCGCTCGACCACGAGTTGACCGACATCAACAAGGCCAGGATGGGCATCGCCGTGCTGATAGACCACGAGACCTGTCTCAATTTCCTCGGTCTGCGTTGCGATGTCTGCTATCGCATCTGCCCGGTCATCGACAAGGCGATCACGCTGGAGATGCTGCCCAACCAGCGCACCGGTCGCCACGCGATGTTCCTGCCGACCGTTCATTCCGAGCATTGCACCGGTTGCGGCAAGTGCGAGAAATCCTGCGTCCTGGAAGAGGCGGCGATTCGCGTGCTGCCGCCAAAACTGGCCAAGGGTCAGCTCGGCAAGCACTATCGTGTCGGCTGGGAGGAGCAGAAGAAGGCCGGGCACTCGCTGATCGAGGACCGGAATATCATCGATCTGCCCGACCGTCTGCCGGAAGGTGCCTCGCTGCCCGGACATTACGACCCCGCCAGCGGCCAGACCGCGCCGTCGCGTGGTCTCGTCGGGGCAGAGGGGGGTCTCGTTCCGGGCACGCCGCCGGGGCCGGGGGGCAAGCCATGAGCGGCAAGCGCATCGGCGCCGAGGCGGTCGCGGTCAAGGGCAGATTGCGCGCGAACAAGTGGCTGCTGTTGCGCCGCTTCTCGCAGTTCGGCATTCTGACGCTCTTTCTCCTCGGCCCGCTGGCCAGCATCTGGATCGTCAAGGGCAACCTGAACTACAGCTACACGCTCGGCTTCCTGCCGCTCACTGATCCCTACGTGGCGTTGCAGGCCGCGATGACCGGTCATTTCCCGGAGCGGCTCGGCTGGTTCGGCATTGTCATCGTCCTCGTGTTCTATCTGCTGGTCGGCGGCAGGGCGTATTGCAGTTGGGTATGTCCGGTCAATCTGGTGACCGACGCCGCCGACTGGTTGCGCGACCGTCTCGGCATCAAGGGCAGCGTGCATCTTTCGCGCAATACCCGTTACTGGATTCTCGCCATGACACTGGTCGGCTCGGCCGCGACCGGGGTCGTGCTGTGGGAGTTGATCAATCCGGTGTCGATGCTGCATCGCGGCCTGATTTTCGGCCTCGGCGCGGCGTGGACCGTGATTGTCGCGGTCTTCCTGTTCGATCTTTTCGTGATGAGTCGCGGCTGGTGCGGTCGACTCTGTCCGGTAGGCGCTTTCTACAGCCTGCTCGGACGCTGGAGCCCGGTGCGCGTTTCCGCGCCGCAGCGTTCCGCGTGCAACGATTGCATGGACTGCTTCGAGGTCTGCCCGGAACCGCAGGTCATACGACCGGCACTCAAGGGCGAGGAAACGGGTGTCGGGCCGGTGATTCTGGCCGCGAACTGCACCAACTGCGGGCGTTGCATTGACGTCTGCTCGAAAGATGTCTTCGCTTTCGGCCTGCGCTTCAACAATCCGGCCTCTACGGCACTGCTTGGGCGGCCGACCGACTGATTGGCGCCCCGGGCAAAGAAAAAGGGGAGCCGCGGCTCCCCCCGTTGTTGAACGATAGCGTCAGGCCGCGGCGAGCACTCCGCGCATCTTCTGCAGCGCCTTGACCTCGATCTGACGAATGCGCTCGGCGGAAACGTCGAATTCGGCCGCCAGCTCGTGCAGGGTGGCCGCTTCGCCGTCGTGCAGCCAGCGCGCCTCGATGATGCGGCGACTGCGCGGATCGAGTTCCTGTAGCGCCTCGTGCAGACCTTCATTCTGGAGCCGGGCGAGCGCCTTGTTCTCGAGCACGCGGGTCGGTTCGTAGCGCGAGTCGGCGAGGTAGTCGATCGGGGCGAAGGCCTCGTCGCCGTCGTCGGCGTTGCCTTCGAGCGCCAGGTCGCGACCGGTGAGCCGGGTCTCCATCTCGACGACTTCTTCCCGCTTGACGCCGAGCCGTGCCGCGACCTCGGTCGCCTGCGTGCCGGACAGCGTATCAACGCCTTCATAGTCGTTCTTCAGGCTGCGCAGGTTGAAGAACAGCTTGCGCTGCGCCTTGGTCGTCGCGACCTTCACCATGCGCCAGTTCTTCAGGATGTATTCGTGGATCTCGGCCTTGATCCAGTGCATGGCGAACGAAACGAGGCGCACGCCGCGGGTCGAGTCAAAGCGCTTGACGGCCTTCATCAGGCCGATATTGCCTTCCTGGATCAGGTCGGCATGCGGCAGGCCGTAGCCGAGATAGCCGCGGGCGATCGAGATGACGAGGCGAAGGTGCGAAAGAACGAGCTGACGCGCAGCTTCCACATCGCCGTCATTGTGGAAGCGCTGTGCCAGCCGTGTTTCCTCGGCCTCGGTTAGCATCGGATAGCGATTCGCTGCCTGGATATAGGCATCGATGCTGCCGACGGTCGAGACGGTTGGGAAAGCCAGGGCATGGGTCATAGCGTGTTGATCTCCTTTAACATCAGTTCGTATTTTAGCACTCGCAGCCTGAGAGTGCTAAGCCCCTGGAAAAGTTTCCCGGATTTGACGCCAGCGCCTCCGTCATTCCGGGCGGGGAAGCCCGGCGCCGGCGCAGATCGCCTCGCGCGCCATCGCTGCCACCTGGCGGCGATCCTCGCCGTTCAATCCGCACGGCGGCGTCGTCACCAGGCGCGCGATCAGGTGCTTGCGGCCGAGAATGGCCCAGGTACACTGACCCAGCGAGATGTGTCCATCGTAGCGGGGTGCCAGACTGCGCCGCCCGTCCGGTTCCCAATACGAGATGGCAACCGGCAGCACCGGACACCCGGCGGCCAGGGCGGGCTGGATCAGTGCCGCGTGGAAGTGAAGGAGAGTTTGACCATCGGTCGTAGTTCCCTCGGGAAACACGGCAACGTGCTTGCCGGTGGCCAGAATCCCGGCGATTTCCTGATTGACGATCCGCGCATGGCCGCGACTGCCCCGCCGCAGAAAGACCGTGTCAGTGCGGGCCGCCATGCCGCCAATGACCGGCCAATGCCGGACCTCCTCTTTCGACACGAAGGCCGACGGCAGGACCGCGTGAATCATCAGGATGTCGAGCCACGAGATGTGGTTGGCTACCAGCAGGGCGCCAGGAACGACATGTGTCAGGTCGGCCTCGATGTCGACGCCCAGCGCCGCGAGCAGTGCTGCCGCGAGGCCGGAGCGCAAGCGAAGACGCATCCGGTCCGGGCAGAACGGGAAAACGCAATAGATGACCAGCACCGTGGCCACAAGAAGCAGGGCCAACCGAACAATGCGAAAAGTGCGGGTCAGGAAATTTGTTTCATTCAGCGTGCTTGTCACAGGGGATGCCATTTGCAACGACTGGTACCCCAATGAATGCGAAATAGTGCAACGCATGAACATGGCACCCGCCGGCACTACGTCAGGATATTCTTATCGATCAGCTTTGTCCTGGCGCTCCCTGTTCGAGAGCACCACATCGACCTTCACCAATGCGGGATCCAGCGCTGTGGGCGTTAACTGCCCTCCGGGCGAAACGGCGGTCAGCGCGAGGCGTTGGTCACCTACGTTGAAGATGCGGCACAAGGTCACCATGTTGGCCCCATCGTGCACCATCAAGGAGAGCGGCGTAGGCGCATCGCCGCGGCCCATTCGATCTGCAATGAGTAGCAACAGGGATGAGGTGGCGCCCAACCTGTCCAGATCCCTTGCGTTTCTGCTGGCGGCCAGCGGCAATCCCTCATTGTCGCTAAGCAACACCGCGGTGAAGTTGCCTTTTTCGGCAATTTGATTGAGCAAGGTAGTCAGGTCGCCGTGATGACCCGAACGACCCTCCAGGTGCGAGAGGTCAATAGAGAGCTTTTCGCGCTGGGCCAGCGGGGCCAGTATCTGCTGGATCGTGGTCCGCAAGCTCTCTTCTTGTTCGTTTCGCAAGAGGGACACTTGCTCACGCAGGCTCCTGAGGTCCTGGCTCTGCGCCAGATCTTGTGTTCGCAGCGATTCTCTTAACCTGGATCCTCGCTTTACGCCGAACAAGTAGCCGGCGGTGAGCAGCAGAACGGCGGCGCCAAGCCCAACTATGGCAGACAGTATTATCATCATCGCATCCTAACGGCGGGATCTTCCTGGCAGCTCTCGGCGCCCTTGACCTGCAACAGCACGCGCCTGTTCTCCCCTGAATCGCCAGGCACTCCTTCCAGGAGCGCGAATTCCCCGGTGGCGCTGATAACCATTCGGTCTTCCCTGACGCCAGAACTACCGAGCAACAAGACGACCGCCTTGGCTCGCCGATAGCTCAACAGCAGGTTGTAATCCTCGGGCCCTACTGAGTCTGCGTGTCCTTCGACCGATACCTTTGCCTCAGGATGGCGTTTCAAGAACCCCACCAGGCTATCGAACGCTGGGCGAACATCCGTGATGATTGGTTTGGCGCTGCCTAGTTGAAACGCAATTGCGACCAAGGGCTGACAGTCCTGACGCTGCGCCAGTGGCGGTACAGATGCGCTCAGACTCGGTTTGGTGCCTTCCAGCGCATCGCCACCGCTCCTGTCCGCCAAAGGAACGGGTGGCTGGACGGGTTCTGACGGGGCGCTCCCTTTTTCTGCGGCCGCGGTTTCGATAGCGGGGTCGCGTCCAGCTGACGGCAGCAAAGCAGCGCTGGCGTCCGGTGATACCCCTGGTGTGGTAGCAACCTGCCTGTCGGCCAGTTTATCTTGGGATTGCTGCTCCACCGCGGGTTGTGCGGTCAACCAAAGCCATGCCGCGGCGGTGGCGACAAGCGCGCCGATGAGAGCGAAACCCGCCACCAACCACGTTGGCATATCTTCGCCGGGTAGCCGATTCCGCACGGGTCTGCCTAGCGGTTCAGGGCGCAGCATGGAGCAACGATGAACTCCGCGACGGCCGCGGTTGGCTTGAGCCGACGCGCCCGTCGCCCAATACCCGGCAGGGGCCGAAGCCCAGCGTCGCGTCGCACGATCTCCCCGGCACTGCGGCGATCAGCATTATTCTTGCCGATTGACATTCCATACGCCTCGACAAGGGCGCCTACGCCGCCGGTATCTGGAACACTGGAACAATGAGATCCACACCGCATTCCAGATCGTCACACCAGTCGATGAACCGGTGGACCATCTCCTTGCCCTTGAAGTACGCCCCATGTTGCGGCGCGATGATCTCGATGTCCAACTGCCGAACCATGTTGGCCCAGGCTTTCATTACCTTGTTTGAACACATGTAACGCCGGTGGAAGCCTTCCATGAAGCGAATGTGGGCATCGAAATCCTTTACTTCAATGTAGTCCGCACCGAGCGATGCACCCAGGTCACCGCTGTACAGAATCTTCGCAACCGTGTCGTAGAGCTGGAAGTTGCCCTCGCTGTGGAGGAAGTGCGCCGGAAGGACCAGCAGGCGCGCACCGTCAAGGTCGAACACCATGCCCTCGTCGGGGATCGGCTTGAGCCGGTCTGCAACGAATTCGTCGACACCGAAATGGGGGACGAAGCGTATCCACAGCGCGGATACGTAGGCTTGCGCGTCCGTGGTCATCAGCCAGCCATTCAGCGCCGCGACAATGTCCGGATCCTGGTGAGAGAGAAAGATGTGGGAGAGTTTGGCATCACGGAGGATGGAGAATGTCTCGCCGAGGACCTTGGCATAGATCTTGTGGCCGCCGGGATCGAGGATCATGCCGGTACCGCCGTGGACAATGATGTGCTGGTTGGCTTGCACAGCCAAGCCACCCAAACCAAAATCCTCCAGCAGCACGTTGCGATGTGTACCATCGTCATAGAGCACTGTGTTCGGCATTCTTTCTCCAAATCATTCGTGGAAACCAACCGGTCGACGACATGCGCCGTTCTCGAGACTGCCCCCTAGAGGACTTTGTTGACGTTCTTGATTGCTTCGCGCATGTCGAAAAAGATCAGTCCGAGCTTGGTATTCTCGTTCGCCAGAACCAACATCAACACGCCACGACCGGCACTGACCATGACCGCGTAGCCCTCGTCGCCACGCACAATCACCTCATGCACGTCCCCTCGGCGCAATTCCACAGCGGCACGGGTACCGAGATTCAGCAGGGTCGCAGTCATCCCGCCGACGCGCGTGTCGTCCAGTTCCGGCGGCATGACGCTGGCGATGATCAATCCGTCTTCGGAGATCAGGGCGCATGCCTCAATGCCCGGTGATTCGCTCTGAAGATTCTTGAGAATCCTGGTTAGGTTTTCTAGTCTGGACATCTGACTCTCCTTATGATGAGTGATTGAGGGCGCAACGACCATGCGGCGTGCGTAGTCTTGTCTGGCCCACTGTGGATCCTCCCGAGGACTGGGCTCACCCGCGTGCTCCACGTTCCGGTTGCCCGCCACGGACTGCGCTGCCTTGACCGACCCGGTCGAGGAGAGCCGCGTGGCTTCGCCGAAGGTGGCGGAGATCTGCGGATCGATGAACGGGCCGATGTCCTCGGATGTCCGCTTATATACCTCGTGGGCTGGGTCGCCCTCGTTCGTGAAGTCGCGACGCACCAGGTTCTGCGGTTCAATCGGTGAGTCATCTATCACGTCAAGAGTCGGGTAGTCATCGCGCAGGGACTCGCTACGCAAGCGCTCAACCGCCTGTTCAACGAGGCTCAGCGTCCGCCCGCCCTCGCTCATTGACTCTCGACGCGGTTCTGGAGCCAAATCATCTATGGGAGCAATCAGCGAAGGTGCCATGAATCTAGTCTCTCGAGAGAATTAGAACATCAATTCCAGTCTCTAGGAAGTACAAGACATCGGAAGGGGCAACTCCTCTCGCCACAATTGGATGCCTTGCGCACTGCCCCCATCACCGACCATGGTCATCTTGTTCATCTGACAACTCCCAACCGGGTCACGACAACCCCGAGACGCCGACGTATATGCTGGGTCAACGCAAGAATCGAACCATCAACCGCCGCAATATGATTCGACAGGATTTCTGTTTGCAACAATGCCACGCGTTGGTTCGATGCGGAGAAAAGTGTAAAAAACTCCGACAGGCATTCGAGTGTCGGTGTGTGCCCTCCAGCCACAGTCCCCAATGCCGAAGAGGACTAGGGGGCTTCCGGGCTTCACTTTCGGGCCTTCCGGTTGCTCCCCGGTTCAGGCGGGTTGCCGGGAACGGGTCTGCAACGGCCGTGAGGCCGGCCGTACAGGAAACCGACAAGGCTGCGTCATGGGATCACCAGGGCAGCGCGCCAAAGGCGCGGCGGTAGCGTTCGCCAATCTCCTCCCTGCTCGGCTGATGGTTCTGGCCGCCGCGATGCGCGATCTTGATCGCCCCCATGACGGCCGCCAGGCGCCCCGTGCTCTCCCAGTCCATGCCGCTGGCGATGCCATGAAGCAGGCCGGAACGGTAGGCATCTCCACAGCCGGTCGGATCGACGACCGCATCGGCCTCGACACAGGGAATGTCGTGCCGCTGGCCGGCGGCGTAGATCTCCGAGCCTTCGGCACCGCGAGTGACGATCAGCGCCTGCACGTCCCCGGCAAGATGTTCCAGACTGCGTCCGGTACGATCAGCCAACAGTCTCGCCTCGTAGTCGTTGAAGCAAGCGTAATCGGCCAGGACCATGAACTCCAGCAGTTCGTCGCCAGTGAACATTGGCAGGCCCTGACCCGGATCGAAAATGAACGGGATGCCGGCCGCTGCAAAATCGCGCGCATGCTGCATCATCCCCTCTCTCCCGTCCGGCGCCACGATGCCGAGCCTTGCCGCGCCCGCGTGCTCCACCTTGTTCAGGTGCGAGAAGGTCATCGCCCCCGGGTGGAAGGCAGTGATCTGATTGTCATCGAGATCGGTGGTGATGAAGGCCTGCGCGGTGAACGTGCCGGGAACCTGCAGCACATGGGCGCGCGACAGGCCAATCCGGTCCAGACGATCGAGGTAGGCCGGCGCATCATCGCCAACCGTCGCCATGATCAGGGGCTGGCCGCCAAGCAGCAGCAGGTTGTAGGCGATATTGCCGGCACAGCCACCGAATTCCCGGCGCATCTCGGGCACCAGAAAGGCCACGTTCAGGATATGAATCTGTTCCGGCAGGATGTGGTTCTTGAAACGGTCCGGAAAGACCATGATGTTGTCGAAGGCAAGCGAACCGCAGATCAAGGTACTCATGGCAGAAGATCTCAGGGGTAGAAAACATAGAGGCGGTAGCCGGCAGCGCCGAGTCCCTTGGCATCAATCCACAAGCGGACGGGAATCTCTGCGCTACCGGGAAAAGCGGCCAGATCGTTGCCTTGCGGAAGATAGTCGGCAGCACCCATGATGCGACGCGCGACAACCGCGTCCTGCGCATCGGTCAGCGTAAGCTCGAGCGACGGCCAGGCCTGAGCGTATTCGGCCCGGTTGCGCAGAACGGCATTCAGCGCGAACAAGCCACGCGCATTGTCGGACTGCAGGTCCGACGCCTCGATGCTGACCAGTTCGCCCTGCCGCGACAAAGGCACGGCAACGTCCAGCGCGTCGAAAACAAGCCCGGTCTGATGCCAGTTGCGGACCAGTTCGGTGCGGAAGTAATACCCCAACTGACTGATCAGAAGAGCAGACAGAACCAGAATCGCGATTATGAACGGCCACTTCGCCTGCCGCGCAGCGCCGCTATCAAAACCGCCATGCGAGTCGCCGGAAAGCGTCCCCGATGCCCACCGATTGAAGGCAGGCGTATCCCCCAGATTGCGCACCGCCACCAGTCCGGCCGCGCGCGCTGCCTGGGTTGATTCCTCCAGGGTTTCTGGCGGCTTCGCAGCCTCCGCTTCCGGGGCTGTCGCGGTCAACGCCGTTGCCGGCGGCATCTCCGCGGACGCCACGACATCGTCTTTTCCGGGCTCTGGCTCTGGCTCTGGCTCTGGCTCTGGCTCTGGCTCTGGCTCTGGCTCTGGCTCTGGCTCTGGCTCTGGCTCTGGCTCTGGCTCTGGCTCTGGCTCTGGCTCTGGCTCTGGCTCGGGTTCTGGCTCGGACTCGGACTCGGGCTCGGGCTCCGGCTCGAGGCC
>Ga0316629_10000107_pt1 | contig 13429 bp, 10 predicted proteins | sample OWC_May_M1_C1_D1_FD_207654 | JGI IMG/M metagenome (GOLD analysis project Ga0316629, IMG submission 207654) | Wetland soil microbial communities from Old Woman Creek delta, Ohio, United States - OWC_May_M1_C1_D1_A | ecosystem: Environmental > Terrestrial > Soil > Wetlands | place: USA: Ohio... | reverse complement strand
GGTCATGTCCCGTGCGCGTCTGGTGGACAGCCCGATCATGCGCGCCGCCATCGACGACATGGGGGAGTGAGCATGCGCCATCATCCGCCACCTGGATTCATGAACCACGGGGATCTCCGGAGCCGCCGCGCGATCGCCCTTCTCTGCGGCGTCGGGCTGATGCTGGCGGTTCACGGCTGCGCCCAAAATGCCGCCTACGCCCCGTCGCCGCCGGGCCTCGGGCAGGCGAAAGGCCCGGCCTCCGGCGCGAAAACCGTGGCGGTCGTCATCGCCGATCTGGACCACGACGGGATGCCCGATATCGTGAGCGGGTCGGTGGACCCGGGTGCGATCACCATCAGCTACGGCGAGGGCTCCGGACGGTTCTCCGCGCCCCAGACGCTGCCGGCCGAGGGCGACGTGCGCTCGGTCGCGGTCGCCGACGTCAACGAGGACGGCCTGCCGGATCTCATCTACAGCGTGCAGCGCCAGTCCTCGGGCATCCGGGTCTTGCTGAATCAGCCCGGGCGTCAGTGGAAAGCGGGCAAGGGGCCGACGGAGATCAACAAGTACGAGGGCCTGCGGGCCGCAGACCTCAACGGCGACGGCCACATCGACCTCGTGGCCGCGAATGCCTCCTCCGACCTCCAGGGCGGCATCCAGGTCTGGTGGGGCACCGGGCGCGGCAGCTGGGTCCCGGGATTGAACCCGACCGTGACCGGGACTTACATGGACGTGGCCGTCGCGGATTTCAACGGGGACGGGGTGCTCGATCTTGCCGGCGCCGGCTGGGGGACCCACGGGGCGCTGCGGATCTGGCTTGGAAACGGGGGCGGGCACTGGACGGCGGTCGACCCGATGGGCACGGGCAATTTCTACGCGTTGCGTGCGGCGGACCTGAACAACGACGGGCGGCTGGATCTCGTGGCAGGGACTTACAAGACCGGCATCCGGATTTTCCACGGCGACGGCCGCGGCGGTTTTGAAGAAAAAATGCGCGTGAAGGCGCAGCGTCCGGAGGAGGCGTCCGGCGATGGGGCCGCCGTGCAGACGCTCGAATCCCTCGACCGCGAAACCAGTTTCTGGCAGGGGCTGCCGGTGGATCTCAACGGCGACGGCTGGACGGACATCGTCGCCGGTTCGCTCGACCATCAAGGCGTCTATGCCTGGTTGAACCGGGCGGGGAGGGGCTGGGAGCCGTACGCCCAGGAACTCCCGCGGTCCGGCAATTTCTACGGCCTTGCGGCGGCGGACCTCAACGCCGACAGCCGGCCCGATCTGTGCGCCGCGAATTGGGGCAAGGGGGTCGTCGTCCTGGACAGCCGTCCCGCGACCCCCGCGGCGGCGGCCCGGGCGCCGCACGGTGTCGCCGGCGGGCCGGAGGCTTCCGCCGCCGCGCTTCCGCGGGAAAACGACGTTTTTAAAACCGTCGACGGAACGCCCGAATACAAGATCGGCCCGGGGGATGTCCTGGAAATCACGTTTTGGGAAGGCAGCACCTCCACGCGACAGGACCTCCTGGTGCGGCCGAACGGCCGGATCTCGTTCGGCCTGCTGGAGCACCTGAAAGTGTCCGGGCTGACCGCCGGCGAGGTCGACGATCTCATGAATTCCAAGCTGGGGCAGTTCTATAAACGGCCGCGCGTCGATGTGCGGGTCAAACAGCACAACAGCAAGGCCGTAAGGCTGCTGGGGGCGCTTGCCAAGTCAAGTGCACAGGGCACGGGGGCGGGAGAATACAAGCTGCAGGGCAAGTCCACGGTGCTCGAGATGATCACGGCGGTGGGCGGGCCCACCGCCGAGGCCGACCTGAAATCCGTGCGCATCCGCCGCAAGGACGGAGAGACCGTCTCCTTGAACCTCTACAAGACCATCCTCCAGGGCGATTTGAGCCAGGACATGGTGCTGAACGACGGCGATTTGATTTATATCCCCACTCTGTCCAAAGAGGCCAACCGCGTGTTCGTGTTCGGCGAGGTGCAGAAACCCGGCGCCTACACCTTCAGCGGCTCGGAGATGCGCCTGATCGATGCGATTTCCGAGGCCGGCGGCACGACGCCCTTCGCCTATCGGACCGACACCAAGGTGGTACGCGGCGACATCACGCAGCCCGAGATCCTCTCGGCCGACCTCGCCCGCCTCATCGAAAGAGGAGACTGGTCGCAGAACCTCCTGCTGGCCAGCGGCGACCTGGTCTACGTGCCGCGCAGCCGCTTCGGCGACATCAAACTCTTCTACGACCAAGTCCGGCCGCTGCTGGAAATGGTGCTCTGGCCCGCGCGGGTCGTCATCGACTGGAACAGCGCGGCCGACATCACCGGCGTGAAATGAGGGAACGACCGCATGGCACAGTACGACGTCGACCTTAGGGATTACTGGCGCATCATCCGCAAGCGCAAGGCATCCATCCTTTTCATGGTGCTGTTGGTCGGGCTCTGCAGCTACGGCTTTGCCAAGTTTCGCGAACCGGCCGCCCTCTACGAGGCCCACTCCGCCATCAAGATCGATCGCTTCTCCAACCTGGCCTCCATCCTGACGGGCGGGTACTGGCGCCAGGCCGAAAACATGGAAACCCATGCCTACATCATTACCAGCCACCCCGTGCTGAAAAGCGCGGCCGAGGCGCTCGGGTGGGCCCCCCCCGGCTCCGCGGCGGCGGGCCCCGAGGACCCGGCCGCCGCCGAGGAGATCCAGCGGCTCAAACGCATGGTGGAGGCCAAAACCCAGGAAGGCACCCACATCATCAACATCCGCGCCGTGTCGGATGACCCCCGGCAGTCGGCGCGCGTGGCCAATGCGCTGGCGCACGCCTACCGGGACTACAGCATCCAGCAGAGCAACAAGAAGACCTTCGAGACCAAAACCTTCATCGAGGAGCAGCTGCGCCTGACCCGGGAGCGCCTCAAGCAGGCCGAACTGGAGCTGCAGCGGTTCAAGGAGCAAAACGGCCTGATCGCCCTGGATGCCCAGACCGCCAACACGCTGACCAAACTCAACGCATTGGAACTCGAGCACGAGCGGGCCAAGGCCGACCGGGTTGAAATTGAAAACCAGCTCAAAGCGGTCGAGGCCGCCGGCAAGGGGCAGAACGAACGGCTCATGGGGATCGTGATGACGGCCCCGGCCGGGTCCCCGCTGGAGCAGCTGCGCGGCAAGTTGGGCGATCTCAACCTGAAGCGCCAGACGCTGCTGATCTCCCTCACGGAGAAGCACCCGCAGGTGGAGGACGTCACCCGCCAGATCCAGGCGGTGTACGCCGAGGTCCGCAAAGACCTGCAGTCGATGCTGCAGGTGGCCGCCGGGCGGGAATCGGAGCTGGCCCGCCGCGTCGAGCTGGTGCACCGGGAAAACATGAGCCTGCCGGAAAAAGGACAGATGCTGGTGCGGCTGCAGCGGGAAGCGGACCTGCAGCAGTCGCTCTACACCCAGCTGAAGGGCAAGTACCAGGAAGTCCTGATCCAGGAGTCCGGCAAGGTGGAGGAGGTCTCGGTGGTCAAGCCCGCCGTGGCGCCGGCCCACCCGTTCAACGTCCCCTCCAAGCTCATGATCGTCCTCACCGGGGTGGTCATGGGGTTGATCATCGGGGTCGTGCTGGCCTTCCTGGCCGAGGTGTTCGACACCTCCATGGGCACCATCGAGGATGTGGAGGAGCTGCTGAAAGTCCCCGTGCTGGGCGTGATCCCCCAGCTGGACAGCGACCCCAAGCGCAAAGGCCGCCCGGAGCGGGGCGACGCGGGCATCCGGAACCGATCGCGGGACCTGGTGACCCACTACGAGCCCAAGTCCCAGGCCGCGGAGTCCTTCCGGGCGCTGCGGGCCAACCTCCAGTTCCTGCGGGTGGAATCAAAGGGCAAGCTCTTCCTGATCACCAGCTCCTTCATTCAGGAAGGGAAAACGCTGAATGTCGTCAACCTGGCGCTCAGCATGGCCCAGGCCGGCAACAAGGTCCTGCTGGTGGACGCGGACCTGCGCAAGCCGAACGTTCACCGCGTGTTCGGGCTGCAGCGCGAGCCGGGGGTCACGGACTACGTGCTCGGCAACTACCATTGGCGCGAGGTGGTCGGAAGCATCTCGGACGTGATGCTCGGCGATTTTGCCATGGAGGACATCCTGCAGACCCCGGGGTTGGACAATCTGCACTTCGTGACGGCCGGCACCAAACCGCCCAACCCGACCGAAATCCTGAGCTCCGAGCGTTTTCGGGAATTCCTGCGGGAAGCCAAGCAGGTGTACGATTTCATCTTCGTGGACGCCCCGCCGATCCTCCCGGTGGCCGACGCCACCGAAATCGCCCCGCTGATGGACGGCGTGTTTCTGGTCTACACCGTGGGCCGCATCGGCCGCGGCGTGCTGAAGCGGGCCAAGTCCAACCTCGACAACGTGGAGGCCAAGGTCCTGGGCGTGGTCCTGAACAACGTCAAGCCCGAGGCCGGGCCGGATTATTTTCGATACCATTCCCACTACTATTACGGGCCCGACACCACCGGCCCCCACCCCGGCGCGGGCAGCCTGGAGGGCCGCGGTTTCCGCTGGCCGAGCGCCCTGGCCAAGGCCTTCGGCCTCGTCGCCTTCGTGATGGCGCTGTCGGCGTTCACCATCGGGGTCCTCTGGCAGGAGCTGCCCGCCTACCTGCCGGAGTGGCTGCTGCCCTATGCGCAGACCCTGTTCAGCAATTAAGATGACGTTGCAACAAGGCCAATTTCGGCGTTGCGCTTCATCTCGCGATCGCTGCGGCGTACTGAACGTACGCCTCGCGCCGCGAGATTCGCGCGCCTTGACCTTGGCCTTGTTACAACGTCATCCAAGTTGACGGCAACCGTGCCGCTTTCCCTGGAGCCCTGCATGCGATCGATCGTCTTCGTCCTAGCGCTGGTCGCCATCGCCCTGCTGACGGGGGGAATGGTCGCGCAGGTCACGCCGGCGAAGATGCTGGTCGCCATCTGCGCCGTTGTCATTTTCACGGCGGCCTTCATCAAGGTCGACTGGGGGCTCTACATCCTGATCTTCTCCATGCTGCTGTCCCCCGAATTCCTGACCGGCGAGACCGCCGGCAGCTCGCTCGGTCGGGGCGTGACGCTGCGGCTGGAGGACCTGCTGCTGGTGCTGATCGGGCTGAGCTGGTTCGCCCGCAACGCCGTGATGAAGGAGCTGGGGCTGTTCCTCAAAACGCCCCTCAACAGGCCGATCCTCTTTTACATGCTGGCCTGCGTGCTCTCGACGGGCTTCGGCGTCATGGCCGGCCGGGTGGAGCTCAAAACGGGTCTTCTGTTCCTGCTCAAGTACCTTGAGTACTTCATCGTCTTTTTCATGATGGTCAACCACGTGCGCAACGGCGCGCAGGTCAAGCGGTTCGTGGTCTGCCTTTTCCTGACCGCCTTCATCGTTGCGGTCGTCGGCATGTTTCAAATCCCCGGCGGAGAGCGGGTGAGCGCCCCGTTTGAAGGCGACATCGGCGAACCGAACACGTTCGGCGGGTACCTGCTGTTCACCGGCATGGTGGCCGCCGGCGTGGCGGCGAAGATCAAAAACCGGAGGGCGATGCACCTGCTGCTGCTGTTGATCGTGTGCATGGTGCCGCCGTTTTTCTTCACCCAGTCGCGCTCCTCCTACCTCGCCTTCGTCCCGGCCCTGATGGTGCTGGGGTTCATGACCGAGCGCCGGCTGATCATCGTGGGCCTGCTCTCGGTGGGGCTGCTGCTGAGCCCCCTGTTCCTGCCGGGGATCGTCAAGCAGCGCATTCTGTACACCTTCAACCAGCCCGAGGAGCCGGGGCAGATCACCATCGGCGAACTCCGGCTCGACACCTCCACCTCCGCCCGGCTGCAGAGCTGGCAGGAGGCGGTGCGGGATTTTACGAAGCACCCCCTCCTGGGCTATGGCGTCACCGGGTATGCCTTCATCGATGCCCAGTTCCCGCGCGTGCTGACGGAAACCGGGCTGCTCGGAATATCGGCGTTCATCTACCTCCTGGTGTCCGTGTTCCGGATGGCGCTGCAGCGCCTGCGGGAGACGGAGGACCCGTTCTTCAAAGGGCTCATCATGGGCTTCACCGCCGGTTTTGTCGGCCTCGTGGTGCACTCCTTCGGCACCAACACGTTCATCCTGGTGCGCATCATGGAGCCGTTCTGGTTTTTCGTCGGCATCGTCGCGGTGCTCCCGATGATCCGGGTGGAGCCGTCCGCCCTCGTGGAAAAAGCCGTCCGGCCGCTCCCTGTTCGTTTTGCCTCGCCGCCCCGGACGCCTTCCCTCCCCTTGATCTTTCCACCTCGCCTTGGTAAGGGGTCTCGCATCGACGGGCGCGCCCTGTCGCGGGACTGAACCGGCATCTCCCGGCAAGGCTAAGCCGTCTGAATCGTCGGAATCGAGAGCCGCAACCGAGCCGATTCTGAATGTCCTGATGACCCAATGCCGAACCCCGGACCTTGTTTCGGGTTTCGGGTTTGATATTCCGTATTCTTCAAGGAGGTTTTCGTGCGCAGGAAAGAGAAGGAAATCGTCGACCGGGCGGAGCTCGAGGCGGTCATCGCCGCTGCGCAGATCTGCCGCATGGCCATGTGCGACGGAGACCATCCCTACGTGGTCCCTTTGAGCTTCGGGTACGCGGGCGGCACTTTTTACTTCCACGGTGCCGCCGCGGGGCGCAAACTCGATGTTTTGGAAAAGAACCCCCGGGTCTGTCTGGAGCTGGAGGCCGGCGTCTCGCTGAAGACCGGTGCCAAGGCCTGCGACTGGGGGATGAATTTCCGCAGCGTCATCGCGTTCGGCCGGGCCGAGCGGGTCGATGCGGCCGAACCCAAGCGCCGCGCCCTGGACATCATCATGGCGCACTACGCGCAGGGGCCGTTCGAGTATGTGGAAGCCGCCTTGGCCAAGACCGTCGTTTTTCAGGTGAAGACCACCCTCATGACCGGCAAGAAGGCGGGTCAGTAAACAGTGCCTAAAATGCGCTAAAGCGCCTATAGCGCTTGAAGTGGATCACTCAGCTGTTTTTGGGCCAGCAGCAACGCGCAGATGGACTTGGCGTCCTGGATCTCGCCCCGTGTGATCATGTCCAAGGCCTGGGCCAGGGGCATGCGGTGGACCGCGAGGACCTCGTCGGCATCGAGTTCCTGGCGAGCGGCCGTCAGTTCAGTCGCCAGAAAAAGATGGACGCGCTCGTCCGAGTAGCCGGGCACGGGCGTGATTTCCCCGAGTTTCCGCCACACCTGCGCCGCGTACCCCGTCTCCTCGATGAGCTCGCGCCGGGCGCAGTCCATCACCGGTTCGCCCGGGTCGAGGGTGCCGGCGGGGACCTCCCAGATGTACTGCTTGAGCGCGTGGCGGTACTGCTTGATCAGCAGGACTTCGCCGGGCGCGATGAGCGGGAGGATGGCCGCCGCGCCCGGGTGCTCGATGAAATCCAGGTCCGTGCTCACCCCGTTGTCCAGCGTCACGTTTTCCCTGACCATGAGAAACACCCGCCCCTGGTAAAGCGGGGTCCGGCGGTTGACCGTGGCGGTCATAGACGTCTCCTGAAAAAGAGTTGCGAAGGGCTGTCTATCTAATCCGGATCCGCACGCAGGTCAACCGCTTTGTCGCCGCCCGTGTCACTGCTTGACCCTGACGGTGAAGAGCGGTAAGCTTTTTGCCATTGCACCCGTTGTCGCCGGCCGACGTCCCAACCCGCCGCTGGAGGACTTTCGATGAAAAAACCCGAAATCCGTACCCCGTTGCCGGGCCCGCGCGCTCAGCACCTGATCGCACTGGATTCGACTTACGTCTCGCCGTCCTACACCCGCGTGTACCCGCTGGTGGCAGAACGCGGCGAGGGCCTCTGGATCCAGGACGTGGACGGGAACCGGTTTCTGGATTTCACGGCCGGGATTGCCGTCAACGCCACGGGCCACTGCCACCCCGGGGTCGTCGCGGCCATCAAGGACCAGGCCGACCGTCTGCTGCACATGTCCGGGACCGACTTCTACTATACGCCGCAGATCGAGCTCGCGGAGAAACTCGCGTCGTTGGCACCGGGGGAGGGCGTCCACCGCGTCTACTTCGGCAACTCGGGCGCCGAGGCGGTGGAAGCCGCCTTCAAGCTGGCGCGCTGGCACACCAAGCGCGAGCTCAACATCGCCTTCTTCGGCGCCTTCCACGGCCGCACCATGGGGGCGCTGTCGCTGACCGCCAGCAAGACGGTGCAGAAAAAGAACTACAATCCCCTGGTGCCGGGCATCACCCACATCCCCTATGCCTACTGCTACCGCTGCCCCTACAACCTGACCCACCCGGCGTGCGAGCTGTACTGCGTGCGCTGGGTGGAGGAGACGCTCTTCCGCACGACCGTGCCGGCCGACGAGGTGGCCGCCATCTTCGTGGAGCCGATCCAGGGCGAGGGGGGCTACATTGTCCCGCCGCCGGAGTTCCACCGTGAGATGGCCGCCCTTGCGCGCAAGCACGGCATCCTCTACGTCGTGGACGAGGTGCAGTCGGGCATGGGGCGGACCGGGAAGATGTTCGCAATCGAGCAGTTCGGAGTGACCCCCGACATCATGGCGCTCGCCAAGGGCATCGCCTCGGGGCTGCCGCTCGGTGCCATGGTGGCCCCGGCGGCCATCATGGACTGGGAGGCCGGCTCCCACGCCTCCACGTTCGGCGGCAACCCGCTGGCCTGCCGGGCCGCGCTGGCGACGATCGAGCTGCTGGAAGAAGGTCTCATGGAAAACGCTGCGCGCCAGGGCGAGCGCCTGATGGCAGGGCTGCGGGCGCTGCAGGCGCGCTTCGAGTGCATCGGGGACGTGCGCGGCAAGGGCCTGATGGTCGGGGCCGAGCTGGTGAAAGATCGCGCGCGCAAGACCCCCGCCGGAGACTGGCGGGCGCGGATCATCCAGCGCGCCTTCGAGAAGGGCCTCCTCATCCTGGGCTGCGGCCAGAACAGCATCCGCTTCTGCCCGTCCCTGACGGTGAGCGCCGAGGAGATCGATGTGTGCCTATCGATCTTCGAGGAGTGCGTCAAGGAGATCGCCGGCTGAGGGCGGAAGCGGGTTTGAGAAAAGCGACATGAGGGACGTAAGCGACCAAAGGAAAAGTCTTCGGTTTTCGCTTAGGTCTCTTTCGTCTCTTTTGTCCCTGTTTTTAAGGAGTTCCAATGCCCAAGGGCTTCATCCCCCCGCACGGGGGTTACCGCAAGCTGATCTCCTACCAGTGGGCCGAGGTGGTCTACGATGCCACGGTCCGGTTTTGCGAACGCTTTCTCGACAGGCGCGACCGAACCGTTGACCAGATGGTCTAGGCGGCGCGCCCGGGGAAGCAGAATATCCTCTGGAAAAGGCCTTCATCGAGGAAGGCGGCCTTCGCAAGCGCATGACCAGGGCACGCCTCTTTCGCGGATGTGGATACGCGCTCGTGACCTCAACGAAGAGGCACCGTGAGGTATCAGATCCGACGTATCCCCGAATGGCCTTTTCTGAGATACTTTCGGCCAATCTCAGGGGCCTATGACCCTTGGTGTCTTCCAGAGCTGCAACAAATCTGCAATTCCCGGAATCGCTATTTTTGATCTGCTAAGCCAATCCTGCTTTCAACCCGGGAAGGGATTGGACTGAAGCACGAATATACATTCGGATGGATTCATTGTTGTTTAGAAAATCGGCCTAAATATACCACCGTGTAGCATTTATACGTATTCAAAAAAAACCTTCTTGCTATTCAAGATCAGTAAAAATATAATTCCTCCCAACGTCTGTCTTCCCCCGGATCCCAAGGCACCCCTCCTCTTGAATAGCGATCCGGGTTCTCTCCTCCTATTGGCCTCTCATTTTAGATTCACTTCCACCGGTTGGGCTGTTGGCATTTACCAACAAGGAGGTGCAAGAATGAGGGCTATGCAGCATAAAGATCATCGGTTGAGTTCTCCGAAGAAGTAATCGTCTCTTCTAACTCCGGCAATTAAATAGCTGAGGTTTGATAGACGGCCTATCCGCGACACCAGAAAGGAGGATATGGTTATGACCTCCACCCTCACCCGCAGAAAATTCATTGGGATGGGGCTATCCCTTGGTTTTGGGTTGTCTACCGGGGGCTGCCTCAGCCTACATGATTATTCGGCTTCACAGAAAGCAACCGTAGCTGTTATTGCCGATACCTACGCCTCGTATCCTTCCAAAAGCGACCCCGGGTTCTGCCTCTATGTGGAGGCGGTTAGAAATGGGCGGCCAAGCGGTCTTCTTTTTGATTGTGGGATCGATGGTTCCCAACTTCTGCAGACCCTCCACAGGTGCGGGATAAGCCCAGCTGCCATTGACGCTGTCGTGCTAAGTCATGGGTACGCTGACCATGCGAAGGGAAGCCTGTCCATTTTAGAATTTTTGAATCAGTTTGAAGCTAAAATTCCGGTCTATGTGCCAACGGGAGTCTTCGGCGATCAAGACCTGCTGGGACGTTTGGCTCAATACCGAGTCAAACGCATCGCGCAAAAAACCGAGGTCGTGCCGGGCATCTTTGCAACCGGGCCGCTTCCTAGTACAGATTCCGAGTGGGCAGGATACGATGACGATGTCGATGAACAGGCAATCTTTTTGCATTTGAACCGCAAGGGGTTGATCGTTATCTCGGCTTGTTCTCATCGTGGTCTTGAAAGCGCCATTGATACTGCCATCAGTCAATCCGGGATCAAGCAGGTTCACGCGGTCATCGGCGGCACCCATCATGAAAGAGCCCCCGCACGTGTCGTAAACGACACGATTGCCCACCTTCAATCGATTGGACTGAATCGGGTCGTGCCCATGCACTGTGCAAGCATGGAATCCATCGCTTCCGTTCGAAGTGCGCTTCCGGATAAATTCCCATCTTACCAGAGAGAGGGACGCTACCAAGTCGACAGTCGAATGGTTTTTGCCTGAGGTTTCATTCGCCTTTGCATTCGGGTGGCTAAGTCTCTGAAAGCTGCACTATCCTGGAAGGCAGGATGTCAAATTCGGAGATCCCAGTGGAGCATAGACAATTCATATTAAGCGTCATCCTCGCCCTCGCCATGCTCATGGCCCCGTCCGTGTCGGATGCGCAACAGAAGCCAAGGGTCTATCGCATAGGGGTCCTTGGGACCTCGACGTTCGGCTTCGAAACCGACTTGCGCAATTGCCCGGTCCAGGGGAATTCCAACTGGCAGGCGGCCATCGAGGGCCTGCAAGCGCACGGGTCCATCCGGGAGCGGAACCTCGTGCTCGAGTGTCGCTGGACGGGGGGGCAGGCTGGCCGAATGCCGTCTTTAGCGGCCGAACCCGTGAGCCTCGCGCCTGAGCTCCTGTGGGCGATGGGCACAGATCAGGTGCGGGCCGCCAAACAGGCCACCGGCACCATCCCCATCGTGATGACAAGCATCCTCGACCCGGTCGGGCGAGGCCTGGTTGATCGCCTTGCCCATCACGGTGGGAACGTCACCGGTTTGACCGACACGCTCGCTGAGATGTAGGGGAAACGCCTCCAGTTCCTCAAGGAAATCGCCCTAAAGTTTCCCGGGTGGCCGTTCTGTATCTCGGCCCCGGAGGGAAAGGACCCAATAAGTGGATGCAATACATGGAGGCGCCGGCGAAGGCGGTCGGCCTGAAGCTGCAGTAAGACGGCGACGGCCTGTGGCTTGACCCTGCCGCAGAGCCTTCTCCTGTTGGCGGACGAAGGGATTAATTGAGAGGCTGTTGGCCGAAGAGAAGCAAGCATGGAGGGCCGCCGTGAAGCGCAGGGGAGTCGGATTAAGCCTGGTCATCGTCTTCAGCGTCGTGGCGGGATCGATTGCCTCCCATGCACAGCAGCCTGGGAAGGCCTACCGTATGGGGTATCTCGCAATCTCTCCTGGAAATTATGAAAGGGACACCCACAATTGCCCGATAACGGGCAGCCCTAATTGGCAGGAATTCCTGGAGGGTTTGCGCGAGCGCGGGTATGTCCCGGGGAAAAACCTATCGATTGAGTGCCGATGGACGGAGGATCAGGATGATCAAGCCCCACCGCTCGCGGCGGAGCTCGTGAGCCTCAAGCCCGACATTATGGTTGCCCTTGGCACCTGGCAGGTCCGGGCGGCCAAGCAGGCCACCAGTACCATTCCCATCGTGATGATAGGCGTCATCGACCCCGTTGGGCGCGGGCTGGTCGACAGCCTCGCCCATCCAGGCAAAAACGTCACAGGGCTGACGGACACACTTCTAGAGATGGAGGGGAAACGCCTGCAGTTCCTCAAGGAGGCCGTCCCCAACCTCTCCCGCGTGGCCGTTCTCCATCGCAAGGGTCGGATGTTAGAATACTGGACGGAACACATTGAGGCTGCCGCGAGGAAGCTCGGATTAAAACTCCATGGCTATTCGGCCAGTGGCCCCGAGGAACTATTGGGTGCCTTCGCCGCGATGGTCAAAGCGGAAGAAGAAGCACTCTATGTGGTGCCGACGGGTATCTGGGAAATGGGCGACACCCCGCAACGCCTCGTCGAGTTCGCTACCCAGAACAGGCTGCCGTCCACCTTCCAAAGCAGAGAATTCGTTCAATTGGGCGGACTCATGTCCTATTGTGTGGACACACCTGCCATCCGCAGGCGCATCGGCTTTTATGTGGACAAGATCCTGAACGGAGCTAATCCGGGCGATCTACCGGTGGAACAGCCGACTAAATTCAATCTGGTGATCAACCTCAAGACGGCTGGGAGCCTCGGGCTGACCATTCCCCCGACGCTTCTCATGCTGGCGGAGGAGGTCATCAACTGAAACGATGTCGGAAGGCAAAGCCATGAGAACTCGGGGCACGCTTTTCCGCAAATACGTTATCGTCCTCATAGCCTTTATCGGCGGCATGCTGATCGCCCGCGGCATGATGGAGCTGTACATGTCCTATCGGGACAACAAGGCTGCCATGCTGCGGCTTCAAAGAGAGAAAGCGACGGGCGCGGCCCTTCGAATCGAGCATTTCATTCGCCAGATCGAGTGGCAGGTCCGATGGGCCTCGCGGCCCATTTTCATGGCGCAGGAGCAGGTGGCTGAGCAGCGTCGATTGGATTTCCTCTGGCTTCTAAGGCAGGCCCCATCCATCTCCGAGGTCAGCTACCTGGATGGAAAAGGCAGGGAACAGCTCCGAGTGTCGCGGCTGGGAATAGACGAGGTGAGGAGTCAGAAAGACCACTCAGCCGATCCGAAGTTCCTCCACGCCATGAAGGCCCATATCTACTTCAGCCCGGTGTATTTTTTCAAGAAATCCGAGCCGTACATGACATTGGCCTTGAAGTGGCAGGGCCCGAGCGCCGGTGTCAGCGTGGCGGAGCTGAACCTGAAGCTCGTCTGGGACGTGGTTTCCCAGATCAAGGCCGGGCGGAAGGGGTATGCCTACGTGGTGGATGCAGGCGGCACTCTTATCGCCCACCCGGATATCAGTCTGGTGCTCCAAAAGACCGACCTCTCGCGATTACCGCAAGTTCGGGAGGCCCTCGTGAACCTGC
>Ga0316629_10000106_pt1 | contig 13485 bp, 15 predicted proteins | sample OWC_May_M1_C1_D1_FD_207654 | JGI IMG/M metagenome (GOLD analysis project Ga0316629, IMG submission 207654) | Wetland soil microbial communities from Old Woman Creek delta, Ohio, United States - OWC_May_M1_C1_D1_A | ecosystem: Environmental > Terrestrial > Soil > Wetlands | place: USA: Ohio... | reverse complement strand
CAGGTGCTGCGCAAAAGCGCCCGCCATCTGGCTGCGGCAGGCATTTTCCCTGCACAGAAACAGCACCTTCTTCCGTGCCGCATAGGGGGCCATGAGGGCTTCGACCGCCTGCTCCACTTCCTCCCGTGCCGTCGGGTGGTTGGCGAGGTCCTTTGCGCCTTCGATCCCCCGATAGAGGAGGCTGCCTTCGTAGCGCGCATCGATGGCGTCGAAAAAATACTTGGCGGTCAGCTGCAGCCCCTCGAAGAGGTTCTTGCCCTTCGTGGCCCCGACGCTGAGCAGGTAGCCCCGGCGCGATCCCTTGAGCGGGTCGCCCAGCTTCAGCCGGTATTTGCGCGCCCAGAAGGTCTGGCAGCGGTCCACCAGGGCCTTGAGCTGGGAGGTCATGTTGTAGAAAAAAATCGGCGAGGCGAGCACGACGACCTCCGCCTGCCGCAGCAGCCCGTAGATTTCGCTCGCCATGTCGTCGTCGATGGGGCAGTACCCTTTTTTCTCGCAGACCACGTACTCTTTGCAGGGCAGGATGTTGCGCTCCACCACCTGGATGGCCTGCGTCACCGCCCCCCGCCGCTCCGCCGCCTGCAGGAAGGTGGAGAGGAGGAAATTCGTGTTGCCCTTCTTGCGCGGACTTCCCTGCAAACCGAGGATCAGCATGGCCCGGGTCCGATCACTGTTTGACGTGGCACGTCGTGCAGGTGGTGGGGCCGGCCTTCTCGCCGGCCTGCTTCTTTTCCCTGTGGCACTTGGTGCACTGCTCGTTCATGATCTGCTTCTTGGCGAGCTTGCCCTGGGCCTTGAGCTCCTCGATGGCGCCGGCCTTCTGGGGGAAGGCAGAGTGGCAGATCGTGCAGTCGGCAAGCTTCGCCTGGTGGCGCTGGTGCGGAAAGGCCACGTTGCCGCTGGTGCCCCCGTCCAGGACGATCTCGGCGGCGCCGGTGTTTTGAGTTTGCGCGAAAACGGCCCCGGTCCCAATGAAAAAAAGTACGACGAAAAGCAGCCCGGTCAGCAGCTTTCGAACCTCCGGGTTTCCCGGACCTTCAAACGACCACACGTGCCCCCCTCCGCAGCGACAGACGTTCGTTGACTAGTAGGCGTCCAGCCGTAAGCCTCAACGCGGGGATACGCTTTTGCCTTCCCCGGCGAGCTGGCAGGTCTTGAAGTCGATCGTCGCCCCGCATTTGCCGCATTTGTGGGAACGGTCGAATTCGTCGGAGAAAACCTCCTTTCCCGCCCCGCACGCCTGGCATTTGCAGGTAAAGGATTTAAGGGATTTGAAATTCGCGTAGCCCGGACAATGCTTGGGGGTGGTTTCGTCTGGCGCCATGGTCTGTTCCTCCTCGCCTGTGACAGGGTTTTCAAGCTTTCAGTTTTTGGGCCAGTTGCCGGCCGTACTCCTGGGCCATCTGCACGCCGCCGCCGAGGTTGCTCGACTTGAGCCGAAGGCTGTCGGCCACCATGTCCATTTTAAAAATGTTCTGCATGGTCTTGTAGATGCGGTCGTTGGCCTCTCCGCTCCAGCCGAAGGAGCCGAACGCCCCGCCGATTTTGCCTTCCAGCTGCGATTTTTCAGCCATGAAAAGAAAAGTTTTCATCGCCTGGAGCATTTCGCCGTGGTAGGTGGCCGACCCGAACGCGTACCCGTCATAACCGGCCAGGTCGGCCTCGCCTTTGACCGTTTTCACGTTGACCACATCCGCCTGATGCCCGGCCATGCGCACACCCTCGCCGATCAGGTCCGCTATGGCCTGGGTCTCACCGGTGCGGGTGGCGTAGACCACCAGGATTTTCCCCATCATCAACCTCTCTCACATCTACGGGGGCGCGGCCCGCGACCCCATCGGGCCCCGGGTCGTTTTTCCGATCAGGGTTTCGTCTTTCCGATCCGCGGGTCGATCCCCTCCGCCGTGCAATCCGGCGTGTAGCAGGTGTTGTCCACGAACTCGCATTTTTCCTTGCACGACGGGCACTGGTTGGGGTAGGCGTCCGCCTCGAACGAGTATCCGCATTTCGAGCATTTCCAGCTCGGCATGGTTCACCTCCATTTCAGTGATCGGTGGGGCGTTTGCAGGCGCCGCGCAGCACCGGATCGCGGCCCGGGGCGCCGTTTATCGGCCCCCGGCTATGCCTTCCACAGGCCGTGCAGGTTGCAGTACTCGCGGGCCGTGGCCTTGTCGGCCTTGATGCAGAACGTGGCCTCCGGCGCCTGGCCGGGTTTGAGGAACTGGCGGTAGACCTTGCCGTCGACGATCAGCTCGACCCACTCGATCCAGTGCTTCTCTTCCATGGGGTGGGCCACGCTGCCGACCTTCACCTTGAAGCCGTCGGCGGTTTTTTCGACCACCGGCACGTGCTTTTCCTTCGCGGCGTCCACGGTGTTCTCCTTGAACAGCTTCATGGGCTGCCCGCAGCACACCAGCTCTCCGCCGCCGGCGTGCACCACATCGACGATGTTCCCGCACACGTCACATTTGTAAACCTGAAGTAGTTCGGTCATGATCGCTCTCCTTTCAAATAAAATGGATGGGATGGATGGGTTACCAGTTTTCCCCCAGCAGCTCGAAATGGGCCTGCGGGTGCACACACGCCGGGCAGAGCTCGGGGGCGCTCATGCCCACGTGGAGGTAGCCGCAGTTGCGGCAGCGCCAGGTCGCCTGGGCGTCCCGCTTGAAGACGCGGCCGGCCTGGATGTTGGCGGCCAGGTCGAGGTAGCGTTTTTCGTGCTGCTTTTCAGCCACTGAAATCGCCCGCAGGGCGGCGGCGACCTCCTTGAAGCCCTCTTCATCGGCAATCTTGGCGTAACCGGGGTACATCGAGATGTGCTCGTGGCGCTCGCCGGCCGCGGCCGCCTTGAGATTGTCCAGGGTCGTCCCGATGACGCCGGCCGGAAACGCGCAGGCCACCTCCACCTCGCCGCCCTCCAGGAACTTGAAGAAGCGCTTGGCGTGCTCCTTTTCCTGGTCGGCGGTCTCGATGAAGATGTCGGCAATCTGCACGAAGCCGTCCTTGCGGGCCTGGCCGGCAAAATAGGTGTAGCGGTTGCGCGCCTGGGACTCCCCGGCAAACGCGGTCAACAGGTTCTTTTCGGTCTTGCTTCCCTTCAACTTCGCCATCTTCGGGCTGTCTCCTTGTTCGCTGAGTCTGATGAATGGATGTTCTATCGATTCTCTTCAGGCCACCACCCCTTGCGGATGTGGTTTTGTTTCTCGGCTTCCGCCAGTTTTCGCAGTTTGAACGCGGCGTCCCGCAGGACTCCGTAGAGGATGCCGCAGCCGTTGTCCTCGCGGTCGGTTTCCCCCAGATCGGCCAAGCGGATCATCTCTTCCGTCAACTGCAGGGTTCTGGCAATGTGAAGGTTGCATGGTCTCATGACTTTTCTCCCGGCATCGCATGACGGAATGAGTTCCCATGGTTAATCAAATTCTATGCCAGGAGATGGCTGCCGAAGGAAGCGCTTTGGATCGAAAATGATTTTGTTGAGTTACACCGACGGCCGCAACCCGGGCCCGGTCGCCTGCACGGTGCTCGCGCGCATCACCCGATACAGGCCCCAAGCTGCGGTTGTGCGTCGGCGCTCTTGCACCCTCGAAATAATCGACGAATATCACAGTAAAAAACACAATGCAACCCGGTCTCGGGTTACATTGTGAAACAGCCCTGTCTCACAGGACAGGTTTGACACGCTCGCCGGTTGGGAGCGGAAGCGCGGCGTGAACACACCGGCGGGGAAGGTGAAAAGACGTTGTGGACTGCGGCCTGGATTTGGAAGGCCGGTTTATCACTTTGTGCCGTTGAGGTCGGCAGCTGGTTTTTTTGTGGGGGCCGCAACCTATCCCCTGTGCAGTCCTGCCTGTTATTATTCCGGCGAGCAATTCCTTAGCGCAGCGCGACACATCTCTGCGCCTGACGTCGGCTGAAGTTGCACCTGTTTAGCGTCTGCCGGAATAATACCGGAGTCATATCAGGCGGCCTGCACCTGGCGGCGTTCCAGGATTTTACCGCGCACGCTGATGACGACCTCCTCCAACGGGACCGTGACCCCGGAGCGTTCCATGCCCTTTTTCACGATCACCGGCAGCGCGGCGCAGCACGGCACTTCCATCACCACCGAGGTGATGCTGCGGATGCCGGACTGTCGGCAGATCTGCGCGAATTTTTCGATGTAGGCCTCGGTGTTGTCGAACTTCGGGCAGCCCAACATGACGCGTTTGCCCTGGAGGAAATCGCGGTGCAGCGTGGGAAACGCCACGGGCACGCAGTCCGCCAGCACCAGCAGGTCCGCATCCTTGAGAAAGGGGGCCGTCGGCGGGACCAGCATGATCTGGACCGGCCAGTGGCTGAGCGCGGATTCGACCGGCTCGCCGGCCGCCGCGGGGCCCGAGGCGGCCGGGGCGAAGCTTTGCATCATGCGCGCCGAAGGGCAGCTGCCCGCGGCCATTGGAAGCACCCGGTGCCCCGAGGGCTTGTCTGCCTGGCCTTTTTTTTCGGCGAGCATTTTCTCGACGGCGTGCTCGTCGAACTCATCGGCGGTGCGCTCCTCAACGGTCAGGGCCCCGGTCGGGCAATCCCCCAGGCAGGCCCCCAGGCCGTCGCAGTAAATGTCGGCAATCACGCGCGCCTTGCCGTCGATGATCTCCAGGGCCCCTTCGGCACAGGCCGGGACGCAGTTGCCGCAACCGTTGCACAGCTCTTCGTCGATCTTGATTATTTTGCGAATGACTTTCATGGAATCACCTCGAAGTTAAAAGAGTCTCCCGGGCCGCCTGACGTCCGGCCGCGGTCAAAAAGGAGTGTTCGATGCGCTCGGCCAGCTGACCGGCGTCGAGCGCGCCGTTCTTGGTTTGCTCATCCAGGGTCTCAAGGGCATCGGCATCGTGAACCACCTGGAAGTTGACCGATTCTCCGGACCGCCGGCTGCCGCGGCGGGCGATGATGTCGCAGACCTCGGCGATCAACTCCTCGCGCGCGCCGAGTCTGGCGAGGATGTCCCGCGCCGCGGCGGACCCTTGGGCCTCGACGTCCTCCGGCGCGGCGCTGCCGCGCGTGCGCTCGGCGGCAACGCTGCCGATGCCGCGCAGGTAGGCGGCGCTCAGGATCACCGCCAGGTTGCCCTTCTCGGCCTTGCCGATGCGCTCCGCGTAGCGGGCGACCCGGCCGGCGCGGCCGATGCGCTTAAAGTCGGTTCGGTAGTAGCGCTTCATCTCGACGGCCACGCGGTCCTTCAGCAGGTTTTCCTTCTGGGCCGCAAGCCCTTCCGGCAGCGTGCCGAGGCACTGCTCGGCGTAAGGGCAATAGGCGGCGCAGCCGAAGTCCATCTGCGGGTTGACGAAGCGGTGGCCGCACTTGCCGCATTTGCGCGCCGTGTCGTCCTTGAAGAACTCCACCAGTTTGCCGCACTCAGGGCAGGTGGCTTCGAAAATGGCCCCGGGTTTCCAGTACTGCATGTCTTGGCCTGGGCATCGCATGGTCGGACTCCTTGGTGCATGTTGGACTCGTTGGCGCCGATTCTATCTCAACCGTCTTCCGGCGTCTTTGACATAGATCAAGATATAAGCGCTTTGCGCGCAAAATAAACCGGGGCCCCCGGAAGGATAGGGAACCCCGGCTGTCGGCATGGCTCGGGAGGTGCTACTTCAAAATGGCCTTGAGGTCCTCGTCCGGCGTCTTGATGGGGGCGATGTTGAACTTCTCCACCAGCACGTTGAGCACGTTCGGGGTCACGAAGGCCGGCAGGCTCGGACCCAGCCGGATGTTCTTGATGCCGAGGAAAAGCAGTGTCAGCAGGATCGCCACCGCTTTCTGCTCGTACCAGGAAAGGATCATGGACAAGGGCAGGTCGTTGACGCCGCAGTTGAAGGCCTTGGACAGGGCGACGGCGATCTGGATGGCCGAGTAGGCGTCGTTGCACTGGCCGACGTCGAGCAGGCGCGGGATGCCGTCGATGGCCCCCAGGTCCTGGTCGAAGAAGCGGAACTTGCCGCAGGCCAGCGTCAGCACGACGCAGTCCTTGGGCACCTTTTCGACGAACTCGGTGTAGTAGCTGCGGCCGGGCTTGGCGCCGTCGCAGCCGCCCACCAGGAAGAAGTGCTTGATCTTGCCGGTCTTGACCAGCTCGACCACCTTCCCGGCCACGCTCATCACGGTGTTGCGGCCGAAACCGACCATGACCTCCTTGCCGGCCGAATCCGAGGCAAAACCGGGCAGGGCCAGGGCCTTGTCGATGGCGGGCTTGAAGTTGCCGTCGGCGATGTGCCGCACGCCGGGCCAGCCCACCAGGCCGGCCGAGAAGATGTTGTCCCGGTAGGCGTCCGTCGGTTTTTGGATGCAGTTGGTGGTCATGACGATGGCGCCCGGGAACTTGCCGAATTCCTTGGCCTGGTTCTGCCAGGCCGTACCGTAGTGGCCGAAGAAATGGGGGTATTTCCGCTTCAACTCGGGGTACCCGTGGCAGGGCAGCATCTCGCCGTGCGTGTACACGTTGATCCCCTTGCCGGCGCTCTGCTTGAGGATTTCCTCCAAATCCTTGAGGTCGTGGCCGGACACCAGGATGGCCTTGCCTTTTTTCTGGCCGAGCGGGACCTTGGTCGGCACCGGGTGCCCGTAGGCTCCGGTGTTGCCGGCGTCCAGGAGCTCCATCGCCTTCAGGTTGGTTTCGCCGCACCGGAGGACCAGACCGAGGTAGTCGTTCACGCCGAGGGATGGGTTCAGGGTGGCGGCGAATGCCTCGTGAATGAAGGCGTAGACGCTCTCGTCCTTTTTGCCCAGGATCCAGGCGTGGTCGGCATAGGCGGCGACGCCCTTGAGCCCGTAGATCAGAAGCTCCCGCAGGGCCTGGGCGTCGGCATCCGCTGCCGGCGCCTTGACGCCCCCGGTTTTTTCAGCCTGGGCCACGAGGGCCTCGATGGTGGCGGCGGGCACGAAGGCGGCGGCCTCATGCCCGAGGTCGGCCTTGCCGCCGGCCTGTTTCACTTTCTTTTTGAGGTCTTCGCGCAGCGCCGTGCTGCGGCCGATCAACTCCACGAACCGGGCCGGGTCGAAATCGACATTGGTCAGCGTCGAAAAGGTGGCCTGCAGGGTGAAGCGGTTCACCTCGGCCAGGTCGAGCTTGAGCTTGCGGGCCTCCACAGCCGCCAGGGAAAGGCCTTTCAAGCCGTAGACGAGAAGATCCTGAAGGGCCGCCACTTCGGCGGTCTTGCCGCAAACGCCGATCTTGGTGCAGCCTTCGCCTTTGGTTGTCTGTTCGCACTGGTAACAAAACATGATATTGCTCCTTTCGTTTATGATTCGGTTTCCGGGTTGAGCGAATGGGGTTTCGCTGTTCCAAGCGTGGCCGGATCCTACCCGCTGCTTGAGGGCTGCGCCTTGATTTAGATCAAAAATTTGGTTTTTTTATCCGTAGGTGAAATGCCGTGCTCGCGGTCTTTGCGCGCATGCGGTTCGAATGGATGCATGTCGAGCAACATTAAGACCCCCTGCCGCCGCTGTCCACCCGCGACCGAGACCGGCCCCGGCCCGGCGTCCCTCCCGCCATATGGCCTTGACTTGCCTTTCAAATGTTGCCAAAAGAAACGGCATGGAAAAAGCGCTCGACGTCATTGCCCGGATCCCGCTCTTCAGCGGCCTGACCCCCGGCCAGCTCGCCCAGTTCCGGGGCATCGCGCTGGAGAAAATCTTCGGCAAAAGTGAAATGATCTTTTCCGAAGGCGACGAGGGCAGCGGTTTCTATGTCATCCTCGCGGGCAGCGTAAAAATCTTCAAGGTCTCCCCGGACGGCAAGGAGCACATTCTTCACATCTTCACCGCCGGCCAGACTTTCGGCGAGGTCCCGGTTTTCGCCGGCGAGCACTTCCCGGCGAACGCCGAGGCCCTGCACGAGACCCGGGCGCTGTTTTTTCCGCGCGCGGCGTTTGTGGCCCTGCTTGAAAAAAACCCGGCGCTGTCACTCAAGCTGCTGGCCGACCTGTCGCTGAAGCTGCGGCAGTTCACGCTTCAAATCGAGAACCTCTCGCTCAAGGAGATCCCGGCGCGCCTGGCCACCTATCTCCTGTATCTGGCCGAGGAGCAGGGCCGCGCCGACCAGGTCACCTTGAGCATTTCCAAGGGCCAGCTGGCCAGCCTGCTCGGTACGATCCCCGAAACGCTCTCCCGCATCTTTGCCAAGCTGACCTCGCAGCAGCTCATCCAGGTCGAAGGGCGCAAGATCACGCTGCTCGACCCCGAAGGGCTCAAAGACCTGGCCCAGTCGGGCAGGCGCCTGTAGTCAGGATGGCGCGGCGCGCCATCCTGTCGGGAATGCAGTCTGGTTCTTGTGGGAGAGGGTTTCAGCCTCGAGTTCGCGGCTGGAAAGCCGCTCCCACGGGTTTGCCGAAAAGCGACTTCATTGAAAGCCCGATGCCCTTTCATTTTCGGCTTGACAGCGGTCCTCTGAAAATTCTATAGTCCGCGGCTATGAAATCAGCCGGCTCCAAGTGCATCCATGTTATTCTCGCACTGTTGATCCTTGCCGCCGCCGTGGCGCCTGCCTGCGCCGGCTCGGAGAACTGCAGCATGCCCTGCTGCCGGCACAAGGCTAAGCCGGTTTCTCACCGAACGGACGCTGCGCACGCCAAGCCCTGCTGCACACCTCCGGCGGATGCTTCCGCGGACATCGGCTCCGGATGCCGGTTCGATCAACACAAGCTCGCCTTGCCTTCCTCCGGGAGTGAAACCGGCCCCATCATCGCCGCGGCGATCGCTGCGGCGGTTCCCGAAAAACCGATGCTTTTGTGCGTCTCTGCACCGTCAGCTCGCCTCGTCGATTCAAGCCCGCCCGGCACACCACTGTATTTACGTCTGCAAGCCCTGTTGATCTGATCCCTTTCATCGAAGACTTCTTTTTTCTCGTCCTTAAATTCGGGATGCCGCTTCAGACGGCCTCATCGCGGCCGCCTGATGAGGCAAACATTTCATTCTCAAGATCGTTTCTCACAAAGAAAGCCAGGAGGGTTGTCATGCCTCAAGAATCTGCCAACGACAAGCTGGCGGCCAAGAAAGCCGCCGTTCTCGGGACTCAAACAAAAAACCGCTTGCCGCTGATCGCCGGCCTCGCCGCGGTGGTCCTGCTGGCCGGTGCGGCGTTCCGGTATTTCGGCGCTCCATCCCCGCAGCGCCCGGCCGACCCGGCCGCCACCGCCAACGCTTCCGGGGATATCGTCTCCATGCCGGTGTCCACCTTCGACGACGGCAAGGCGCACTATTTCCAGCACAAGAGCGGGGACCTCACGATTCGCTACTTCGTCGTCAAGAGCGCCGACGGCGTGGTGCGGGCGGCCTTTGACGCCTGCGACGTGTGCTGGCCGGCCGGCAAAGGCTACGCTCAGGACGGGGATTTCATGGTATGCCGCAACTGCGGCCAGCGCTTCCACTCGACCAAGGTCAACGAGGTCAAGGGCGGCTGCAACCCGGCGCCGCTGGAGCGCCGCGTTGAAAACGGGATGCTCCTCATCCGCGTGGGCGACATTCTCGAAGGCAAAACCTACTTCGACTTTTCCAGAAAGGCCTGAACCATGACGCTGAAACTCATATCGCTGCGCAACTTGATGCGGCGCAAGGGCAAGGCGGCCTTCATCCTGGCCGGGCTCGTGATCGGGGTTGCGACCGTGGTCGGCATCATCAGCTTCGTGGAGGCCGTCACCCACGACATCGCTCACAAGCTCGAGCAGTACGGGGCCAACATCCTCATCGTGCCGCGCACGGAAAACCTTTCCCTCAGCTACGGCGGGCTCTCCCTCGGCGGGGTGTCCTTCGATCTGGAGGAAATCCGGGAGTCGGAGCTCGCCCGGCTCGCCACCATCAGGAACCACCGCAACATCGCGGCGGTCGGCCCGATGGTGCTGGGGGTGGCGTCGGTCGAGGACCGGCGCATCCTCATGGCGGGAGTCGACTTCAGGGCCGCCGGCATCCTGAAACCCTGGTGGCGCGTTCAGGGGGCCTACCCGGATGAAAACGGCATCCTTTTGGGGTCCGAGGCGGCCGGGCTGCTGAAACTGAAAGCCGGCGACCGGCTGCCGGTCAACGGGCTTGAGCTCACCGTCTCCGGCATCCTCGAGCCGACGGGTTCCCAGGACGACCAGCTGGCGTTTGCCGCCCTGACCACCGCCCAGCAGGCCTTCCAGAAGACCGGCCGCATCTCCATGGCCGAGGTGGCCGCGCTGTGCAAAGACTGCCCGATCGACGACATGGTCCGGCAGATCGCGGAGGTGCTGCCCGGCGCCAAAGTCATGGCGATTCAGCAGGTGGTCAAGAGCCGCATGGAAATGCTGGCCCAGTTCTCGCATTTCTCCTACGGCATCTCCGGCGTGATCCTGTTCATCGGCGGAATGGTCGTGCTCGTCACCATGATGGGCAGCGTGCGGGAGCGCACCGACGAGATCGGCATTTTCCGGGCCATCGGGTTCCGGCGCTCCCACATCATGCGGATCGTTTTTCTGGAGGCCGGGATCATTTCCGGCCTGGCCGGCATCATCGGCTACGGGATGGGGCTGGGATGCGCCCAGGCGGCGCTGTCGCTTCTGTCTCAAGGGCACGGGGGGCATGTGCCGTTCAACCCGGGGTTGGCGATAGGGTCCCTGGTTCTGGCGCTGGCGCTCGGCCTTGCGGCCAGCGCCTATCCGGCGGCCATGGCCGCCCGGCTTGACCCGAACGAGGCCCTGCGGGCGCTCTAACCGGCGAAGGAGTTTATCGTGAGCTATATCGTTGCAGACTGTTTGGTGAAGACCTTCGGCGCCGGCGCCTCGGCCGTGCCGGCGGTGTCCGAGATCAGTTTCCAGATTGCACCGGGGGAGTTCATCGCGATCATGGGGGAATCCGGCGCCGGGAAATCAACGCTGCTCGGAATCCTCGGCGCCATGAACGCCCCCTCTTCCGGCCGCCTGCTGGTGGATGACATCGACGTGTACCGCCTCCACCCGGAACAGCTGGCGGATTTCCGCCGCGAGTATCTCGGGTTCGTGTTCCAGAGCTTTCACTTGGTGTCCTATCTTTCGGTGATCGAAAACGTCATGCTGCCGCTGACCGTGACCCGCCGCAGCAAAACGGAAAAACGCGCCATGGCTCTGGAGGCGCTCTCCCGCGTCGGGTTGACGGAAAAAGCCGATCGCCTGCCGGGTGAAATCTCGGGGGGGGAAAAGGAGCGTGTGGCGGTGGCCCGCGCGATCGTCAACGAGCCGCCCATCCTGCTGGCCGACGAGCCCACCGGCAACCTGGATTCCAGGAACAGCCGGGAGATCATGCACCTGTTCCAGCACCTCAACGACGGGGGCATGACCATCATCATGGTGACCCACAGCGCGGAGTGCGCCGCCTACGCGCGGCGGATCATGCAGCTCTCCGACGGCCGGCTGCAGGAGGACCGCAGCGTGATCGCGGCCGGATGGCGGATGGCGTCATAGAAGCTGAACACGGCGCGGTCCGTCTCAGCCCTTTGCCGCGTGGGCGCTCACCGTCAGCACCGGGCAGGGCGAGCGCCGTACGACGCGGTCCGTGGTCGAGCCCATGAGCAGCGATTTTACCAGGCCGTGGCCGCGCACCCCCACCACGATCATGTCCATGCTCTGCGTCATCGCATAGGCCACCAGCTCTTCATAGGACTGGCCGCGCAGGACGGTGGTTTTCAGGGAACACCAGTTGCGGGCGTCTTCCGGAACCAGCCCGTTCAGTTTTTCCTTGACCACGTCCGCGCGGACCATGTCCTGGCTCTGTTCGGCGGGCGTAAGGAACTCCGGGTAGACCGGCGGCTCCATGACGTAAATCAGATGCAGTTCGGCCTCGAATTCCTGCGCCAGGCTGAGGCCGTAGTTCAAGGCCAGGACCGAGTCCGCGGAAAAGTCGCTCCCGACCAGGATTTTCTTCAACCGCACGCCGCCGACGCCCTTGTCGATGAAAGCCTCCTCTGGGCTTTGCACCGCCAGCAGAGGGCAATTCAGCGTCCGCATCATCCGCTGGGTCACGGACCCCAGGATCAGGCGCTTCAAGCCGGAGCGCCCGCGGGTGGAGGCGATCACGAGGTCCACCCCCTTTTCCTCGACGATCCGGGCGATCTCCGCCGCCGGCTGCCCCACGCGGATCAGCGGCTCCCAATCCACCTCCTGAAGCCCCGGCATCCGGGACAACTGCTCCTGGGCTTCCTGCCGGATCCGGTCCTGCTGGCCGATCGGGTCCAGCTGGAACTCGCCGTAAATGGTGACCGCCGAAAGATCGATCACGTGGCAGACGTAGAGCCGGGCCTCGAACTCCCGGGCGATCGCCACCCCGTAAGGGATGGTCTGGTTGGAATGCTCCGAAAAGTCGGTCGCGCAGAGTATGCTTCGGAATTGCATTCGCATGATGGAACCTCCTTTTTATAAAGGTCGTACCGCCACATGGTCAGCCGGCCGCCCTGTTCACGGCTCGACCCTAATCGACACTCGCCGTTCGGCTCGATGGCTTCGTAAAGAGGCCAAGTTCAAGGCGCGCGAATCTCGCGGCGCGAGGCGTACTGCAGTAGGCCGCTGCGCCGGCGGGATGAAGCGCAACGCGGAAATTGGCCTATTTACGAAGCCATCACCCCTTGATGACGGCGAGCGGCGTGAGCCGCGCCACCCGTTTGGCGAGGCCGGCGCCGTGCACAACGCCGACCACCCGGTCCACGTCCTTGTAGGCGGCCGGCGCCTCTTCCGCCAGCCCCCCCAGGCTGCCCGCCCGCACGTGAATCCCGCCGGCTTCCAGTTCCTGCCGCAGCGCGGCCCCGTGCACCGAGCGCTTGGCCTGATGCCGGCTCATGGTCCGCCCCGCACCGTGGCAGGTGGACCCGAAGGTTTGCGCCATGGCGCCCTCGGTGCCGACCAGCACCCAACTGGATGTCCCCATGGACCCCGGCACCAGCACGGGCTGGCCGATGTCCCGGTAAACCTCCGGCAGCACCTCCGAGCCGGGACCGAAGGCGCGGGTGGCCCCTTTGCGGTGGACGCACAGCTCGCGCCTGCGGCCGTCGACCACGTGCGTTTCGATTTTTGCCATGTTGTGGGCGATGTCGTAGATCTGGTAAAGGCCGAAATTCTTCACCTTGCCGGCCAGGACCTGTTCGAAGCTGCGCCGGATGTGAAACGCCAGCACCTGGCGGTTGGCAAAGGCATAGTTGGCGGCCGACGTCATGGCGGCCAGGTAGTCCCGGCCTTCGGGGCTGCTCAGGGGCGCGCACACCAGCTCCCGGTCCGGAAGCTCATAGTGGTATTTCCGAACGGCTTTCTGAAACAGGTTGACGTAGTCCGTGCAGACCTGGTGCCCCAGTCCGCGCGAGCCGCAGTGGATCTGAACGACGACCTGGCCGGGGGAAAGACCGATGCGCCTGGCGAGCGCCTCGTCGGCGACGTGCTCGACGCGGTCCACCTCGATGAAGTGATTGCCGGCCCCCAGCGTCCCCACCTGGTCCTTGCCGCGGTCCCGGGCGCGGGCGCTGACCTTGGCGGCATC
>Ga0316629_10000105_pt1 | contig 13512 bp, 8 predicted proteins | sample OWC_May_M1_C1_D1_FD_207654 | JGI IMG/M metagenome (GOLD analysis project Ga0316629, IMG submission 207654) | Wetland soil microbial communities from Old Woman Creek delta, Ohio, United States - OWC_May_M1_C1_D1_A | ecosystem: Environmental > Terrestrial > Soil > Wetlands | place: USA: Ohio... | reverse complement strand
TGAGCGTGGGCATCGGATACTATGGGGTCCGGGCGGCGCGCCGCATCCGCATGTGGGCCGGGCGCGGGATCGGCGAAGTCCGGCCGCGGCCCGGCGCCCGCATGGTCGCCGGGTGCGAAATGGGCTTCGCCGCGCTGGCGCTGCTGCCCGTCCTCAGCCCCGAGGCCACCACACCGGCCGGCTGGGTCATGGCGGGCGTGTTCCTCGCCGGGATGGCCAAGGATTGGCTGATCATCTGCGGCCACGCATCCCCCGACGGCCGGCCCCTGCGGCCGTGGCTGCGCGCCGTCGAGGCGGCCGCCGCCCGCGCCCTGCCGTTGCTTCTGCGCGCCGCCGTGGCGGGCGGGGTCGTGCTCTCCGTCACTCAGCCCTGCCCCCTCCGGGGGGCGGCGGCCCAGGCGGGCGTGGTGGTCCTCGGCGCGCTCTGCACGCTGGGGGTTGCGGCGCGCGTCGCAGGGATGCTATTAAGTCTCGTAGCGGCGGGTTTCGTGACGGCGGCTTGCGGCGGTGCCGGCGAAGTCCTCACCCTGACGGCCGCCGTGTCCCTGATGATGACCGGAGCCGGTCACCCCCGCATCTGGCAGCCGGAAGACGTCTTTTTCTTAAAGAATCAAAAGTGAGATCCCTGGCATGGCGAAGCGACCGACTGGCGCTGAAGAGCCCCGCCGCACGGGCCGTTCCGAGGGCCCGGCATCCGATGGGGCCGCCCCCCCCGGACACGGCCTCCGCGGCCTGGACGAACTGAAAAGCCGGCTTGCGGCGGCGGCCGACTTCCGGGCGTCCCGCGGACGGCCGTTCGTGGTGCTGAGCTACGCCCAGAGCGTCGACGGCAGCATCGCCGGGCCGAAGCGGGAGCGGGTCCGCCTGAGCGGCCCCGAATCGATGCGGCTCACCTACACCATCCGCGCGCTGTGCGACACGATCCTGGTGGGCATCGGCACCGTCCTCGCCGACGACCCCAGCCTCACGGTCAAACAGGTGCCCGGGAAAAACCCCCAGCCGATCGTTCTGGACACCCGCCTGCGCACCCCGGGAAAAGCCTCGCTCCTTCGTCGGCCGGACGCGCGGCCATGGCTGATCCACGGCCCGGGGGTCCCGCCCTCCAAGGCCCAGACGCTGATCGCGGCGGGCGCCGAGCCCGTGCCCTGCGTCACCGGGGCCGACGGCCGCATCCACCTCGGGTCTCTGATGCGGTGGCTGGCCGACCACTCGGTCAACAGCGTCATGATCGAAGGGGGCGCCCGGGTGATCACCAGCTTCATCCGCAATCGACTGGCGGACCGGGTGGTCATCACGATCAGCCCCCGGCTGCTGGGAGGCCTGCCGGTGATCGACGCAGCCGACACCGACGGCGGCCTCGACCTGCGGCTCGGCGACGCTTTCTACCAGACCCTGGGCCGTGATTTCATCCTGTGGGCCCGTCCGCAGTGGGCCGCCTCATGAAACGGGCCGCGGTCGTCATGCAGGCGCCCCGCCGGGTGGTCGTCTGCCGCGAGGAGCTCCCCCCGCCCGGGCCGGGCGAAGTCGCCGTCCGGTCCAGCCTCTCGGCCGTCAGCGCCGGCACCGAACTGCTGTTTTACCGGGGCGAGGCGCCGCCGGACCTGCCCTTGGATGGGAAACTGCCGGCGCTTATCGGCCCCGCCCGCTACCCCTTGCGCTACGGGTACGCCGTTGCCGGCCGGGTGATCGGTTTAGGCCCGGGAGTCACCGGCGATCTGGCGGGGCGCCGCGTGTTCTGCTTTCACCCGCACGCCAGTCGCATGAACTTCGCCGCCGCGGACATTCTTCCGATCCCGGAGGATGTGGATGATCGCGACGCCCTGTTCCTGGCCAACATGGAAACCGCCGTCACCCTGATGCTGGACGGCCGCCCGACGCTCGGCGAAGCGGTGGCGGTCTTCGGCCAGGGGGTGGTCGGACTGCTCGCCACTGCGCTGCTGGCCCGTCACCCGCTGAAGCGCCTGGTGGCCGTCGACCCGATCCCCCGCCGGAGGGAGATCTCGCTCTCCGCGGGGGCGCACGCCGCTTTCGATCCCCGCCAGGCCGACGCGCCCGGCCGCCTCTCGCCGGATTCAGATGAGGCCATGGCCGATCTGGTGTTCGAGCTTTCGGGGGAGCCTTCGGCCCTGAACGCGGCCATCGCCGCCTGCGGTTTCGGCGGCCGCGTCGTCATCGGCTCCTGGTACGGCACCAGGCCGGCCGCGCTCGACCTCGGCGGCCGGTTTCACCGCAGCCGCATCCGGTTGATCTCAAGCCAGGTGAGCACCCTGCCGGCGGATGCTGCCGCCCGCTGGAGCAAGGCGCGGCGCATCGAGACCGCCTGGGAGATGATCCGCCGCGTCCGGCCCTCCCGCTTCATCACCCACGAAATGCCGGTGGAGCGCGCGGCGGAGGGCTATGATCTCCTGGATCGCCGACCGGAGGAGGTCCTCCAGGTCGTGTTCACCTACGGCGAGTGACGCGGAGGGACCCACCATGTACAGCGTGGCCGTGCAGCGCGAGTTCGTCGCGCAGCATTACCTGATCGGCGGGGATTTCGGCCCGGAGAATCGCCCCCATTCCCACGCCTACCGCGTCGAATTTCGCCTGTCCGGCGATGCCCTGGACCCCCACGGGTTCCTGGCGGACATCGATGCCGTCTCCGCCGGCCTGGAGGCGGTGCTCGCCGGTTTCCGGGACAAAACCCTGAACGACCTGCCGGAGTTTCGCGGGCTCAACCCGAGCATCGAGCACCTGGCGCGGATCCTGTGCCGCGCCCTGCGATCCCGGTTCCCGGATGCCCGCCTGCGCGAGGCCGCCGTGACGATCTGGGAAAGCGGCGCGGCGTGGGCGGCCTACACGGAAACGATTTGATGCGCATCGGCCTGGTCATCTACGGGCGGCTCGACACCCTGACCGGCGGGTATCTCTACGACCGGTTCCTGGCGGAGGCGCTCCGGGGGCGCGGCCATCAGGTGGAGGTCGTCCCGCTGGCGTGGAAGCCCTACGCGCGGTGCCTTCTCGACGGCCTCGCGCACGGTCCGGCCGCGCTGCGGGACGGCCGCGAATGGGAGCTGCTGCTGCAGGACGGGCTCTGCCACCCCTCCCTGGTCCGCATCAACCGGCGTCTTCGCTCCGGCCGCCGGACGGCGATCGTGGGCATCGTGCACCAGGTGCTCTGCCGGCAGCCCCGCCGCCGGCTGATCAATTTCGTTTACGGGTGGGTGGAGCGAAGCTACCTCCGGACGGCGGACGGGCTCCTGTTCACCAGCCGCTTCACCCGGGACGCCGCCCGAGCGTTGATCGGCCGGGACGCCCCCCCCATGCAGGTGGCCCACCCGGGCGGAGACCGCCTGGGGCGCATCGCCTGCGAGCGGTCGATCCTTGAGCGCAGCCGTCGGCCCGGACCGCTGGAACTGCTGTTTGTCGGCAACCTCTCGCCGGTCAAGGGCCTGGACCCGCTGCTGGAAAACCTCTCCCGCCTGCCGCATTCCATGTGGCGGATCACGGTCGCCGGCAGCCTGACGGCGGACCCCGGACACGTTCGCCGCATCCGGGGCTTGATTTCCAGCCGGGGGCTTGAATCGCAGGTGCGTTTGCTCGGTGCCGTGGACGGCGGGAGCCTGCGCGACGTGTACGCCGCCGCGCAGGTCTTGGCCATGCCCTTTGCGCACGAGGGCTTCGGCATCGCCGCGCTCGAGGCCATGGCCTTCGGCCTGCCGGTCATCGGCTCGGCCGCCGGCGGGGTGAGAGAGTTCGTGCGGCATGCCGAAAACGGCTTTCTGGTGGCGGCCCGCGATCCGGCGGCCGTCCGGCGCCACCTCGAAGAGCTCCATCGCAACCGCGACCGGCTGGCAGCGATGGGCCGGGCCGCCTTGACCACGTTTTCAGCGCACCCCACCTGGGACCAATCCATGAATCGCGGGTGCGAGTTTCTGGAGGGCTTGGCTGCAGCCACGCACCCTCATGCCTGAGGTATTGCTCCTCAAATCGGCCGCGGCCGTCTTATTCCTGAATGCCCTGCTGGCGGTGGAAATCCCATTTTCCCGGATGGAGTGGGGCTCCCTGCTTCGGGTCTCACCGGACGGCCTCTGCCTTTTTTTCGGCATGTGCCTGCTGGTCCGGCCGGGCCGGCGATTTCGACCGGCGGTTTATGCGGCGCTCACGGCCGCCGTCATTTTCCTGAAGCTGTTTCAATCGGCGGACCGCCTGGTCCCGATGGTCTTCAACCGGGACTTCAACCTTTTTCTCGATTCGCAGCGCCTGCCGGACCTGGTCCTGCTGTTCCGCCTGACCCGGCCGCCGGAGCTGGTGCTGATGGGGCTGGCCGGAGCCCTTGCGGGGACGGCAGGGCTGGCCTGGGCGGTTTGGCGGGCGCTCAAGACCCTGCACAACGGGCTGGCGGCCCGCGCGGCCGCGCACCCGGGCCTCCGCCTGCCGGCGGCCGCCCTCTCGGCCGCGCTCTGGGCCGCGGCCGCCGCCGGCTCGCCGCCGGGCTGGCTCGGCGAGGCCGTGCTGCCGCGCGTGACCGAGGAGGTGCGCTTCATCCTGAACCTGGGGCACCTTCGGGAGCAGCAGCGGGCCACCCTGCGACAGGCCGAGGGGCGCGCGCGTCGCCTCACCGGCGATCTGGGAAAGCTCGACCGAGCGTCGGTGTTCCTGATGGTGGTCGAGTCCTACGGCATGAGCGCCTTCAGCGACCCGCGGCATGCCGCAACGGTCCTGCCGGCGATCCGGGCGGCGGAGGCCGAGCTGCGGTCCGCCGGCTTCGAGATGTGCTCCGCCTACCTGACCTCCCCGACCTTCGGCGGCGGGTCCTGGCTGGCCCACGCGACGCTCGCCAGCGGCCTCCGCATCGACGGCCAGGTCGCGCACGACCTGCTGCTCGCGTCGGACCTCGTGCCCCTGGCCGGCTATTTCAACCGGTCCGGCTACCGCACGGTCCGCGCCATGCCGGGAACGCTTTGGCCCTGGCCGGAGGGCGGTTTCTACCGCTACGGGCAGGCGTTCATCGCCCCGGACTTCGGCTACCGGGGCCCCGCGTTCGGCTTCGGCCCCATGCCGGACCAGTTCGTGCTCGACTGGGTGGCCCGCCGCGTGATCCGGGGTGCCCCCGGCCCGCTGTTCGTGGAAGTGATCCTGACCGGCAGCCACGCGGCCTTCGATGTCCAGGCCCCTTACATCGACGACTGGGACCGCATCGGCGACGGGTCCGTGTTTCACACGCTTCCGCCGGTGCTCTTCCCGGTCGGGTGGACCGAGCTGTCCGCGGCCTCCCGGGCCTACAGCGCCGCCATCGCCCACGAGATCGTTCTGCTGAAGGAGTTCATCCGCCGCTTTCTCGATGGCTCCGAGCTGGTCGTCATCGTGGGCGACCACCAGCCGTGCGTCGAGCTCGTCGGCAGCGACCGGCCCTGGTCGGTGCCGGTGCACGTGATCAGCGGCAACCCGGGCTTCATTCGGGAGTTCACGCACAGGGGGTACACGCCCGGGCTGGTGCCGATGCAGACACTGCCGCACCCGGGCATGGAGACGCTCTTCTGGGATCTTCTGGAGGGGTTCAGCACGCAGTAAACGATGGGGGCGGTCAGGCAGTGCCGTTTACTTCGGCAGGGTGCTGCCGCAGTCCAGCACCCTGCGCACGGTCCGCGCCAACTTGCCGATGACGATCGGCTTCATGACGAACTCCCCGATGCCGATGGACCGGGCGCGCTCTTTGGATATGGCGGCGCTGTACCCCGTGCACAGGATGATCGGGATGTCGCGCCGTATCAGAAGCAGTTTCCGGGCAAGCTCCTCACCGGTCATCTTGGGCATGGTCATGTCGGTGATGACCAGGTCGAACCGCCACGGGTTCTGGAGGAACAGCTTGAAGGCCGAGGCGCCGCTGGGGCGGGTCGTCACCCGGTAGCCCAGATGCTCGAGCATCCGTTGGCCCAAGTCGATGATCGCCTCTTCATCGTCCACCAGCAGGATGCGTTCATGGCCGCGCGGGAGCTCCTCGGCGTGGTCGAAGGCGGCCTCCACGGCGACGCGCTGGGCGATCGGGAAATAGCAGCGGAAGGCGGTGCCGCTCCCGGCCGCGCTGTCGACGGTGATGGCGCCCTTGTGGCTCTTGACGATGCCCAGCACCACCGACAACCCCATGCCGGTCCCCTCGCCGCGCTGCTTGGTGGTGAAAAACGGGTCGAAGATGCGCGCCATGACCTCCGGCGTCATTCCCGCGCCGCTGTCCCGGACGGTCAGCACCTGGTAGCTGCCCGGCGCCAATTCGGGGTGTTCGCTGAAGAAGGCGTCGTCGGGATCGACATCTTCGAGGCCCACGGAGAGGTCGCCGCCCCTTTCGCGCATGGCGTGGGCCGCGTTGGTGCACAGGTTGATGATCACTTGATGGATCTGGGTGGGGTCCGCCAGGACGGCGGAGCGGCTCTGCAGCCGCTGCCGGATGGAGATCGTGGAGGGCAGCGAGGCCCGCATCAGCTTCAAGGCCTCCTCGACGATGAGGGACACCCGCACCGGCTTGAACTCCAGCTCCGTCTGCCGGCTGAAGGCCAGGATCTGCTTCACCAAATCGCGCGCCCGATTGCCCGCCTGCAGGACCTGCTGGAGATTGCGGCTCACCGCAGAGGATTCCCCGACCTCCATCAGGGCCATCTCGGTGTACCCGAGCACGGCGGTCAGAATGTTGTTGAAGTCGTGGGCGATGCCGCCGGCGAGCGTCCCGATGGCCTCCATTTTTTGAGCCTGCTGGAGCCGGGCCTGAATGCTCCGGCTCTCCGCCTCCAGGACTTTCAGGCGGGTGATGTCGGTGGCGATCTGCAGGCGCACCGTGCGGCCGTCCACCCATTTGATGGCACGGTCGTAGTTGAGGTAGGATTTCCCGGTGACGGGGTTTCGGCCCTCCCAGGCCACTCCCGCCGAGGGGTTCCCTTCCGCGTCGACCAGGCGCGGGTTGCTGCACCCGGGGCAGGGGCCGGTTTCCTTTCGAAAGACCTCCCAGCATCTCTTCCCGATGAGGTCCGGCCCGAAGCTCTCCCGGATGTGCCGGTTCGCAAAACGAATTTCATGCGTGTCCAGGTCCGCGACATAGATGTCGGCGTCGATGCCGTCCAGGACCGTGATGAAGCGGGCGTGGGAGTCGATCAGCGATTTTTGAAAGAGCTTTTGCTCGGTGACGTCGGCGGCCGTTCCCGCCAGCATCGCCAGCCGGCCCCCGTCGTCGTAGACCCCGTGCACCCGGTTGCGGACCCAGCGGATGGAGCCGTCCGGGCGCACGATCCGGTAGTCGATGTCCCGGGGGGTTTCGCGAACCGAGAGGATCTCTTTGAAGACGCGCGAGAAATCATCGGGGTGCGCGGCATTGACGATGGCCGCCGGGGGCTGCAGCGCGGCCTCCCGGGGTTGCCCCCAGACGCGCTCGAAAGCGGGGTTGGCATATAGGAGGGTTTTCAGGTCCGGCGTGCTGAGCCAGAAAACTTCCTGGACCGTTTCGGCCATGTGCCGGAAGAGAAAGTCGAAGGCCGGCGCGGGGGGTTGCTTCGAATGGACGGATAGGGATGCCGGTTTCTCACCCGAAACCGCATCGTCGCCGTTTCGTTCCATCCCTGCGCCCTCTCAAGGGAAATGATTTATCCCCCGCTGCACCGGATGCAGCGGGGACAACCGCACCTGAAAAGTCGGCGGTCGACCGGCGGGAAGCCGCCGTACACGTGGGGATAGGGCCTCGCGTTTTGTCTATCATCTTAGCACCGAGCGGTGACGACGGCAAGAAGTAAAAAAGCAAAGACCGGCCCCGCTTCATTATTCCGGCAATCGGATAGGCCGAATTTCACAATCTCCCGCAGAGGCGGAGCGGGGTGCCCGCCGCGGCGAGCCGCAACCAATTTTTCATATGACCCTGCCACGCCCCCCAGCCGCCTCGGGGATACCGCAGACAGGCAGAGACGGCCGGCGGCTCCGTGGGGGTCGGACCTCCGGGGCTGTCCGGGCCGGCATGGGGCGGGCTGGCTGCCGTGCGTGGGTTCGTTGAATGGGTGGTTGCGGCTCGCCGCGGCGGGCACCCCGCTCCGCCTTCCCCCGAACAGGGATCGGCATATTTGATTGCCGGTTTAGGAATGCCTGCCGGTTACCTCAGCTCGATTTCCCTGAAGGGCAGCCCGAGCGTTTGCGCCATCGCCTTCAGGTCCTCTTCAAGGGTCACTGTCCGGCCGTCGGCCTTTGGGACGGGCGTCGTCTTGTCGGCCACCACGTGGATCTGGATTTCGCGGGGGGCGAGCAGCTGCAGGGCGAGCCCCTTCAACTCCTCCGCGGTGGCGCTGAAATAGCCGTCCTGGATTCTGCCCAACGTGTCGAGCGGCTCCTGGCGCATGGCGTAGCGGCTGTAGGCCTGTACCAGCTCGGCCTTGGTGTCCACGTTGAAGACGAAGCTGTTCAGGGTGTCCAGCCGTTTGAGTTCCAGCTCGCGGCCGGGGATGCCCTGCTGCAGCGATTTCATGATGTGGACCGTCTCGAGGATGGCGTCCGCGGCCTTGTCCCCCTTGCAGCCGATGATCCCGACCAGAAGGCCCGCCTGCCATTTGGCCGTCTGATAAAATCCGGCGGAGTAGACATAGCCGAGGTCGTCCCGCAGCCGGGTGTACATGAGGGAATCGCTGCCGCCGAACACGCTCATCAGCAAAGTCGATTTCCAGTACCGCGGGTCTGTTCGCGTGAGCCCGGGCAGCACGGCGACGACGTTGGACTGCACCTGCCCGGGTTTGTGGATCAGGGTCACCACCGGAGGCGTGGAGGGCGGTTGGGCGAGGTGCCGCTGGGGTGCTGCTTCCGCGGGCAGGCCGCTGATGAAGCCGCCCAGGCTTTCCCGGACCTGACCGAGTTGAATGTCCCCCGACACCGCCACCACCATGTTGGCGGGAACGAAATGGGAGGAGAGGAAGCGCCGCAGGTCGTCCCGGGTGACGGCCGGGATGACCCGGGTCGCCGCCAGCGGGTCCCGGCCGTACGGGTGGCCCTTGAAATGCCAGATCATGCTCTCCCGCATGGCCACGGCTTGGGCGTCCTCGCCCTGCCGCAGCAGGCCGGCCATCTCCTGCTCCTTGGCCACCTCGAGCACTTTGGCGTCGAAGCGCGGCCGCGTGAGCACCTCCTGCAGGATCCCGAGCCCTCTTTCCCAATCGGAAGCCATCACGGAGAGCTTGATGGCGGTCTCTTCCAGCCCGATCTCCACGCCCACCTTGATGGCGTTGTCGTCCAGCAGCATGGCCAGCTCGACCGGAGAGAGGCTCTCGGTGCCGCCCCGGATGATCGTGCCCTCCAGAAGGTCCGTCAGGCCCGCCTCGGAATCCTGCAGGTCGACGGCGCCGGCCTTGATGTAAATCGTCATGTCGATGAGCGGCAGCTCGTGGTCCGGCAGGAAGAACGCCTTGGCCCCGCCGATCGCCATCTGGACGGCTTCGGGGTAATCGACGCGGTGCGGGTGGCGGGCAAAGGACAGGGGGTGCTTCCAGCCGGCCGGGGTCGGGTAGATCGAGTGGTTTTGAAGCGGCCCCTTGTGAAGCTCGCGCCCCGCCGCCGCGCTGCCGCTGATCGAGCGGACCTCCGCATAGGCTTCGGGCGGGCGGCTCGCCGCACCGCCCGGGATCACGAAGGCCGTGGTCTTGTTCTCGGGCCGGGCCACCTGCCGGGCGACCCGGCGGATCTCCTCGGGTGTGACCGCGTCCATGTGGCGCAGGTAGTCGTTGAGATAACGCCACCCGGCCTGCACCTCGAGCGTCGCCAGGGTCCCGGCGACGCTTTCGTTGCTGCGGAGCCGATCGATGAAGTCGCGCCGGTTGAGCTTCTTCAGGCGCTCGAGCTCCTGCGGGGCGACCAGCTCCGTCTTGAGTTTTTCCAGCTCGGAAAGCAGAACCCCCTCCAGGGCCTCGCAGGCCGCCAGATAGGCGGCCCGCTTTTCCTCTTCGGCCGCCCCCGGCCGCTTCACCGCCTCGGGCTCGTTGGGGGAGCCGCCCAGAACGAGCATGCCCCCGTAACGCTGGTCGGGGTTTCCCGCCCAGGCCTCGACCGCCAGGCCCTGCTCGACGATGTTCTGGGTCATCCGGGCGCTGCGCCCCTGGCTCAGGACCATGGTGAGCGCATCCAGGGCGAAGAAGTCGGGCGTGTTGATGCGCGCCCCGTGAAAGCCGATGCGAACGACGGGGGTGCGCGCGCCCTCGAGGAAGCGCACGCTCTTGCGCGGCCCCTGCTGGGGCGGCTCCGCCGTGACCGTCTCGGGGGCGCGCTGCCCGGCCGGATAGCGTCCGAAGTAAACTTCGGCCAGCCGCCGGGCCTCGGCCAGGGTCACGTCGCCCGCCAGCACGCAGACCGTGTTGGCAGGGTTGTAGTATTTCGAGTGGAATTCGATCGCATCCCGCGTGCTGTAGCGCTCCATGTCGGACTTCCAGCCGATGACGGGGTTGCGGTAGGGGTGCGCGGTGTAGGCCGTTGCGTTCAGGTCGAGCCAGGCGGCGCCCTCCGGGTTGTTCACGTAGCGGAAGGCCCACTCGCGCTGCACGACCTCCTTTTCGACGTAGAATTCGCGCCAGGACGGCTCGAAGAGCTGCTCGCTGACGATCGAGAACCACTGTTCGATCATGTCGGAGGGCACGGAGGCGATGTACTGGGTCTGGTCCTGGCTGGTGAAGGCGTTGACGCCGACGGCCCCGTTCCTGCCGAGCTGGGAGGAAAAGACCTGGGGGATGTAAAGCTTCTGCGCTTCCAGCCGCAGCTGCTCCATCTCCGCGAGCTTGTCCTGAATCACCTTCGGGTCGGGGCTGCGCTTGGCCTGCTCGGCTTTGACCACGTCGTAGGCCGCATCGATGCGGGCCTGGAGCTTGGCCTCCTTCTGGTAGTCGGTCGAGCCGAAGTTCTTGGTGCCCTTGAACATCATGTGCTCGAGCATGTGGGCGATCCCGGTTTTGCCGCGCTCCTCTAAGGCGGACCCGGACCGGACCGCCAGGCGGACCGCCACCTGGGGTGTCGCCGGCCGCTCCACGACCAGGAAGAGCATCCCGTTTTTGAGCGTGAACTCCTTGACGCCCAGCTGCAGTTTGGCGCCGGCTTCAGATGCGTCCGACGACCCGGCGCCGATAAGTGCCGCAACCAGAAGAGCCATGCCGAGTTTTATGAACCGCATCGATGATGTTCCTCCTTGAGCGTATTGACGTATAGAATGCATTTGATCGGACAACCTATGGCCGGTGTGGATGGTTTTCAAGCCCCTATTTTTTCCCTCCCGGGGGGAGGGAAAAAATTTCAAGGGGGAACCGAAAGAAAAGGGGGCTTAGAAAAAATTCGATGGAGTGATTGAAGAGGTCTATTTCGTGGGAAAAATTTGGATTTTCTGTGGGAGTGGCTTCCAGCCGCGATGAGCCGACTTTGCCTCCGCATCCGCGGCAGCGACGACTGAATCGCGGCAAGATGCTGCTCCCGCAAAAACAGACTCTCTTTCGGTACAAGGACGGAAGCTGCTTTAAAGCCCTGGATCACGGCCGAGGGCAAGGCGCCCCACGGCTTGAAAGCGGAGCGTACACGCCAGTACGTGAGCATTTCAAGCCGTGGGGCAACGCAGCAAGTTTCGTTGGATCAAAACCGCTTTGGTCTTTTTAAAAGAAGTGGCGACTTTGCAATAAGCCCAAGGTCAAGGCGCGCGAAGCTCGTGGCGCAAGGCGTACTGTCAGTACGCCGCAGCGACGGCGAGTTGAAGCGCAACGCAGGAGTTGGGCTTATTGCGAAGCCGCCCGCTACCCTTGGTAGAGGACGGCCAGGATCGTCGCCTTGTCCTTGCGGGCGGAAATGAGGTGCGGCGTGGTGGACAGGTAGTAGGCGCTGTCCCCGGGCTCGAGCTCGAAGCGCTCTCCGCCGATTTCAAGGAGCACCGTTCCGTCCAGGACAAAAACGAACTCCTCGCCGTCGTGCACGGACACGTCCTTCTCCGTGGCGGTGAGCAGCTGGACCATGAGCGCCTCCATGTGGCGGCCCTTCACGTCCGGGGCGAGGCTTTTGTAGCTGTACAGGTGCTTCTTGCCGGTTTTGGAGGTGGACCGGGCCGCGGCGCGGCGCTCGCTCTTGCGGGTGATGGAATACAGCTTCTCGCCCGTGCCGGAGACCAGCCGGCCGAAGGCGCTGTGCAGCGCCTTGGAGAGCTTGATCATGGTCCCCAGCTGCGGCTGGACCTCGCCCTTTTCGATCCCGGCCAGGAAGTCCACCTCGAAACCGGTAAGCTTGGACAACTCCTCTAGGGACGCGCCTTTTTCCTCGCGGATGGCGCGGATGCGGTCGCCGATGGCCTCGATTTCGCGGTTCGAGGGCGCGCTCAGCTCGCCGGTCAGATTTTCAAAAAAATCGACGTCGAACACGGATTTTCGGCCTTTGGGTTTCATGGGGGCTCCTTGTCGCGTTGGGTTGCGTTTATCGCGTTAAGCGTTCATCGCGCTTGCCGTGTGCGCCTGTGCCGACCAACCATAGGCTAAACGCGAGTAACGCGAGCCACGCTCTGACGTCTTTTCAGGTAACGTGTTTGTCGTCACAGGCACTTCGCCCCGATGTGGCGGGCGATAACGATGCGCTGCACCTCGGAGGTGCCTTCGCCGATCTCCAAAAGTTTCTGGTCCCGGTAGAAGCGCTCCACGTCGTACTCCTTCATCAGGCCGTAGCCGCCGTGAAGCTGGACGGCGTGGTTGGCGCAGCGGTACATGACCTCGGAGCAGTAGAGCTTGGCCATGGCGGCCTCCTTGGAAAACGGCAGCTGGTGGTCGCGCAGCCAGCAGGCCTTGTAGAGCAGCAGGCGGGCGCATTCAAGCTCCATGGCCATGTCCGCGAGCTTGAAGGCGTTGGCCTGAAAGGTGGCGATGGGCCGGCCGAACTGTTCGCGCTCGTTTGAGTACCTCACCGCCCGGTCGAAGCAGCCCTGCGCACCGCCCAGGCCCATAGCGGCGATGGACAGGCGCCCGCCGTCCAGGGTCTGCATCATCTGGTGGAAGCCGTTGCCTCTGGGCCCCAGCAGATTGTCCTTGGGGACGCGGCAGTCTTCGAAGTAAAGCTCGGCGGTGTTGGAGGAGCGCCACATCATCTTGCCGTGCATCGGCTTGGCGGTGAAGCCCCGGGTGCCGGCCTCCACCACGATGCAGGACAGCTCGGCCTTCCCGTCGCCCCGCACGCCGGTGCGGGCCAGCACCGTGACCCCGCTCGTGATGCGCGTGGCGGCGTTGGTGATGAAGATCTTGCTGCCGTTGATCACCCACTCGTTGCCGTCGAGGACGGCGGCGGTTTTCGAGTTGGAGGCGTCCGACCCGGCATTCGGCTCGGTGAGCCCGAACCCCCACAGCGCCTCGCCCTTGCACAGCTTGGGCAGGTATTTCCTCTTCTGCTCCTCGCTGCCGAAGTAGTACAGGGGGCCGATGCCCAGCGAGTTCTCGGCCGCCACGGTGGCGGCATGCGACCCGTCCACCCGCGCGATCTCCTCCACGGCGATGATGTAGGAGAGGTAGTCCATGGCCT
>Ga0316629_10000104_pt1 | contig 13540 bp, 10 predicted proteins | sample OWC_May_M1_C1_D1_FD_207654 | JGI IMG/M metagenome (GOLD analysis project Ga0316629, IMG submission 207654) | Wetland soil microbial communities from Old Woman Creek delta, Ohio, United States - OWC_May_M1_C1_D1_A | ecosystem: Environmental > Terrestrial > Soil > Wetlands | place: USA: Ohio... | reverse complement strand
ACCGCTCCGAGTGCTTGTGGATGATCTCCAGGAACTTCCTGGCATTTTCGCCGTCCGCCAGGCCGCCGCTGAGGAGGGTCTCTGCATAGCCGCGGATGGCCGTCAACGGCGTCCGCAACTCGTGGGTTACGTTGAGGACAAACTCCATGCGAATCTCTTCCAGGCGTTTGATCTGCGTGATGTCCCGAAGCGCCACGACGGTACCCTGCATCCCACCCGCAGCGTCGCGCATCGCGACGGCCGTCCCGGCCAGGGTGCGCCGCCGGGGATACGCCAGCGTGATCTCGGCGGCGGGACCGGTGTCGGCGCCGGCGGCAGCTCGTGCGAGGTCGTCCAGTTCGTGGCTGCGGATCACCTCCAGGGGCGTCTGGCCCAACGCCGTCTCGCGGTCCAGACCGAAGAGCTTCTCAGCGGCCGGGTTGAGCAGGGAGATCTTCCCGCTCGCGTCCAGCACCAAGAGACCCTCGCCCATGTTCTCCATGATCGTCCGCGAGCGACGCCCCTCCTCCTCCAGACGTTGCAATGTGTCCTTGAGATTCGCCGCCATGACGTTCAGCGCCGAGGCGAGATCGCCCAGCTCGTCGTGCGAGGTGACGGGGAGCCGGTCCGGCATCGGGCCCTGCGAAACGCCGCGGGCGAATGCAACCATCCGTCGCAACTGTCGCGCGATGCCGCGAGCCCAGAGGACGGCAATCGCCAGGGCGGCCAAGAGGGAGAGGGACGCAATCCCCAGGAAGTTCCGACGAAACTCTCCTGCCCCCTGCGACACTTCCCCCAGCGGAACCGACAACCGCAGCACAAGCGGACTGCCCATCGGGACCGTGACGCGGCGGGCGAAGTACACCAGGTCGTGACCGACGCTCCGGCTCGCTCGCACCGCCCAGCCGGAGCCACTCAAGAGGGCCTCGGAGACCTCGGGGCGGTCCCGGTGATTTTCCATGACCCGCGACGGTTCTTCGGAGTCGGCAAGCACCGTTCCGTCCACCGTGATCGCGGTCACCCGAGCTTTGGTCCGGCCCGCGACCCCTCGCGCCCACGCGTCGCCGAACACGGTGCTTTCCACGGTCTCGGGGGCCAAGAGGGTGGTGAGAGCCTCCAGTCGGGCGACAACCTGATTGATGAGGGATACGCGTTCGCGGTGGGCGAGATACAGGCCGACCAGCGTCAAACTGAGAGTAATGAGCAGGCAGACGGTCAGGACGGACTTTGTGGCAATCGTCAGGCGCATATCAGCCAATTCCCAATGACCAAATCTCAATGACCAATCGGAGGTACGGCCGGCACAAAACGCTGCGGCAATTGGCTATTGGGTATTGCTCATTGGTCATTTTCGTCTCGGCATTTGTACCCCGTGCCGCGCACGGTCAGGATGAGCGTCGGCTGTCGGGTTGTGTCCTCGACTTTCTCGCGCAGGCGACGGATGTGGACGTCCACCGTGCGCGGCTCCACGAAACGGTCCTGACCCCAGACCTGGTCGAGCAATTGCGTTCGCGTGAAGACGCGGCCGCGGTGACGGAGGAAGAACTCCAGCAGCCGAAACTCCATGGCAGACAGCTCGATGGGCTGGTCGTCCTTGGTGACTTCGTGACGGGCCGGGTCCAGCCGGAGACCGCCGATACTGACCGGGGCTTCGCTCGGACCCACAGGCGTGGCCGCCCGGCGCAGGACCGCCTTGACGCGGGCCACCAGCTCGCGCGGACTGAAGGGCTTAGGAACGTAGTCGTCTGCGCCGATCTCCAGCCCGACGATCCGGTCCACTTCTTCGGCCCGTGCGGTCAGCATGATGATCGGAATCGCCTGGGTCGCCGCCTGAGCGCGCAGGCGGCGACACAGCTCCAGCCCGTCCATCCCGGGCAGCATGAGGTCCAGGATGATGAGGTCCGGGTGATCGCGGACGATCAGCTCCAGAGCGTGCTTGCCGTCGGACACCGTTCGGGCCGCCAACCCCTCCCGCTCCAGGTGGTACTTCACGAGATCGGCGATGTCCGCCTCGTCTTCCACGATCAGGATCGTGCCCATCGCGTCCCCCGAGCGTATCCGGTGCGTGCATGCGGCACTGTAAACCCGTATCCTGGAGAATACCAGAACGGCCCGCGTGTGCAAGTAGCACGCGTCTATTACAGGATGATGACGGGCGTGTGCCGGCGTGCTTCGGTCGTCCGGCGAGCGCGACGACCACGTTGCCCGCGGCGCCGATTCTGCACGGTAGCGGCGGAGCGGAGGTGCAGCGGGTCGATGCCGCGGAGGACACCCAGGCTGTGGTGGACGGGACGCCCCGGGTCATCGTGGCAGCCGAGGTGATCCAGGACGCCAACGACAAGCAGCAACTGGTCCCGCTGTTGGCCCAGGTAGGCGCGAACTGTGGCCAGGACCCGGCCGCCGCCTCGGCAGGTGTGGGACCCCGGGGCCCCTTGTACCGTCAGTCGCGCGCGGGACGACCGGGGCTTAATCCTGCGCACGAACACCCGTGCTCGCTCGAAGCCGGACCGCGCCGGCGACCCCCGAGCGCGCGGCCTCACATCCGGATCACGGCCTTGAGGATGTCGGGTCCCCGCCGCTCGGCGCGGACGAATGCCTCCGCGGCCTGCTCAAGGGAAAACTCGTGCGTGACCAGGGACGCCACGTCCACCAGGCCACGACGCGCCAGATCGATGGCCCGGTCGAACGTGTTCTTCATGCGCCGAACGAAGCGCACCGTGAGTCCCTTCCGCATGGCGGTGATCCCCGGGATAGCCACCTGGTCTTGCTTCCAGTACCCCAACAGCACCAGTGTGCCGCCCGGCCGGAGCGCCTGGATGGCCTGCACCGTGGCCGACTCGCTCCCGGCGGCCTCGAACGCCACGTCCGCCCCGTATCCGCCCGTTTGACCTTTGATCTCCCGCACCACGTCGTGGGCAGCCGGATCGAGCGTAGTGCTCCCGCCGAAGCGCGTCGCGGCGGCCCGGCGGTGCGCCAGCGGCTCTGTCGCGCACACGAGCCGCGCTCCGGCCAACTGTGCCACTCGCGCGATCATGAGCCCGATGGGTCCGCAGCCGAAGACGGCGACGGCGTCGCCGACCGACAGGTGACCGAGGTCGACGGCGTGGATCGCGACGGCGAGCGGCTCCAGGACAACCGTGGCCGCCGGAGACCATTCGGCCGGAACAGGGAGCAGGAGGCGACTTGGGTGCGTGATGTACTGCTGGAGCGCCCCGTGGTGGGGCGGGCTCCCGAAGAAGCGCAGCCGCTCGCAGAAGTTGGGGTCGCCGGCCAGGCAGAAACGGCACTCGCCGCAGGGGATCGCCGGATCCACGGCCACCGCGGTCCCGGGGGCCGGCCCATCCGCGCCCGGCCCCAGCGCGTCGACCACCCCCGCTACTTCGTGCCCGAGGATGTGCCCGGCGCCGAATTCGAGCTCGCCAATCCGGCCCTGAGCGTAGTACTGGAGGTCCGAACCGCAGATCCCTACCGCCGTGATCCGGACCAAGGCCTCATCGGCTGCCGGCACCGGTATCGCGGCGTCGTCCAGCTTCAATACATGCGGTGCCATCACCCTCGCGACTCGCATAGGAACCTCGTTGGTGTGTTCGGGACCTCATTCTAGGTCGAATCCAGAAAAAGCAGCACTCTTTCTTTGTGCGCCTTCGCTCCATGGCGAGGTGCTCTTATCGCGCTTGCATCCGTCGCCTATTCCCGCGCAAGCGCGCTCTCCAGAGCTGTGAGGTCAGCATGCCGCAGAGCATGAGGGTGCAGCCTGCGAGCGCGCGGGGGCTCAGGGTCTCGCCCAGGACGATCCCGCCGCCGATGGCGGCGAAGACCGCTTCCAGGCTCAGGATGACGGCGGCATGGGCAGGCTTGGCCCTCTGCTGCGCCACCACCTGTAGGGTGTAGGCCACCCCCACGGACAGGACGCCGCCGTAAAGGATGGGGATCGCCGCCGACCAATAGTCGCGCACGGCGTGGTGCTCGACGGCGACGGAAGTGATCAGACTGAGAACGGCACAGGTGGCGAACTGCAGAAGGGCGATCCTCAGCGGGTCCTGCCGGGGGGAGAGCCAGCCGATGAGATGCACGTGGCCGGCCCAGAAGATTGCGCCGATGAATACCAGGACGTCGCCCGGTGAGACGGTGAACGGCCCGACGACGCTCAGGAGGTACAGTCCGGCAGCCGCCAGCCCGGCGCCGATCCACGTCCCGGCATGCGTCCTGTGCCCGAGCGCGACGCCGAGGATGGGAACCAGGACCACGTAGAGTCCCGTGATGAAGCCGGCGTTGCCCGCCGTGGTGTAGACCAGGGCGACCTGCTGGAAGGAGGCACCGCAGAAGAGGACGAGGCCGGCCAGCAGGCCGCCGCCGAGGCTGGGCCTGGAGAACAAGGCGGGGTGAAGTGGCGACGCGCGGTCGTCGCGGATGCCGTTCCTGAACAGGAAAGGAAGGAGCACGAGACAGCCCAAAGCAAACCGCACGCCGTTGAATCCGAACGGGCCGACGTACTCCATGCCCACGCGCTGGGCCACGAAGGCGAACCCCCAGATGACGGCCGCGAGAAGAAGCAGGCCGTCGGTTCGCAGCGTCCGGCTGCTCGTGCCCATCCGTGCCATCGAATGATCTCTCGCTTCCCGCCGACGTGGAGCCCGAGGTTCTTCGGATTGCCCGAGTTCTCAACGCGAACGGCCTCGGGTGATCTCCGAGGCCGTTCGGCTATTTGGTCGTATCTGGAATCAGCGAAATCTGCGTAATCTGTGGATGGATCCGCTCAGCTCTTCACGGCGAAATCTAGGTCCAGGGCTTTCAGCCGCTCCGGCGTGGGGGTGCCGTCGCGCGTCCAGCCGCGTAAATCGTAGAACTCGTCGAGCATTGTATTGAGCTCGTCGGGCGGGCAGCACATCCCTTTCGAGGGGCCCTCGGGGATCGGCTCGTGCTGGACGCGCCACGGAAGGGTATCGTCCTTGCGCGAGATCCCCTCGCGGCAATTGAAGGCACGCTCCAGGTTGACGATCCGCTCGCCAATCCGGTCCAGCTCGGCCAGATCCAGGCCCCAGCCCGTGGCCGCGTTCACCATCCGGACGTAGTTGTCGTTGAGGAACACTCCGTATCCCCCTCGCTCGGTCGTGAACCGGCACATGATCAGCGAGTCACCCACGGCGGCGAAGTTCTGGCTGCGGACGGCGAAGGCCGCCTTGCCCTCCGGGCTCCGGCGATCGAAGTCCGGCGAGTACTGGGGCACAGGCCGGGTGTCGTGGTGGCTCCCGCCGCGGGTGCCGGTTGCGTACCCAATGCTCATCCCCTTGAGGGCGCGCGCCGAATGGCCGGCGATCTCCAACCCCTTGACCGCGTAGAGCAGCTTCTGCGCCTCGGGACCAAGATCGGCCGCGATCCGGGCCGACCCCTCGGCAAGAACGTTGCCATACCCGTCGCGCCGCGCCGTCATCTCGATCAGACGATTGATGGTCCGGTGGTCCCCCCAGCGGAGTGGCATGCCGATTTCGCGTTCCGTGATGAAGCCCTTCTCAAAACACTCCATGGCAAAGGCGATCGTCACGCCCATGGTGATGGTGTCCAGACCGAGTTGATCGCACAGTTCCTCGGCCTTGATCAGCGACGCGGGGTCCAGGTTGCCGCACATGGGGCCCAGGGCGTAGATGCTCTCGTACTCCGGCATCTTCCACACGGTGCCTGCGTACTCGCCCTGTTTCACCTCAAAGGTCTTGCCGCAGGCCACCGAGCACTTGTTGCAGGTGGTGTCCTTCTGGCGAAACTCCTCCCGGTAGCGCTCGGCGCCCACCTGTTCGGCATCCGGCGAGCACTCCATCCGGTTGTTGAAGAACCCCAAGCCGCCCATGGTGTTGATGCTCTTGACCAGGTTGGGCGTCCCGAAGGTGTGCAGGTTGTACGTCCCTTTCTTCAGCGCCTCATGCATCTCGGCGACCAAACCCTTCAGGGCCTCCGGGTTGGCGAACTCGGGCTTCTGCTTGCCGCGCACGACCAGCGCCTTGACGTTCTTCGATCCCAGCACGGCCGCGAGTCCGCCGCGCGCGGCGATGCCCTCGCGGTTCTTCCAATAGTGGGCAAGGGACGAGAATCGAACGCGGTTCTCACCTGCGGGCCCGATGCTGATGACGTCGCCGTCCTGACCCTCCCGGCCGAGGATCGCCTGGGCTGTCTCCAGCGTTCGCTTGCCCCAGAGATCCTTGGCGGACTTGAGTGTGGCGCCGCTCTCCTCGACCACAACATAGACCGGCTCGGCTGCCACGCCGACCAACACGACGGCGTCGAAACCGGTGTGCCGCTGAGCGCCGGGGAAGCGGCCGCCGTAGGTCGAGTCGAAGAACAAGCCGTTGAGAGGCGACTTGCCCCCCATGCACCCCCGGCTGTTGCCGGGGATCGGGCTGTCGGTCACCGGGCCGGTGCAGACGGCCACCATATTACGCGGGTCGAACGCGTCGATACCTATGGGAATCCGATCGAAGCAGAGCTTCGCCGCGAAACCGTTGCCGCCCAGGTACGACCGGGCGAAGGTCGGGTCCAGCTCTTCTATTCGCTGCGCCCCTGTCCCAACGTCCACCGTGAGAATCCTGCCGCCATACCCGTACATCGCCGTCCCTCCAACAGCCTGGCGCCGCCGTCCCTCCCCGTCGTCAACGACCAGTGTGCGGCCGTTGCAGAGCAGCCCTTAGTTTCTCACGATCACCTTGATCGCCGCCGGGTCCTTGTCCGCCACCGCAAACGCCTCGCCCACCTTCTCCAGGGGAAACTCGTGCGTGATCAGTGACCGAACGTCAACCAATCCCTGCACGACGGGCCGGAGTGCCCACGGCGTCCAAATGGCGCGTTCCTGCTCGGTGTGATGGACAAGGCCGGTCGTGCGGATCTGCAGACCGTCGTCGTGCCAGCGACTGATATTCAGCGTGACGGCCTGAGTGATCCAGCTATACAGGGCCAAGATGCCATTGTGCTTCAGCATGGCCGTGGCCTGGTTCATGCTGGCCTCGGTGCCCGCCGCTTCGACGACAACGTCTGCTCCGCGGCCGCCGGTCAGGTCCAGCACCGCTTTCACGGGATCGACGGTCTTGGCGTTGATGTGGACGTCGCTTCCCAATCGGCGGGCGATGTCCAGCTTGTGCTCGGCCACGTCCACGGCCACTACCTTGTATGCCCCCATGCGTTTGACCGCTTGGGCGATGATCCCGCCGGCGAACCCCATCCCATAGACGACCACCACATCGCCGAGCTGCGCGCCACACGTGAGGCCGGAGTACATGGCGCAGGCGATCGGCTCCCCCAGGGCCGCCAGATCCATATCGAGGCCATCGGGGATCGGCTGAAGGCCGGACACCGGGACGACGTAGTAATCGGCGAAGGTATTGCACCAGCTGAACGCCATCACCTTGTCGCCCGGCCTATATTCCCGGACCTTGGACCCCGCCTCGACCACGGTGCCGCCGCTCTCGTGGCCGATCCAGAGAGGCAGCGTGATCTTTTCGGGAATGTCACCGCGGTACATGGCCTTATCCGAACCGCAGATTCCCGATAGGTGTCCCTTGACGAGGACCTCTTCCGGTCCGACGGTCAACTCCCGTTCGGCAAGCATGATTCGCCCCGGGGCCTGCAACTGTGTGGCTCTCGTCTTCATATCGTTCTCCTTAGATCATCATGCGCCTGGCCGAGGGTCGTCGGGCACCTACCTGCTGCCAGACGTGGAGCGGCTGCGCGCGTGCGCCGGGACTTGATCGGACGAACGGCACACCAGGTCTTGACGCCGCACGGGAGTATCTGGAAAAACGCGATCGCTCCGGCCAATGCGCGAGAAGGGAAGCGAAACGAATAGGCAAGATAGGCTACACAGCCAGGCCCTTTCCGGTCAAGCCGGAAAGGGCCTGAAGTCTTCGGAAAAGGATTGGAGGGCGTCACGCAGGGGCAGCCCTGCCAGACTGCAAGCTTTTCCTGGCCCATCGAATGACTGGTGTGAGATACGCAAGGATGGCCGCCGAGACGAAAAGAAGCGCAATGGGCCGGGTGAAAAAGATGGCGAGGCTCCCCCCGGACAGCATGAGGGACTGCCGCAGGGAGTTCTCGGACAGGCGCCCGAGGACCATCGCCAAGACCAAGGGCACGATGGGGTACTTGAGCTTCGTCATCGCGTAGCCGAGCACGGCGAAGCCGAGCATCATCCAGACATCGAATAGGTTGTTGTTCACGGTAAAGGCCCCGACGCTGGCAAAGACCACGATGAACCCCATCAGGATGGTATAGGGTACCCGCAAGATCATGACGAAGAGGGGGATGAGAAAGATGTTCATGAGCACCAGGATGAGGTTGCCGATGAACTTGCTGGAGATGAGGCCCCAGACGAGATCGGCATTGTTCTGGAACAGTAAGGGGCCTGGCCGAATCCCCCACATCATGAACCCTGCGAGCATCACGGCCGTCGTGGGAGATCCCGGAATACCCAAGGCGAGGAGGGGAGCGAAGCCGCTTATCGAGGCCGAGTTGTTGGCGGCTTCGGGCGAAGCGACCCCCTCGATGGCCCCGGTTCCAAACCGCTCCGGATGCCTGGAAAGGCGCTTCTCGGCAAGATAGGCGAGAAACGAGGCCGTCGTGATGCCACCCGCCGGGATCAATCCGACGAAGAAACCGATGAGTCCGCCGCGGAGAATTGCCCAACGCGACGCGACCCACTCATCCCACGTCAAGAAGAGATCCCGGATCCGGATCTTCTGCTTGACGAGGTCGCCCTCCTCCGGGTTCTCGATGCTATTGAAAACCTCCGCCAGTCCGAAGATGCCGCAAATGATCACGACGAAATCGATTCCGCCGAGCAGTTGGGGCACGCCGAAGGCAAAGCGGGGAATCCCCGCCACGATATCGAGCCCGATCGTCGCGATGAAGAGGCCCATCAGTGTGGAGATGACCGACTTGACGGGTTGGTCTCCGCCGAAGACGGTGAGCAGCCCGAAGGACATGAGTGTCAAACCGAAGTACTCCGGCGGCCCGAAGCGGAGGGCGAAGTTCGCCAGGGCCGGCGCGAAGGACATCAACAGCGCGACGGAGATCGTCCCGGCGATCCAGGAGCCGATGGCCGCCACGGACAGGGCTGCTCCGGCCCGACCTTTCAGGGCCATCTGATATCCGTCGACACAAGTCATGACCGTCGAGGATTCCCCTGGGATATTGATAAGGACCGAGGTGATCGTTCCCCCGTAGGCGACGCCATAGTAGATGCCGGCAAACATGATGATCGCCGAGGTGGGGTTCAGCGTGAACGTCATGGGGAGGAGCAGGGCAACGGCCGTCGGCGCCCCGATGCCCGGCAAGACCCCGACGATCTGCCCGATGAAAGCCCCGGCAAGGCAGTACAGGATGTTCGTCGGGGTGAGAGAGATGGAAAAGCCCATCATCAGATTGCTGAGGATATCCATAGCCAGCTGACCCTTTCTACCAGCCCACGATTCCCGTCGGGAGCGGGATGCTCAGCCACTCGCCGAAGACGAAATGAATACCGATTGCTGTTCCGATGGCGGTGAGGCCGCACATGAGCATTGAGTGCTTCCCGATGACTCTCATCGCCGTCGCCGTGAAAAGAGCCAGTCCCACCGAAAAGCCAAGATACGGCAAGAGGAAATAGGCGACGACGATCATGACCAACATCTGGACGCCCAATTTGGTCAGCGGCTTGAAGAAGACCTCGGTTCTGTTCCGCTGCTTGAGGATCTTCATGAGGACGAGGACGGCGCAGCCTGCGATGCCGATGCCCAGCCAGAAGGGCAAGAAGCCAGGGCCGGGGCCGAACTCTGATGAATACGGGAGCTGCGAGGAGAAAAAGACAATCGCAAGCCCGAAAAGCAAGACCGCTACTCCTCCGATGAGATCAGCCATCCACATGCCTGCTTCCCCTTAATACACAAGCCCGCGGCAGGCCACGGACACCCGGTAACTACCGCCGGTCTTCGCGCGACCTGCCGCGGGAAGTGAACCCGCACGATGTAACGACGACCGCTACTTCGTGAGCCCCAAGTCCTTCAGGATGTCCGCAAAGATCTTTTCGTTCTTGGCGACAAACGGCGAAAACTCCTTGCTTCCCATCCAGGTCGGACTCAGCATGTACTTCTTCAAATACCCCTCTTTCCATCCGGAGGAATCGCTCATGCGCTTCATCATGTTCTCATAGAACGCCACGGTCTCCGCCGGAATGCCGGGAGGCGCCGCGATGCCCCGGAAGAAGTCGAACGTAAATTTGTAACCCGCGTCGATGAACGTTGGAACGTCCGGCAGCAGGGTAAGGCGCTTCTCGTTTGCGACGGCCAAGGGCCGGACCATCTTCGCGTCGTATTGCGGCACGAACTCGCTCGGATTGGCCCAGATCATGTCGACGTGGCCGCCGAGCAGCGCCGTGATACATTCGCCGCCGCTATTGAACGGAACGTATCGGAGCTTGATATCCGCCGCCTTCTCGAAGAGGCGATTGGTCATCTGGTCTTCCTGACCCGTGGCCGTCCCGCCGATCGTGACCGCGCCCGGCTTCTGCTTGGCCGCTGCAACAACGTCCTGAATGCTCTTGAGGGGGGAGTCCGTCTTGACGACGATCAACTGTTCATCCGCAGCGAGGCCGGCGATCATGGTGAGATCCCGATAGGTGGCGGCACCCTTTCCCACCACCAATGGACCAGCGACCTGGCCCGAGATGAAGGTCAACAACATGTGATCGTTCCCGCGTGCCTGGGCGACCGAAGTCGTCCCGATAGTCGCGCTCCCTCCCGGCTGATTGACGATGAGGAGCTGAACGGGGGAAAGCTTCTCCGTCTTTATGATGTTGTCAATCGAGCGGGCAAAGACATCGCTCCCGCCGCCCGGCGCGTAGGGGACGACGAACTGGATGGGCTTGGTCGGCTTAAACTCTCCTGCTTGCCCCGGCAAAGCGTACGCGAGTAAAGCGAGCACAGCAACCAAAGCCACATAGGATACCTTTCGTCCGACCCGACTCACTTTCATCACTCTTCCTCCTTCGTTGGTTTTGGAGACCAGGTAATCCGCCACACATCAAACCCGACACTGGAAGGGTAGATCCTTCTCCGCAACCACGCTAGAGTCGGATCTACCTGTCGAGCCCGCCCGCCTTTCGTGTAAGGCGGTCTGAAACCAGCGCCCGCGACGGTGGGAGGGGCCGACGCTAGCAGCGGCGGCGCGGCCCTGTCAAGGAGTATCGGCGGAACGTTCACCCGACTAACCGTGCCCGATCGCCGCCGAAGCCGTTCGCCATGCTCCGCCTCCACGCTGGGATCAGGCATCAAGGGTCACTAAGGGAAGCAGCCTCGTCAACAGGTGCTCGGCTCGAATCGGGTTGTAGATCCCGCAGTGGCAGGGCCGCGTCAGCTCCACGGCCCCCTCCCGCAGGGTCTTCTTCCCTCGCTTGACTTGGACGATCACACGCTCGACCAAATTCGCCGGAACCATGCCGTGACCGCACATCGTCGTGAGCTGGAGGATCTCGTCCGCGGGCAGCTTCTTGTACTGGCCAAAGATTCCCAGCGAGTTCTCCACCGTGTGCTTCGCCAAGTCGCTCTTCCTGCAGCTCTTTTCGGTCTCGTCGTGGACGCCTGTGACCACCACCGACATGCCCAGGTCGGCCTCTTTGAGCTCCTTCAGGATCTCGACCACGTCTTGCGCGTCGGTGAATACGCCGTGGACGATCGAGGTGCTCTGAATATTCTGGAGGATCTCTTCCCGGGACTTGACGTGGCAGTTCCCCGTCACCATGTCCCCGTAGTTGACCGGCTGGTGCTTCAGGAGGATCCCCAGAAACCTCCTCATCCGCTCGGCCGAGCCCTCCTCGTTGAGCCCCTTCGCCGACATGGTAAAGACGATGTAGTCCTGGCTGAGGCTCGCCCGGTCCCCCCTTCGGTGCAGCGTGTGTGTCACCCCGTTCCTCCTCGACGGCCAGTCAGACTTTGGCAAGAGGCCTTCCCAGGCCGACGTTGCTCTTGCCGTTGATGGAGAGGAAACGGTTCCGCCTCAGAATCTCGTTCGCGTAGGGAACGGAGCCGTCCTCGCCGACCCGGGTGATGATATCTCCCGAGAAGACCGTATCGATTTCCTGGGACACTCGGTCCAGAACGTCCAAGACCTGAGGAATCCGCTCGGCGGGAATCATGAACTCCACGATCGCCGACAGCACCTTCTCGTTCAGGACTTCCGGTTTGATGAGCCCCGTGGTCCGGTCCACCATGAGCTTCGTGACCGGATTGTTCTCCTCGAACGCGATGCCCAGGGCCGCCAGAGCCTTGGCCACCCTCTGCACATCGTGGAACCGTGCCCCCACGCCCGGCCGTCCCAGCTCGAAGGCCATGCCGTACATCCCGCGGCGGTACCGGCCGGTGACCTCGTTGGTCTTCATCTCCTCGGTGCCGCGCCCGGGGATGCGGGTCTCCGGATGGATCTTCAGCGGGTCGCTGAAATTCTTCCGCACCGTCCGGGGCCAGACGAGTTCGGGCTGAAACAGGGCCTCCGTCGGGCAGCAACCGCTTCGCAGGCAGACACTGCACTCCACGCACTCGTCCTCGTCTATCACATAGTAGATCCGGGTCGGATTCTTGCGATCGCGCTCGAAGTGCATGATCCCACCCAGCATGGTGCAATAGGACCTGCATTTTCCGCATCCGATGCATTTTTCCGAGTCGATTCTCAATTCCCCATCCCTCCACATGCACGCGCCTGGATCGAGCCCCCCAGCGCGTACAGCCTCGGCCGGTAGGAGAACCCGCGCTCCAGGTCCCTGGCCAGTGCCGCGGCAGAGACCTCCGTGCGATTCTTGACCAGGGACGTCAGCACGCCCGCGCACCGGACGTCCCCCAGCAGGAGAAAGCCGTTGAGGCGGCCGTCCGCATGGATCAGCTTCCGGTACACGGGCTTCTCGCGCTGAACGGACGTGACCTGTTCGCCGCCCTCCCACACACCTGCAGAGATCACCCGGACTCCAAGGATCTCCACGGAATTCATCCGGAGGGCCCCTGAAAAGGTCGCCGGCACGCCCGCCATGTTCAGACCGGCAATCCTGCCACCCTCGGTGGCCGACGGCCAGATCGTGCTCGGCGCGTTCCTCTGCTGGAGAACGTCGATGGGCTCGGCCACGTCCCCCGCGGCGAAGATCGAGGGAACGTTGGTCGCCATGTGGGCATCAACCCTCACCCCTTGGTTCATGGCCAAGCCGGTCTCTTTCAGGCAACCGACATTCGGGTTGACTCCCTTCCCGATGATAGCCAAATCGCAGGAGAGCCGCGTCCCATCGGACAGCGACACACCCTCCAGCCTGTCCCGCCCGTGAAAGGCGGCCACGTCAGCGTGAAAGTGGACGCGGACGCCGTCTCTCTCGAAGGCGCGAAGAAAGAAGTCGGAGGCCGTCCGGTCCAGCATCTGGGAAAGAATCCGGTCCGACGAGATGACCAGGTGAATCTGCTTTTTCTTGCTCGCGAGGGCCTCCAGGCTCTTGACCCCCACCAGACCTCCGCCCACGATCACGACGGGGCCGCGGCAGGACCGAAGGTCTCGCCTAATCGCCTCGGCATCG
>Ga0316629_10000101_pt1 | contig 13586 bp, 9 predicted proteins | sample OWC_May_M1_C1_D1_FD_207654 | JGI IMG/M metagenome (GOLD analysis project Ga0316629, IMG submission 207654) | Wetland soil microbial communities from Old Woman Creek delta, Ohio, United States - OWC_May_M1_C1_D1_A | ecosystem: Environmental > Terrestrial > Soil > Wetlands | place: USA: Ohio... | reverse complement strand
CTGGAAAGCATGTTTAAAGATGTGGAAACAGCTTTTATTACTGAAAATTTAAAATTGGCCCGAAAAGTATTTAAGAAGGATAAAATTATCAATGAAATAAATGCGAACGCCTTCGATATTGTTGCCGAAGACGCTGTTAAAAACCCTGAATTAATTCGTCAATACTTAATGGCTTTGGTGGTTATGAAAAAATTTGAAAAAATTGGAGACTTACTCAAAAATATCTCCGAAAGCATTATCTATTTTGTTGATGCAGAAATTTTAAAGCATAAAAAGAAAAAGTAAATTTTTTGAAGCGTTTGAATTCATTTGTTACTAATGAAAAAGGTGTTTAATTAAAAAGAACCTGTTCAATAATTGAACAGGTTCTTTTGTATTTATATAAAAGTTTTTGCCCTTTTTGAAGCGTTAAAACTTATTTTGATTTTTTGGTGTCTTTACCAAGTATATAAAACTCCTGGTACAACTCCAATAAATTCATTAAAGCTGAAATTAAATCTTTGGTTTCCAATAATATTCCAAAATACAGGGTGGTGTTTTTCGGACTTGATTCCTCTGTCCTGATTCTTGAAATTTGCTTGTCGATAGACAAGGAAAGATGGTCAAACAAGGCTTGTTTTTCGGCAATTATCGTTGCCAAATTATTGAAATCTTTTCTATTGAAATCGCTCTCAATTTTATCGAATAAAACAATCAATTTTTCGCTAATGATCGTTAAATCGCCTATTTGGGATTTCTTTAAATTTTTATGGTTGTTGCTGACGTGTTTGTAGCTTGTTGTTGAAATATACTCAATAGATTGTGTAATGTCCTGTAAATATCCCAGTACCAGTATATAAAATCTGCTTGCTTCAACAGAGGTCTCATGAAGTGATCTGATAAAATAAAACACATCCTCTTTAAGTACATTTACTTCTTTATTAAGCTTTTTAACATGTTTTTCTGTTTTAGAAAGTTTGTTTAAATCATGCAAACCTAAATCATTGACTACATTGCTGTATAATTTGTTTACGCGTCTTATCACTTCAGAAATATGGTCAGAACTTTCGTTTATAACCTCATTAATAGTGATTAATTCAGCTCGGTCAATATAGCTTTTCTTCTTTTCCTCTTTTACTCTTTTTGAGTGATTTAAGGTACTTCTTACCAAGAAAAATCCTACCAGCAATAACAAAACTGCGATTACCGGTGTTCCGCCCAAATAAATCAAATAGGCAAAAATTCCTGAAGAAACAAATGCTATTATAGCTGTTGAAAACCATCCGAAAATAACATTCATGACACCTGCAACTCTAAACACGGCACTTTCTCTGTCCCAAGCCCTGTCGGCCAGTGAAGTTCCCATCGCGACCATAAAGGTTACATAAGTGGTGGATAATGGCAGTTTATAAGAAGTTGCGATTGATATTAAAATTCCGGAAACCATCAAATTCACAGAAGCCCTGATCATATCAAAAGCCGGCAATTCATATGATTTGTCTTTTGGTAAAGTAATGACTGGTTTTAAAAACTGGCCATCAATTTTTTCCTGTACGCTTAAAGGTAAAAAAAAGTTAATTGCATTGCCAATGTTTAATGAACCTCTAACAATAAATCGGGATAAAAAATTAGCCTGAAATTTTTCGTGGCCATCACCTTGTCTCGCCAATCCGATTTCGGTTTCTGTTACGGTTTTTGCTTTTTTAGAAAACCATAAAGTAAGCACCATAATTGCTCCGGCCAAAAACAATAGTCCTGTTTCTGTAGGAACTTTTGCGGCTAAAATTTCCATAGAAAATTCGTTGGGTGCAACTCCCGAAACAGACCAGGCTTCATAAGAATGCCAAGCTGCCATAGGCACCCCAATAAAGTTCACCAAATCGTTTCCGGCAAAAGCCAAGGCAAGTCCGAATGTGCCTATGATAATAACTAAAACAAGGTTATTTTTTTTAAATATATATGAAAACAGTGACGAGAAAATCAACCAAAAAATAAAACTGCCCAATATAAGATAAAGTGCATTTCCTTCAATAATTTTAGATAGTTGCGCAGAGAAAGGAGTCCCATGCAAACCATCAATAAAAATAAAATAAGTAATGGCTGTTAATGCGGCACTTCCAAAGAGAGTACCTATATATTTCATTTTTTTCTCATAATGAAATGAAAATAACAACCGCGAAAAATATTGAACAAACGACCCTACAGAAAAGGCGATGACTACCGACATTAATATTCCTGAAACAATTCTCAATGCAGAATCTGAGTTGATATATTTTCCAAGATTTAAAATTGTTTCAGTATCTGATGCATTAATTTTTATCAAAGCCATTACAACTGCCGCACCCAACAATTCAAACACCAATGAAACGGTGGTGGATGTAGGCAATCCGAGGGAATTAAAAAAATCTATAAGTAAAACGTCCGTAATCATTACTGCCATGAAAATAATCATAATTTCATCAAAGTAAAATTCACTGGGTATAAAAATGCCCTTTCTGGCAACTTCCATCATTCCGCTCGAAAATACTGCACCAACAAATACGCCCAAACTTGCCACAATCATAATTGTTCGCATTGAAACAGCCTTGGATCCAATGGCCGAATTTAAAAAGTTTACGGCATCATTGCTCACACCCACAACCAAATCAATAACTGCCAATACGGCTAGTGCAACAATCATTAAAATGTAAAAATCTCCCATTATTTTGGTTTTAATTTCGCAAAAATACGTTTTAAATTTAATTTAGCATTAACGTATTTTTAACAATTCAAAAAGTTTGCTTGTTTGAAAGTCAATGTGCAGCATTTTTAGATAAACCTAAAAATAATTGTAAGCCAAAACTTGAAAATTTAACATCGTCTAATTTATAAAAACAACCCTCAACTTTTATAATAAAAGTTGAGGGTTGTTCAAAAAAAGGAATGGTTTTTTAAGGTTATGATCCGCACATTTCACAATCGTCTGGATTCTCTTTTGATTGCAAAATCATTTGCCTTAATTCTTCTGGCGTGAGTGGCATTTCTTCTTCTTTTTTCTTGTTTGAAACCGTAAATTGCGTGGCATTTACAGCGCTTTTTGTTCGCAGATAATACATCCCGGTTTTTAATCCCGATTTCCAGGCATAAAAATGCATCGAGGTTAATTTGGCGTAATTGGCATCTTGCATAAACAAGTTTAACGATTGTGACTGGTCAATAAAATATCCGCGCTGACGAGACATGTCAATAATATCTTTCATGCTCATTTCCCAAACGGTTTTATACAAATCTTTTAATTCTTGTGGAATGATGTCTATATGCTGAACAGATCCGTTGGCGCGCATAATGGCTTCTTTCATTTCATTGTCCCACAAGCCCAAATCAACCAAATCTTCCAATAAATGTTTGTTCACCACAATAAATTCGCCACTTAAAACCCTGCGGGTGTAAATATTTGAAGTGTATGGTTCAAAAGCTTCGTTGTTTCCCAATATTTGAGAAGTTGATGCGGTTGGCATCGGCGCCACCAACAACGAATTTCTAACGCCATTTTTGATTACTTTTTTCCGTAATGCTTTCCAATCCCATCTTCCGCTTAACTCATCTTCCGAAACGCCCCACATATTAAACTGAAATTCACCTTGTGACATTGGCGAACCTTTAAATGAGGAATATGGTTCTTTTGCTTTCGCAATTTCCATGGATGAAGTTACCGCCGCAAAATAAATGGTTTCAAAAATTTCTTCGTTTAGTTTTTTCGCTTCGTCACTGGTAAAAGGCAAACGCAACATAATAAAGGCATCCGCCAATCCTTGAACGCCAAGTCCGATAGGCCTGTGGCGAAAATTCGAGTTTTCGGCTTCTTTTACCGGATAATAATTTCGGTCGATTACCGTATCTAAATTGCGTGTAATTTTTTTGGTGATTTTATGTAATTTTTGATGGTTGAAAAACTTGATTCCGTTTTCATCTTCTTCAACAAACATTGGAAGCGCAATGGATGCCAGGTTACAAACCGCAACCTCATCTTTTGCAGTGTACTCCATAATTTCGGTACATAAATTTGAAGAACGGATGGTTCCTAAATTCTTTTGGTTTGATTTTCGGTTGGCGGCATCTTTATACAACATATACGGATTTCCGGTTTCAATTTGGGCTTCCAGTATTTTTTCCCAAAGCAACCGAGCTTTGATGGTTTTGCGTCCTTTTCCTACTTTTTCGTAACCTGTATATAATTTTTCAAATTCCTCTCCATAAGTATCAAACAAATGCGGGCATTCATTTGGGCACATTAACGTCCATTCACCATTTTCTTCAACGCGCTTCATAAATAAATCGGGAATCCACATGGCATAAAACAAATCCCTTGCACGATTTTCTTCGGCACCAGTATTTTTACGGAGATCCAGAAAATCAAAAACATCGGCGTGCCAAGGTTCCATATAAATGGCAAAAGAACCTTTTCGTTTTCCGCCGCCCTGATCCACATAACGGGCCGTATCATTAAATACTTTTAACATGGGCACAATACCGTTTGAAGTGCCGTTAGTTCCGCGAATATAAGAACCTGTGGCACGCACATTGTGAATTGAAAGTCCGATACCACCGGCAGATTGCGAGATTTGTGCAGTTTGTTTTAGGGTATCGTAAATTCCGTCTATACTGTCGTCTTGAATTTGCAACAAGAAACAGGATGACATTTGAGGTTTTGGCGTTCCTGCATTAAAAAGCGTTGGGGTAGCGTGCGTAAAGAATTTTTTTGACATCAACTCATACGTTTCAATGGCTTCATCAATATCTTCCTGATGAATTCCAATAGCAACGCGCATTAACATATGTTGCGGACGTTCGGCTATTTCGCCATTTATTTTCAACAAATAAGAACGCTCCAATGTTTTGAATCCGAAATAATCATAGCCAAAATCCCTGTTATAGATTATTGTGGAATCAATTTTTTCGGCATTGGCCATAATCACATCATAGGTTTCATCCGATAACAATGGTGCTTTTTTTCCGGTGCGCGGATTTACATAATTGTACAAATCGGCCATCACTTCAGAAAAAACCTTTTTGGTATTTTTATGTAAGTTTGAAACGGCGATACGCGCTGCAAGCTTGGCATAATCTGGATGTTGTACCGTCATGGTTGCTGCAGTTTCAGCGGCTAAATTGTCAAGTTCAGAAGTTGAAACACCATCATACAATCCTTCAATTACGCGCATGGCCACTTTAACGGGATCTACGTGATTGCTCAATCCGTAACACATATTTCGAACCCTGGCCGTGATTTTATCGAACATCACCGGCTCCTTTTTGCCGTCTCTTTTTAGTACAAACATTATTTTAGATTATTTAGTTAGTAAGTTTCTGAAATATTTTTGAATTACGGATTTTTTAACAATCGTAAATCAAAATCGTAAATTGTAATTCACCTAGAATTCCGCGTCAAAACTGATGCTTCCGGTTCCTGTGCCGCTTTTTACCCCGGCTTTTTGATATTCTGAAACACGTTTTTCAAAGAAATTGGTTTTTCCTTCCAAAGAGATCATTTCCATAAAATCAAACGGATTTGTAGAATTGTATACTTTGTCGCAATTAAATTCTGTTAATAACCGGTCTGTTACAAATTCCAGATATTGCGACATTAATTTGGCGTTCATTCCAATTAAACTTGCCGGCAATGATTCTGTAATAAATTTGCGTTCAATATCGAGCGCATTGGTTAAAATCTCCCTAATCCGTTCTTTCGGAACTTTATTTACAATATGATTGTTGTGCAGGTGAATGGCAAAATCGCAGTGCATTCCTTCATCGCGTGAAATTAGCTCGTTTGAAAAAGTCAATCCGGGCATTAAACCTCTCTTTTTCAACCAAAATATGGAACAGAAACTTCCCGAGAAAAAGATGCCTTCAACAGCTGCAAACGCAATTAATCGCTCAGCAAAACTTGGACTTTCAATCCATTTTAATGCCCAGTCCGCTTTTTCCTTAATGGCCGGAAAAATATCAATGGCATTGAACAATTGGTCTTTTTCAGCTTCATTTTTAACATAGGTGTCTATGAGCAACGAATACACTTCAGAATGAATGTTTTCCATCATTATTTGAAAACCATAAAAGAATTTTGCTTCGGAATATTGCACTTCGCTCACAAAATTTTCAGCCAAATTTTCATTTACAATGCCATCAGAAGCCGCAAAAAACGCCAGAATATGTTTGATAAAATAACGCTCGTCATCATTTAATTTTGTTTCCCAGTCAATAACATCCTGATGCAAATCTATTTCTTCCGCAGTCCAAATACTCGCTTCCTGTTTTTTATACCATTCCCAGATATCCTGGTGTTGAATCGGAAAAATCACAAAGCGATTTTTGTTAGGCTGAAGAATGGGCTCAATAAATGACATGAATTGTAATTTTTTAGTTAGTAGTTAGTTGCTGTTTTTTGGTAAAAAACGAGTAAAACAAATATTGAAAAAAAACAGACACGAAAAAGGCTTACTTATTCACATTTGTTAGTGAGTTTTTAACATTATTGCGTTATTTCCTAAAAAAAACAATATTGTTAATTACTGATTTATAAGACTTTGTGAATTTTTAAATTGCGCTCCATTTGGTTTCAGGGACTTTGCATAAAAACACCAAATTGAAAAAAGAGCACTTGAAAATGTACTCTTTTAACTGATGTATTTTAGGCACTTAAAAGTCTATTGCTGTTTGTGATTCTTGGCAATTTTTTCCAATTCCATATACCAATCTTCGCCATATTTTCTTATTAAGGCATCTTTTACAAATTTGTAAACCGGCACCTGCAATGCTGCGCCCAACGTACAGGCATCGTCGCAAATTGGCCATTTGTGGTAATTTACTGCTGAAAATTCGCTGTAGTCTGTAATTCGAATTGGGTATAAATGGCAAGAAATTGGTTTTTTCCAATCAATCGCACCCTGATTGTATGCTTCTTCGATACCGCATTTAACGGTGTTATTTTCATCAAATATGGAATAGGCACAATCTTTTCCGTCAATTAAAGTCGTTTCAAATTCGCCTTCATCAGTAATAAAAAGCCCTTGGTCTTCAATGGCTTCAATTCCTTCCGGCCTTAAAAAAGGTTTCACTTTCGGATAAATATCCATAAGTATCAGCAATTCATCTTCATCCAACGGAGCGCCGGCTTCTCCATCAATACAGCATTTGCCTTTACAGGCCGAAAGATTACAGACAAAATCTTTCTCTATAATCTCTTCTGAAACGATTGTTTTTCCTAGTTGAAACATCTGGCAAAAATAACTATTTTTTTACATTACTTTTGCTATAAACCAATTTTTGATTGGATACTTTTGCCAATCTTTTAAAAAAGGCATACGATGGAAATAAATTTTAAAGAAATAGTCACTGCAACCATGGTATTGTTTGCGGTAATTGACATTATTGGAAGCATTCCAATCATTATTGATTTACGGGTAAAATTTGGTCACCTAAACTCAGGAAAAGCATCCATAGTAGCCAGTGTTATTATGATTATATTCCTGTTTTTGGGAAAAAGCATCTTAAACTTAATTGGCATTGATGTTAATTCATTTGCGGTTGCGGGTTCATTTATCCTGTTTTTTTTAGCTTTGGAAATGATTTTAGGCATTTCGCTTTACAAAGAAGAAGAAACGAATGCCAAAACAGCTTCTATATTTCCATTGGCATTTCCATTGTTGGCCGGTCCGGGAAGTTTAACGACCTTGTTATCATTAAGGGCTGAGTTTTCGACCATAAATATTGTAATTGCCATTATTATTAACACCATATTTTTATATATAGTGCTTAAAACTTCGGTAAAAATTGAAAAAATTATAGGCAAAAACGGCATAAATATCATTAGAAAAGTATTTGGCGTGGTGCTTTTGGCGATAGCCGTAAAACTGTTTACTTCAAATATTCAGGGATTATTTCATAATTAAATTTTTGAATATGGACACTTTTGATGTGTTAATCATAGGCGGCAGCGCTGCCGGATTGTCATGCGCTCTAATTTTAGGCTCGGCAGTTCACAAACCTTTTGCGAAAAATAAAAAAATTGGGATTGTTGCCCATCAAAAAAGCTCCGCTTTAAATGAGGCCGTCCTCAATAATGTATTGGGATTAAAAAGAGGGACAAGAGGCGATCAGGTTTTGGCAGATGGCCGCAACCAACTATCCGATTTATATCCGCACGTCATTCAGATTGAAAATGAAAAAGTGACAAAAATTGAAGGGGAATTTCCAAATTTTACGGTAATCACCAATAAAAATTCTTACCACGCAAATACGATTGTTGTAGCTGTTGGCCCTTCAAATCTTTTTAACATTGAAGGCCTTATGCAATATGTAATTCCGCACCACAGTTTGCCTCCACAAAAAGAACGTGTGATGTTAAAAAACAACAATCATTTGGTTGCTGAAGGGATATATGTGGCCGGCGTTTTAGCCGGATGGAGAAGTCAGTTCGCGATTGCAGCAGGCAGCGGCGCCCAGGTGGCAACCGATATTTTAACCTTTTGGAATGACGGAAATCATACCATGGTGCACGACGCTATATCAAAATAATATTTCAATCGACGGTTAGAAAACTACATGTCAGTTGATTAAAAAATTATAAATTAAAATGAGTATAAATAATAAAAAAATTATTTGATTTCTGCTTAAATATTATGAAACTTTTCTAAAATAGAATACTTTTGCCAAATGTTTTGAACATATGAATTTAAAACTATTTTAAAACCCCAATAAGAACCCCATAAAAAACGCTAAAAACGCTATGAAAAAACTTTTTTTTGAAAAAAACACCCAATTGGTGTTGTTCCTTACTTTTATTTTACTGGTATTTGGTTTAAGCATCTACAACCTTATTTGGGTTGCAAGAATATGCATTTAAGGACTTTATAATTGTCTTGAAGTTGAAGGAGTAATTCCCTAAAATATTTATCGAATAAAATTTCCTTATGTTACCTCTTTAAACTCAAAACTCACAACACTTTTTCCAAAAGAATAAGTGTTGTGAGTTTTTTTGAAAATAATATTTTCGAATTTGTAGTGTCTGTTTATCGTTATTCCACAGTCACGGATTTTGCCAAATTTCTTGGTTGATCCACATTGCATCCTCGCATCACTGCGATGTAATAGGATAACAATTGCAATGGTATTGTAGATAAAAGTGGCGTAAATGCTTCTTCCGTTTCAGGAATTTCAATCACATGATCCGCCATTTCTTTTACGATGGTATCGCCTTTTGTAACAATTGCAATAATTTTACCATTACGCGCTTTTATTTCTTGGATGTTACTCACCACCTTGTCATAATGACCCTTTTTAGTTGCAATAACAATAACAGGCATATGTTCATCAATTAAAGCGATAGGTCCGTGTTTCATTTCTGCAGCAGGATAACCTTCTGCATGAATGTAAGAGATTTCCTTTAGCTTTAAAGCTCCTTCCAAGGCAACAGGAAAATTAAATCCGCGTCCTAAATACAAACAATTGGGCGCATCTTTATAAATTGCGGCAATTTTTTCTATCTCTTTATCCATTTTTAAAACCTCTTCCACTTTAGCCGGAATTAAGCTCAATTCTTGGATATAATGATGATACATTGAATTTGAAAGTTCTCCTTTTAAATTACCCAGTTTTAGCGCCATTAAAGCAAGCACGGTAATTTGGGTGGTGAATGCTTTTGTTGAAGCCACGCCTATTTCAGGCCCTGCGTGTGTATAGGCACCTGTATCAGTTTCTCTTGCAATAGACGATCCAACCACGTTACAAACCCCAAATACGAAAGCACCTTTAGATTTTGCCAATTTTACAGCGGCAAGTGTATCAGCGGTTTCCCCTGATTGTGAAATTGCAATTACAATGTCGTTTTTATTTATGATTGGATTTCTGTATCTAAACTCTGAAGCATATTCCACTTCAACAGGAATGCGCGCCAAATCTTCAAATAAATATTCGGCCACCAATCCGGCATGCCAAGAAGTTCCGCAGGCCACAATCACCATACGGTTCGCATTTAAAAATTTCGCGATGTTGTCATCAACACTTCCCATTTTTATCATGCTTTTTGAGGCTAAAAGTCTCCCTCTATAGGCATCCAAAATAGCGTTTGGCTGCTCATGGATTTCCTTCAGCATAAAATGCTCATAGCCACCTTTTTCAATTTGCTCCAGATTAAGTTTAAGTTGCTGAATATCAGGCTCAACTATAGCATTATCCTGAATTTTTCGAATTCTGATATCTCTTCCCAATTTAATGATTGCCAATTCTTCATCTTCTAAATAAATAGCATTCCTGGTATATTCAATAAATGGAGATGCATCTGAAGCAACAAAAAACTCCGAGTTGTTTTCACCAATACCTATGGCTATAGGACTTCCCAATTTAGCAACTATGATTTCATCTGGTTTTTCAATATCAAAAACAGCGATGGCATAAGCTCCAACCACATTGGTTAGCGCCATTTGAACAGCTTTACCCAATTTGCAGTTATTTTTGGTCTTAACCTCTTCTATTAGATTGATTAAAACTTCTGTATCTGTATCACTTTTAAATGTATATCCTCTTGTGATAAGTTCCTTTTTAATGGTATCATAATTTTCTATAATCCCGTTATGAACTATCACTAATTTTCCTGAATTTGAAAGATGCGGATGCGAATTTTCATCACTTGGCACCCCGTGTGTTGCCCAACGCGTATGGCCTAAAGCCAAATTTCCTTCAACATTTTTTTGTCGGGTGATTTTTTTTAAATCAGAAACTTTTCCTTTTGTTTTATAAAGGCTCATTTCATTGCCATCAAGCAATACCACTCCCGCACTGTCATAACCTCTGTATTCTAAACGTTGTAAACCGTTTATTACTATTGGGTATGCTTTTCTAAAACCTAAATAACCGGCAATTCCACACATCGCAATTTTCTTTTTTAATTATTTATTTTTGAATAAGATATTTCAAGTTTTACTCTTTTATCTCCAAAACTTGGGTCTTGCCCATACAATACAACGCCTTTTGGAGTCCAGCTATATTCTCTAATTTTAACATCTGTAATAGCTGAAGGAATGTCTGACGGGTTGTAAACTTTTAAGCCTATTTTCACTAATTCTAGCGCCTCGTCTGTTTTTAACAATCGTGATATATAATCAGTAATTTTAAAAACATATCGGTAAGGTTTTCCGTTATCATCTCTTTCCAATTTTCCGCCAACCGCATCAATTCCTTCGGTCATAACATCGGTAAACTGCAGATTTTCTGTATAATTATAAATAAATAATTGTTCAGGAGCAATATTACTGGCTGCACTTTGATCTACATAAAAAATTAAATTTGCATCATTAATCAGCCAATTATTATCTTGTAAATCAATCAAGTTTTCATTCTTGAACAATTCAATCGTGGCTAATGAACCTGCAGCGCCCTGAACATATAATCTGTTTTCACCGCTTTGGTGCGGTGCCAAATCCCTTTTCAATACATTTGATTTTATGGCTCCAAACGCAAATTCATAGTTGTGCTTGGTTCTAACGCCCAGCTCACCGTTAATTTTATTTCCGTTTAAATCCACAGTAGCGCCTTCATCTTCATCTTTTGAATAATAAATAATCATTTTTGCATTCGTCATATTTAATGAAATCAAATGGGCTTTATTGGATGTTAATGCTGCTGCTTCAATATAAAAACCTCTAAAATAATGCTGAAAAGCGTCTAAAGACTGAAACTCGGCTCCGGCGGCATTGTCAACAAAAATTTGCTTGATTAAATTTTCATTTAAAGGTATTCTAATGCTCGGGCTTTTATCTGTTGCTTTAACTGTGTCAATTTTATAGGTGGTTACGCCATTTGGCATATATCTTTTTATGTAAGATACGGTATCATTTGGATTGACTTTAAAGTTTCCTGAGTAAAAAGGCACTTCCCCTTTTTGAAATTCTTTATCAGAATAATAAATTGCAGGTTTTGAAGGGTCGTTTGGATCTAAAGTGTTTAAAAACGTTTTGAGTTCATAAATGCCCAATTGAAATGCAACATCTTTATCACCAAATATAGAATCAAGAGAAAATTTTGGTTTGCCATCGGTATATTTTTCTGCAGATTTTGTAGATTGGTATGGAATAACCATTAAAACGGAATCTATACCGTAATTTGTTCCGTAATTATAATCATCGTCAGTTACGGGCAATCCCAATTGTGAAACAATAGATGCTTTTAAAGTTCCAAATTCATTATCGGAATAAACCCCCAATAAATATTGGTCAATACCGCTAGCGGGCACTCTTAGAATGTCTTCATTGGTCGTGATAACTTCTGAAGTATCTTTATTTGTGGAGAAATTATTATTGTCAACCAGGTTAACGCCAATAGTTTCAATTTCCTTTTCGCACGAAATTATAGTAAAAAATACTATTGAGCATAGCCCTAAGTATTTTAAAGCATTTACAACTTTAATTGCCATATATAAATGTTGGATTTTTTATGATAAAACTTTGTTTAGGTAAAAATTGGTGTAGGCACTGTCAAATTCACTGATTGGAAAATAATCCAAAACAGGTTTTTCGCAAGTTTTTAAATAGTCGAGCAAATCTTCAGGAAGCTGCTCGCTTGCTTTAATAACCGCATCAGAATTTTCAATGGCATTAATCAAAAGGTTTGTATAAGTTGGATTAGAGATGCTCTTAATTTTAGCTTCATCAATATTGTCAAACTTAATCTTTTCAAAAAAATTGTTATTTAAAGTGCCCTCAAAACCGGTATTGTACAGCGAAGTCACTATTTTGCTATTTGAAAATAAGGGATCATCTTTATAATATTCTTTAATATATAAGGGTAAAAGTGACGCCATCCATCCATTAACGTGAATAATATCGGGCGACCAATTTAATTTTTTTACAGTTTCCACTACGCCTTTTGCAAAAAATATGGCGCGTTCATCATTGTCCTCAAATAAGTTATTGTCTTCATCAGAAAACAGCGCTTTTCTTTTAAAATATTCATCGTTATCAATGAAATAAACCTGCATTCTTTCCTTTGGAATTGAAGCGACTTTAATAATTAAAGGCATATCCATATCATTGATTACCAGGTTCATACCCGATAAACGAATCACTTCATGGAGTTGATGTCTTCTTTCATTTATCAATCCAAAACGGGGCATAAAAATTCTTGTTTGTCCGCCATTGCTATGGATCATTTTTGCTGTTTCAAATGAGGTCGTTGACAATTCATTCTCAGGTAAATAAGGAACAACTTCTGAAGAAACAATCAATACTCTCTTATCTTTCATAAAACCAACTCTTATTTTTAAAATATATGCAAAATTACGAAATTTTATGCAGAATTTAGCTTGAAAAATGTAAGTTTGCACGCTTTTAACGTTAATTAACAAATACGTTATGTTGATTTTTACTGAAATAAAATCGCTACAACAAAAAATAAAGTCGCTTAAAAACGGTACTACTATTGGGTTTGTGCCAACTATGGGGGCACTACATGAAGGACATTTATCGCTCGTGGAAAAGGCAAAAAAAGAGAATGATATTGTGGTTGTGAGCATTTTTGTGAACCCAACACAGTTCGATAATGCCGATGATTTAATAAATTACCCAAAAACGATA
>Ga0316629_10000099_pt1 | contig 13640 bp, 14 predicted proteins | sample OWC_May_M1_C1_D1_FD_207654 | JGI IMG/M metagenome (GOLD analysis project Ga0316629, IMG submission 207654) | Wetland soil microbial communities from Old Woman Creek delta, Ohio, United States - OWC_May_M1_C1_D1_A | ecosystem: Environmental > Terrestrial > Soil > Wetlands | place: USA: Ohio... | reverse complement strand
GAGTCGCTCGCCGAAGCCGCGGACGTGCGCGCCGGCGAACGCGTCCTCGACGTGGCCGCCGGCAATGGCAACGCCACGCTCGCTGCGGCGCGGCGATTCGCCGAAGTGACTTCGACCGACTACGTGCCGGCGCTACTCGAGAAGGGTCACGCGCGGGCGCAGGCCGAAGGCTTCGACGTGCAGTTCCGGGTGGCCGACGCGGAGGACCTGCCGTTCGCCGACGGCAGCTTCGACGTCGTGCTGTCCACCTTCGGCGCGATGTTCACTCCGGACCACGCGCGCCCAGCCCGCGAAATGCTGCGCGTTGTCCGCAGCGGCGGCCGCATCGGCATGGCGAACTGGACCCCGGAGGGCTTCATCGGCCGGCTGTTCAAGGTGATCGGCGCCCATGTACCGTCGCCGGCCGGCCTGCAGTCACCGGCACTGTGGGGCAGCGAGCCGCACATCGTCGAACTGTTCGGCAGCCAGGCCAGAGATATCCGTTGCCAGCGCCGGCACTTCAACTTCCGCTTCCGCTCCCCGGCGCACTGGGTGCAGGTGTTCCGCAGCTACTACGGCCCGACCGTCAAGGCCTTCGCCGCACTGGACGACACCGGCGCACGGGCGCTCGAGCGCGACATCCTCGGGCTGCTCGGGCAATTGAACACGGCAGGCAACGACTCGCTGGTGGTGCCGAGCGAGTACCTCGAAGTCGTCATCACCCGGCGTTGAACGGCGCCGACGCCACGGACTCCACCTCGACGTACCACATCGACCAAAGGACTCAAGATGAAACCCTTCCCGTCACCTCCGGCCGTGCGCCTCGTCGCGACGGCACTGCTCCTGGCCACCCCGCTCGTCGACGCTTCCGCGGACGTCGTCACCGACTGGAACATCAAGGCCGGCGAGATCGTCATCGAATCGAAGCTGGGCACGCCACCAGCCATCCGCGTGATGGCGATCGTGCAGACGGCCGTGCACGAGGCCGTCGTCGCCGCCGGCCACCACCCCTCGGCCGCCAGCGCCTCGGTGGAAGCGGCGGTTGCCGCCGCCAACCGGATCGCGCTCGGCAAGCTGCTGCCGGCGCAGCAGACGTCGATCGACTCGGCGTATGAGGCGGCGCTGGCGCGAGTCACCGACGGGCCGGCGAAGGCCGCAGGCATCCGCGTCGGCGAGCGAGCCGCGGCAGCGGTACTGGCACGACGCGCCGACGATGGTCCGCTGCCGGCGGAGAACTACCGCCCGCACACCACGGCGGGCGCGTACGTCCCGACCGCGACACCCGCCGCACCGCAATGGTCGAAGCGCAAGCCGTGGCTGATGACCGGTGCCGCCCAGTTCCGTCCCGGTCCGCCGCCGGCGCTGACCAGCGACACCTGGGCGCGGGACTTCAACGAGGTCAGGTCTCTCGGCGCCCGGGCCAGCCGGCAGCGCAGCGCGGAACAGACCGACATCGCCCGCTTCTGGGAGTACTCGTTGCCGCCGATCTACCACGGCGTGGTGCGCTCCGTCGCGAGCCAGCCCGGCCGCGACGTCGCCCGCAACGCGCGCCTGTACGCCGCGGCGACACAGGCCATGGACGACGCCGTGATCAGCGTCTTCGAGGCCAAGTATCACTACAACTTCTGGCGTCCCGCGACGGCGATCCGCAACGGCGACATCGACGGCAACGGCGCCACCGAACGCGATCCCGGCTGGGTGCCCCTGATCGACGCGCCGATGCACCCGGAGTACCCGAGCGCCCACAGCATCCTCGCCGCCGCCGTCGGCACCGTGCTGAAAGCCGACCTTGCCGGCCGCGCAGCACCGCTGCTGAGCACCTCCAGCCCCACGGCCCAGGGCACGACGCGCCAGTGGGCCACCGTCGACGACTTCGTCAGCGAAGTGGCCCAGGCGAGGATCTACGAGGGCATCCACTATCGGACGTCGACCGACGTCGGCGCCGACATGGGCCGGAAGATCGGCGAACTGGCCGTGGCGGCGCACGGCGTCCTCGCGGCGGACTAAGTTCGACGTCGCCGCCCGGCGACAGACGGGTCAGGGCGCGCCGGCCGCCGGCGCGCCTCTGACGTGCGTGTCACTCGACCGGCGCCTGCTGGCCGTGCATCCGCAGCCACCGGCCCTTCTGCCGGAAATGGATCGACGCCGCCTGCGTCTTCGACGGCCGCCGCCCTCGCGCCCGCCCCCTATCATCTGGGCAATGATCCCCGCCCTTTCGCGGCCCCAAGGTTCGAAGGACCTCGGCCGCGCGGCGCTGCACTGGCTCTCCGGATGGTGGCGCGTCATCCAACTCGGCGCGATGCTGCTGGTGCTCGCACTCTCGCCGTCGAGCTACACGCCGGCCAACCGGGTCGTCATGGCGCGCGAGATCTATCTCGGCGCCGCGCCGATCGTGCCGTGGTTCACCCTGATGGCGTCTCTGATCGGCCTGGTGATCATCCGCATCGTGCTCGTGACGGCGGCCAGCTACGGGCTGTCGCAGTTCGCGCTGCAGATGATCGTGCGCGTTCTCGTGCTCGAGCTGATCCCGCTGAGCGCTGCGGTGTTTGTCGCGCTCCGGGTCAGCCTGCCCGACGGTCGGGAACTTGCCGACCTGCGCCAGCGCGGGGAACTCGACGCCTTGCGCCGGCAGGGAATCGACCCGTTGCGCCGCGAAGTGCTGCCGCGCATGCTCGCCGCAGGCTTCGCGGTGATGCTGCTGGCTGCCGTGGCCGGCGTGGTGACGCTGCTGCTCGCCTACCTGTCGGTGCACGGTTTCGCCCTCGGCGGCCTGGAGCGCTACACGCGTACGGTGGGCCAGGTGTTCACTCCGTCCGTCACCGTGATCTTCACCGCCAAGACCTTCCTGCTCGCGCTGGCCGTGTCGCTGATCCCCGTGGCCTCGGCGCTTTACGATCTGCCGCGGGGACGCGCGCGCACCAGTGCCGAACTGCAGGCGCTGGTGCGGCTGTTCCTCGTGATGCTGCTGATCGAGGTCGCATCGCTGGTTGGCAACTACTACTGAAGGTCGCACGTGAGTCCGCCTGCCACTCCGCCCGAGCCGCCGGTCCCGCACCTGGAGCTCAAGGCCGCGCTGCTGCTGGCCCTGCTGGCGCTGCTGCTCGCCGGATCGGCGCTCTACGTCATGTACGCGCGCGGCGTGTTCGAGGCGACGCAGCAACTGGTGCTGGTCGCCGACGACTCGGAAGGCGTGACGGTCGGCATGGACATGACCTTCTCCGGCTTCCCGATCGGCCGCGTGCGACGGATCGAGCTGGCCGAGGACGGCGCCGCGCGCATCGTCATCGACGTGCCGAAGAAGGACGCGCGCTGGCTGCGGGAGTCGAGCGTGTTCACGCTGGTGCGGGGGCTGGTCGGCAACGTGGCGATCCGCGCCTACAGCGGCGTGCTCAGCGATCCGCCCCTGGCCGACGGCGCGGTACGCCGCGTGCTCGTCGGCGACGCCACCGCCGAGATCCCGCAGCTCGTCGCCGCCACGCGCGACCTCGTGCGCAACCTGACCGCGTTGTCGGGCGCCGAGTCGGCGCTGAATGCCACGCTCGGCAACGTGCAGGCGGCCTCCGAGCGCCTGAAGGGACGGCACGGTGCGCTCGGCGTGCTGCTCGGCAACGACGAAGACGCGAAGAAGCTCGTCGCCGCGCTCGACCGCACCAACGCCCTGCTGGCCAGGGTCGATGGACTTGCGGCGCGCGTCGACGGCGTCGTCGCCAAGTCGGATGCGCAGGTCTTCGGCCCGGACGGCCTGCTGCCCGAGACGCGCGCCGCCATCGTCCAGCTCAACGGCATGCTCGGCGACGCGCGCGGCACGCTGAAGAAGGCCGACGCCGTGCTCGCCGAGGCGCAGGCGGTGGCCACGAACGCCAAGGTGGCGAGCGCGGACCTGGGTGTGCTGCGCGCGGAGGTCGAGTCGAGCCTGCGCAAGGTCGAGCGCCTGGTCAACGAGATCAATCGCAAATGGCCGTTTGCGAGTGATGCAGAACTGAAGCTGCGATGAATCCACGCCGCTGCGGGTCGGGTGCGCTGCACCGCCATCGACGCCTCGGTCTTCGCCTGGCGACGGCGTGCCGGTCGACGGCGCTTGCCGCGCTCGGCGTGCTCGCCGCCTGCACGAGCGCGCCGCCGGCCCTCGACTGGCAGATCAACGCGCGACAGGCGATCGACGCTGCGGTGATCGCCTACCTGGAAGGCAACGCACGCGTCGAGGCGGCGGAAACCGCCCGCGCCCGCAGCGAAATCGGCCGTACCGGACGGCTCGATCTGCTGGCCCGCGCCGAACTGATGCGCTGCGCCGCACGCGTGGCCAGCCTGACGTTCGAGGACTGCGAGGGCTTCGAGAAGCTGCGGACAGATGCCGCGCCGGCGGAGCGGGCCTATGCCGACTACCTTGCCGGCCGGCTGCAGCCGGGTGACGTCGCGCTGCTGCCGGAGCCGCAACGCCGCGTCGCGCAAGCCAGGGCCGGGGCGGGAGCCGCGGATGCGGCGCTGCGGTCGGTCGAGGATCCGCTGTCGCGTCTGATCGCCGCCGGCGTCGTCTTCCAGGCGAGCCTGGCCAGCCCGGAAACACTGCAGATCGCCGTCGACACGGCATCAGCGCAGGGCTGGCGGCGGCCGTTGCTGGCGTGGCTCACCGTGCAGCTGAAGCGGGCTGAGCAGGCCGGCGACACCACCGAGGCCGAGCGGCTGCGCCGGAGAATCGACGTCGTGCAGGGCAAGACCTGATCGCCATCCGGAGGCCGACCGGTTGCAAATGCTGCACGGCGAGATCGAGGTCGGGGACGCCCTTTCGGCCAGCGGCAGGGGACAGAAGGTCAGCCGTTGTCCGAAACGCAGGACCTCGGCGTGGCGCAATGTCGCCCGCGGCGGCGACGCCGCGGCAACGGTCGCCGACGAGGCGGCCCCTGCCGCGGCGATCAGAGCGTGCCGCGCAATTCGGCGTGAACAACGTCGTGGTACTTGGGGTGGCGGCGGACATCGTTGAGCGCTTAGGGGCAGATCGGAATCACCGTCAGGCCGCGCACGCGGGCATCGTCGAGCACGCGGCGGACGATCTCCGCCCCGTGGCCCCGGTCTTCGTGCCCCGCCAGAACCTCGGTGTGCTTGACGAGGATCGAGTCCTCGCCCACCGGGTCGTAGTCGACGAAGGCGACCTCTTGGCCGGCAACGAGCAGCCGGTAGCGTCGCGCCCGGCGATCGTCCACGAGGTCTGCGCTGCTCATGGCGCGGATCCGACGCGCAGATCGAGGTGAAGCGCTGCCCGAAGGAACCGCGCCGGCGTGTCCGCCTCAGTAGGCGATGGTGTTCTTCTCGACATCGACGCGCAGCACTTCGCGGCCGGTCATGACCGCGGCGTTGCGCGCGAACTGCTCACCCCACTCGGCATTGTCGCGGAAGCGCCGTTCGCCTCCGTAGCGCGCCACGCTGAGAATCCGGTCGACCAGCAGCACCTTGCCCATCGGCGTCGGCACGTCGCATTCCAGTTCCTGGAACTGCTCGTCGAACCACTGCCGCGCCTGATCGCGGGAGATGGCGGCCACAGCGTCCGGGGTTAGCTTGTAGTCGTAGCGTTTGTCATCGCCGAACGACACGATCACGTGCTGGTGCATGCGCTTCTCCTCAAATCCTCGGCACGCCGTCGCTCGTGGCTCCGGCGGCGGCGGCGGGAGACGCCGATTATCGGTGAATTCGGCGGCACCGGCCGACGCCGCGGCAACGCGGCGCGCGGGTGGCCCGCCGCCGCGCAAGCAGCGACCTCATTGGCAACGAAGCTCAGCAACGGTGCAAAGCAGACCCACACTCGACCCGCGTCGTCCCCGCGGAACGGGGGCTCCAGCGTCTTTTGCGACAAGGACATCGGGTTCCCGCCTGCGCGGGAACGACAGCAAGAAGCCGAGGGGCGCCTTGGCGCTGCGCCTGGGTTCCCGCTTGCGATGGAATGACGCCTCGCCTGCCGAGGTTCATCGCTCATCAGCAGCGACGACGCGGCCGTCTGCCGCCGGCGGGGTCCGGATCGACCCGTCGACCGGACCGAATCGAGCGATCGAATGTCAGGGAGGCCCTGATAGATCGGCCACAAGCCGATCTACCTGGCGCGCACCATGGGACCGGTCAACGCCATCCTGATCGGTCCGCGCCACCGTACCTTCTGGGGCGCGTCGTCGAACCACGGCGAGGACCACGGCATCGGCTGGTGACCGGCGGGTGTGTACTTCGATCGACAGGATCGGCCCCGCGAAGAGGCCTTGAGCCTGCCCTCCGAACACTTCGCTCCTGTCGATACCCACCACCAACATGCTCGATGCGTCTTCACCGTGCCGCCTGTACCCGCAGGCGGTTCGTCGAGCACCAGAGTCGAACGCACGGCGCGTTCCACCTTGACCAACGCATGGCCCGACAAGAGCGACGCCTGCGACGTCCAACACGTGGTCTCGCTGGAAATCGCCGGGGCGGAGTAATGCGCCGCTGCCGGCAATTTCCGGCAGCGGCGCACGAATCCAACGCGTCCAGCGCCGAGTGGGTCGCATCTCGTTGCAGTACGTGCGCCAAGCAGCACTCTTGGCGCGGCGATCCGGTTCAGGCGGTCGACTGTGCGCGCCGACGGCGCTGCACCATCGGCGCCGGTCCGCCTCACGGCATCATCGCGTACCACCAGAGAGCGACGGCCTCGTCGTCGATCCCATACGGCCGCTCGCCGGAACGGTGCATGACGTTCATTGCGCGCGGCACCGCCGCCACGGCGGTCGCGCACTGAGGCGCGGTGGCGTCGAGGACCCGCAGCTCCAGGTAGCGGTCGCGAAAGCGGTGTGCGGCGGCCATCTGGGCGCGGGCCGTGCCCTCGCCGCAGGCGTAAAGCCGCACGGCGCCCGGGCGCCGCTGGCCGACCGCCTGTTCGAGCGAGCCGAGGTCTTCGAACGCCTGGCCGTCGACGATGTAGCGTTCGGCGAAGATCGTGACGAAGACATCGGACGCCTGTGCCGATGCCGGCGCGGCGGCCAGCATGGACAAGAAGGCCGCGGCAGCAGCGGCGATGCGACGAACGAGCGATCGACTTTCCATGGTGCCCTCCACTGACCACCTCCTGGCCGCCCCGTGCGGTGGCAACGGTGATCTAATGTGGAACGCATGGTTGCGGAGCTGCACGCGCGCCGCAAACGAGATTTCCTCATCGCAGCCATAAGCGCAACGCATGGACGCCAGGCGGGCACCGCGGTTGTCGCTCGATCTGCTGCGCGGCTTCCGCGCGGCGGCACGGCACCTGAGCTTCACGCGCGCCGCGCAGGAACTCTTCGTCACGCAGCCGGCGATCAGCCGCGAGATACGGACCCTAGAAGAGCAGCTCGGCCGGCCGCTGTTCCGCCGCGTCAACAGGGCGCTCGAGCTGACCCAGGCAGGGCAGGAGCTCTACCGCGCGGTCGACGAGGCGCTTGCCGTCATCGATGCGGCCGCGCTGCGCGTCGCCGGCGCGATGCAGGCACTGTCGGTCACCACGACCGTGGCGCTGGCATCGACCTGGCTGGTCCCGCGCCTGCCGCGCTTCGCGAAACTGCATCCCGAGGTCGACATGCGCTTCGTCGCCAGCAATGCCATGGTCGATCTGGAGCGCGAGCACATCGACGTCGCCATCCGCTACGTCCCCGCGGGTACCGCGGCGCCATCGGCCGACAAGCTGTTCGACTACCTACAGTTCCCGGTCTGTGCGCCGGCGCTGGCGAAGGACCGCAGCCGCCCGCTGCGCACGGCGGCCGACCTGTCGCGACACGTGCTGCTCGACTTCGAAACCGTCCTGTACGGCCGGCCCTGGTACGACTGGCAGCAGTGGTTCGCAACGATGAAACTGCGCGATATCGAAGGCGCCGGCTGGCTGCGTTTCTCGCACTACGACCAGGTCATCGAGGCGGCAGTCAACGGCGCCGGCGTGGCCATCGGCAAGCGGCCGCATCTGGCTCAGCACCTGCGCGCCGGCCTGCTGGTCGAGCCGCTCGGCGCGCAGGGCGTGGCCCGGCAGGGCGCGTTCTACGTGGAAATCGGGCCGTCGGCGCCGCGCGAGGTGGCGAGGGCCTTCGTCGACTGGCTGCACGACGAAGCGCGGCGCGACGAGGAAAACTCGGCAGGCGAGGCGGCGCGCGGCCGGCGGCGGGCCGATCGCGCCGCAACGGCCGCTGTCCGCCGCGCGAAACCGTGAACGCCGTCGGCGCGATCTACATCACGTAGCGCGTCAGCCACTGCGCCACCAGCGCCGGCCGCGTCGATCCTTCGATCTCCACGGTCGCGTCGTACAGCGTCTGCCGCTGCTCGGCGCTGATGACCTCGGCCTGGCGCAGCACGAAACGGCCGCGGATGCGCGCGCCTACCGGTACCGGCGCGACGAAGCGGACGCGATTGAACCCGTAGTTCAACGGGTAGCGCGCGCCTTCGACGAACGGACAGACCTGGTAGGCCATCGGCGCGAGCAGCGACAGCGTCAGGAAACCGTGCGCGATCGTGCCGGCGAACGGCGGTGTCGAGGCTCGTACCGCATCGACGTGCAGAAAATAGTGATCGTCCGTGACGTCGGCGAATGCATCCACCATCGGCTGCGTGACCTTCATCCAGGCCGATGCGCCGAGCTCGCTGCCGACGCGCTCGGCGATGCGGTCCCAGGGCATCGTCGTGATCGGGCCCTTCATCGACGGCCTCCCTTGCCGTGAACGCGATGACGAACCTTAGCCGATGACGCGCCACCGTGTCGGCTCCCCGCGCCGCACACGTCACGCCCTGGCGCCGCGGACCGGGGTCAGGGCTTCGCGCGCGGAAGCGGAACTTACTTCAGCGCGCCGGCGGCGAATGGCGGCGCCGTCCCGGGCGATCTGCCGCAAGCGGCCGGCAACGACGCCCTATCGCAACGGCACACCGAATGCGCCGCCGTCCAGGCGGATGAAGCCGCACGCCAGTGGCGGACCGGAGTTTCCGTCGGGCTGCGTCCGATAATCGTCCCGGTCGCGGCTGATCACGATGCTGCGGCCCAGGATGCTGCGCGACCCATCGGTCAGCGAGATCTCGCCGGTGTCGACCGCGTAAGTCGTCTTGCCTTCGCCATCGGTGACGACGTTGGGCAGGTCGCCCGCATGGTGCGGCCCCTTGCCCGGCCGACCGTGCGCCGTGCCGGCCGGATTGAAGTGCCCCCCCACGCCCGTGCCCGCGCCGCCGGTGCAGTCGCCCTTCTCGTGGATGTGCAGGCCGTATTCGCGGTTGGGCGCCAGGCCGATGAAATCGGCGCGCACGATGACGATGGCGCCGAACTGGGTGAAGCTCACCCGGCCCTCGACCGGACTGCCCGGAAACGGCGCGAGGCGCACCTTCGCGGTGGCCGTGGGCTCGCCGGCGATCTCGGTGACGGCGCTGACGCGTCCCTGCTCCTCGTTGAACTTCTGCGCCGTCGCGCAGCCGGCCGCCGTCAGGACGGCGGCGGTGGCCGCGATCGCGGTCTGGATGACTCTCCGTTGCGCCGGCATCGGTTCGCTGCTCGCAGGGGGTGGCGGGACGGCGCAAGGATAGCCGCTGACCCGGGCACAGCGTCGGCAGGAACACCGGAGCAGCCCGCCGCCGACCCGGCCCGTCGCCACGGGGCCACGGCGACGGACGCGTCAGATGGCGATCAGCTCGCGCACGTTTCTGTCCTTCATTTCGCCGCCGGCACCGGCGTGGGTGATCCGGCCGCGCGACATCACCGCGTAGCCATCGGCGAGCGACTCGGCGAAGTCGTAGTACTGCTCCACCAGCAGCACGGCCATCCGGCTCGTCTCGACCAGTGACCGGATCACGGCGCCGATCTCCTTGATGATCGACGGCTGAATTCCCTCGGTCGGTTCGTCGAGGATCAGCACCCGGGGACCGGCGGCGAGCGCGCGACCGATCGCCAGCTGCTGCTGCTGCCCTCCGGACAGATCGCCGCCGCGCCGCCGGAGCATCTGCCGGAGCACCGGAAACGTTTCCAGGATGTGCTCCGGCACCCGGCGCGCCGCGCGCCCGGTCAATGGCGCCAGTCCCATCAGCAGGTTCTCCTCCACCGTCAGGCGGTTGAAGATCTCGCGCCCCTGCGGCACGTAGCCGATGCCGAGCCGCACGCGCTGGTAAGGCGCGAGCTTCGTGATGTCCTGCCCGTCGAGCAGCACGCGTCCGCTGCGCGCTGGCACGAGGCCCATTGCCGCTTTCAGCAGCGTCGTCTTGCCGACGCCGTTGCGGCCCAGCAAGACGGTGCAGGCGCCCGACGGGACCTGCAGCGACACGTCGCGCAGGATGTGGCTGCCGCCGTAATACTGGTTGACGGATTCGACGGTCAGCACGGTCCGCGGCCTTCGGCGGGTGCCGTGCGCGTGGCGCACCGCTCGCTGCTCCTACCGCCCAAGGTACACCTCGATCACCTTGTCGTTCGACTGCACCTGCTGCATGCCGCCCTCGGCGAGCACGCTGCCCTCGTGCAGCACGGTGACCCGGCGCGCGATCTGGCCGACGAAGTCCATGTCGTGCTCGACGACGACGATCGAGTGAGTCCCCTCCAGTTCGAGGATCAGTTCCGCGGTGTGCGCGGTCTCCGCGTCGGTCATGCCGGCCACCGGCTCGTCGAGCAGGATGAGTTCGGGCTCCTGCACCAGCAGCATGCCGATCTCCAGCCACTGCTTCTGGCCGTGCGACAGCGCGCCCGCCAGCCGGTGCTCCGCTCCTTCCAGGCGGATGGTCCGCAGCGTGCGGGCGATGAGATCGCGCTGCGCGGGGGTCAGGCGCGCCAGCAGGGTCGGCCTGACGCGCTTGTCGGTCTTCATCGCCAGTTCGAGGTTCTCGAACACCGTGTGGTTCTCGAACACGGTCGGTTTCTGGAACTTGCGGCCGATGCCCAGCCGCGCGATCTCGGTTTCCGGGAGCTTGGTCAGGTCGAAGGTCTGGCCGAAGAAGGCCGTCCCTTCGTCGGGTCGCGTCTTGCCGGTGATGACGTCCATCATCGTCGTCTTGCCGGCGCCGTTGGGTCCGATGATGCAACGCAGTTCGCCGCGGTCGATGGTGAGCGACAGCCTGTTGAGCGCCTTGAAGCCGTCGAAGCTGACCGTGATGTCGTCGAGGTACAGGATCGGACCATGCGACGTGTCCACATGGTCGGGATCGACGGGGCGGCCGTGGCCGGCCGACGGCGAGCCGCCGAGGCCGTGGATCACCGGCTCGCCGCTCACGGCTTGGCCTCGCCGGGAAGGCCGAGCTCGCCCGTGGCGGCCGCCGGTGCCCGCCCCGCGCCGCGCGCCGCCGTTGGCGAGGAAGCCGCGGGCGTCGCCTCGACGGCCGGAGCCGCCGCGTCGCGCCGAGCACGCAGCACTCCCGCCAGCCCCATCAGGCCCCGCGGCAGCAGCAGCGTGACCAGCACGAACATCAGGCCGAGGAAGTACAGCCAGTACTCCGGATAGGCCACGGTGAACCAGCTCTTGGCGCCGTTGACCGCGAAGGCGCCGAGGATCGGGCCGAAGAGGGTGCCCCGCCCGCCGACGGCCGCCCAGATGGCGATCTCGATCGAGTTGGCCGGACTCATCTCGCTCGGATTGATGATGCCGACCTGCGGCACGTACAGCGCGCCGGCGATGCCGCTCATGACGGCCGCGACGGTCCAGACGAAGAGCTTGAAGTACAGCGTGCGGTAGCCGAGGAACATCAGCCGCGACTCCTGGTCGCGGATGGCGGTCAGCACCCGGCCGAGCTTGCTGCTGACGATCCAGCGCGCCAGCAGCAGCGCACCCAGCAGGTACAGGCCGCTGAGCACGTACAGCGCCGTGCGCAGTTCCGGCGCGGTGATCGGGTAGCCGGCGATGCGCTTGAAGTCGGTGAAGCCGTTGTTGCCGCCGAAACCCATGTCGTTGCGGAAGAACGCCAGCATCGCGGCGAAGGTCAGCGCCTGCGTGATGATCGAAAAGTAGACGCCCTTGATCCGCGAGCGGAAGGCGAAGAATCCGAAGACGAAGGCCAGCAGCCCCGGCACCGCCGCAACGAGGAACAGCGCCCAGAGCAGGGAATCCGAACCGACCCAGTACCACGGCAGTTCCTTCCAGTCGAGGAACACCATGAAGTCGGGCAGGTCGCTCTTGTAGACGCCGTCGCGGCCGATCTGCCGCATCAGGTACATGCCGAAGGCATAGCCGCCGAGCGCGAAGAACAATCCCTGGCCCAGCGACAGGATCCCGGTGTAGCCCCAGATCAGGTCCATCGCCAGCGCCACCACCGCGTAGCACATGAACTTGCCCAGCAGCGAGATCCAGAAGCTCGAGACGTGCAGCGGACTGTCCGCTGGGACGGCCAGGTGCAGCACCGGCAGCACGACGATCAGCACGGCCGCGACCGCGAAGATGACACCCCAGACGCGCACGGGAAACAGACGCGTCATCGACTGGACCTGCCGCGGCGGGCGAAGGACCGGGGCACGTCGCCGCTAGGCGTGCTCATGCCTCGGCGCTCCGGCCCTTGAGGGCAAACAGGCCCTGCGGCCGCTTCTGGATGAACAGGATGATGAACACCAGCATCATGATCTTGGCCAGCACCGCACCGGACCACGGCTCGAGGAACTTGGCGATCGAACCCAGTCCCAGCGCGGCGATCACGGTGCCGGCAAGCTGGCCGACACCGCCGAGCACCACGACCATGAAGCTGTCGATGATGTAGCTCTGGCCGAGATCGGGACCGACGTTGCCGATCTGCGAAAGAGCCACGCCGCCCAGTCCCGCCACGCCGGAGCCCAGCCCGAAGGTCAGCATGTCGACGCGATGCGTCGGCACGCCGGTGCAACTGGCCATCGACCGGTTCTGCGTCACGCCCCGGACGAACAGCCCGAGCCGCGTGCGGTTGATCACCAGCCACACGACCAAGAGCACCGCCAGCGCGAATCCGATGATCACCATGCGGTTGTACGGCAGCACGTAGCCGCCCGCGAGCGCAATGCCGCCGGACAGCCAGCTCGGGTTCTCCACCTCGACGTTCTGCGCGCCGAAGATCGTCCGGCTGGCCTGGATCAGCAGCAGGCTGATGCCCCAGGTGGTGAGCAGCGTCTCCAGCGGCCGGCCGTAGAGGAAGCGCAGCACCGACCGCTCGAGGGCCATGCCGATCGTCGCCGTGACGACGAAGGCCACCGGCAGCGCCGCGACCACGTACCAGTCGAACGCGCCGGGAAAGTGGCTGCGGAACAGTCCCTGCACGACGAACGCGGCGTAGGCGCCGATCATCAGGAACTCGCCGTGCGCCATGTTGATGATGCCCATCAGACCGTAGGTGATGGCCAGTCCCAGCGCCGCCAGCAGCAGGATCGAGCCGAGGCTGACGCCGGAGAACAGCGCCAGCGCCATCTCCGTTCGCTGCAGCCTCTCGTTGATCGCGTTCAGCGACGCCTGGGCGACGGCGCGCACGCTGTCGTCGGCTTCGGGATAGCTGCCGTCCTTTTGCCGGGTGACCATCGTGGCGAGCATCTGCCGCACTTGGGGATCGGTGCTGGCGGCGAGCCGCTGCGCCGCCTTGATTCGCTGCGCCGGTTCGCTGGAGCGCAGTGCCAGCGACGCGGCCGCCAGTTCGAGGATGCCCCTGATCTCGGCGTCGGATTCCCTGGCGGCTGCCGCCTCGATGATCGGCCGGGCATTTTCGTTGTCCGTGCCCTGCAGTTCGCG
>Ga0316629_10000098_pt1 | contig 13657 bp, 14 predicted proteins | sample OWC_May_M1_C1_D1_FD_207654 | JGI IMG/M metagenome (GOLD analysis project Ga0316629, IMG submission 207654) | Wetland soil microbial communities from Old Woman Creek delta, Ohio, United States - OWC_May_M1_C1_D1_A | ecosystem: Environmental > Terrestrial > Soil > Wetlands | place: USA: Ohio... | reverse complement strand
CCAGGCGGTGGAGGCCATCCTGGCCGACCTCCGGCTCGACCTCAAGGCCGCCCTCAAGGTCTTCAACAAAAAAGACCTCGCCGCCGCCGATCGGGTCGAGGCCCTGTGCCGACGGCACGACGCCGTGGCCATCGCCGCGGTGGACAAGACCACCCTCGCCCCGCTCATCGAACGGATGCAGACCCTGATCGCGGGCCTGGCGCCCACGGGGGTCGAACCCCGCCGGCCGAATTCGGCCGCACCTTGATGAGCCCATCCTCCGTCCCCAAAGCTCACCACAAGCTCTTGCGGTTGACATGCACCTTTAAATCGATATAGTGTGATGCCATATGGATCTTGATTCGCTGGAGCGAACGGCCGTCCGCGCCGCCTATCGCGGCGCCGAGGTGCTGCGCGCCCGCTACGGGAAACTGAGTTCGATCGAAAAAAAAGGACCGTCGGACCTGGTCACGGACGCGGATTTCGCCTCCGAAACCGAGATTGTCGCCACGATCCGAGCCGCCTTCCCCGATCACGCCATCGTGGCCGAGGAGAGCGGAGTACGGGACGGCGCTGCCGAGTGGCGATGGCTGGTGGACCCGCTGGACGGCACCGTCAACTATGCCCACCAGGTGCCGTTTTTTGCCGTCTCCATCGCCTGCGTCCAGGGCGACGAGGGGCGGCTGGGCGTGGTTCTCAACCCGGTCAGCGGGGAGCTGTTCACCGCCCGATCCGGCGGGGGCGCCCGGCTGAACGGGCAGCCGATCCGCGTCGGCCCGGAAACCCGGGTTTCGGAAAGTCTGCTGGCGACCGGCTTCCCCTACGACCTGGGGCCGGGGTTCAAGCGCCTGGCGGAACGGTTTTTGCGATGCCTCAGGGCGGCACGGGGCGTCCGCCGCCTGGGGTCCGCGGCGCTGGACCTGTGTTTCGTCGCCTGCGGACGCTTCGCCGGCTACTGGGAGGACTGCCTGCAGCCGTGGGACTCGGCCGCCGGCATCCTCATCGCCCGGGAGGCGGGCGGCCGAGTGACCGATTTTTCAAACCGGCCGGCCGGCGCTGGTGCCCGCGAGGTGCTGGCCACCAACGGCGGTATCCATCTAGAGATGCTGACTTTCATGGAGGCGGGTGACCGTTGATGGAAAAAACCCCTGTTCGTGTTCGCCGGGCACGCGTGACCGCCGTGTTGCGTCTGGGCTGCTTCGGGGGCTTCCGATCCGAAGACCGGATCTGCCGCCGGCATTGCGCGGTCCGCATCCGGTGTGCCATTGCAAGGGATCAGAAGATCTACTTGGAGGTCTGCGAGGAGATGGAGTCGGCGGAGGGCGATGACCTAATTTTGAAATTCCGGTAGACGCCCGGTCAGAACTTTCCCGACTCCAGCTTCTGACGGAAGAAATCGACCTGCTGCCGCAGCGAGCTGTCCGCCTTGATGCCTTTCTCGATGGACTGGATGGAGTGCAGCGCCGTGGCGTGGTAGCGGTTGAAACTCTTGCCGATGGCCTGCAGCGGGGAGTCGGTGAAGCGGCGGGAGAGATAGATCGCCATGTGCCGCGGGCGCACCAGGGTTTGCTTGCGCGAGCGCGAAACGAGCTCCTCGGCGGAGACATTGTAATACTTGCAGACCAGCTTCTTGATGACCTCCATCGTGATCTTCTGGCGTTGACTGGCGATGTGCTTCACGACGCTTTCCGCGAGCGCGAGGTCGATCGGAACCCCCAGCAGCGAGGATTTGGCGGCGATTCCGTTCAAGCCGCTTTCCAGCTGGCGCACGTCGTCGACCAGTTCGGCGGCCAGGTAGTCGATCACCGGCCCCGGGATGTGATAACCCAGCAGGGCGGATTTGCGCTGCAGGATGCGCATGCGGGTGCGGAAGTTGGGCGGCTCGATGGCCGAGATTAGGCTGCAGGAGAAACGCGATCGCAGTTTGTCATGCAGCTTGGGAATCTCCGAGGGGCGGTAGCAGCTGGAGAAAATGATGCGCTTCCCGGATTCGTAAAGCGTGTCGAGGGTCGTCGCCAGTTCGATCTGGGTGCGCTCCTTGCCGCCCAGGTAGTGGACATCCTCCAGAAGCAGAACGTCGCAGTGGCTGCGGTACTTGGTCTGGAATTTGTCGATGGAGTCATGACGGAAGGCCTGGACCATCTCGTTGCTGAAGTCCTCGGCGGTCATGTAATAGACGCGTTCGCCCGGGTTCTGGTTCAGGACGTGATGGCCGATCGCCTGGGACAGATGGCTCTTGCCGAGGCCGGTGTCTGAGTACAGAAACAGTGCGGGCTGCTGACCTTCGCGGCGCGAGGCGAGGGAAAGCGAGGCCGAGTAGGCAAAATCGTTGTTGGCCCCCACGACGAAATGGTCGAAGGTGAAATCCCGGCGCAGGAACCGGCCGTTGTGGGGCCGGATGGTTTCGCTCGGAAGGGGCAGCTGGAGAGCGCTTTCGAGGTTGGGCTTCTGCCCGTTGCACCGGCCGGCCACATGATAGCGGACACGGCATTCGGGCTGGCCCGCCATCCGCTGCAGCTCGGCCGCGATCACCCCCCCGAAGTGCTCCTGAACCCTCTTCCGGGAGAAGGCGTTCGGGCAGGTGACCACCCATTCACCGTCCTCGCTGCGTTCGAGGTCGAGCGGCTCGATCCACATTCGAAAACTGTGTGCGGCGACGCGCTTCTTCAATACCGCTCGAAGTTCTTTCCAAACTTTTTCCATCGGGTGCTTGGTCTCGACCTGCCGTGGTCGCCGTTTTCGTGAAGGTCCGATAAATAGCAGAAACAGTGAGTCGCTGCGGGGGATCGGCGTGACTTTCGAGGTCCGGAGCCGTCCAACCATGAGCGGCCTTTTAAGTCAACGGCCGTGCGGAGTCAAACCTGAATTTACGTGATTGGCGCATTCCCGGGGTATCGTTATGAACAATTTATATCCACTTATTATCACTGGTCTAACCGATAGCAGACGCTCCGGGAGGCCGATTCTGGTCCCTCGCACCGATTGTTAGATTTCCAAACAATATCGGGGCATCGTCCACTTCGGCCATCGGCCCCTTATATTTTAAATCTAATTAAATCATCATTTTTCTATGATTATCGTCTATTTTCAAAAACTTTTCGGCCGAGGGCGCGGCGCCGCGACACGGCGGACGCCCCGCTCGAACGGGGCTTTTCCCAAGTGCCTCCGCTATTTTTCAAGGGTCAACCCGGCGCCGCCGGCCGGTTGTGGCTTGTCATTTTAACTTATAGAATTTTAACGTATTATGTACATATTGCAAACGCCATCGCGATAAAAGCCTTGAGTTCATTGAGATGGCTTGCCTTGCAGGGCGGAAAAGCCTTGCGGGCCGCATAGATAGATGGCGGACCTCCTCTCAAACCAAGCATTAAAGCGGCTTTTCGGCTGCTACAGGTGAATTTAGAGGATATTTCCAAGTGTTGCAAGACCGCCGGCCGGCAGTCTTGCGCGCACGCGAGGTTTTATGCCGTCGCACGCCATCATCATCCGCGGCGCCCGCCAGCACAACCTGAAGAACATCGACGTCACGATCCCGCGGGACCGCCTGACCGTGGTCACCGGTTTGTCCGGATCGGGCAAATCCACCCTCGCCTTCGACACCCTCTATGCCGAGGGCCAGCGCCGCTACGTGGAATCCCTGTCGACCTACGCCCGCCAGTTCCTGGAGCGCATGGAAAAACCCGATGCCGACCTCATCGAGGGGCTTTCCCCGGCCATCGCCATCGAGCAGAAAACGGCCGGCCACAACCCGCGTTCCACGGTGGGAACGGTGACGGAGATTTACGACTACCTCCGGCTGCTGTATGCCCGCGCGGGGACTCCCCATTGCTACCGCTGCGGCCGCCCGATCTCCGCGCGAACCATCGACCAGATGGTCGACCAGGTGGAATCGCTGCCGGCCGGATCGCGCCTCATCATCCTGGCCCCGCTCGTGAGCTCGGAGAAAGGCACCCACGAAAAGCTCCTAAAGCGGCTGAAAAAGACAGGCTTTGCCCGGGTGCGGGTCGACGGCGCCCTGCAGGAGATCGACGAGGCGGCGGCGCTCGCGCCCCGCCGGCCGCACACGATCGAGGTGGTGGTGGACCGGCTGGTCGTGAAGGAGTCGATCCGCAACCGCCTGGCGGATTCGATCGAGCTCGCGCTGGCCCAGGGCGGCGGCGCCGTCGTGATCGATGTCGCCGGCGGCGAAACGCTCTCCTTCCGTGACACGGCCGTCTGCGCCGCCTGCGGCATCGGCTACCCCGATTTCACGCCGGCCAGCTTTTCCTTCAATTCGCCGCAAGGCGCATGCCCGGCGTGCGGCGGGCTCGGGTCGAGCTCCGAGTTCGACCCGGACCTCATCGTTCCCAACCCCCGCCTTTCCTTGAAGGAGGGCGCCGTAGCGGTCTGGGCCGGCCGCAGCAGCGTGCATTTCATGGAGTTCCTGGAGGCCTTGACGTCGCACTACGGCACCTCCATCTACACCCCGTTCAGGGATCTGCCCGCCGCTTTCCGGGAGGTTCTTTTCCACGGCTCGGGGGATGAGGCCATCACCTACCATCTCGACCGCGGATCGAGCCGAATCCGATTCCGCAAGCCCTTCGAGGGCATCCTGCCGAACCTGGAACGGCGCTACCGAGAAACGGACTCCGCCGCGATCCGGGAGGACATCAAGCGCTTCATGACCTTCCGGCTCTGCCCCGAGTGCCGGGGCGCCAAACTGAACCCCGCCGGCCGCTCCGTGATGCTCGCCGGAATGACGATCTCGCGGCTGTGCGCCTTGACCGTATCCCAGTCGCTGAAGTTCTGCACCGGGTTGCGCCTGGAGGGCCGGCAGGAGCCGATCGCCCGCCGCGTGCTCAAGGAGATCGTCGACCGCCTGGGGTTTCTGGAGAGCGTCGGCCTTCCCTATCTCACCCTGGACCGCTCCGCCCAGACGCTCTCCGGCGGGGAGAGCCAGCGCATCCGGCTCGCCACCCAGATCGGGTCCAAGCTGACGGGCGTGCTGTACGTTCTGGATGAGCCCAGCATCGGCCTTCATCCGCACGACACCGGCCGCCTGCTGAAAACCCTGCTGGGGCTGCGCGACCTGGGCAACACGGTGCTGGTCGTCGAACACGACGAGGAGACCATCCGCGCGGCCGATCACGTTGTGGACATGGGGCCGGGTGCCGGCATTCACGGCGGCCGGGTGGTGTTCTCCGGCACCCCTGCCGGCCTGATGGGCGACCCCGGGTCGCTGACCGGAAAATACCTGTCCGGCCGCCTGCGCATCGAGGTCCCCGCGCGACGCCGCCCGCACACCGGCCCGCGCCTGGTCGTGAGGGGCGCCTGCCACAACAACCTGAAAGACCTCACGGCGGAATTCCCCTTGGGCTGCCTGATCGTCGTCACCGGGGTCTCCGGCTCGGGCAAGTCCTCCCTCGTGTTCGAAACCCTCTACCCGGCCCTCTTTCAGCGGCTCCACCGCTCGCGGGTGACGGCCGGTTCGTACCGCGACCTGAGCGGGGTCGAGCACATCGACAAGGTGGTCAACATCGACCAGGCGCCGATCGGCCGCACCCCCCGTTCCAACCCCGGCACCTATACCGGCCTGCTCGGCTTCGTCCGCGATCTGTTCGCGCGCACCCCCGATGCCCGGATGCGCGGCTACAAGGCCGGCCGCTTCAGCTTCAACGTCAAGGGAGGGCGCTGCGAGGCCTGCCAGGGGGACGGGACCGTGCGGATCGAGATGCACTTCCTGCCGGATGTCTACGTCACCTGCGAGGTGTGCGGCGGCCGGCGCTACAACCGGGAGACCCTGGAGGTCCTCTACAAAGGCAAGTCGATCGCCGACGTGCTGGAGATGACCGTCGACCAGGGCCTGGAGTTCTTCAGCCGGATCGGCGCCATCCGCGAAAAGCTGCTCACCCTCTCCGAGGTCGGCCTGGGGTACGTCCCCATCGGGCAGGCGGCCACGACCCTTTCCGGCGGAGAGGCCCAAAGGGTCAAGCTCTCCCGCGAACTCAGCCGCAAAGGCACCGGGCGGACGCTCTACGTGCTGGACGAGCCCACGACCGGCCTGCACCCGGACGACATCCGCCGGCTGCTGCACATCCTGAACCAGCTGGTGGACGCCGGCAACACGGTCGTCGTGATCGAGCACAACCTGGATGTGATAAAAACGGCGGACTACCTTATCGATTTAGGGCCCGGCGGCGGGGATGCGGGGGGCCGCGTGGTGGGCTGCGGCACCCCGGAAACGCTGGCCGCCACCCCCGGCTCGCACACGGGAGAGCATTTAAGGAAGGCTCTTGGGAAGTAGTAATAACCAAGGTGCAGGGCGGACGGCCTCGTAAGAGGCCCAAGTTCAAGGCGCGCGAATCCCGCGAAGCGAGGCGTACCATCCGTACGCCGCAGCGAACGCGGGATGAAGCGCAACGCCGAAATTGGGCCTCTTACGAGGCCGTCACGTCAGGATTTGGCGGAAAGGAAGAAGGCGTAGGCCGCATCAATCTCTTCGGCGATGTTCGTGTAGAAGTCGCCGATGTTCTGCAGGGCGCCCATGATCAGCTTGCGTGCGTCCGGGTGCAGCGCGCCGATATCGATCAGGCAGTCCGGGTCCTGGTCGTAGCTGTTCACGATGATGTTGGCCAGGTAGATGATGAGGGAGAATTCGGCGTTCTGGGACGACGGCTGATAGTCATGATGCCAGCGAATCGCCTCGGTCAACCCCTGCGGCAGCTGCCAGCGGGATGCCAGATGCGCGCCGATGACGGCATGGTTGGCCGGGACCCTGTTTCTTTCCGCCTCGTGGAAGGCGATGGCCTCCTGCCGGGAGGCGTTCCAGACACCGGCAAACAGCTCCTGAAAATACTGGGCCATGATGACCTTGCCCACGTCGTGCAGCAGGCCGCCGACAAAGCAGTTGTCCGGCGAATTGATGCGGGTCTTGTAGGAAATGCTCTTGCTGGTGACGGCAACGGCCAGGGAGTGCTTCCAGAAATCGGTGATGTCGAAGTCCTTGAGCTTGATTTTTTTGGCGAACGCTTCGATCACCGACACCGAGACGATGGCGTTGCGAACGGCATTGAAACCCAGCATGATGACGGCGCTGCGGATGTCGCTCACCTTGGATTTGAAGCCGTAAAAGGCCGAGTTGACCAGCTTGAGGATTTTCAACGCCATGGCCTGGTCCTTCTCGATCGTCTGGCTGATGCGGGCGACGGAGGTGTCCGGATCCTGCAGCAGCCGGTTCAACTCGAACACGATGCTGGGCAGGGTCGGTATCTCCTTGATGCGATCGAGCTTTTCCACCATTTGTTTTTCGTCCATAAGCCTCCGTTCCCTTTCAACGCCGCCACCGCCCATCGATCGCGGCCGACAGGCCATAAGGATTCATTGAAAAAATGCACCGCCGGAGCGCCCCTCGGCGGGGGCTGCCCATTCGTGAGTACTATCGGCCCTCCTTGGTGAATTCTTTAGTCCCGGGCGCACCCAAAAAAAAGCCTGCGGAGAAACTCCGCAGGCTTTTTTTTTGAAAGGGAAACGGTTACTTCATGAACAGCTTGGCAATGGCGGTCGCCTGGGGGTGCGCAAAAATAAGGATCAGGGAGACCACGAGCGCGTAAATACAAAGCGATTCGATCAGGGCCAGGCCGATCAGCATGGTCACCGTGACCTTACCGGAGGATTCCGGGTTGCGCGCGATGCCCTCGACGGCAGCCCGCAGGCCGAGGCCCTGGGCAATGCCGCAGCCGAAAGCAGCGATGGCGATCCCGAATCCGGCAGCCGTGACGCAAGCGATAAAGAACTCCAATGCTTTTGATTCCATAACTTTTCTTCCTCCTTTGAGTAGTATGTTAGTGGGCTTCTTCCTCTTCCCATTAAGCGCTTAACAAGGTTCCATTACCGGCCGCCCGGGCGGCGGGCATCAGTGCGCGTGCTCCATGGAGCCGCTGAAGTACATGATCGACAAGAGGAAAAACACGAACGCCTGAACAAACGACACGAAGATGCCCATCGCCATGATGGGCAGGGGCGCGAAGAAGGCGCCGGCCAGCATGAACAGGATCATGAGCACCAGCTCGTGCCCCATCATGTTGCCGAAGAGACGGAACGAGAGGGACATGATGCGGGCCAGGTGGCCGATGAGCTCGATCGGGAAAATGATCGGGATCATCCACCAGATGGGCCCCAGAAAATGCTTGATGTATTTGACGCCGTGGTACTTGATCCCGACGAAATGGGTGAAAACGAAGGAGACCAGGGCGCAGGAGAGGGTCGTGTTGATGCTGGCCGTCGGCGGGAAGAACCCCGGGATAAGGCCGATCAGGTTGCAGGTGGCGATGTAAAGGAAAATGGTGCCGACCAGCGGGAAAAACCAGCGGCCCTCCTCTCCGGTGACATCCACCATGAACTCTTCCATGCCCGAGATCACCACCTCGAAGAAATTCTGGGCCTTGCCCGGCACCAGGCTGATCCGGCGCGTACCGAAATAGGCCAGCAGAATCAACAGGAGCAGAACGAACCAGGAATAGACGACGTGCGGGTAAGATTGGGCAAAGTGCCCGAGGCCGAAGAGTTCAAAAAACTTTGGCAGAAACAGATAGGGGTGTTCCATCCTTAGGCCGCCTCCTTAAAGATGATTTTTTTCACTTCCCGAATGGTCGCCAGGATGATGCTCATTACCACGATCGACAAGCCGATGACAAGCCCCAGCGGGTTCACCACTCCGCCGGCAATCAACAGGAAAATAACGAACCCGCTGACGATGAACCGCAGGTAGTATTTCGCCAGCACCGCATTGTGCGAGGCCAGGTGGGGCGGCGTGAGCGCCCGCTGCAGGGTTCTGGCCAGCAGGTGAAAGTTGACCGTGACAATCACCCCGCCGCAGAAGATCCCCAGCGCAAAATCCAGGGGCGCGAACACGGCCCCTGCCGCCGTCGCCCCCGCGAGCAAGACCCAGTTGGCCCGGCTGACGAAGGTCACTATCCGCTGCTGAACTTGCAAAATTTCGACACCACTGAATCGGTTGCCGCCGGTGTCAGAGCTTTCGGCTCTTCTTGATCGCGAGCCCGATGTTGCGAAAGGCCGCCGCGATCCCCAGCACCAAGAAAACGAGCGTGCACCAGGGGGAGGTCTCAAACCGCCGATCCAGGTATACCCCTGCGCCCAGCCCGATGAAAACCGAGAGCGCCACGGAGAAACCGATGCTGCTGAAATAGGCCAGCTCCCGCCACGCCCGTCTGGTGTCATGTTTCATTTAGTTGAGGAAGCGATCGCCGGACCCGTCTTCCGCCCGAAGAGACGCCTGCACGTACCATAGCTCTCCACACAAGTCAATGCGTATTTGGCAGGCGGGTGTCGGGTGTCTACTCCTCCGGCTGAACCGATGCCACTTGGGCCGGGGCCGGGTGCAGCGCGGCGCCCGCCGCGGGCTGTTCAAAGACGGAGCCCTGGATATCCGACCCACAATTTCCTAAAGCGCAATCTCCTCGGCGTCGAAGACCGGGCCGTCCAGGCAGGCGTGCAGGTAGCGCGTGTCGTCCGGACGCCCGCTGACCGCACAGCCCAGGCAGGCGCCCATGCCGCAGGCCATCATCGTCTCGATGGAGACCTGGCAGGGGACGGAGCAGGCGCGCACGATGCCCAGCACGCAGGCCAGCATGGACTTGGGCCCGCAGGCGAGCACCAGGTCGGGCGGCTCGCGCCGGATGGCCTCCTCCAGGGGGCTCGTCACCAGGCACTGGTCGCCGCAGCTGCCGTCGTCGGTCGTCAGGACCACAGAGGTGCCCAGGCGCTCGATCTCGCCGGCACACAGCAGGTCCTCCCGGTTGCGGCCGCCCAGAAAGAGCCGACAGGCCGGCGGCGCCGGCGGCATGGACCGCAGCCATTCGAGCAGAAAAACCATGGGCGCCACGCCGACGCCGCCGGCCGCCAGGTAGATGCGGCGGGTTCCGGATGCAACCCGGAAGGCGTTGCCGAGCGGCCCGAGGAGGCTGACCGCTTCACCGGCCCTCAGCCCGGAGAGCCGGCGCGTCGCCGGCCCAACCGTTTTATAAAGCACCTCGATGCCATGGCAACGGCCGCCGTCCATGATCAGCCGATGGATGGAAAACGGCCGGCGCAGCAGGGGATCGATGCTTCCGGGAAACCCCAGCATGACGAATTGACCGGGCTTTGAACGCGCGAAGGCCCCCCCGCAGGACAGGGAGATGCGGCCGTAATTCGGTGCGAGGGCCTCGTTTTGCAGCACAGTGGCGGTGGTTTGAATCATGGGGGGATTGGGGTGTTCTGCGTTTAGGGTTCGCTGCCGGGTCCTCACGCCTCCGGCTGCAGGCGCCCGGCGCGCCTGAGCCCGATCACCGCCGGGAAACGGCCGGTGGTCTTTTCGGCACGGTAGGAAAAGAAGCGGTCCGTGCCGCACTTCGTGCACAGCCCGCTCACGTGGATCCGGTCGGGAGGGACGCCGGCGCGGATCAACTGGTCGCGGCTCATGGCCCAGAAATCGAACCGCGTCGAATCAATCTTGTAGGCCCACAACTCCGGGGGAATCTCCTCGCGGTAGTTCGTGAACTCCGCGCAGCACGGCCCCAGCGAAGGGCCGATCCCGACCCGCACATCGCCGGGATGGCAGCCGAAGCGCTCGACCATGACGGCCACGGTGCGGCCCGCCACGTCGGCGACGCTGCCGCGCCAGCCGGAGTGAACGTTGGCCACCAGCCGCCGGCGCGGGTCGTACATCAGAATCGGCTGGCAGTCCGCCACGCTCACCACCAGGAATTTCCCCGATTGGTCGGTCACCATGGCGTCGCCGACGGGAATGCCGGTTTTCTCCAGGTCGTCGGGGTTCGCGGGCCGGCCGTCGATGACCACGACGGCATCCCCGTGCACCTGGCGCGCGAACACCAGCTGTTCTGCCTGCATGCTTTGAGCGACCAACCGCCGGTTGCGCTCCACCCGTCGAGCATCGTCGCCCACGGCCAGGCTCACGTTCAGCCGGTGGAAGGGGGCCTCGCTGCACCCGGGCGCGCGCGCGAAAACCCCGTGCTGGATTTCGGGAAACGCCGCCAGGTGCTCGAACTGGTAATAGGCCGCGCCGTTGTCGGTTTTCAGAATCAAAACGGTTTTCCCTGCCGGTAGCGGTCGAGGATGCGGGCGATCAGGGCGCTGGTGCCGGCGCCCTCCACGAGCGGAATGCGCACCACGCGGCCGCCTTCCTGTTTGACCGCATCCGCGCCGATGATCTCCGCTTCCACCCAGTCGCCGCCCTTGACCAGCACGTCCGGCCGCAAAGCCTGAATCACCCGCAACGGGTCGGCCTCCGCGAACACCGTAACGAAGTCGACGCAGGCCAGTCCGGCCAGCACTTCCGCCCGCTCGGCCTCGGGAACGATGGGCCTGCGCTCCCCTTTGATCGTTTGCACGGAGCGATCGGAGTTCACGCCGACGACGAGCAGATCCCCCTGACCGCGTGCGGCCGCCAGATAGCGCACATGCCCCACGTGCAGCAGGTCGAAGCACCCGTTCGTAAACACGACCGTTCGGCCGCCGCGGCGGAATTGCCGCACCAGCGGGGTCAGTTCTTCCAGCGTCTTGATCTTGTGGGAAACGGGCATCTGCCTTTGTGGTCCACCCGTCGCCGGTCGGCCCGCCGCCCGATGTCCGGGAATCTGCGTTCCCGGCGGTCCGATGGCCGGCAGAGCGGACGGCCTTTTTTAGATGACTCTCGCCAGCGCCAGCACGTCCACCCGGGCGGCGCCGCTTTTCAGCAGCACGCGCGCGGCTTCCGCCGCTGTCGCACCGGTGGTGACGACGTCGTCCACCAGCAGCAGGTGCCGTCCGGCAATCGTCTCCGGCCGCCGGACGGCAAAGGCGCCGCGAATGTTGACCTCGCGTTCGCGCCGGCCGAGGCCCGCCTGGGAGGCCGTCGCCCGCACCCGCCGCAGCACCCCGGCAACGAGGGGGGGCGCCTTCGCCCCGGCCGGACTGCTTTTCCATGCCCGCACCAGAAGCTCGGACTGGTTGAACCCGCGTGACCGCAGGCGCCGTCCGTGCAGCGGCACCGGCAGGATCGCGTCCACCCGCTCATCGCCCCAATAGCGCCCAAACGCCCGCTGCAACAGTTGCCCCAGGGGAGCGGCCAGCTGCTGCTTTTCTTTATACTTGAAACAGTGGATGACATCAACCAGCGACCGGTCATAGACAAACGCGGCGCGCGCCTTGAGGAAGCCGGGCGGCTGCTCCCGGCAGCGCCCGCACAGATGGTCGTCGCCGACCCGGCCCTTGAACATGACCCCGCAGCGCGGGCAGAGGGGAGGCTCGAGCGGCATCACGCCCTGCAGACAGGCCGCACAGAAAAAGGGCCGCAGCAGGGCAACGGCCCCCGGCGGTCCCCCTTCCTCACTCGCACCTTCCCCCGGGGCCCCGGGAATGAAGCCGCGACACTCCAGGCAGCGGGCCGGAAACACCGTGTCGCGGCACGCCCTGAAGGCGGCGGCGAGCATCCGGCGCAGCAGCCGGTCAGGGGATCTCGCGGCGTGCATTCGGCAAGCCCCCTGAGCCGGGCCGGCGCCCGGCCGCTCTTTGGCGGCCGATCTCGAACAGCGCGATGCCGGCGGCCACCGAGGCGTTCAGGGAGTCGAGCGGCCCCGTTTGGGGGATCGACACCAGCAGGTCGCAGGTCCGGCGCACCAGCGGCCGCATGCCCCGCCCCTCGCCGCCGATCACCAGGACCATGGGCAGGGTGAGGTCCGCGCGGTAGATGCTCTCGCCTGCGGACCGGTCCAGGCCGGCCACCCAGCGTCCGGCCTCCTTCATCGCCTCCAGCGCACGCACCAGGTTCGTCACCGGGGCGAGCCGGATGTGCTCAAGGGCCCCCGCGGAGATCCTGGATACGGCCGGCGTGGGCGGGGCCGACCGGTCCTTGGGAACCAGCACGGCCTCGACGCCGGCGCACAGCGCCGTCCGCAGAACGGCGCCCAGATTGTGGGGATCCACGATCTGGTCCAGGGCCAGAAAAGGGCCCGCCTCCGGCCGCCCCGCGGCAGCGAGCAGGCTCGAAAAATCGTGCCCGCTGTAGACGGAGACGCGGGCGGCCACCCCCTGGTGCGCGGGTGTGCCCGCCAGCGAGGCCATCTGCGCCGCGTCCGTTTGCCTGATTTCAATTCCCCGGGCCTCGGCAGCGGCCAGAATGGACGGCAGGCGGCCGGAGGCGGCGTGGCTCCGGTCGACATAAATCTCGAACAGGTCGCGCCGCCCGGCCGCCAGCGCCTCCTGCACGGCGTGAACCCCGTATAAGGTTTCCGTTTTCACGTTCGGTACGACCCGATGATCGCAACCAGTTCCCGGACCGCCGTGGGCAGGTCGTCGTTGACGATCACATGGCGGTACATCTCTTTCTGCGCCATCTCCTCGCGCGCGTTGCGAAGCCGCAGCGTGACGGCCTCCGGCCGGTCCGTGCCCCGGGAGCGCAGCCGCGCCTCGAGGATTTCCAAAGAAGGGGGCATGATGAAGATCGTGACGCTCTGCGAAAAACGCTTGAGGATCTGGCGGGCCCCCTGGACGTCGATGTCCAGCAGGACATCGCGGCCTTCCGCCAGGGCCTGCGAGAGGACCTCCGCCGAGGTCCCGTAGTAGTTGCCGTGCACCTGGGCCCATTCCGCCCAGCGATCGGCGCGGATGCCGTCCTCGAATTCGGCCGGGGAGATGAACACAT
>Ga0316629_10000093_pt1 | contig 13867 bp, 10 predicted proteins | sample OWC_May_M1_C1_D1_FD_207654 | JGI IMG/M metagenome (GOLD analysis project Ga0316629, IMG submission 207654) | Wetland soil microbial communities from Old Woman Creek delta, Ohio, United States - OWC_May_M1_C1_D1_A | ecosystem: Environmental > Terrestrial > Soil > Wetlands | place: USA: Ohio... | reverse complement strand
TTATAGCCGCAGTGGTGGTTGGTTAATACCAGACCGTCTTTTGAGATGACTTCAGCAGTGCAGCCTCCGTTAAACTGAACGACCGCATCTTTTAAACTGTGGTTATTAACGCTGTAGATTTCTTCAGCGGTTAATTGCAAGCCCATTTTTTGCATGTCGCGGTGGTTTAAACGTTCAATGAACATTAAAAACCACATTCCTTCGTCGGCTTTCACGCTTGAAGGAATTAGCATGATACCCACGATTATGGATAAAATTATTTTTTTCATATTTTTAATTTATAATATTTAATTGATATCCTTTATTAGTCCTTCTGAAGCCTAAATTGTTACGCCTAAAGTTACTATTTATCGCACTTTCCTGAAACAGGCACCTCATTTATGCTATATAGCAATCAGTCAATAACATAGCGCTAAAATAACCGCTAAAAAAATAGTTATTTTTAAAACAAACCGGCGCTGTATGTTCTTTAGCACTGTATTTGCAGCGCTCCTTTTTGAATTAATCAGCTCGTTTATGATGGTTTTTTCCTTTCACTAAGTTTTTAAATACATCCTATTTGGAGAAACTCAAAAAACTTAAAATAAATCTATTTTAAATACTTTTATTGAATTAGATGCGTTATATTTACACTAAGGTCATTGAGACCTTCTTTTTCATAGCAATTTTCCCACCATAGTCAATCTGTGGTGGGTTTTTTCTTTTTCCAAAGCGTTACTGGCTCCTTTCATAAAAAAGTTCATTTAAAAATCTATTAAAAAATGGATGACGCAGACCTCTTTGCACTTTGGTTCGGGCAAATACTAAACAGTCCATAATTGTTCATGAAATTTTAATATCCTGGGCTTGATGCGGTTTCCCATAAAATTGAAAATTCTAGACGTTATTTTTTTTCTGAAGGGTAAAGAAAAATTGTGATAAAGGGATAAACAGCAAGCCGGCCAGCACGAAAATATAAAAGGCATTTTTTAAACCAAAAGCGTGGGCCACATAACCTACCAATGGCGGTCCAACAAGCATTCCTACCGTGGCGTAGGTTGAAATGATTGAAATCGCCATTCCCGGCGAATATTTTTTTGAGGTTCCCGCAAGCATAAAGGTCATCGGAAAAATAGCGGCCGTTCCAATTCCCACCAAACTAAAGCCGATCAATGCCAGATAGAAATAAGGAAAGGTGATGGCCAGTAAAATGCCGACAGCAATTAACAGCGAACTAAAAATATATATTTTTTCCAGTCCGATAAGCTCCACCAGCCGGTCTATATAAAACCGTGAAAGCGCCATAGAAGCCGTAAACAATAAATAGCCATAGGTAAAAATAGGTTCATTAATGACTTCTTTGAAATAAACCCCGCTCCAGTCGAACATACCGCCTTCGCAAATCGCGGCAAAAAAGACCAGCGATCCCAGATAAAAAATAAAAGGGTCGGGTTTTCCAAAAATTAACTTGTTGCCAAAAGTAGATTTGTCGTTGGTGAGGGTATAAGAGAAAATCAATAAGGAAATGATCGCCATAAATACGGCTACGGAAGCCAAGTGGATCTGTATGGGCACCTGGTATTTTACCATAAAGGTCGACAACACCACACCTAACAATCCGCCGGTGCTCCAAAGGCCATGAAAAGAACCCACAATTTTTTTTGTGTATTTTTTTTGGATGGTGATGGATTGGGTATTCATGGAAATATATAAAATACGTGCGCTAAAAGAATACAAACTAAGCGCAACCACCAGTAAAAACGGGGTGTCGGCAAAACCGATAAGCGTAAGGGCCATTGTTAAAAACATCATGGCCACAATCAAAGGCTTGCGACTGTCGAATCTTGAAACAAGCCAGCCTGAAATCGGCAATCCTATCAGCGAGCTGATGGGCATAGCCAATAATACGGTGCCCAATTGCGCTTCATTGAAATTGAAAAAATCTTTGATGGTCGGAATTCTGGAAGCCCAGGTGGCAAAACCCAAGCCCGATATAAAGAAATAGGTGCTTAAGGCAGCCCGCTGTTTTGCTTTTAATGGCATTTTAAATAAATATTTTGCAAAAATAAACAAAGTAAACGCAAAGAAACTTTTAATTTAAGTTTATTAATTCACTATTTAATGTTGGCTGTTTTTTACGGCCTGTCCTTCTGTTTACGGATAGCCGCTTACAATTCCGGCTAATGAAAAGCAATGCCTCACCTGCTTTATTAAGAAAGCAGTCGGATGACGAATAAAGAATTTATGAAGTTATTTTATTAAGAGGCCCTGTTTTTATTGAATAGCTATTGGTTCGTTATACTGTATAAAGGAAGCATAAATTTCATGAGGTGTCGGGCACCGTTTATTTTATTATTCTTTGTCTATTTTACGATTGGATTTAATTTATTTCTTGGGTCTTGTTTAAGTAGCTTGGTCATACTAAAATATAATTTTGGCTCATTGTTTTCAAAATATTCAGGTTGCTCAAAGAATGTTTCAAGTGAAACTGAAAATAGTTCTATGAGATTGGTACCTGCATAATCTCTTAAAACTTTATTGTCTTTTGATTTTATTTTTTGAAATTTATTGACAGCGTGTTTTTTCCAATTATCAAAATCATTTTCATTAAATATTCTTGATAAATATGATCTTGATGAGTTTTCAAAAATCAAGCAATGACCAAATTCGTGAATAGATAAGTTAAGAGCATCATCTGATATTTCAAATCCTTGTTCAATAGCTGGCCAAGACATATTTATTTTTTTCGTGTTTGGATTGACATCGCCATCAAAAATTGTCGAATGATTCTTATAGGAGTAGGCTCTGGGAGTTACGAATATATCATTAAACTTTTCAAGTGTATCTGTTTTTAATCCAAATGTAATTTGGACAAAAGCACTCGAAATAATAATTTTCATTTTTTGATTTAACGAAAATCCAGAATCTGAACTGAAATTTGTAGTCCAGAGAAATAGGAGCGTTCGAATTTGAAAAGTATTCTTGTTATTTTCAGAGAGATTTTGATAGTAAGTGTTATTAGTCAATAATACCTTATGACATTCATCTTTTGTCTTTTGTCTGAAAAATAAGCTAATAAGTTTATATTTTATTTTCAAATTTTGGAATCTTTATTGTCCTTAACTTATTGTCTCCAATTAAATCTAACTATTTATCTCTTCAAATTTCTTAAAAATAAAATTTAAAGAGATAAATATAATTTGAATTGTCAGCAATTTTTGTTCTACTAAACTACACTTAATAAAGTTATATTTCAATAAAGCGCTTCAATTTATATTGATCATTGATCTTTCGATTAATGAACAGGTCCTGAAACAATTTCAGGAGGCATGGAATACTGCTGGAGCTTTGAAAAAACCCAACATATTTCTTCTGATAACTGCTTTAAGTATTTAATAATATTAGCTATTCTTAATCGGTTTTAAAATTCCATACTTGTCCGATGGTTTCCCCTCCTTTTCCATCTTTAACCAAAACTTTCCAATAATAATTTGTAGCGGAAACTAAATTTTCTACGTTCAAAGTTTTGGTAGTTTGATTGTTCCCTATTTTTGTTACGGGCGGGTTCACCGTTCCAAAAAACACATCAAAAGTTAATACATCTGTTGCATCGGCATCATTTGCATTCCATTCTAATGTTGCTGTTGTTGTTTGTACAATTTCATTTAAAACAGGTTTTACCAGTTCAGGTGAAAAAGGTATGTGATTTGTTTCTCCTGATCCTTCCGTGTAAAAATTAAATACTGTGGAATAACTGCTAGACAAACTTTTACTGTCGGTTGCTTTTACCCTCCAATAATAGGCCATTCCTTTCTCTAAGGAAATAATTTTTATTGTTGAGGATTCATTCAGGGAATGAGCTATTTGAGTAAACTGATTGTCTTTTGCCACCTGTATTTGATAGGTAATAACATCTCCGTCGGGATCCGTAGCTGTATTCCACTGAAAACTAACCGAGTTGTCAATACATAATTTTCCATTTGTTGGAGCCAACAAGGTTGGTGTAAATGGAACTTTATTTTCAGCCGGTGGCACAGGTTTTGGATCATCTCCTCCACCGCTGCAAGACCATAATACGATTCCAATTGTTGCTGTATATAAAAACTTTTTCATGATTATTCTTTTATGATGGTTAGGCTGACAGGTGTGTCTAAATATATTTTTACGACATATATACCAGTAGGTTTATTTTCAAGATTTAGCTGAACTTTTCCGTTGACAACTTGATAGGTGCCTTTTGAAATTAGTTGAGAGCCTACTGTGAACAATTCGATATAAACTTCTTTTACTGAAAATGGCAATGTGATTTCAAAAATACTTTTGGTCGGATTGGGATAGACCTTAATATTTTCAAACAAGTCAATTGTTTTTGAGAATACCCCTTCACATAAAACAGCTGTTTTAACTTCCACTAAATCTCCGTGTTTTACCTCCAACATAAATGATGGTGATAGGGTATTTAATACATTAATTCCATTTATAGTGACATTGTAAGGCGCTGTTCCTTCGGCAATATCAATTGAAGTTTTATTGGATGTTACACTTGACTTACCAGAGACTGTTTTACCCTCGGCAATGGTGATCGTAAAACATTGTTCATAGGTGATTCCTGTAATTTTAATACAAATATTATAGGTGCCGGGAGCCAAATTTGAAACCGATAAATTATTGTTGGTAAAATTGTGGTTTGCACCATTAATAGTAGCGACATAATTATGTGTTGCCTGTGCTGAAATACTTATTTTACCATTATTTTTATCAGTACACGTTTCTCCAGTTGCTTCAATTGAGAAATTATTGGCTGGTAAAATGAAACACCCATTGGCATTTACATTATTGCCTGAAGTGGTATTTGGGCATAAATCCTTGTCATTCATAACGCCGTCACCATCATCATCCATCTGACTTTGAGAACAACCAGTTGCGTTTACAGTTTCACCTGATGGCGTGTTTGGACAAGTATCAATATTATTCATTATACCATCGCTATCACCATCTTTTTGACCTTGAGAACAACCATTTAGATCTGCAGATTCTCCAGTTGGTGTTCCGGGGCAAGTGTCGTAAATATTTATTACGCCATCATTGTCAGTATCCCCAATTTGACTTTGCGAACAGCCATTTTTGTTGGTGATTTCATCTATTGGAGTATTTGGACAAAGATCAAGATTATTCATAACCCCATCGTTGTCATCATCAATATCACTTTTAGCGCAACTTATTGAAATCTCATCAGCATTATTGCAACCTGTTTTATTTCCTCCTACATATAATTGCCCGCTCTTTACCAAATGAGCACAAACGGTATTAATAGAGCAATTACTTAAATAAGGGTTTTTCTGAATATAAATGCTTTCTTCAACAGATTTAATATTATTTAAAGCATTTATATTATTTAAAAGGGGATTTGAAATAACAGATAAATAAGTCAAGGAAGAAGACAATTTCTCTAAACCATCAAAACTTAATAGTTCAGGACTATGTGAGACCGTTAATCCTTTACTTATTGTTTCTAAATTATTTAAATTTGAAAAATCGACCAATCCAATTACATTAAACGTCAAGTCTTCAACCAGTTTTAAATTGCTAAATCCCGAAATATCTTTTAAATATGGATGTCCGTTAATAGTTAATGGTCCATCTATTTTATCCAAATTATTAAATCCAGTGATGGTTTCAAGTGCTGTATTACCCCAAAACCCCATACCTATACCATAACTATTCCCTGCTACAAGTGATTTAAGGCTAGTGAAACCACTAATTTTTTTAAGTTTTTCATTTCCTGCAATTCCAACTGTATTTTCAATAGACTCAACTTTCTGAAACCCCTCTAGAGTCAATAAACTTCTATTATAATTAATTTGTATAGGACCATTTATTGAAATGAGTTTATTAAATCCATTTAATTCTTTGATACCATTGGCATACAAGCTGATAGGTCCGCAGGATAATAAATTATTGAAACCATTTAAATTTTCAAGATTTTCATTGTTTTCAATCGTTAGATTGTAATCAATTTTTTCCAGATTTACAAACCCAGATAAGTCAATAATGGAGCTTTCCTGAATTCTAAACCATCCGGTAGAAATAAGCTTATTAAACCCTGATATACCAGTCATTTTGCATCCCCAGATACTAAAATCACTTGTGATCGATTCAAGCTCATTAAATGCATTTAAATTAGTTGTACCAGTGTTATTTATTAAAGAAAAATAACCATTAATTGTTTTTAAACTTCCAAACCCACTAAAAACATCTATTGAATTTGTTCTTAAATTAACATCGCCTTCAATATGTTTTAACGTGTTAAAACCCGTTATCTCTTTCAGTTTGATATTTTCATTAATTGTAAAAGCCGCATTTATACTGTCTATTTTACTAAATCCGGTTATTTTTGTTAGTATAGTATTATTTTCAATGGCAAGATTTCCTTGCAACAGTGTTAAAACCTTTAGCCCTTCAATAGCGTTTAACTTAGTATTATGTGAAATTGTGATATTTCTGACAGAAGAAATTAATGAATTAAATCCATTAATAGTTGTCAATGAGGTTCCCCAAAAAGTTAAGTCTTCCTGTATGGTTTTTAAATTTTTAAATTCACCTATGGTTGTTAATTTATAGTTACTATAAAAACTCATACTTCCTCCTACAAAACTTAAATTGTCAAATCCGCTTAATGAAATTAAAACCTCATTACCATAGACGAAAAAATAACTTCCAATAGTATCAAGATTACTGAAACCAATTACATCTTTTAAATTTCTATTTTCATATACAGATAAAAAACCACCTATTGAATTCAATTTATTAAATCCCGCTATGCTCTCACTTCCATTACCTCTAAATTCTAAAGTCCCCCCAATAAGATTTAATTCCAAAAACCCTCCAATTATTGAAGCATTATTATATAAAAACTTAAGATCTCCATGAATAGTTTTTAAAGCATCAAGTCCTTTAATAGATAGCAGTTTATGATTTCTAATAAAACTTAGACTTCCTCCAATTGTATTCAAGTTACCAAATCCGTTAAGTGAGGCTAAATTTGCATTTTCATCTAATAAAACATTTCCTCCTATTGACTTTAACAGGGGAAAACCATCTATATCTTTCAATGCGCTATTCCGAATTAATGAAATCCCGCCTCCGATGTCCAATAAATTTTCAAAGCCTGCAATATGCTCACTTTCATTTTGATTAAAAATTAAACTACCCCCAACAGATGTTAATCCTGAAAGGCCTTCAATTGTATTAACATTGTTATATGAAAACATAAAATCACCATGAATGTTTTTTAATGCGTCCAGTCCTCTTAAAGCTGTCAAATCATAGTTACTGTTTAAGATAAAATCCCCACCAATTTCAATTAGGTTATTAAAACCACTTATCACTTTAATTTTCGAACTATAACTCAAGGTAAAATTTGCACTTATTGAATTTAAACTGTTAAAACCGTCTAAATCTGTCAGTTCATTATTTCCGGACAGCGATAAATTAGCACCGATAAACGACAGTTTGTCAAAGCCGGTAATAGATTCACTTTGGTTATTGCTAAACTCTACAGATCCGCCAACTGAAGTTAATTCCCTAAAACCCCCTATAGTATCAAGAACATTATATAAAAATTTGAGATTTCCAGAAATAGTTTTTAAAGCATCCAGCCCATTTATATCAGTCGTCTTTTTAAGTGCGTTGAGCGACAAATCACCTTTAATTGAGATAATATTCGCTAACCCGTTTAAATTAAGTATTGTGTTATAATTATCTCTTATAATTAAATACCCATCAATTTCTTGACAATTAGGAAATTTAATTTTAATGGAATCTATTTCTGTTTGTCTATAAAGTTCTAAATTCCCAGTTGGACATTGGGAAAATCCTGCATAGGCAATTAAAACAAACAAAAATGTGAAAATATTTTTCATAGAATATTACTTTTTGAGGTTTTTAAATATTTTTATTATATTTATTAGAAAAGTGATTTTTATAGGAGTTGATGGGTAAATTAATTGAATATTGTGGCGAATGATTCACCAATTCGCCCTCCTGAACCCCAAAAAGTGATTATTTTTTCGGAAGGGGAATCACCAAAATATGCCGGAAATAAATAATGATAATCAAGGATCAGAGATATTTGAGTTCTATCGCTATTTACCGTATAATCATAATGATTAGAATTATTTATTATAAAATTGGAACCATTTGATGGTATTGCAATGGTATCAGTTAAATTTTCACCGTTTATAACTAAAACATCGTTCCAGGAATAGGAATTTTGGCTTAATGAAACGAATTTTGGCGCATTTTCTGCAACCACATCAATAAATTGAGAAGTTTCAATTTGGTAAAAATTTGTTTTATATATGAGTTTATAGTTATTCTTGGTGGGTACATTTTCAGGAATTTTTGTGTATAAGTTAAATATTGTAGTCATATCCCCAAAGCTTTCATGCTTAATAATTGGTAAATGGTATTTGTTTATGCCATCAAATAAATATATTTCTGCTCCTGGTTTATTCGGGTCTAAAAATTTACCTGAAATGAACAAGGTGGCTCTTATATAGTAAAGAGATGGAGAATTATTATTACTATAATTTTCAATTTCGGGCATATTTGCTATTATTTTATACACTCTTTTATCTCCATTTTCTGCAGTAACAGTATAAATGACCGGATTTTCAAAATTTTGGGGAACAGTAACATCTGGAGAAATTGTTGCATATTCTGAAACTGACAAAATAGGAACTATGGCGCTTTTATTTAATTCACCTATGTCAAAATTTATAATCTTAGTATCTTGATTAATATTGCCGACAATAGTTTCATTATTTGCTAAAACTGAAAATGACAAAATTTTATTTTCCTGACCAAATGGTCTATTGTTAATAATAACGCGATAAATGTTTGACGCTCCATTCTCAGCATAAACAGTATATGATACTTCATTATTAAAGTTTTGATTGTCATTTTCTGACGGAGATATGCTTGCTTTGGCTGAATATTGAATTGTTGGTTTTAATGAGGAGAGTTCTGCCCCAACAAAACTAAAAGATATTGTTTTCGCCGTTTGGTCTATAGTACCGCTATAAATTTCTCCATTTACCGAAAGATTAAAAGTAGTTATTGTATTTTGATTGCTTAAAACAATTGGCAAATCAGGTTCATTATCTTTTGAACATGAAATTAGCACCAATATTGTGTAAACCAGTAATGCAATTTTATTTATCATTCTTTTATTTTTAAATATTATTTGTTTAAAATTTTAAACCATGTGAATTAGGCTATATTGCTGTATCATTGATTTTTAGAAAGTCTTACGGTTTTGTATAAGATTTGTACAACATCAACATCGGAGATCTTTCCTCCGAGGTCCTGTTTTTTTTGAATGTTTGTGGGTTTGTATAATTTATTGTTTGCATAAAATTATTAGCGCTATTGGCAAAACTTGTGAAACCTCACTATAAGGACAATCTATTATTTCACCATCTGGAACTAAAAAGAACTTCATGTTATCTAAATCATTGGTGGAAACTTCAATAAATACATTTCCGTTTTGTCCGCAATTATATTCTTTACCTATGTAACTTAAAACATAGGTCGATTTATTCTTATCAAGATAATCTCCCTTTATTACATATATATTATCATCAGTTAATTTAGTTGTATCTTCAATTGTTGCGCCATTGCTATCTGTAATTTTATAGCGCATTAATAATTCATCTTTTAAAATACCCAGAAAATTAGTGGTATGTTTAATTATCCTAAACTCATGATTTTTATTATTGAAATTCCCTTTCCAGGTACCAATAAATTTCACTAAAAGATTATTTACATCTTTAACATAAGCGCCATCAGGAATTTCAATTTCATTGTCCATATAATTTATATGATCTTCAACAGGAATAATTTGTGCTTTACAACTTAATGCGGCTAGGATTAAAAATCCGATAAATAAAAAACTGGCAATTTTTGTCATCATTCTATATACAACGTTTTTTTAACATTTATGCGACTTCAAAATTGGAGAATTTATCATTGCCATCCTGTTTTTATTAATGTTTGATGGTTTTGTACTAATTCCGATTTGTGCATAAATTTTATAGGGTGTTGTGCACTGTTTTTTTACTCCAATTGATTTTTTATCCATTTTTCTAATTCAATCTGATTAAGGTCAATAAGTCTTTCAATTTTTTTATCTTTTATTATTCCATTTTCCTTATTAAAAGAATAAACTTTAATAATGCTTAAAATTCCAGCCATATTTGCTAAAACCAAATTGTCTTTTTCTGTTGGATTTTCTAATGCAAATTTTGTCCAACCACCAAGAAAAGATATAAGTAAATCTGAATTTTTCTCGGAAAGTTCAACTTGAAAAGCCTGTAATCCAATTGAGAAGATTGGAGTTCCTGTAATCCATCTCATTAAGAAAGCACTTGTTTCCTTTCTTTTTTCTAATTGTTGGTCAATTTTTGTGTCCTCTAACCAATTAATTCCTAGTAATACATTTTGTTCATAATTTTTATAACTCTCTAAATTATCAAGTTTAACATTTTTCGGAACTTGATATTCTTGAGAAATCAATATTTGGTTTATAAAAAAAAGAAGTAAAACGGTAATTGCAATTTTTTTTATTTTCATATATTTATAAATTAAGGTTCAATTCAAATAGTGTACAACTGGTTTTATGATGATTTGTGCAACGTCAACATCGGAGATTTTTCCGTCTGCGTCCTGTTTTTTTGAATGTTTGTCGGTTTGTACTAAATCCGATTTGGGCATAAATTTTATAGGGTGTTGTGGACTGTTATTTTTTTTCTAAATAGCTCATTATTAATTCCGCTGATTTCTTTTGTCCACTTTCTAATGCTAAATCATAGGCAGTTTTCTTTTCTATATTCTTTAATGTTAAATCTGCGCCTCTGTCGATTAAATATTGAATAACCTCTAAATATCCTCTTTTTGCTGCTTCCCCAATAGGGAAATCACCTTCACTATCTTTATTGTTAATATTTGCTCCATTTTCCACAAGATATATTACTATTTCAAGATGACCTTTGGATGCTGCATGTTCAAGAGGAGTAGCTCCGTCCATTGCTTTTATGTCAATTTTCGCACCATTTTGGGCTAAATATTTTACTATTTCAAGATGACCATTTCTAGCGGCTACTCTAATTGGAGTGAAATCCCGATACCCTTTAAAATTAACATCGGCTCCATTTTCAACTAAAAGTTTCACTATTTCTGTATAGCCTTCCTGACAAGGAAATTCAATTGAAGTCGAGTTACCAGGATCAACCTTATTTACCTGATTTACTTCAGCACCATTTTTAATTAATAATTCTGTGATTTCATAGTTATTATCTGCTGTTGCTCGCCATAAAGGAAATAACCCATTTTTGCAATATTCATTAACATTCTCACCATTTTCTATGAGTGATTTTACTTTTTCTATATCTCCTTTTTCTACAGAATTATATAGCTTTTGCGAGTAACTTAATGTTGAAATTCCGATTAAAAATAAGAATAATTTAATTTTCATGAGTTTTTGTTTTTATTGTTGCAACGAGTTTGTATAAGATTTGTGCGACTTCAACATCGGAGATTTTTCCGCAGTAGCAAAATTATTATTGAATGTTTGTCGGTTTGTTCTAGTTCCAATTTGAGCATAAATTATATACGGTGTTGTAAACAGTTTTAATCAACTATAACATTTATTCTACCAATTTTTTTAAATATAGCTTTTTCCTTTTTGATCAATTTGTTTTCAGGTTCAAAATCTCCAATTTCTCGAGATATTTCGGCAATTTTAATAGATTTATTTTCTTTTATAAACACTATTAAATTAATTCTATCATCGTATTTTATTCCATTTTCTCGTATGTTAGATAAGTCTATCCTTAATTCATTCTCTGTTTTCTCAATTTGAGAATACGGGCCAAAAATTATTAAGTTATCCCATTCAAAATCTCCATAATCTGATAGGTCAATTTTATCAGAACTACTTTTGAATATATTCTCAAGTGATTTAGCTATTTTGTCGTCTGATTTTAATTGATTAAACCAAACACAAGATGTCGTTATAACGAAAATCACAATTATTAAATGTTTAAAATTTCGAATCATATATTGTTTACAACTGGTTTTATGATGATTTATGCGACTTCAACATCGGAGATTTTTCCGCCTCCGCCCTATTATTATTATTATTTGTTTTTACTAAAATCTGATTTGGGCATAAATTATATAGGGTTTTGTGTGTTATTACTTATTGTATTTAGGCAACAACATATCAGATGTACTCATATATTCAAAAGGATTTTTATCACTCCAACCAATATAATGTAGCGTAACTGCTCCTTTTACATCAACGAAAAATCTGAATTCCCAAATTAAAATACTCCCTTCGTGATAAGTTAGATATGTGTGTCTAAAATACCTATCACTTCCTAATAGAAAACCTTCTTCAATAAGATCATAACCTGTCAAATCTCCATAGACTCCTTTAGGTGGTCTAAGGCTAATTATTTCAAACTTTCCTAAATAATCATTACGCGTCTGAATTTTCTTTGACTCATCCCAAGTTTTACCCAGGTTTTCAACAATGAATTCAGCAATCTTCTTATGTTCTCCATTTTTCAAATCATCAAATAATCCTTTCGCCATTTTTTTTGCAGAATCCAAATAAACTTGTTTCGGCGTTTTTTGGAGGTCTAGATTTTGTGCGGTAACTTCATAATTAGAAATCATAATTGTAATAATCGAAAAGACGTAAATAATTTTTTTCATGCTATTTAAATTTGTTTAATTAATGAATTTTTGTTTGTTGTTAAATTTTTATTTTAAATTAAGGTTCTAGAGCTAATATTTTCTTATTTGTTAGTGGTCTAATAACACGCAACTGGTTTTATTACGATTTATGCGACTTCAACATCGGAGATTTTTCCGCCTCCGCCCTATTATTATTATTTGTTTTTACTAAAATCTGATTTGGGCATAAATTATATATATTGTTGTACCTCGTTTTTATTCTACAATCAAATTTCGATTCTTTGGATATCTAACTGAATATTTTAATTCAAATTTCTTACTCTCATTAGGTTCAATTGAGAAATCCCATTTAATTTCACCTGTTTCAAGATTATGATTTGCTCCAGAAGTTTCAAAAATATCAACTTTAATTTCTTCAAGGGTTGAGATTGGAACTTGATCAAAAATCAGCATATTAATTTTTTGACTTTTATTGTTTTTTACATATATACTCCAAACTCTGGAATCCTCTTTTTTACTTCCAATAAATTGTTTGGTAGTAAAGTTTTTTACTTTTTCTCTATTTACGGAAACATTTTTATCTCTTCCAAGTGAAATCTGTAATGTGTCAGTTGCATACCTAATGTCTAATAATGTTTTCCCTATATAAGTGTCCTCGAAAAATATATTTGCTTCACCCTCGAGTAAATTATATTTTTCCCAATCAGAAATGTTGGCAATCAAGAATGCATCTTTATCTATTTTTGGTACACAGAAGTATTTATATTCTGCAGGCAAATTGTAATTTGCCATATCAACTGAATAACTTTTATTATCTGATTTTATTGAATAAGGAATTTCAATCTCAAAATCAACCGTTGTTTGTTTTTCAACTTGCGCTGAAGGAATTTGCAAACTACTGGCGCCTCGTATTTGCAGACCCGCAACTTTCCCATCTAAAATTTCATTGACCGATTTTTTGTTTTTTCTTCCATATCCGGTAACAACAACTTCTTCTAGAGCTTGACTGTCTTCTTTTAAGTTAACATTTATTGTAGCGCTTGTTATTGGTGTAATTTGACTTTCGTAACCGATATATGAAAATTCTAACTGACTTGAATTATTTGGTATTGTAATTGAATAA
>Ga0316629_10000090_pt1 | contig 14010 bp, 11 predicted proteins | sample OWC_May_M1_C1_D1_FD_207654 | JGI IMG/M metagenome (GOLD analysis project Ga0316629, IMG submission 207654) | Wetland soil microbial communities from Old Woman Creek delta, Ohio, United States - OWC_May_M1_C1_D1_A | ecosystem: Environmental > Terrestrial > Soil > Wetlands | place: USA: Ohio... | reverse complement strand
ACTGGCCCGGGCGAGCGCGCCGTTCGCATTCGGCCTGCAAGGCCTCGACCAGACCAAGCTCGCGCAGGATGGATGGATGCAACTGGTAGGCCAGCGAGTGCACGTCCTTGCTCAGGCTCTTGAGCCCATTGCGAACATTCTGCATGGCCCGGGCCGGTGCCTCGCCCTCTGCGGCGAGCCCGGCCTCGATCGCCAGCAGGGCGAGTCGCTGCGTGACGTCATCATGCAATTCGCGTGCGAGCTTGGCGCGCTCATCCTCGTGGGCGCGGATCAGGCGCCGGCTCAGGTCGCGCATCTCATGCTCGATTCGCTTGCGCTCGGTCACGTCCCGCATCGCGCCGTACGCGCGGAGCGTGCGTCCGCCGGCGTCGCGCCGGGTGACGCAGGCGTCGTGCTCAATCCACCTCTCTCCGAGCGTCGGGTGCAGGAAACGATACTCTATCGAGAGCTGTTCCGCCGTGCCGTCATGTAATTTCGGGCGTATTCCCATCACGCGTTCGCGGTCGTCCGGATGCAGTCGCTCCTGCCAGAATTCGATCATGCCGAGACCCTTTACCCGCTCCGCAGGAACCCCGCACAGCTCGCGAAAGCGTTCGTCGGCATAGACTGTGCCCTGCTGGTAGTCGACCTCATAGAAAGCGAGGCCGGCGAGCTTGGATCCCGCGGTCAGGCGTTTCTCGCTGTCCTGCCTGACCTTTTCGTCGCGCCTGCGCGCGAGCACATGGGCGAAAATTTGCGCAATCAGTTGCAGTTGTCTGATCACTGCTTCTGGCCAGTCGCGCTCTGCCTGCAAGGCATTGAAGGCCAGAGCCCCGACGGCTGCTTGATCCCCTGTCGAGATCGGCAGGCACAACGCCGACCGGATGCCGAAATGGCGGCATGACTGTGCGTCCACGGCGGCTTGCGGGGGCAAACTTGCCACCGAGGAGAAAGCGATCGTGCACCCGGACAGCATCTGCTGGCATGACCAGGGGTAATCTTCCTGGCGCATGGGTTCGCTGGGGCGTTGACCGCCATTCACAGCATAGACGTGAGTGGGCATGACAACGTCAGGCGCCGTCAGCGACCATTGCCAGAGCACCGCCAGATCGATGTCGAGCAACTCGCAGACCTGGCGCAGCGCGTCTTTGATCTCTGCGTCCACCTCGTCGGGCCGCCGGTTGATGAAGCGCGAAGAGAGTTCAACGATCAGCATCTCGAACGCGAGTCTGCCCTCGGCATGCGCAGTGGCGCCTGGTTCAGAAGTGCTGCGTTCAGTGTTGATCTTCGTCATGTTGGTGAATCATATGCGGTTATGTCCGCAAGGATTCGCGCGGATTCGACGCGCACGCCGCGAATCGGGTCGGTCAGCGAGGACGCCACACTCGAGAGCCGGTTCACCGGGTCGGCCGGCTCCAGCATGCCCAGCGCTGCGATGCGTATCAATGGATCGTTGTCCCTGAGCAGCGCACGCGCCGTCTCCAGCGTGCCGGGGTTGGCATGGGGTTGGGCCAGGGTCGCGGCGGTGGCGCGAATGATCGCCGGGGCCGCAGTGTTGATGGCCAATTCCAGCAGCCCGGGCAAGGCTGCCGCGCCCATTGTTTCGGCTGTATGCAATGTATTGCCATAGTGCGCCCGTTCGCGCCAGGCCTTGCCATACCATTTGTCCATGATGCTGGCGGCCCACTGCGGCTTCTTGCCGGTGTGGCACTGGGTGCAGGCATTCGGGCTGCCCAGCGTGATAGATAAATCGGGTCGCGGTATGCGCAGGCTGTGATCCTGGCGCGCGTGTATCGTCATGTAGTTCTGCGTACGCATGTGGCAGGTGATGCACTGCGCGCCCTTGCCGCCCGCGACATGCTGATGGTGTTTGGGCGCATCGAACTCGCCAGCATTATTACAACGCGTGCAAAGGGCATTGCCCTGGGCGCGCAACTTCTGGGAATGCGGCTCGTGGCAATCCATGCAGGTCACGCCGAACTGGTGCATCCTGCTCTGCAGGAAGGAGGCCCAGACATAGTTCTCTTGGAGCTGCTGCCCATCGACGTGAAAAATCGGCGTCAGCGGCAAGGCTAGGCGATACGTGTCTTCCAGCGCTGCGCCCGCTTTGCCGCCTTCGGTGAGGGTTGAGCGGCGCGCGTGGCAGGCGGCGCAGGTGTTCATGGCTGAAGCTTGGGCCGGCGCATCGCGCACGGCAAATCTGGCCCCCTCATTGGGGAACTTCCAGGCTTCTTTCCAGCGTGATTTCAGCACCGGCAATCCTTTGTCGGCCTGCGCTGCATAGGTCGGCTTGGCGTTCCTGGCCCATTCGACATGCGTGGAAGCAGGCCCATGACAGGCCTCGCAGGCAACGTTGATTTCGCTGTAAGTGGTCTTGTAGCTGTCGCTGGCCGCGTCATAGCCCTTGCGCAGTTGGGTCGAGTGGCATTCGGCGCACTGCATGGCCCAGTTATGGTAGATGCCGGGACAGTGCAGGGGGTCCTTCGGGTCGCTGCTCTGCTTGGGGTAGAGGTGAAACCAGCGCTGACCCCCTTCGCCCTTGGGCCGCGCGTCCCAGGCAATGGGCAGCACCTGGTAGCGTCCGCCCGGGAAGGCTATCAGGTATTGCTGTAGCGGATAAACGCCAAAGGTGTAGCTGATCTCAAAGTCGAGCCATGGGCGAGGTGCGCTGGGACAAGATTGCCGACGGCCTCGCTTGCCACGGCGAATATGTCACCTCGATGGCGGAACTCGGGCCGGCGCTCCAGCGTGCCAAGGCGGCCCCCGGCCCGGCCCTGGTCTGCGTGCGCACCAATCGCGATGCCAACGCGGCGATAGAGGAGCATTTCAATGAAAACAATTCCCACAATGGCCTGGAAGCTGACTTCCGTCGAATTGTTTCTGCTCGCAGGTTGGCAACACGCTGCCCAGGCCCAAGATGCGCCCCGTGCGGCCCCTCGCGTTGCCCCCGCCGCCCCGCCGGCCGCGGCCCAGTATTCACCGAGGATGAAAATCTATTTCAATCTGACGCCTTACGGAACCTACTACGGTGCCCAGCTCACCCAAGACCCGCTCCCCGGCTCGCCCCTGCGCCAGCCGCAGATCAATCTCAAAGCCGGCGATACGATCACCCATCTCGACGGTCTTCCTCTGACCAGCGCGATCCAACTTGAACAGCACCACTCGCAGACCTCTGTGACTTACGTGAACGTCCGCACGGGTCAGATTAAAACGCGCTGGGCATCTTTGCCGCCACCGGGCGCAGATATGGGAGGTGGAGGCGGACCTGTCCCGGGGATGTCGCTCGGAATCATGGCAATGCCGGTGCAGGTGAATATCCCGGGCGTGGCCGCTGCGGCGCCCCCGGGATTCCCGCCATTCGCCCGGCCGACCAGTCCGGCCCTGCGGATCACCGCCGTCACGCCTGGATCACCGGCCGCGCGCGCCAAACTCAGGCCTGGTGATACGCTTCTCACCGCGGGGCAGTTCTCGACCCGGTCGGTCGATGACCTGCAGAATGCGATCGCACAGTCAGGAGGCGTGCTGCCGATGACGGTCATGGACCGTTACGGCAAGGTTCGCAGTGTCACCGCCTACCTTGACATCCCAGGAGCCGTGCCAGCACCTGGGACACCGGTACCTTTTGGCGCGCCTGGACAATGACGTCTGAAGTCCGTCGCCCCTGAGTGAGTCAACCAGGCAGGTACTGGATGGCAAGCCTTTTGCTGGCCGGTTGTGCGGCACTGCCCGTAATTTTTAGAAGTTGAAGAGCGGGCCGAGGAACAAGTAGAGGCTCCGGTCCCCGCGGTTGGTATGCCCGTAGCCGAGATACACCGGGCCGACCGGTGTGTCCGAACCGATGAAGGCACTGCCTGCGACGATCGATTTATTGAAGATGTCTCCCGCATCCTGCCAGACATTGCCCAGTTCAAGACTGGCGCCTGCGTAGGCCTTGAACAGTTGGATGTCGTTGATGCGGCGAAGGTAGACCAGCCGCGCCAATGCGGCTTGCTGGCCGGTCAGTTCGTCCTGGGCCATGCCCGACAGGCGCATGAAGCCGCCTAGCCGATAGAGGCTCTGGACCGGGGCGTCCTCGTGCGGCGTGATATTCATTAGCACACCGCCCAGCAGGGTGTTGTGTCCCCAACTGAAGGCGTGACCGTAGCTAAGGGTTGCCTGGTCGAAGTCGGTATCGGCACCGAACGCTTCGCGTGACATGCGCAACTCCACCTTGCCAGCATGACCTTTGGTCGGGAAATAGACGCTGTCGAGCTTGTCGTCGGTCAGGCTCACCAAAAACTGCCCGGTATCGTAGTCCTGGCTGGGTGTGGATGTGCCTATGCCGACATCGATTTCGCCCGTCTCGCGGCGGTATCCGAGCCGCAATTCGCCCCAGGTGCCGAATTGCCGCCCCGCCCCCAATTCCAGCCCGAAGCCGCGCGCACGGACTTGAACGTAGTTCTTGCCGGCGCTATCGAACAGATTGATGTTGTTGCTGCGATAGTTGAACTTGCCCGTCGCGAAATAGCGCGCAGCGGGATCGAGGGGCTGGAATATCTCGCCGAAGAGCGCCGGCTCGTCGCCGATCTGGCCGCCGATGCGCAATTCACCGTTGAGAGGGTTGATCTGCGTGAGGGTGTAGCTCAGGCCCAGCCGAAATGCGGCATCGCCCTCGAAGTTGCTGGAACTGATCAGGCCGGCCTGCAGATAGCCGGGCCCCCAGGACTTTTCCTTGGTCCGGATGACCATGCCGGTCTGCCCGTCTTCCTCCGTCAATTCGTATCGCACGGACTCGAATATTTCCAGTCCGTAGATTTGCTGGATGTCCCGTTCCAGCTGGGCGACATCCAGGGGCTCGCCCGGCTTGGCGGAGATCTGGCTGGCGATGACTGCGTCGCTGACCTTGGACTGGTTCTCGATCCGTACAAACGCAAGCTTTCCTCCTTGCGCCGTGGGGTTCACGCGCGCAGCCAGGTGGCGGCGGTAATCCTCTTGGCTGCCCGAATAGCGGCGCAGCGATTCGGTGGCCTGCCGCGCGGCCTGCTCGCCGATCGGCATGGCCTCGTCGATGCGGTCAAAGCTGCCGGCGCCGATGTCGCCCAGTCTGGAGGTGATGAGGACATCCTTGGAACCCAGGCTCCTGAGCTGTTCCTGGGAGTTGAGGGCGAACAGGAAGTTGACCATCTGCCCGGCCATGCTCAAGGCGGAGGTGATCTGGTCACGCGTGAGCATGTGGCTGCCGAGGTCCGATACGATCACGATGTCCGCGCCCATCGCCCGCGCCACACTGACCGGCACGTTGTTGCTGATGCCGCCGTCCACCAGCAACTTGCCGTCAATGTCGACCGGGTCGAAGGCGCCCGGCACCGCCATGCTTGCCCTGAGCGAGCGGGCGAGGTTGCCGGATTTCAGGACCACTTCCCTGCCGGTTTCCACGTCGGTCGCGACAGCGCGAAAGGGAATGGGAAGCTGGTCGAAATCCTTGATGTTGCTGACCCGCGCGGTCAGACGATTCAGTTGCAGATCGAACTTCTGGCCATGGACGAGGGCCAGCGGCATTTCGATCTTCCCTTCGTTGAAGCCAGGTTTGACCTTGAACACGTACAGTGCGTCGTCCTGCTTGCGTCGAAAGGAGCGGTCCTCCCGATTCGGATCGTCTTTGAACACGTCCTTCCAGTCGATGCTCTGGATTTCGCGCTCAATCTCCTGCGGGCTCATGCCGGAGGCGTAGAGCCCGCCGACGATGGACCCCATGCTGGTACCTGCCACGTAATCGACGGGGATGTGCATCTCCTCGAGCACCTTGAGCACGCCGACGTGCGCCGCGCCCTTGGCTCCGCCGCCTGCCAGCACCAAGCCGATCTTGGGGCGGGCGACTGGGCGCGCCTGCGGTTCTGACGAGGTCTGAGAAAAGGCGGGGGTGGCGAGTGCCACCATCGATGCCAGGACGATCAGGACCTGCCCGAGCTTGTATGCTTTACGTGGGGTTGGGTTCATGTTCTGCCTCCGCTGGATGTGTGTGCGACGAGGTGGGCATATCTAACCCGCCCACCGGTGCTGTATTGGCCTCTAGGCCCGGTATCCCGATGCGGATGCGGCGCGAGAAATCTGCAGCCTGATCCGCTGCCTGAGCTCGCGCATTGATCCGCGCCTTGCGCTGCACTTCGTCGAACGGCGTGCCGGGCGCGAGCCTGCCGACCTCGTGCAGGTACTCCGGCAGGTAGCCGCTGGCCAGAATCTTCCATGACAGCGCCGGATGGCCGGGGTTGACCCGCGTGTTCATCCAGATACCAGTGGTGCAGTTGTCGGTCAGCGTGTTGTAGAACGCAGGCTTATCTTTGAGGCGTTTGATCTGCTGGATGTATTCGAGAAACAGCTTGCGGCCGTTCTCAATGGGGCCGTTGAGCCGGTAGACGTAGACATCCTCGGGCGGGTCCTTGCGGTAGTTGCTGCGCACGCGGATGACGTCACGTTCGTCAGCCACCACGTAGTAGAGCTCATACTGCTTGAAAAATCCCTTGACCGTGGAATAGGCCTCGCCCTGTTCCTTGCGCGTCTCGATGGAGAAGGCCAGGTGGTCGCCGCCCTCGAAACCGAAGCTCAGGATGGTGTGGGCAATAGCTGGCCCCATCCAGTACACCGCGACGAGGTCGATTGACTCAAGCTTGCTGATGTCGAAGGTCTTGTCGTAGTAGGAAGGCGTGAAGTCGGTCTCGCTGCGGTAGTCGAAATTGCGGATGTTGTGTACCGTCACCCGGTCACCGTTGATGTCGGCATAGGCCAGGCGTGCGACTTCCGGCTGCCAGTTGCGGTCGTTGCTCGGCTCAATGCCGAGCCACCAGCCAATCAGCAGTGCGAACGGGACCAGGGCGCCGACATAGGCTCGGCGCATGGGCCGCACCATGAGCAGTGCCGCCAGGGTGGCCAAGGCGTATGCCCCCACCAGCAACGCAGCCAGCAGCCGGGAGGCGGGGCCATCGAACCACAAGGCCGCGCTGCCCCAAACGGTGGCCGCCAGCAGGACGACCCAGAGCACAAGATGGCCGGGCTTCATTCCGGCATGGCGCTATTGCGCGCGCACAGGGATGCGCACCGTGCCGGCTTGAATGCCTGTGACGCCGCTGCGCGCAATCACCGCCATGGCCATGGCCACCCTGTCAGTCACGGGGATGGCCGACATGGTCTCGGACGCCAGCACGTCAGCGACGCCGTCCTTGAGCGTGACCTTGAAGATGCGGGTGCGGTTGTAGTAGGCCACGTTCCGGTGGAAGACCACCACCTGCTTGCCGAAGTCCACTGCCGGCAAAGTTTCTCCCGGTTTGAAGGTGGCCCAGACGGGCGCGAATGCCGCGGCGCCGCCCAGGTAACCCGATGCCAGCTGCTGCTGCCCTGGCGGCAGCAGCTTCAGTTCGGCAACAGGGTAGTCGCCACTCCAAGACTGCGCGATGGTGAGCTCGGTGGGCGGGGCGGTCGCCTCGGGCACCGAACTGCAGCCGGCGATCACAGCCAGCAACATCGGGGCGAGCAGGGTACGTCGTGTGTTCATGTTGTGTGTCCAAAAGTGTAGCTGAAACCAGGGCAAAAGCGCTGGGCATGCATGAACTGATGCTAGGCGGGCGCACCTTCGGTCACCATTCGACCTTTGTCCTACAGGGCGAGCGTGGCCATGAGACTTTGGCGTGTCATGGAGAGTCCTGGTCGGGGGCTGGTGATTAGGTTGGCGAACGATGCCGGGCAATCCAGGTCCAGATGGAGATGATGGTGCAGGCGGCGACGATCGATTCTGCCCACATGTAGGAAAGGTAGTCACTGAAGGCGCCCAGCGGTGGCACACCCGGCTGGGTATCGCGCAGCGCGGGCAGGCCGAAGATCAGCACGGGTGCGATGGTAAGCGGGTCGATCGCGGCGCCCTTGCCCTTCCTTGTTCCGAACAGCACCATGGCCAACATACTCAGTGCCAGCAAGACCATCATCAGCTGGATGCCCAGCGAGGCGACGATCACGTTGTTGGCGCGCCTGAGCTTCAATTGAATTTCTGTCGCCTGCTCTTGACCGGTTTCAACGATTTTCCCGTCGAACTTGAAACCAGGAATGGACGCTGACAGGTCGAATAAAACCGGAACCTGCGTGCGGCTTGCCAGCTCGCTTTTGCCGACCAGCTTGACCTGGCCTGCAGGGGGCTCGTCCGCTTCCCCTGCGACCGCATTCTTGAGTCGACCAAGGATTGGGGTGGATTTCCCGGCAGCCGGCGCCGAAGAGGAAGATGGCGCGGGCGCAGGCTTCGTTTCCTGCCCAGGCTTGGTGGCCACAAAGGCGAGGAAGGCCTCGTGGGTGTCGAACGGATACCGGTTTTGCTCTCCCACAAGGGGAAACGTCACCATCAGCGGATTCACGCGTTCACCCCGATGCAGCTCGAAGCGCTGCTGGCCCTGCAAGGCATTGACCAGAAACTGCAGGTTCACGGCCGGGGTGAACTCGTCCTTCGCGATCTTTCCGGTCAGACGGACCCGCATGTGTGCGGTGATTTCCCCACGGGCGACATCCAGGTTCACGATCTTGAGGCTGACATGCACGGCTTCGGTCGTGGCGGGGATGTCGTGTTTCAAGCTCAGGGAGCGGCGATCACTTTCGTGCAGGCTGTAATAGAGAACGGCAAGATAGAACACGATCAGCAGCGGAATGGTGAGGATGCGAATGGCCGAGGCCAGTTTTCTCATGGCTTTCCTGTCGGCACTGACAGGCTTGTTCGTGGGTGTTCTCGGTTCTTCCATCATGACCTTTTGTTGAGCGCTGCTGCCAGCGGACTTGCGCTGAGCCCGTGGGCGAAGATGCTGATCAGGATGGTGCAGACCACGGTGGCAACCAGAGTGTACCCATCGGGCAGGTGTGCGTCCAACACCATCACGCCGAACACGATGCTGGCCAGCCCGCGCGGGCCAAACCACCCGATGAACAGCTTTTCTTTGGTGCTCAGACCCAGGCCGGCAAGGGCCAGGAAGACCGGCAGCATTCGGATCAGCGTCAGGCTGAGCCCGGCATACAGGACGATGGGCCAGGTGATGTGGTCGAGCGCACGGGCAATCACCACCGCGCCGAAGACGACCCAGGTGATCAGGGCCAGCGTATCGCTGGTGCCTTCGGCAGCGAGCAGGAGCGTGTGTTTGCTCGCCTTCGCCAACCAGCCAAAAAGCAGTCCGCCGGTGAACGCGGCGATGAAGCCGCTGCCGCCGAGCCACTGTGCCACGGCCAGGCAACTCACGGCAATGGCCGGAACGGACAACTGCCGCCAGCTGTCGCTGATCCATCCCAACTGATTGAACTGCTTGAAGAGCCAGGCGGCCACTGCGGTCAAGGCAAGGCCGACGACCACGCCCACGCCGATCTGGCCGGCGATCAGATCGAGCGCCATCCGGGAAACGCCATGCCCACCCGACTGCGCGGCCACGGCAAGGAGCAGGAGCAGGACCGGCACACAGATGCCGTCGTTGAGGCCGCTTTCCTGATTCAGTCCCTCGCGAATGCCGGGCGGGACGGACTCGTTCGTCACCACCGCCTTGCCCAGCGCGGCGTCGGTCGGTGCCAGCATGGTGGCCAGGATGGCGAGCTCCAGCAGGGGCAGCCCGTCGAAGACAACCACGCCGACACCAAAACCAAGCAGCAGGGTCAGCGGCAGCCCGATCAGCAGCAGTCGCGCAGGCAGGCTGGCGTGTGCTCTGAGCACGCCAAGATTCGAGTTGGCGGCATCGGTGAACAGCACCAGCGCAAGCGTCAACTCAGCCAGCAGGCGTATCTGCTCGGCGTCAGCGTTCAGCTTGAGAAAGCCGAACCCGAGCGGGCCGAGCGCCAGACCAAAGGCGGTGAAGATGATCGCGCCGTTGATTGGCGACCTGGCGAGGCGCCCGCCCGCCAGGCTGTAGACGAATACGAACAGCGCCAGGATGGCCATGTTCTCATACATGGCGATGTCCTTCCAGTTCGTTTGCAGATTGCGCCTGCCAGGTATCCAGAACCTTGTGCAGGTTGAAGAACATTCGCTCGTGCCCTAGCGCAGCCCCTAGTGGCGAGCGCGCGATGGTTTTCAGCAGGTCTGGATTGACACCGGCCAGCCACAGGCTGATGCCGCGCGCGCGCAGGGTCTGCTCGGCGTCGGTCAGCATGGTCAAGGCTGTGTATTCGATATCCGGAATTGCGCTGCACTCCAGCACGATGACCTTAGGCGCGGTTTCTGCCACCAGGGCCTTCATCTTGTCCCCTGCATTGGCGGCGTTGGCAAAGGTCAGGCGGCCTTCGGCGCGCAGGATCAGCAAGCCGGGAAAGGTCTCGTCGTCCGCATTCTCGCCCGCGCGGCGAAAAATCTCCTTCGCGCGGTTATAGGCGATGGCGTACACCGGCGGATGATTCGCCTGATAGAAGAGCGTCAGGATGGATATCGCCACCGCGATCAGAATGCCTTCGAGCGTGCCGATGAAGATGACGCCGGCCAGCGTCGCCAGCGCCCAGGAGAGTTCGAGACGGCGAACCCGGGCGATGTCGCGGAAGGCTTGCGGCTTGATCATCGAGAGGGATGCGACCAGGATCAGCGCGCCCAGGGCCGCCTGCGGCAGCAAGGCGATCACGCGAGACAGCAGCAACAGGCACAGCAGGACCACGGCCGCGTTGACCCATTGCGCCATCTGGCTGCGCGCGCCCGCGCCGTCGGCAACGGCCGTCTGCGACGCGCCGCCGCCGGCGGGCAGCCCCCCCACCATGGCCGATGCGACGTTCGCAGCGCCCAGCGCGAGCAGTTCCCGGTTGGCGTTGACCGGCGGGTCGCTGCTCTGGCAAAAGGTGCGCGCCGCCGCGACCGATTCGGTGAACGACATCAGCGCAATGCCCAACGCGGCCGGCCACAACTGCGCGGCGAGCGATACGTCGGGCAAGGCGAACGCGGGCAAGCCGGGCGGCAGGCTGCCTACCGATTTGACGCCCAGCGCATCGAGACCCAAAACTGCAAAAGCCACGATGCTCAGCGCCACCCATACCAGCGGAGCGGACAGCCGGGGAAAAACGCGCGGCAAGGCGAGCAGTACCGCAAGCCCTGCGAGCGCCAGCCACATCGTTGGTCCGTGCGCCGCGGCAAGATTTCCCGGCAGTTCCAGCAGGATGCCGATGGTCGTCGTGCTCATGAGGGGGATGCCCAGCACCGATTTCAATTGTCCGATGATGATGACCACGCCGACGCCGGCCTCGAAGCCGACCAGCACCGGCAGCGAAATGAAATTCGCCAGAAACCCCAGCCGCAACACCCGCGCCAAGATCAGGAAGCCGCCCACCAGCAGGGCGAGGGTGGCTGCCACCGCAGTGGGCTCGGCGCCGGTTTGCGCGACGAAGACCGCGATTTGCGTCGCCACCAGCATGGCGATGGCTGACGTGGTGGTGACGCTCAAGGGGCGCGAACTGCCGAGAAGCGGATAGACCAGCATCGCGGCCAGCGCGGTGTACAGGCCCACCTCGACCGAAAGACCGGCGATCACGGCACAGGCCATTGCCTTGGGGATCACCACGGCCGCAGCGGTGAGGCCCGCAACGATGTCGGCGCGCAGCCATTCACGCCGGTAGGCGAACAGCCAGCTGGCGATGGGGAGTCTTTGGTACATGCTGCTTATGCCGCGTGCAGGTGCCATGGTTGCGCCGCTGAATTCATTACTTGCGGGCAATGCGGGTGACCAGGCCGCGCAGGATCAGATAGGGCAGGATCGCCAGCACAAATGCGGTGTAAATGGCTTCGCCCGGGTACACAAACTTCAGCACCATGACCTGGTAGATGACATCGAGCAGCAGCGCGATGAGGAACACCTTGCCGACGCTCTTCCAGCCGTCTTTGAGCATGTCGCTGCGTTGGCTCGGGTCGGTCAAGAGGGACCAGAAATAGGGCGGTTTGCCCGTCCTGGCGTCGTTCAATCCGGAACGGATGGCGAAAAACGCGGCCATTGCCGGCTGCAGCAGCAGCCGGAAATGCATCGGGCCAGTGACCCGGTCGTTCAGGTCCTCTAAGAAACGCATCCAGATATCGTCCATATTGCTTCTCCTTTTTTATCCAAGTGGTAACAAAATCAAGCCATACACCAGGCCGCCCGCCATGAACGACAGGAAGCGCCCATCCTTCTCGGCAGGCAATTCCATGATGAGACTGTTCATGATGACGGCGCCAGAAATGAATGCCAGCAGCAGGGCCAGAATGTGGCCAGGCAGCGCAAACAGCACGCCCATTCCCCACCCGAGCAATGCCGCGCCTGCGAGCAAGTAGCGGCCGATCCGCTCGTAGGTATCGCCATGTTCATGCCGCAGGGAATGGTCCAGCGACAGAAAATGGAAGGCGAGGGCCACCGCATACAGTTCGATCGAGACCAGGCTGCTGCCAAAGTGGTTGACCAGCAGATAGGCCATCAGCCAGACGTAGGCTGAAAAACCGCAAATGTCGAGCTTGAACGCCGGTCCAACGGCTGTGACGTGTGCACCTGTATCGCGCAGGCGATCGCTTTGATGTTTCAGACCATAAAAAAGCAGGAATCCCAGCAGGGCAATAAAGTAGATGGCCGTGCCCTCATAGCGCAGGGTCATGGTGACGGATTCCACGAACGCATGGCGGGCGTCGTGCAACTCCGGCATCACATGGACAAACACGTAAGCGGCCGACATGCCGGCACCAAACGAGAGAATGCTGCGCCTGTCGCGAATCAGCGAGCGGAAAGGATGCACCCGGCCGCCGACCAGGAAGGTGGCGGCAAAAACGAACGCGGCGGCGCCGGTTTCGAATAGGGTGCCAGATTCTGAAGCCATCTTCAGAGCTGCTTGAAGATGATGCTTGCAAACACGAACAGGCCTGCACCGGACATGATCATGGCCATGACGAGGCTGGCTCGCCAGGTTTTGACGGCCTGATATTCGCGCAGCAACTTGAGCCGCTCGTAATACTCGATGGTGCCGGCCACCATGGCGACCGTGCCCAGTCCGGTCAGGAACAGGCCGACCGCACGGGGACTGTAGCCATGCGCCGCAACACCTCCGCTTTCCTGGAATCCTTGAAGAATCTTGTAGATGGTGAATCCGAAGCTGATCATGGAGAGCGAGGTCCGGATCCATGCCATCAGGGAACGGTCCATCGCCATCAGGGTGCGTCCTGTCGCAAGATCGGTGCGGTCTTGCGCCAGTTCGTTGGAGGTTTTAGGTTGTTGGGTCGTCACGTTGATCTCCTTATGGATTGGTTGGCTCAAAAGCTCTGGCTGAACGCTGCAGCGCTCATAAGCCCGTCAGCCTGGTAAAGAATTTTTCGGCCAGATCGGCAATAGGATACCTGAACAAGAGCAGCGGCAGAAACGGCAGCAGCGCGGTCAACACGTAGTCCTTCAATAGAAACTGGCTGATCGGGACAAAGCGCATGTTCCTGACGACGCTGATGCTGTTGCCCAGATCGGCCAGGGACTGCAGGTCGGGTGTGCCCAGCAGGGGCTCCCGGTCCGGGTCGGCTGCGCCCAGCCATTTTTTATTGAAGCTGTTCACGTAATCCGAGGCGAATACCATGTAGTCGCTCAGGCCTTTCACCCGGAAGGCCCAGAGCCTGGACGTGAAAATAAACAGGGGACCGAGGAACAGTACCGCGATGACCACCAGCACCAGCGCGAACGCAGGGTAAACGGCTTCGAAGCTCGTCGTCCCAATGGACAGTTCCTCCGCCAGCATGGCGGACTGAAGCACCGAGATCGCCAGGATCAAGGGCGTGAAATGCGCATGCACCACTTCCAGGCTACCGAGGCCGGCAGCGCCATCGGGATGGGTCGGCATGAGTTGAAGATCAAGCTTGGACACGCGCCAGAGAAAAAAACACCAGAAACCCAGCCGCAACAGCCAGCGAATCATCAGGAAGCGAAACAGCGTCAGGCAGATGATCAGGTACCACTGGCCCGCCAGCATCAGCTCGGTGGTGGCACGGCTCGGATCGTAGGCGGCCGTCGTGCCGGAAGTAAACAGTTGCGAGGCAACTAACGAAAACACCACGGCAGCCAGCAAGCTTGC
>Ga0316629_10000086_pt1 | contig 14287 bp, 15 predicted proteins | sample OWC_May_M1_C1_D1_FD_207654 | JGI IMG/M metagenome (GOLD analysis project Ga0316629, IMG submission 207654) | Wetland soil microbial communities from Old Woman Creek delta, Ohio, United States - OWC_May_M1_C1_D1_A | ecosystem: Environmental > Terrestrial > Soil > Wetlands | place: USA: Ohio... | reverse complement strand
CGCCGCAGCGCGCCGCAACCACCCGTTCAACGAACCAGCGTACGGCAGCCGGACCGCTACATACTACCTCGGACAGCCCCAGAGGAACCTCTTTCACGGTGCCGCCGGTCGTCGCTGCCTGCCATCGGTTCCATGAGACGGCTGGGGGGCGTGGCAGCGTCGCCTGAAACATTGGTTGCGGCGCGCTGCGGCGGGCACCCCGATCCGCCTCTGCGTGATATGAGGAAGTTCGACCTATTTACTTGACGGAGCAATAAATCAGAGGCTGAAGCGGCTTGATGCTTCCTCGACGATGTGGGCCGCGAAGCTGAAGGCGGAGGTGAAGGCCGGGGAGACGGCATTGAGCACGTGGGTGGAATTTTCGGCGTGCTCGATGAGAAAGTCCATAACCAGCTCGTCGGTCTTGAGATTGAGGAGCTGGGCGCGGATGCCCGGCCGGCTGTAGTCACCGAATTGCCCCGGGTCGAGACACTTGAGCAGCTTCCGCGACTCGGCGATGAAAAACCCCTTCTGGTACTTGCGCATTTCCTCAAAAGCCAATCGCCTGAAGTTGAACCGGTTGAGCAGAAACAGCTTGGCCTCGCGGGACAGGATCTCGCCGAGCTCCCGCAGGCTGAAGCGGCTGCCGAAATCGTAGTTTTCCCGCCAGAAGGCCGGAATGGCGGTCGGCCCGATCTTGACGTGGCCGTCGACGGTCTTGGTGAAATGCACCCCCAGAAACGGGTTGAGAAGGTTCGGGACGGGATAGACATGGCGGCGGAGCAGGTCGTCGTCCCGGTACCGGAGGTAGATCCCCTTGAACGGGATCATGGTGAAATCCATGCCGGCGTTGAAGTGCCGGGCGACGACATCGGCGTAGAGACCGGCGGCGTTGAAGAGGTAGCGGTATTCGATTTTCTCCCTGTCGGTGATGACGCAGTCTTTTCCCCGGCCCGTGAATCGGCGTTCGAACAGGATCCGGACATTTTCCGGGAATTTTGAGGCAATGTGCCGGCAGACCTGCTTCGGGTCAACGGTGGACGTGGTGGGGGAGAACAGGGCGACTTGGTGCGTGCGGGCGTTGGGCTCGATCTCGTTCAACTCTTTTTCATCGATCAGCCGCACATCGACGCCGTTGCGGTCCCCGCGGCGTTTGAGCTCGTAGATGCCCTCGATTTCGGATTCGTCCGACGCCACCACCACCTTGCCGCAGCGGTTGATGGGCAGGCCGTTCTCCAGGCAGTAGTCGGTCGTTGCGCGGTTGCCGGCCAAGGTGAATTTGGCCTTCAGACTGTCGGCCGAATAGTAGAAGCCGGCATGCAGCACCCCGCTGTTGCGGCCGCTGGCATGAAAAGCGACCTCGTTCTCCTTTTCCAGGATGACGAGGCGCGACCCGGGAAAACGCCGCACGAGCTCCCGGCCGATGCTGAGCCCGATGATCCCTCCGCCGACGATCAAAAAGTCTGTTTCATGCATGCGATGCTGGACTCACGCAGGGGTGAAAGAGGGTGTTTTGCGAAAAGAACTATAAACCGATTCCGCGGATGTCAAGAAAAGGATTATAGCGCGCCGGAAGCCGATAGAGGCCCAACCCCAATGAGAAGGCTAAGGAGTGCCCTGAGGACCAACGTCATTTGATTGAGAGTTTCCGGCGGCTTTACGGTCAGTGCCGGCGCTTTCCGAATCCCCATCCATTACGGCAGATTCCCGGGCGAGTTGCAACTCCATTGTATCCATTGATTGCTCGTCACGTCTCACCGAAGCAAGCAGACCGGCAACCAATACCCCGATGTTTGCGCCGACGATCAATCCGATTATCAAGCCGACCCAAAAGTTCATTCAAGTAGAGACCTGACCATCCACATTGCCAACCGCCAACCCACCCGTCTGCCTGATCATGGTGTGTTTGCCGAATGGTCACTCGCGAAATAACTACAAGTCGACATAGAAATACATTGATATTTCATGTCGCGTCTGTCGTCAACCAGAAAAATCTAAGGTAATACCGAATCACGAAAGCAAGTGAAAAGGCAAGTGAAAGGCCGGGGTTTAAGAAAAGCTTGAAAATGCCGATAGATCAAAGAGGACGGCCGCGGGCCGCCGCATTTTAACCGATGATGGACCGATGGCGTGACCGAAACGCTCACAGCAGACGAGGGTGCCTCTCAGGCCGAGGGGTTTCAGGCGCTTGACACGGGCGACCTGAGCGACATGGTTCCGTCACCGGGCGTCGACGGGCCCGGCGGCGGGGCAGGTGGACCGCCTGGGGGGGAAGAGATGCCGATGGCAGTCCCCGATGCGTACGTTGCAATTCAGGCCGCCGAGGTTGCGAGCGGTCCGGTCGAGGTGTCGGGTGTTGAGGGCGCTGCCTCTTCCGAGAACTCCTCCGGACAGCCAACCGACGCACCGGCCGATGCGCCGGGCGCGGTGAGCATGCTGAGAGAGGCGCCGGCGGATGGGTCGGCTCCGGCAACGCGGGCTTGGGCCACCCTGCGACCCGTGCTGAAGATCGCCTGCTGCATCGGTGCGGTACTGTGCATCGCCTCCGGCACCTGGCTGTTGATGCGCCAGCCCCAGGCCGATCCGGCCGCCGGCCGGGATCGGGCGGCGCTGGAGCTGACGTTTCCCGCCGAAGAGCTGCGGCCGGCCCGGCCCGAACCGGGTCCGCCGGCAGCGGACGACCATTTCGCCTGGGAAGCCAAACTTCGGGAAGTCGATGCGCTGCGGCAGACGCTTCTTGCGAAAAAAGAGGAAATCCTGAAGCTGCAGCAGAATTACCAGGACGGGGTTCTCGAGGTTGAGGAGGAGGCGGCGCGCCTGATCAAACGCACGGGCATCGATGCGCCGGCCCAGGCCCTGAAGCACCGCCAGCTCGACCTCGCCCTGAAAAGCATCCAGCGCCGGCAGGCCTACCGCGACGGTCTCGGCAAACCTTTGCGCTGGATCGAACTCGGCAGCGAAGAGCTCCTGTATCTCAAGCGGCGTGCAATCATCGACCTTCAGTTGAAGGAAATCGCTCAACATATCGATTTCAAATCCAATATGATAGAGATCGATTCTGCGATATCGAAATATCAGCCGACGGCCGAAAGGCTGGCCGTGGGAACACCGCCCCAGGTGAACGCCTCCCTGGATGGGGTCTGGAAACGCCTGGCCGAGCAGGCCAGACTGGCCACTGTCTCGCCCGATGACCAGCAGGACCAGGAGATCATCAACGAGGTCTGCTCCGGCGACCTGGGGCGGCTCTCCGAGCTTACGAACCTGACCCTCAGGGCGGCCCGCTGCCTGGTGGAATCCGGTGCCATGGAGCTTTTCATGAATCGCCTGAGCCGTATCTCCCCGGCGGCGGCAAAAAAACTCGGCGAGTGGCCGGGGCAGTGGCTCTGCCTGAACGGTCTTACCCGCCTGCCGCCCGATATTGCCGGGTCCCTCTCGGGATGGACGGGCGAACGGATTTCGCTCAACGGCCTGAGCGAGCTTCCGGCCGAGGCCGCTGCCGCGCTGGCCGGGTGGAAAGGCCGTCAACTGGAGCTCATGGGGCTGCGAACGGCCGGGGGGCTGGAACCCCTGGCCCGGTGGGAGGCCGCCGGGGGGAAACTGTACGTGCCGGACGGCGTCCAGAAGGAAATCGGGCAGATCGGCGCGAAGGGCCGGCCGCCGGCAAACAAGCCGGGCCCGGGCCGCTTTTGAAGAGAAAGTTGCGGCGTTCAGCGCCACCCTGCCGACAAGGGCCTGCGGGAGAGGCTTTCAGCCTCGATCGTCGCGGCTGGAAAGCCGCTCCCACAGGAATGCATTAAAACTTCGCTGGAACGTCGCGCCGGAATGGAGTTCAAGATCGCATGCACAGGCACCATTTAATTTCTGCAGCGTTGGTCATCGGGTTCACACTGGGGGCTTGGTGCGCCGGCGCCGCCGCGGATGCGGGCAAGGCGCAGGAGCTGAACCGGGCCTTGGCGGACATCGGCGCGGCCGAGCAGATGCTTCGACAGAGAGCGGCCAGGGCCGAAGAGGCGCGCCGGATGCTCAGACAGCAGGCCGATGAGCTCAAGGCCGAAATCCAGCAGGAGCGGCGGCGCACCAACGTCTCCGCGTTCCAGCAGGCGCTGCAGGTCAGCCGGATCGACTTCAACCTGCGCCTGGTGCAGAGGCTATTCGGTTACATGGAACGGCTGGAGGAGCGCATCGGGTATTTCCGCACGGCGGCCCACGCCCTGGACTTCCACCGGCGGCAGATCCGCGACGACATGCTCATCCTGAAAACCCTGAACGATGCCGACATCTCCGGGCTCATGCGCCAACTGGCTGCCGACTTGAACGGCTTCACGGCCCAGGCCGAGAAGCCGCTGCTGACGGCCTCCGCCTTAGGCCTGCGGCCGCTCGAGGCCATCTGGAGCGATATCCTTCAAGGCAAATGAAACCGTGCCGGCACCCGTCGGCACGGTTTTATTTTACAGCAGCTTTTCGCGGATGAGAAATTCCATCGAGCGCTGGCCGATCGTGGTGACCGCGCTGATGGCCTGGACGATGTGGAAGGTGGCCTCGGACAGCACGCCGGAGTTCATCATCACCAGCGCCGAGTTGAGGCTTTTCTCGACGCTCGACCACAGCTCGGCCGAGGTCATTCTCTTGGACAGGTAGATCTCGTTCGAAATCATCCCGATGAGGGGACGCAGGAAGCGCTCCGCGCTGTGTTTTTCATGATCGGGCAGGCCGTTGTAGATCTCCAGCAGCTGGGCGGCCATGAGCAGCCCCGCCTTGGCCTTTTCGCTCTGGGAGAATGCCAGTATCGCTTCTTTGGTGTCCATAAATTGCCTCTTGATATGAATCTGCCAACGGCAGATTCATTCCCGGTTGATCATGGCGGCGACGTAGCCCGCGCCGAACCCGTTGTCGATGTTCACCACCGCCACGTTAGAGCTGCAGCTGTTCAGCATGGCAAAAAGGGCGGTCATGCCTCCCAGGCTCACGCCGTAGCCGACGCTGGTGGGAACCGCGATCACCGGCCGGCTGACCATGCCCGCCACAACACTGGGCAGCGCGCCCTCCATGCCCGCGACCACGATCAACACGGTGGCGCTTTCGATCAGCTCGCGGTGTCGGAACAGCCGATGAATCCCGGCGACCCCGACGTCGATGACCTTCTCCACCCGGTTTCCCATGGCCTGCGCGGTGAGGACCGCCTCCATCGCCACCGGGATGTCCGAAGTCCCGGCCGCCAGCACGAGGATCGTTCCGCGGCCCTGAACCGGGGCAGGAGCCTTTTCCCAGACGATCATGCGGGCGTCGGCATGATAATGCGCCTGCGGAAACCGCGACAACACCGCCTGCGCCTTCAGCGCATCGACGCGGGTCGCAAGGATCACCTGCTCCTGCGCGCTCATCCGTTCCATGATGCCGACGATCTGCTCGGCGGATTTGCCCTCGCCGAAAATCACCTCCGGGAACCCCTTGCGCAGGCTGCGATGGTGGTCGATGTGGGCGTAACCGATGTCCTCGCAGGCGAGATGCCGCAGGCGCTGGGCCGCGTCTTCCGCGGTCACCTCGCCGCCGGCCACCTCCTGCAGCAGCTGTCGCAGACGCTCCTGGTTCACTCGACCGGTTGCTCCTTGATGCCGCCGGTGAGGGGCGGCAGCGAAGGGGCGGCGCCCGACCGCGCGCCGAAGGCCCTCTCCAGCTGGTCCAGCCGGCGTTGCAGCGTGCCGAGGGTCTTGTCGATCCTTCCGACCTCCTGATCCAGGGCCATCTGATAAAGCCGCTTCATTTTGAGATTTTCCAGATCCAGGGCTTCACGGTCGATCTTGCGGGACTGGAGGCCGGCCAGATCGGCCCTGATTTTCTCCAGATCGCTCTTGGTGCGGTCCATGTATCCCGCCAGCCCGGTGAGGTCCTTGCCCAGGCTGTTCTCGAGCTTCTGCAGGCGCGTCGAAACGGAGGTCACCTCGGCCCGCAGCGCAGCCGCCTGCCCGAGCTCCTCGCGGAAGGGCGCGAGCGCCTGCAGGTCCTTTTGAACGCCGGCCAGCGCCGCATCGATGCGCACCGTGGCGTCGGCAAGCTCCTTCTTGTCCGCTTTGGCCGCAACCACCTTGTCGATGCCCGACTCGCCCTTGCGCAGCTCCTCCTGAACGGCCTGAAAGCTTTTCTGCGCGGCGTCCACCCGCGCGGTCAAGGCGGCCTCGATGTCGGTCAGGCGGGCGCCGAGCTCGGCCCATTTCTGGTCGGCCTCGGCCGCGAGCCGCTCCGCCGAGCGCAGCTCGCTGCCCTGGGTTTTGGCCGTCCGCAGAACGAGGTCCTGGTAGCCCACGTAGAGGGCGACGGCCAGCAGGCAGGGCAGCAGCAGCGTCACGAAGCTCAACCGGTTGCCGAGCTTGGCAATCCGCCGCTTGAGCTCCTCCTCGTTGGAGGGGACCTCCGGCTCGTCGTCCTCCAGATTGAAACGAAATCGATCCTTGTCCGCCATGGCTTTCAGGTCACTCCCATTCGATGGTGCTCGGGGGCTTGGAGCTGATGTCGTACACCACCCGGTTGACACCGTCGACTTCGTTGATGATGCGGTTGGACACATTGGCGAGAAGCTCGTGCGGCAGCCGCGCCCAATCCGCCGTCATGGCGTCCCGGCTGGTGACGGCGCGGATGGCGGCGATGTTCTCGTAGGTGCGCGCATCGCCCATCACCCCCACGCTCTTGATCGGAAGCAGCACGGCAAAGGATTGCCAGAGCTTCTTGTAGTAGCCGGCGGCCTTGATCTCTTCTATGAGGATCGCATCCACGCGGCGCAGAATGGTCAACCGGCGCGGAGAGATTTCGCCCAGGATGCGGATGCCGAGGCCCGGCCCGGGAAACGGCTGGCGCCACACGAGCTCATCCGGCAGCCCCAGCTCCTTGCCGAGTTCCCTGACTTCGTCCTTGAACAGGTACTTCAACGGTTCGACCAGCTTGAGTTTCATGCGCCGGGGCAGCCCGCCGACATTGTGGTGCGATTTGATGACGGAGGACGGGCCGCCGAAGGCCGAGACCGATTCGATGACATCCGGATAGAGCGTGCCTTGCCCCAGAAACTCGGCGCCCTTAATTTTCCGCGCCTCGGCTTCGAACACCTCCATGAACACCCGGCCGATGATCTTGCGCTTGCGTTCGGGGTCGGTCACGCCCGCGAGGGCCTTCAGGAAGCGCCGGCCGGCATTCACGAAGCGGATGTTCAAGTCCAGGTGTTTTTTCAAGGTGATCTTGAGCTTCTCGGCCTCGTCCTGGCGCAGCAGCCCGTTGTCGACGAAAATGCAGGTCAGGCGCCTGCCGATGGCCTGATGGATCAGCACCGCCGCCACCGAGGAGTCCACCCCGCCGCTCAGCCCCAGTATGGCCTTGTGATCCCCCACGGTTTGGCGGATGCCGGCCACCGCCTCCCTGGCAAACGACTTCATGGTCCAGCCGCGGCGGCAGCCGCAGATGTCGAAAAGAAAATTTTTCAGGATGACGCCGCCCTCCGGGGTGTGGGCGACCTCGGGGTGGAACTGCACCCCGTAGAGCTTGCGCTGCGGGGCCGCGGCCGCGGCAAACCGGGTGTTCGCGGTGAAGGCCGTCGGCTCAAAGCCTCGCGGCAGGCGCTGGATCGAATCCCCGTGGCTCATCCAGCACGGGGTGGTGCGGCTGACGCCTTTCAACAACCCCGTGGCGGACCGGACGGAGAGCTCGGCGAACCCGTATTCCCGCTTGGCCGCCCGGGCGACGCGCCCGCCCAGGGCGGCCGTCATGAACTGCATGCCGTAGCAGATGCCGAGCACCGGGATGCCGAGATCGAAGATGCCGGGGTCGACCTTGGGGCTGCCGGCTTCGTAAATGCTGGAGGGGCCCCCGGAAAGGATGATCCCTTGCGGTTTCAGCCGGCGGATGGCTTCGAGCGGGATCCCCGGGGGCTCGATCTGGCAGAACACATGGTTCTCCCGCACCCGGCGGGCGATCAGCTGGTTGTACTGGGAGCCGAAATCGATGATGATGATCATGGCCTTCGGTCGATCCTGCGTCGATGAAAGGGTTTCGGAAAAAATCCGCCGCAGCGGGATCCGGTCAGCGACCCCTCCGCGGCGGGTGTGTCCCATCCGTTCGAGAATTCATGAGCCCGGCCGAGGCCCGCAACATTTGCAACCCTCGGCGCGCGCCGATTGCCAACTGGCTCACAAATATGGTAAACACGCCCGCAAAAGTCAACCGGAAAATACAGCCGGCCGCCGGCGCGGCACGGCCGGGGGAAGGAGTTCAGCGGTGGCCCGGCTCATCGTCCAGATCTACGAAATCCAGACCCCGCAGGAGGCCGAGGCGGTCGCCGCCGCCGGGGTCGACCACGTCGGCAGCGTCGTCGTGTCGGAGGAAAACTGGAAGACGGCTGAGCTGAAGGAGGCCATCGACCGCGTGCGTGCGTGCGGGGCCCGGAGCAGCCTGATCCCCCTTTTCCAGGCCGAGTCCGGTGTGCTGCGAACCTTGGAGTTCTACCGGCCGGACATCGTGCACTTCTGCGACGCGCTTCCCCCCGCGCCCTTGTCCGGCCGGGGCTTGGGCCCGGTTTGCGAGCGGTTGATCGAACTGCAGATCCGTGTTAAGAGGCGGTTTCCGGAAATGGCGGTCATGCGCTCGATTCCGATCGCCCCGCCGGGGGATGCCCATCGGGTGCCGACGCTCGAATACGGCCGGGTCTTCGAGCCGTGGACGGATTTTTTTCTGACCGACACCCTGTTGGTGGGGCCCACGCCCGCAGACGATCAGCGCCAGCCGGTGAGCGGGTTTGTCGGCATCACCGGCCAAACGTGCGATTGGGGCATGGCCGGGCGCCTGGTGCGGCAATCCCGCATCCCGGTCATCCTGGCGGGCGGCATCGCGCCGGAAAACGCCGCGGAGGCCGTCGCCCGCACGCGGCCGGCAGGGGTCGACAGCTGCACGCGGACCAACGCCTGCGACGCCCGGGGCCGGCCCATCCGCTTCCGGAAAGACCTGGAGAAAGTTCGAGCCCTCGTCGCGGCCGTACGCCGCGCCGAGTCATTTTTATGAAGACGACAGAGAGGAACTCAACCCATGTACGAAAGCAGTGATTTGCGCAAGGGGCTCAAGATCGAATACGAAGGCGACCCCTACATCGTTGTCCAATTCGACTTCGTCAAGCCCGGCAAAGGCCAGGCCCTCTACAAGTGCCGGCTCAGGAACATGCTCACCGGGATTCAGTTCGACCGCAACTTCCGTTCCGGCGAAAAATTCGGGGAGCCCAACCTGGAAGAAAAGCAGATGGAGTACCTCTACAAGGAGGGCGACAAGTTCTGCTTCATGAACACCTCCACCTACGAGCAGGAATTCGTGGGTGAGGCGCAGGTCGGGGACGCCAAGAACTTCCTGCTGGAGAACACGGTCTGCTCGGTGCTCTTCTACAAGGACCGGCCGATCGGGCTGACCATCCCGAACTTCATGAACCTGCGCATCGTCAAGGCCGACCCCTGGGCCAAGGGGGACACGGCCTCGGGCGATTCCAAGCCGGCAACCCTGGAAACCGGGTATGAGGTGCAGGTCCCGACCTTTCTGGAGGAGGGCCAGCTCATCAAGGTCGACACGCGCACCGGGAGCTACGTGGAACGCGTCAAGGAATAACCAAGACGCCGGGCACGGGCTTGGCGTGTTCGTCTCAACGCGACGCACAGCCTGCGCCGCCGCCCATGGCTCACGAGGCGCGGGCGCCCGAAGGGCCCTTGGCGAAAAACTGCAGCTTGACCGATCCGACGTCGATGACGTCGAGGTCCTGAAGCAAAACCGATTTTTTGACCGCTCGATCGTTGACCTTCGGTTTGGACCAACCACCGGCGTAGCTCAGGTAGTAGCCGTCCGGCCGGCGGCTGATGGTGGCCGCCGTCCACCCGACCCACCACCCTTTCACGACGATCTCGCAGGTCGGGTCCTTGCCGATCTTGATCAGGCTGCCGGCCAGGTCCAGCTCGCCGCGGCCGCCGGCCAGGTAGGTCAGACGGCCGGCGCCGTCCCCTTGGCGTTGCAGGGGCTTCGGGACGACCGCCGCGCTTTTCTGCACCATGGACCGGTAGCTGCTCGTGTCCATGACCATGGTCTTGTCGATTTCCGCCGGCAGGCTCTCGCCCTCATCGGACGCATCCCCGAGAGAGAAGGCCAGCAGGTGCTTGCCGACGCTGATGACGTCCCCGTCCTTGAGCCAGTGCGAGCTCACCAGCTGCTCGTTGACAAAGGAACCGTTCTTGCTCTGCAAATCCACGAGGACAAAGGCGTCTCCCGCGGCGTCGATCTTGGCGTGATGCCCGGAAACGGCCAGGTTGTCGATGACGATGTCGTTGTCCTTGCGGCGGCCGATGGAAAGGGATTTGCCCTTTTCGATCGGGTAGCGGCCGATGACGCTGTCTTTGAATTTCAATGTGATGGTCGGCATAGGGGTTGCCCAATGGTGAGAGGTGACAGGATGGCTGCCAGTCGCCGCCGCGCCCGGCCGAGCCATTTTCCGAAAACGGAGTGCGCACCGCGCCGCACCCCGGTGACCCGCAGGACGACGGCGGAGATGTTGTCGTCGCCGCCGCGCGCGTTGGCCAGGTCGACGAGTTCGCGGCAGGCCCGCTCCGGCGGCTGGGAGGCTGCGATGGACATGATTTCCGCAGGGGGCACCTTCGTGCTGAGCCCGTCGGAGCAGATGACCAGAACGTCTCCCTTGAAGGCGTTCAGCTCGCAGATGTCGGCATCCACGGTCTCTTTGGAACCGACCGCACGGGTGAGAATGTTGCCCATGAGCGCCGTGAACGTCTCGTTGGCAAAGTCGGCCTGCAGCGTGTGAGGCACGGACAGTAAGTCTATATTCTCGTTTCGGATCAAATAGATGGGGCTGTCGCCGACATTGGCGGCAATGACGGTATCATCCCCGAGGTAGACGGCCGACACGGTGGAGCCCATGCCGCGGTAGTCGGCGTGGGCGGCGGCGGTCTCGTGCACCACGCGGTTGGACCACTCGATGCCGGCCAACAGCCGACCCGCTTCCGGCGAGAGAAGGCCTGCCCGGTGGCCGTTCCCGGCGGGCGTTTCAGGCTCCACCAGGAATTCGCGGATGGATTTCACCACCAGCGAACTGGCGATCTCGCCGGCGCGGTGCCCTCCCATGCCGTCCGCAACCACATAAAGGCCCCGATCGTCATCGACGCAGAGACGGTCCTCGTTGGATTCCCTTTTCTTTCCGATGTCGGAAATGCCGGCAGATTGAACGGTCAACATATCCTTTTTATTTTATTCGCATACAGGCCACAGGTCAAGTTTACGAAAACACTTCGAGTCGACAACCCTGTGCCGCCGCGCGCGCTTTTGACTTGGAGAGGCTTCCGGGGCATAATTCAGATGCCGGAAGATTCACAAGGAAAACATCAACGGTGAGTTGCGTGCATTCCATCGCCTTTTTAAAAAATGTCGTCCAACCGTATGCCTGGGGGTCGACGACCGCCATTCCCCGGCTCCTGGGAATACCCAACCCCACCGCCGCGCCCCAGGCGGAGCTCTGGATGGGGGCCCACCCCAAGGCTCCGTCCCTGGTCGAGACCGAAGATCGGTGGATGCCTCTCGACGAACTGATCCGGAGCTGCCCCGATGCGGTGCTGGGGCCCCGGGCGGCCGCCGCCTTCGACCGCACGCTTCCATTCCTGTTCAAGGTGCTGGCGGCCGCGAAGCCGCTGTCGCTTCAAGCCCATCCGGGGCGGGAGCAAGCCCGGGAGGGGTTCGAACGCGAAAACCGCAGCGGGCTCTCCATGGATTCCCCGCAGCGCAACTACCGCGACCCCCACCACAAACCGGAGTGCGTCTGCGCGCTGACGCCTTTTTCGGTGCTGTGCGGCTTTCGGCCCCCTGCGGAGGTCCTGGAGAAGCTCCGCGCGCTCTGCCCGCGGGAGCTGCGGGAGGAAATCGCCGCCTTTGCCGCCCACTGCAACGCCGCCGGATTGAAGCAGCTCTTCGGCCGGCTGCTGTCGTTGGACCCCCGCCGTCGAAGCAACGCGCTGGCCGAAGCGGTGTCCGCTGTTGCCGGAAGCCGGGATGACGCGCCGGGATGGGTCCCGCTCCTCGCCGAACACTACCCGGATGACATCGGCGTCCTGGCGCCGGCCCTTTTGAATCTCCTGCGCCTGGAGCCGGGCCAGGCGCTGTTCCTGCCCGAGGGCGTTTTGCATTCCTATCTCGAAGGGACGGCCATCGAGATCATGGCCAACTCCGACAACGTCGTTCGCGGCGGGCTGACCCCCAAGCACGTCGACCTCCCGGAGCTGTTCAAGGTGGTCGCCTTCGACAGCCGTGCAGTTCAGAGGGTCCGCACCGAAAACCGAGACCCGGCGGAAGCCGTGTACCTGACCCCGGCGGCCGAGTTTGCGCTGTCCTGCATTCATCTGCCGGCCGGAAGCAGCTTCCGCAGCCGGGCGGAGCGCAATGTCGAAATCCTGCTTTGCCTCGATGGAAAGGCCGTCGCCCGCGAGCTGGCCCCGGCCGGCCGGGAGGTCGGCATCGCCAGAGGCTCCTGCGTGCTCGTCCCTGCCGCGGCGCCCGCCTATCGCCTGACCGGGCCGGCCACACTGTACAAGGCGACGGTGCCTTGATGGCGGAGCCTCCGGTGAACATATTTTTGATCGGATACCGCGGCACCGGGAAAAGCGCGGTCGGCAAAAGACTGGCGACGGTTTTGAACCGTCGGTTTGTGGACATGGATGATGAAATGACCCGGCGGCTCGGTGCGACGATCCGCGATCATGTCGCCCGCTCCGGCTGGCCGGCGTTTCGGGTTGAAGAAAAACGCCTGCTGCAGGAGCTCTGCCGGGGGGAGGGACGGGTGGTGGCGACGGGTGGAGGGGTAGTGCTGGACGACGAGAATGTGGCGGCCATGCGGGCTGGCGGTCTTGTCATCTGGCTGCAGGCCTCGCCCGGCGTCATCCAAGCGCGGTTGGCGGCCGATCCCCGCAGCCACGACCTGCGGCCGGCACTGGGCGCGTCGCCGGACCCCGCCGCGGAAATCCGCGAGGTGCTGCCACAACGGCTGGCGCTCTACCGGCAGGCGGCCCACTGGCAGATCGGCACGGATGAACTCAGCGCGGAGCAGGTCTGCCGGAGCCTCGCTGCGCGGCTTGATGCGTGAGGTTCGCGCCGCCTTCCGACGAAACCCTGCGGCCCCGCTCATTTTCTTTCCGGCCCTTGACAAGGCCGAACGATTTAAGTAGCTTTGCGCTCGCTTGTCGCAACCATGAGCATGTCCGGATGACAGGAGCCGCCCGCGTATGACACTCACCAAAGCGAAAATCGCCGACGCTATTTTCCAGGAGCTTGGATTCCCCAAGAACCGATCGACCGAACTCCTGGAGCTTCTGCTGGAACTGATGAAGAACAAGCTCGAAAAAGGCGAAGACGTTCTCATCAGCGGCTTCGGGAAGTTCTGCGTCAAGGAAAAAAAAGAGCGGCGAGGGCGCAATCCGGCAACCGGCCATGACATGATCCTGGCCAAGCGCAGAGTGATCACGTTCCGCTGTTCTCACTTGCTGCGAGAAATAATCAACGGAGAGGTCTCGTAGCAGGGCATCTCCGCATCCAGGCGACGACCCGGCTCTCCCCGTTCGAGAGGGGATTGCCCGGGGCCGTCCCCACGCGAGCCGCACGGCGCACTTCACTTCGACCCGCGGCCCTTCCGTCACTCCAGGCGACCGCGGGCGCCGGACGACCCGATCACGAGAAACGCATGAACCACCTCCTTGCACGGTGGCTGACCCTGACAGCCGCCATCCTGCTCGCCGCCTACCTGCTGGACGGCATCCGCGTCGGCGGCTTTTTTTCGGCGCTGTGCGCCGCCGCGCTGCTGGGGATTTTCAATGCCGTGCTCAGGCCGATCGCGCTCCTGCTCACGCTTCCCTTCAACGTCATGACCCTGGGCCTGTTCACGTTCGTCATCAACGCCCTCCTGCTCAAAATGGTCTCGGGCCTCATCCGCGGCTTCGACGTGACGGGTTTCTGGCCGGCCGTGTTCGGGTCCGTCGTGATCAGTGCGGCGAGCTGGGCCTTGAACACGTTCATCCGCGAGCGCCCGGCCGGCGCCCCGGGGGCGACGCGGCCGGCCGACGGCAGCATCATTGATTTAGAGGACAAGGGCAACAATCGCTGGGAGTGAGCCCCGGAGTGCGGGGCGGCCTCCCGGTGCGTCGCAGGTGAGGGAATAGACCCCGCATGGCAGGACTGCATATTTTCACCAGCAACCGCATGGAACGGCTGGTCGAGCAGCTGGCCATGGTTGTCCGCGAACCCCTCGATT
>Ga0316629_10000085_pt1 | contig 14289 bp, 13 predicted proteins | sample OWC_May_M1_C1_D1_FD_207654 | JGI IMG/M metagenome (GOLD analysis project Ga0316629, IMG submission 207654) | Wetland soil microbial communities from Old Woman Creek delta, Ohio, United States - OWC_May_M1_C1_D1_A | ecosystem: Environmental > Terrestrial > Soil > Wetlands | place: USA: Ohio... | reverse complement strand
CCCGGGAGCGGGCGATTATTTTGGACGCGCTGGCCAAACACACGACCCAGGCGCCCCCCAAACGCCTCTACTCCATGACCCGGCGCTTCACCCTGGTGGCGGTCGCCACCGCGCTCTGCGTCTCGGTGGTCAACCTTTCGGTGATTGCCCGCGACATGTCCTGGATGACCACGGTCGGGACCGACCCCGGCGCGGTCCGCGACGCCGTCCTGTCGGTCACCTACGAGGTCCTTTTCATCATGGCCGTGCTCCTGGGGCTGGCCATCAACCTGATCGTCTCGTATTCACGCAACCTCAAGCTTCTGTTCGAAAATGAAACCGGCGTGCTCGAGCGGGTCACCAACGGCGACCTGAGCCGGCTGGTGCCCGTCGCGACCCGCGACGAATTCGGCCTGATCGCCGGCCACACCAACACCATGATCGAGGGGCTGCGCCACCGCATCGAATTGATCACGGCCCTCAAGCTGGCGGAGGAAGTGCAGCGCACCCTGCTTCCGGCCGCCCCGCCCAGGGTCCCGGGGCTCGACCTGGCCGGGGCCAGCATCTACTGCAACGAAACGGGCGGAGACTACTACGACTACGTTTTTCTGCCCACCGGCCGGCTGGGCATCGTCGTGGCGGACGTGTCGGGGCACGGCATCGACGCGGCGCTCTTCATGGCCTCCGCCCGGGCCTTCCTTCTCTCGGGGAGCCAGGACTTCAAAAGCCCATCGCTGCTGGCGCGGGACGTCAACCGCTACGTGACACGGGACAGCGCCGCCACCGGCCGCTTCATGAGCATGTTCTTCCTTGAGATCGACCCGGCCGCGAAAACCCTGCGCTGGGTCCGCGCCGGACACGAGCCGGCCGTGGTTTACAACACGGCCGGCGCCGGCTTCCACGAGCTGGGCGGTGAAGGGATGGCAATGGGGGTGGTCGAGGATGCCGAATACCGGGACTACACCCGGCAGGGGTGGGAGCCCGGGTCGGTGGTCGTCATCGGGACCGACGGGATCACCGAAACCCGCAACACGGCCGGCGAGCTTTTCGGGAGCGAGCGGGTCCGCGAGATCATCCGCGCCAACGCCGCCGCCTCCGCCGCAGACCTTCAGGCCGCCGTGATCCAGGCGGTGCAAACCTTCCGCGGCGACGCCCCTCAGGAGGACGACGTCACGCTGGTGGTGGTAAAGCTGCTGTGAGGCAAAGGGCTTCGATATTGAAAAAGGGTTAAGGCCTCGGATCAGGCCCAAGGGCAAGGCGTCCCGAGGTTTGAAAGCGGAGCGTACGCAAGTACGTGAGCATTTCAAACCGAGGGACAACGCCGCCATTGGGCCTTAGACGAGGCTTTAAAGGGGGGTGCGGCCGGCGGCGGCGATCGCCGCCCGTGCCAGGATCAGCAGCGTGTCGAACACGGGAACGCCGAGATCGCCGGGTTTCAAGGCCAATGGGATTTCGGTGCAGCCGGCAACCACCCCCTGGGCGCCGCGCTGGATCAGCCTCCCGGCAATTTCACGGATCTCGGCTGCGATCGCGCTGCGGCCCCGGCCGCCCGGCGCGCCCTTGATCTCGTATATGGAGACCATGACGCGCTCTTGATCCGGCCCTGCCGGTGTGATGGTTTCGATCCCCGACGCCTGGAGCTTTTCCCGGAAGCGGCCCCCCTGGAGCGTGCCGGTCGTCGCCAGCAGGCCGACCCTGCGGACGAGCGGGTGGTGCGTGCGGATGTGTTCGGCCGCAACGTCGAACATCGACAGAATCGGCAGCCCGGCCTCCCGCTGCAGCTCGTCCAGGAAGAAATGCGCCGACACACAGGGGATGACCACGAAGTCCGCGCCCGCCCGCTGGAGGGCCTCGATCCCCGCCTTCATCGCCGGCACCGGCGACGGCCCCCCCCTGAGAATGGCCGCCGTGCGGTCCGGCACCTTGGGGTTGGAGTCGATGACCACCCGCAGGTGGTCCTGGTCCCTGGCCGCCGGGGTGTGGGCGATGATCTTGCCGAAGAGATCCAGCGTGGCCTCGGGCCCCATGCCTCCGAGGATACCGATCGTTTTTTCCGTCATAGCCTTTTCCGGGGATTCCGGGGTTCGCCGGCTGGGGATCAGACCATCTGACCCCCTGAACCCTGGGCCCCCCGGTCCCTGAAACCCTTCATTTAAGTATCTGCCCCAAAAAGTCCTTTGTCCGCTGGCTCTTCGGGTTCTTGAAGAAGTCGTCGCCCCGGCCGCGCTCGACGATGCGGCCCTCGTCCATGAAGATGATCTCGTCGGCCACCTCCCGGGCGAAGCCCATCTCGTGGGTCACCACGAGCATGGTCATGCCCTCTTTGGCCAGGCCGATCATGACCTCGAGCACCTCCTGGATCATCTCCGGGTCGAGGGCCGAGGTGGGCTCGTCGAACATCATGCAGGCCGGTTCCATGGCGAGCGCACGGGCGATCGCCACCCGCTGCTGCTGGCCGCCCGAGAGATTGGCAGGAAACGCGCCGGCCTTGTCCGGGATGCCCACGCGCTCCAGCAGCTCCATGGCCTTCTTCTCGGCCTCCTGCCGGGATTTCTTCCGCACCTTGATGGGCGCGAGCGTGATGTTGCGCATGACCGTCATGTGCGGGTAGAGCTCGAAACGCTGGAAGACCATGCCGAGCTTCTCCCGCAGCCGGTAGAGGTTGGTCTTGGGGTCGCTGAGCGAGACCCCGTCGACGACGATCTCCCCCTTCTGGTAGGGCTCCAACCCGTTGATGCAGCGCAGGAGCGTGCTCTTGCCGGAGCCGCTCGGGCCGCAGATGACGATCTTCTGGCCCCGCTCGACCACCTCGTCGATGTCGGCCAGGACCTGAAAATCGCCGAACCACTTGCTGACACTCTTGATCTCGATCATGGCATCACAAGACCTTGGCTTTGCGGCTCTTCTCCTCGTAGTGCAGGCTGATGCGCGAGCCGATGAAGCAGATGATGAAGAACAGGACGGCCACGAAACTGTAAAGTTGGACGGAGCGCACCTCCAGGCTGTCCACGATGGTGGTGCGGCGGACCATTTCCTGAAGCCCGATGACGTAGGCCAGGCTCGTGTCCTGGAAGGTGATGATGCTCTGGGTGATCAGGCTGGGGAGCATGCGCCGGAAGGCGATCGGCACGAGGATGTAGGCCGCCGTCTGGCGGTAGGTAAGCCCCGTGGAGTAGGCCGCGCTCACCAGGTCCTTGCTGATGGACTGAAAGCCGGCGCGCAGGATTTCCCCGAAGTACGTCGCCTCGAACACGATGAACGAAACCGCGGCCGACACGAACGGGTCCATGGTCCGGCCGACGAGAATGGGCATCACAAAGTAGAACCAGAAGATGACCAGGATCAGGGGGATGTTGCGCAGGAAATTCACGTACAGGGTGACCGGGTGGTAAATCCAAGGCCTCTTTGAAATCCGTCCGAGCCCCACCAGGGTCCCCAGGAAAAGCCCCCCCGCCAGCGCAAAGGCCGCCAGCTGCAGGTTGGTGAGAAAGCCGCCGAGCAGGTAGGGCAGGTTGTTCAGGATGGCGTCGAACATGGCTATCGGGTCATCAGCCCGGGAATCCGGAACCGGGCTTCAATGAAATCCATCAGCTTGACCACCGTCATGCCCAGCACCAGGTAGATGGCCATGGCGCCGGTGGTGGCCTCCAGGCCGTGAAAGGTCTGCTCATCGATCTTGTAGCTCATGAAGGTGGTCTCGGCCACTCCGATGGTCATGGCGACGGCGGAATTCTTGAAGATGGTCAGAAACTCGGTGGTCAGCGGCGGGATGATGAGCCGCAGGGCGTGCGGGATCATCACGTACCAGTACATCTGCAGGGGGGTCATCCCCGTCGACAGCACCGCGTCGTATTGGCCGTGGCCGATGGAGGCGAAACCGGCCCGCACGTGCTCGGCCACGCGCGAGGCGGTGTAGAGCCCCAACCCGACAATGGCGATGTAGTAGTTGAGCCCTGAAATCTGGTTGATCTGGAGCTGGAGGGTCTTGCCGAAAAGCATGGGGCCGGCGTAGAACCAGAAAAAGAGCTGGACGAGAAACGGAATGTTGCGGAAGACCTCCACGTAGAGGCTCCCGATGATTCGCAGGGGCCAGAACCGCACGGAGCGCATGGTCCCGAAGAGGATGCCCAGAGAGAGAGCGATGATCCACGCCAGGGCCCCCAGCTGGATCGTCAGCCACAGGCCCTGGAGGAGCCACTCCCCGTAGGGTTGGCGCCAAAGAACGCCCCAGTCGAATTTGTAGGCAAACATGGGAGTAGGGTCCAAGGGTCCAGGGAGTCAAGGGGTCAAGGGAAGCGGGGATGCCGTCCCCCCTCGAACCCTTGAACCCTCGGGCCCTCGAACCCTTCTCTTTTACTTCTTCTTGAGCCACCCCTCATCCATCGGGTAGACGATCAGCTGGAGGTAATCTTTGTACGCCTGGGACATGGGAATCGGCACCATCCCCTTGGGGCCCATCCACTTGTCATAGAGTTCGTAGAACTTACCGGTTTTGATCGCCCAGAGAATCGTGTTGTTGACAAAGTCCCGGAAGTCCGAATCGTTTTCGCGCATCATATAGCCATAAGGTTCGTAGGCGATCGCGAAGTCCACCGTGCGCCAGGCGTTCGGGTTTTCGTCCTTCATGCGCAGACCTTCCAGCAGGCTGCGGTCCGTGGCATAGGCGTCGATTTTGCCGGTCTTCAGGGCCAGGAACCCCTGGGCGTGGCCTTCGGTGGTCACGATCTCCCTGGGCTTGTACTCGCCGGCAGCCGCCTGGTCCTCGATGGCCTTCAGGTTCGTGGTGCCGCGGGCCCCTCCGAGGCGCTGGCCGGTCAGGTCTTTCTTGGTCTTGATCGGGCTGTCCTTCGGCACCAGGAAGCTGGTTTCCGAAAAAAAGAAGGTCAGGCTGAAATCCACCACGTCCTCGCGCTCCTGGGTGTAGGTGGTGGAGCCCATCTCCACATCCGTCGTACCATTCAGAAGCATGGGAATGCGAGTTTTGGTGGTGATGGTGACAGGCTCGATCTCGATCTTCTTGCCGAAGTATTTGGAAAGGTTCTCCGCCAGGATGGTCGTCATGTCGACGGAGAAGCCCACCTGCTTGCCCACCTTGGGGTCGATGAAGGCAAAAGGTGTGGAGTCCTCGCGGAAGCCGACCTTGATTTTCCCGGTTTTCTCGATCTTGTCCATGGTTTCCCCGGCCAGCGCCGGAGCGGCGGCCATGGCCAGCCAACAGACCCCCAGGATGAAGAACCCACACATGCGACGTTTCATCATACGCACCTTCCTTCCTGTTCTATGGTTGTTCAAGATGATGCTTCTTCCGTGAAACGGCTCAAGGCACTTGCTCTGGATTTGAGACGACTTTGAAACGGTTGGGATCGCTTGGAGTGCATTTAAGTGTATTTAATAGAATGTCTGCGGCGTCGAGTCAAGATGGAACTCACGGGCAGCCTTCCTTCCGGCGCCCCTTCGCGGAACAATAATTCCTTGTCAACGCCGGGGGGTTGATAGTATTAAATTAATTTAAACTTCGAATCTCCCTGCCGGCGGGAGGTTGTTTCAGGAGCATCGCATGGCCAAGGCCAAACCGCCGATCGTCAAGCGGTCGCTGTTTTCGTGGGTATTCGACGGCAACCTCAAATGGCAGCTCCTGCTGCTCGCCATCATCGGCGTCTTCGTGTTCACGCGCGTGCTGCCCCTGGAGATGCAGAAGCGCATCGTCAACCAGGCCATCAGCCTGCGCAAGGTGGACCTGCTGCTCACCTACTGCGGCTACTACCTGGCCGCCGTGCTGCTCTCCAGCGCCTGCAAGTACCTGATCAGCGTCCTGGAAACCCACATCGCCCAGCAGGCGCTGGCCCGGATGCGGACGGCGCTCTTTGAGCATATCATCGCCCTCCCCCTGAGCTTCTTCCGCAACACGCAGCCCGGGACCGTGGTCAACGCCATCGTCAACGAGCTGGCGGTGCCGTCCAACTTCGCGGGCTCGGCCATGTCGACGCCGGTGTCGAATGTCCTGACCCTGCTCGCCTTCGCCGTTTACCTCCTCTGGCTGAACCCTCTGCTGGCGGTCGTTTCCCTCAGCGCCTACCCGGCCGCCATGATCCTGCTGCCGCTGCTGCAGCGACGCGCCAATAACGCCAACAAGCAGCGCGTCGACCTGTCGCGCACCTTTTCCGGGCGGATCGCCGAGTCCATCAGCGGGATCCACGAGATTCACGGCAACGGCGCCTATCGCCTCGAGATGCAGAAGTTCAACCGGCTCGTGGAACAGCTGCGCAAGGTCCGCGTCGTCTGGAGCCTGTACCGTTTCGCCGTGAAGTCCACCAACAACTTCTTCACCAGCCTCGGCCCCTTCATCGTGTTCATTCTCGGCGGCTACCTGACCATCAAGGGCCAGCTGGAGCTGGGGTCGCTGGTGGCCTTCCTGTCCGCCCAGGAGAAGCTCTACGACCCGTGGAAGGAGCTGATCGAGTTCTACCAGGTCTTCCAGGACGGGAAGATCACCTACGAGCGCACCATCGAATTCTTCGACGTCGAGCCGGACGGACCGCTGGCGGCCGAAGGCCGCGGACCGCTCGAACTCGAGCCCAGCCTGGAGGTGAAGAACCTCAGCTTCGTGACCGACAGCGGCATCCGGCTCCTGGACGACATCAACCTGTCCCTCAATGCCGGCGAGCATCTCGCGCTGGTGGGGTTTTCCGGCAGCGGCAAAAGCACGCTGGCGCTTTGCATCGGCCAGCTCTACAAGTACAGCGACGGCCATTTGCTGATCGGCAGCCAGGAGGTGTCCCGGCTGACGAAACAAGACATGGCCTCCAACGTCGGCATCGTATCCCAGAGCCCCTTCATCTTCGAGGGGTCCATCGCCGAAAACCTCCTTTACGCGTGCCAAGCGGTGGCCGATGAAAACAGCCGGACCGGCAGCGGCCTGCCGAGCCTGGACGACATCATCGCCGTGCTGCACCAGACCGGCATTTTTGCGGACGTGCTGCGGTTCGGCCTGAACACGCTGCTCGCCCCCGGCCGCCATCCGGAGCTGGTCAAGGCGATCATCCGGGTGCGGCGCAAGTTCCAGGAAAAATACGGCGAACGGCTCTCGGACTACGTGGAGTTCTTCGATGAAAACGCCTACCTGTCCTACTCGAGCGTCGCCGAGAACCTCACCTTCGGGACCGCCGACCGCCCCGAGTTCGCCCACCGCAACCTGGCCCGCAACGATTATTTCATGAAGTTTCTGGGCGATGAGGACCTGCTGCGCCTGCTCATCAACATCGGTGTCAAGCTCGCGCGCCAGACCGTCGACATCCTGGGCAACCTGCCGCCGGACAACGTCTTTTTCGAGCAGAGCCCGATGTCGGCCGAGGAGCTCCCGGCCTACCGGCTGGTGCTGGAGCAGCTGCGTCGCCGCAAGACCCAGGAATTGCCCCCCGACGATTACCTCCGGCTGCTCGACCTGGCCCTGCGGTTCACTCCCGGGATTCACAAGATGGTGGGGATGGGCGCGGACCTCCAACAGCTGCTGCTCGAAAAGCGCGCCCGGTTCCGAGCCGGCATCTCCCGGGACCTGCCGGACGCCTTCACCTTCTACAGCAACCGCGAGTACATTTACTCGCAGACCATCTTGAACAACATCTTTTTCGGAAAAACCAAGACCGCCGGCTCCCAGGCCCAGGAGCTCATCACGCAGAGCATCATTCAGCTTCTGATCGAAAGGGATCTTCTGGAAACGATCGTCGAAATCGGCATGCACTACAACGTCGGCAGCACGGGCGACAAGCTCTCGGGCGGCCAGCGCCAGAAACTCGCCATCGCCCGTGTGTTCCTGAAGGCGCCGCGGCTGCTGATCATGGACGAGGCCACCTCGGCCTTGGACAACAAGTCCCAGGCGCGCATCCAGAACCTGCTCGAAACCCGCTGGAAGCGCAAGAGCACGCTGGTCGCGGTGGCGCACCGCCTGGACACCATCCGCAATTTCGACCGGGTGGCGGTCATGCGGGCCGGGAAAATCATTGAAATGGGCGGCTACGATGAGCTGATTGCCCGGAAAGGAGCCTTGTATGAGCTCGTTGGACGAAAATAACCTGGGCCCGTCAAGCGAATATCAGGAGAACCTGGACATCCTGCGCCAGACCTATTTTTTTTCGGGGCTTCCCCTTGAATCACTCAAGGTTTTCGCGTATCTTTGCACGCGCGCGAAATTCAAAAGCGGGGACACCTTGTTCAACCAGGGCGAGGACGACGGCGATGCGTTTTGCCTGATATCCGGCAAGACCCAGCTCGAGCGAACCGTCGATTCGACGTGTTTCCCGGTGCGCGTGCTCGGGCCGGGGGAGTTCATCGGCGGACTCAGCCTGCTCGGTGAAACGCGGCGCCTTTACTCGCTGCGTGCGCTGGAGGACACGACCTGCCTTGTGCTCAGCCGCGAAAAATTCTCCAAGACCCTGCAGCAGTTCACGGGGCAGATGCCGCGGATCTTCAAGGCCGTGGTGAGCGCCATCAACCGCTGGGAGGAACACTTCCTGGAAGAGATGCCCGGTAAGTGCGGCGGGTGCACGCCGCGGATGGGAGTGAGCCTGCTGTGACCGTCAAGCGAGAAGAACCGAAGAAGGTGCGAGGCTCATGACGCCCCAGACCTGCGTGTCGTTCGAGCTCAAGAACAACCTGAGCGAACTCTCGACCCTGTGCGAGAGGCTGGAACGCGTCGGGGGGGCGCTGGGGATCCCCAGACGATTGTTGTTTGAAATCAACCTCGCCCTGGATGAACTCTTCACCAACATTATTTCTTACGGCTATGCCGATCAGTCCGAGCATAGCATCCGTGTCCGTCTTTCTGCCGAAAACGACCTGCTGACGGTGGTGCTGGAGGACGATGGCATCCCCTTCAACCCGGTGGAGCGCCTGCCGCCCGAACCTCCCTGCACCTTGGAAGAATGCCGGGTGGGCGGGCTGGGCATTCACCTGGTTAAAAACCTCATGGACGAAGTCGTTTATTCCCGCTGCGGGAACAAAAACGTGTTGACGCTCAAAAAAGCGATTGAAAAGAACTGAGCCGGCGCGTCGGCGGCGGCGGGGGGAGGAGGACTTTCATGGAGATCATCGAGGAAAAGCGCGGTCCACTCAGCACCTTCAAACTTCAGGGCCGGCTGGATTCCAATACGTCCGTCGTGTTTGAGAAGCGCATTTTCGACGCAATGTCCGACGGGACGAAAAACGTGATCATTGATTTCAAGGAGCTCGACTACATCTCCAGTGCGGGCCTGCGCGTCATCCTGAAGGCCACCAAGGCCCTGAAACGGGAAGACGGCAGGATCCGGCTCTGCGCCATGCAGGATTACGTGAAGGAGGTCTTCGAAATCGCCGGCTTTGATTCGTTCCTGACCATCGTTCCCACCCTGGACGATGCACTGAAAGGCATGTGACCCTCCGGATCCCAGGCCACGGACCGGCCCGGTTCAGCGCAAGCCGACCAGGCCGCGCCGGCCCAGCTCCCGCACAAACTGCGTGACGGCGACCTCCGCCTCGCGCGTCTCCAGGCGGTGCTCTCTGGCAAATGCCGCCGCAATCGTCCGAATCGACGCCCGCCCGTCGAGCATCGCCCAGACCGTTGAGCCCAGGCCATCGAGGTGGAGCTTGCCGATGCGCGGCGGCGTCTCTGCGGCGCCCAGCCATGTGGAGACCTTCACGATCCAGGGCCGCGCCGTCACCGGATAATGGATCACCAGCTCCCCGCTCTCCAGGCGCTGCTCCCGCACGTGGTGGTTCTTGACCGGTATGCAGCCGAGGGCCTCAGCCCGGGTCAACGCCGGTTTCCCCTTCGGTCTCGTCATCCATCCCATAGGCTCGGCACAGTTCGCTCAACTCGGCCGCCGTCACCGGCTGCGGCGCTTCCAACCGGACCCCCAGAATCCGGTTGCGGCGCCCGACGCACCAGACCCGGACCCCGCGGAACCGGGGCCTTCGCAACACCGCCTTCAGACGGCCCGCCAGACCGACCGGTTGCGGATCGACGCCCTCCACCCCAACCCGGCCGGCGCCGGTAAGGGCCCGGAAATCCATCCCCGCCCCTCCCGCCGACGCCGCGGCAAAGGCGTCCATGGTCTGATCCTTGAGCAGCACCCCGGCCGGCGCCCACCGGTAAAGCGTGAGCCCGCGCCGGCGGCCGCGAAATTCCAGCATGAAAAGCCCGGCCTCAAACCGGTGGCCGACCAGCCGAAAATGCACCGGCAAGACGGCGCGGATGTCGTAAAGCGCCCACGCGCACCGGCCGTCGGAGCGGTGGTCTTGAAAGGAGTCGATCACCCGCAGGGCCTGCCGGTCGCCCCCGGTGCCGGAGGCCCGGAGAAAGAACTGCAGCAGGCTGACCGTGCGGCAGACGGGGCAAAACAACAGGGCGCCGACCGCGCCCCCGTCCCTGCCCTTCCATTCGAAGCCCAGGCCCTCGACCGGCCCCGGGAAGCTGCCTCCACCGACGGGCAGGGCGCGCTCCCGGAAAACCGCCCCTCCGCGTGCGACCCGGCGGGCCAGCCGTCGCAAATAGCGTCGGCTCGAAAAGCCTCTTCCGGCCGGCCCCCACTTGATCTCCATGGCAGGGCCGTCGTCGCACTCGAACAGGAGATGCCGCGCTCCGATGCGGCCCGGCTCCCATTCCCGTGGAACCGCGAATTGCACTCCGCTCCAGGCAACGGATTTCCAGCCGGCGTCCTTCACCGTTTCGCTCGCCTGCCGCATGGGGCTTTCCGGAGGCGGCCGTCCTTGCCGCAGTTCTTTAGGGGCGGCCCTATTGCGGGACGAACCTCCCCCACGGGGAACCCTCCGACATCGGCGGCCGGGGCGGCCGTTGCCGCAGCTCCTCGCGCCGGTTGGGCTTCTGCTGCCAACAGAGAACGTCCTCTTCCAGCTGGTTGTGAAGGGTGAGCTTCACGGCGTTGCCGATCTTCTCGTCCTCATCGTTCAAGTTGTGCTGCAGGACCATGCTGACCCGGTTTTGGTTCCGGTCTTTGAAAGACCACTTCCAGCTGATGAACACCCGGAACGGATCGCCCTGGTACTCATCCGGCTCGCCGAATTTCTGCTTGAGACGCGCGAGCAGCTCCTCGTAAAACGCCGAGCTGCCGTCGGCGTATTTCAGCTTGACGCGGACGATGGCGCCGGGTTTGCGGCAGGTGCCGAAGGCGATGAGGCCGCTTTTGAAGCCTTCGAGCGGCACGATCTCGACCTCCTGCAGGTTCTCCATGTAACGCACCGGCAGGGCGGTCTCCATAATCACTTTTTGCGAAACCTCCTCGATGGGGCGCCCCAACGTGAAGCCCGCGATGGACAGCGGGACCTCCCCGGCCAGGCCGGGGGCAACCGACGCTATGAATGCGGCGGCCATCGTTGCCAGAACGCGTATTCGCATGGTAACCACCTGCAGCCGGGGGGTGAAAAAGTCGATCCGAACGAGCTGATGATAAGGCGCAGCAGGAGAAATTGCAACCGGCCGGAAACGGCCGACCGGCCGTTTCAGTAGGGCAGCCGGGCGAGGGACTTGAGGATCAGGGTGAGCCCCATGGCGAACATGCCCATCAGGCCCATGCCGCAGGAGAACCCCGCCAGCAGCACCGGAGCGTACTGTCGCCACATGGCTCCGTAGCGCCGCAGGAAAAAAAACCGGCCGAGCAGAGCCCCGATCACCTCGAGGATGAGGCCGTGGGGGGTGCTCTGCCCGAGCCCCCTCACCAGGCCGTAGACCAGCATGACCGGCAGGCCGAACAGGGTGAGGAACAGATACGTGACAACGCCCAGCAGGGTCCCGGCCCCCACGTAGATCCAGTTCAACGCCTGGAAGAAAAGGGAGTTTCCCTCCAGCGTCGAGGTCTGCATGAGCAGCGAGTTCAGGGCCTGCAGATGCCAGAGCTCCTGGGCGAACGGGTAGGCGTTGGATGGAATCGGGGCCAGCCGCCAGATGAACTGCGAGAAGAGCAGGCTGGCGATCATCACGACCGGGAAGACCACGATCTCCGACTTGATGATCCCCCGGATGCTGGTTCCGGTCAACTCGATTTCACGGAAGCTCACGGTGGCGCTGCCGTAGTTGTGAATCGGGATGGGGGCGTACCAGATCTCGATGCCCTGGTAGCCGAAGTACTTCGCACCGGCGATGAAGCTCGCCTCCCGCACGAGCGGCAGGCTCACGAACTGGCCGGCGATGCCTTCCATCCGCGCCGTGATGTAGGAGATGATCGGCGTGTAGAGAAACCCGTAGACGATGAAGAACACCACCGGAAAATTGGGGACCAGCCAGACGCAGAGCAGAACGTAGGACGCGGTGGAAAAAACATAGATGCCGATCGACAGCCAGAAGTTGATGTCGCCCCTTCCCGGCGGCGGCCGAAACAGGTCGCGCAGGTTGCCGCGGGCACCCGGCCCCCGGCGGCCGAAGGATCGGATCACGTGCCAGATGCCGATCAGGCCGATGGCCAGCCCCAGCCCAATGCCGAAGCTCAGGTAGAAGTCGAAGTTGTTGGCAAAGACCGTCTCCACGGTCCGCATGCCGGGGTGCCAGCGGTTGAGGATGCCGTGTTGGTAGAGGAGGGGGTTGGCGACGATGGTGATGATGAGCCCTCCCAGGCCGCCCATCACCGCCCAGAACGGCAGCACCATGCCGATGAAGACCAGCCCCAGGTCGAGCTGGATGCCGGTGGCCACCGCCGGGAGCCAGTCCTCGGTGTGCAGGGTCAGCTCGATCCAGGGGATCGGGATCAGCCGGATGGGTTCCACCAGAACCATGCTGGAAAGCGCCGGCAGCAGCACGTAGACCGCGCCGAACAGCAATCCGAGCATGCCGCCGATGGAGAACACCCGCCACTTCCAACTTTTTTCCCGCTCTTCGGTGGATTCCGCCAGGGCCATGGTCCCCAGCGCCGCCACCGGCGCCATGGGGAAGGGCAGCTTCTCCACATCGGAGGTGATGCGGTAAAGGGCATAGCCCAGGCCGAACTGGTCGATCCGGGTGATGATCTGGGTCCCGATCAGCAGCAGGATCGGGATCAGCCAGTCGCGGTGGAAGAAGCTGCGCTCAACGAGCGCGGAGGACTCCAGCGGAGGGGCTACCCACGCCGGGATGAACTCCGCCACTCCCAGCATGCGCGCGGCGTCGGACTGCACCAGATACTGGCTCCAGAGCAGGCCCTGAAAAGGGGTGTGCAGCGCCGCGCCGGCCATGTAGTAAAGCAGGAAGATCTCCTGCTGCTTCAGGTCGCTGTAGGAGCGCTTGGCGAGCTCGGCGAACAAGATGATGGTCACCCAGCGCGCCGCCGGCCCGATGCCGGTGCCGATGACCAGCTGCAGGTACATGCTGCCCGGCATCATCAGAAACCCGATGAAGATCGCCCCGACGACGGTCTTCCAGTCGAAGCCCTCCTCGAAGTGCGAGGGGGTCTTCAGCAGGTCCCGGTATTCCTGAAGTTCCTTGTCTTCTTTCATTATAGGCCGAGAAAGTCGTGAGTGTTCCGGTAATGGTCGCCGCCTCGAGCCGTCATGGCCCCTGCGACGCGATCCTCGATGCTCGATGCCGGATGCTCGATCGCGGGGAAAACGGATGCCGGGGGCCTGCCTGGGTTATCGGGCATCGAGTATCCAGAATCCAGAATCGAGTTCTAATCCGGCAGCACCATGTAGCTCGCGTAGCTGAACAGCCCATAGACCGCCCAGCTGCCCGCCATGAAAAAATCGCCGATGATCAGTCCGATGAAAAACATCCGCAGGTTCTTGAACAATGCCGTCCCGCCGTAGCGCATGCACAGGGCATTGCAGAGCCAGCCCAAAAAGAAGCTGAACCACAGCGTCCACATGGCGGAGCTGTAGGCGGTGAGATACCCGATCGGGTGGATCGGCCACCAGTAGAAGCGGTGGTAGCAGACCACCAGCGTCAACATGACGGCCGCGCCGGCCGCGATGAAGATCAGCACCCAGCGGCCGGGTTCGACCGGCGTTTCCACCAGGCTGAAGATGTCGTCATACACGGAGACGACGGTGCTGGTCGCCCAATCCATCTGCAACTCGCGCATGCCGAACTTGTAGGCGACGGCCAGCATCGCGGCGAAGGATACCGCCACGCCGGCCACCAGGGTGAGCGCGATGGCGACGGCCACCATGCGGTTGTTGCGCACGCCGTCGGTCACCTTGCGGGTGTGCAGCAGCGCGGGCATCAGGGATTCGCGCAGGTCCAGGAAAAGCACCTTCTGGGCCACGGCGGCGACCACCAGGCCGGCTTGGGTCAGGAAGCGCGAGCCGAAAAAAGCCGTAAGGGCGTCCAGCGGGGCTGCCGTCAGGGTGAAATAC
>Ga0316629_10000082_pt1 | contig 14381 bp, 10 predicted proteins | sample OWC_May_M1_C1_D1_FD_207654 | JGI IMG/M metagenome (GOLD analysis project Ga0316629, IMG submission 207654) | Wetland soil microbial communities from Old Woman Creek delta, Ohio, United States - OWC_May_M1_C1_D1_A | ecosystem: Environmental > Terrestrial > Soil > Wetlands | place: USA: Ohio... | reverse complement strand
TGGCCCGCACCCAGGTGCCGGACAGCGCCACGGCCCAGTTCTTCATCAACACGGTGGACAACGATTTCCTGGATTTCAAGAACAAGACCGTCCAGGGTTGGGGCTATGCCGTCTTCGGCAAGGTGGTTGAGGGCATGGACGTGGTGGACGCCATCACGAAGGTCAAGACCACCAGCCGCGGCGGGCATCAGGACGTTCCCGTGGACACGGTCATGATCATCAAGGCCGAGCGTGTAAAATAATTGCCGCCCGCTGCAGCGGGCGGCAATTATTTTAATTGGACGGCATGCAGAAAAAGGCGGCCGCGCACCATCGCGGGCGCCTTTTTTCATGGGGCCGGACACGGTTTACATGCTGTCGGACGGGGATGGGGCGGCTGCCTCGTTCTGGCTGGTGCCGGGTTCGGCGGCGGCCGGGTTTTTGAACTGGGTCGCCACCAGCTGGGCGAAGAAGCCGCCCTGGCGCACCAACTCCTGGAAGCTCCCGCGCTCGATGATCCGGCCGTTCTGAAACACCAGGATCAGGTCCGCGTCCCGGATGGTGGCCAGCCGGTGCGCGATGATGAACGTGGTGCGCCCCTGTTTCAGGGTTTTGAGGGCCTGCTGCACCTGGGCTTCGGTGGCGGCGTCCAGGGCGCTCGTGGCCTCGTCCAGGATGAGGAGCGGCGGGTTCTTGAGCAGCACGCGGGCGATCGCCAGGCGCTGGCGCTCGCCGCCGCTCAGGTTGGAGCCGCGTTCGCCGATGCGGGTCTGGTAGCCGCGCGGCTGCCGCAGGATGAAATCGTGGGCGCAGGCCAGCCGTGCGGCCGCCTCCAGTTCGGCGTCGGTGGCATCCGGCTTGCCGACCCGCAGGTTGTCGGCAATGCTGCGGAAAAACAGCAGGCTTTCCTGGAACACCACCCCGGTGTGCGCCCGCAGCGAATCGATGGTCACGTCCCGGATGTCGACGCCGTCGATGCGGATGGCGCCCCCCTGCGGGTCGTCCTGGCGGTGCAGCAGGCCCATCGCCGTGCTCTTGCCGGCGCCGGTCTCCCCGACGAGGGCCGCGGTCTGCCCCGGCTCCACCGTGAAGCTGACGTCCACCAGGGCCTTGCGCTGCGGGTCATAGCTGAAGCTCACCCGGTCGAATTCGACCCGGCCCTTGACGTTCTCGATCGGCCGGGCGCCGGGGCGGTCGGCCACCGCCGACCGGGTGTCCAGTACCTCGAAAAATTCCCCCAAGCTGTGGACCTCCATGAACAGCCCGTTCACGAAGCCGACCACCTGGTCCATGCGGCCGAGCAGATGCGTGGCAAACCCCATGAAGGTCACGATCTCGCCCACGCTCGCCTCGCCTTTCAGGTTCAGCCAGGCCCCCATGGCGAAAATGCTGATGACCGTGATGGTCGCCACCGCCCCCTGCAGCACGCTCACCACGGCCCACCAGTTGAGGACCGGGAACTGGATCGAGAGCAGGCGCTCGATCACGTCGCGCATCATCCGCATCTCGGCCGAGAGCCGCACGAAGCTCTGCACCAGCACCACGTTGCCGATCGCATCCCCCGCCCGCTCGGCCAGCGTCGAGCGATATTCCTCGACTTCGCCCTGGGCGCTGAACGTGCGGCGGGTGACATAGGCGGTGAGCAGGGCCGACCCCGTGACCAGAACGATTATCAGCAGCGCCAGCTGCCAGTTCAGAAAGAGGGTCATGGGCAGCAGCACCAGCAGCGCCACCAGGGTGGAGAGGTGCTCGCGGAACATGCCCAGCCAGAGCCCGAAAAGCTGGTCGCTGCCCTGCAGCATGATTTTGATCAGCCGGCCGGAGTGGGCGCTGCGGTGGTAGGCCAGGTGCAGCTGCAGGACGTGCTCGAAGAACATGGCGGTGACGTTCAGCCGCTGGCGGTGGGCGAGCCGGTCGGCGTGCAGCGACACCAGGATGCGCGCGCCGATGCCCCCCACCCCCACCGCCGCCCACAGCCCGAAGATCCGAACGCCGTCGTGGAAGGTGGCCTCGGCCCCCCGGGCGGCGGCGTTGGTGAGCAGGTCGATCGCCTTGCCGAACAGGATGGGGTCCAGAAACGGGACGGCCGCCAGCGCCAGGTTGGCCAGGGTCAGGGTGACGGCCAGCCCGCGCACCGGACGCAGCAATTCGAGGACCCGGCCGTAGATGGTGAAGAAATGAGATGTGCGCATGGATGCCGGCACGTGTACCGGATTTAACCATCGCCGTCAAGGACCAACGCCCGCACCCCTCTTCGGTGGAGTGTCCGGTTTTTGCTTTTAATCCGCGGGCAGCTGGTGTATGAATGCTCCCTTTTGCGTCATGGACCACAGCCGCACCGTCTCTTTTTGCGCAGGAGGCTCACATGAAGACCGAAAAAGTCGGGCAACGCATCAAAGCCGTCATGCAGAAAAACGGGATCACCCTGGATGAGCTTTCCCGGCGGACCGGACTCAAGGCCGAGCTGATCCGCCTGGTCGAGGAGGAGGATGTCTACCCCTCGCTGGGGCCGCTGTTGAAAATCTCCCGGGCCCTCGGGGTGCGCCTGGGCACCTTTCTCGACGACCAGGTCAGCCGGGACCCCCTCATCATCCGGCGCAGGGATCGTTCGCGCGAGCTGAGCATGCTCCGTTCCAAACACGCTCCGGTCGCCCTGCAGTTTTATTCCCTGGGGCGAGGCAAAACCGACCGGCACATGGAGCCCTTCTTCGTGGAGCTGCTGCCGGAGTCGGCGGTTGAAAAGACCCTGTCCTCCCACGAGGGCGAAGAGTTCATCGTGGTCGCCTCCGGCCGCGTCGAGATCATCTACGGCAAGGAGGCGCATCAGTTGGACGCGGGGGACAGCATCTATTACAACTCGATTGTGCCCCACTACGTGTCCTGCCTGGGCGACATGCCTGCCGCCATTTATGCCGTGCTCTATTTCCCGGATTGAGGATCAAGGGAGGCGCCATGAACAGCGAGATATTGCGGCCATGGACACTGGGACAGATCCTGGACCGGGCCGTCGACGCCGGCCCGGACAGCGAGGCGGTGGTCTACGTCGACCGGGATTTCCGCCTGACCTACCGGCAGTTCGGGGATCTCGTCGATCGCCTGGCGCGCGGCCTGATGGCGATGGGCATCCGCAAGGGCGAAAAAGTGGCCGTGTGGGCGACCAACGTCCCCTATTGGGTGGCGCTGCAGTTCGCGACCGCCAAGATCGGCGCCATCCTGCTCACCGTCAACACCAACTACCGGATCAACGAGTTGGCCTATGTCCTGGAACAGTCGGAGTCGGAGAACCTGTTTCTCATCGACGGCTACCAGGACATCGATTACCTGCAGACCGTCTATGAGCTCGTCCCCGAGCTGCGGGCCCAGGAGCGGGGGCAGCTGGCCAGCGCCCGTTTTCCGCACCTGAAGCGGGTCTTTTTCCTGGGCCTGGAAAAACACCGCGGAATGTACTCCATCCCGGAGGTCCTGGCCATGAGTTCCATGACCGGCGAAAACGACTACCGGGCCCGCCAGGCCGCCCTCGACCCCCACGACGTCGTCAACATGCAGTACACCTCGGGCACCACGGGGTTTCCCAAGGGTGTCATGCTGACGCACTTCAACATCGGCAACAACGGGTACTGGGTCGGCGCCAACCAACGCCTCGGTCCGGCCGACCGGATCTGCCTGCCCGTGCCGCTGTTTCACTGCTTCGGATGCGTGATGGGTGTCCTGGGGGCGGTCAACCACGGGGCCACCCTGGTCATCCTGGAGGGGTTCGACCCGGTCATGGCCATGTCCGCCATCGAGCAGGAGCGCTGCACCGCGCTCTACGGCGTGCCCACCATGTTCATCGCCATCCTGCACCACAAGCTGTTCAGCAAGTTCCGCTTCGACAGCCTGCGCACCGGCATCATGGCCGGTTCGCCCTGCCCGGCGGCGGTCATGCGCCAGGTGATTGAAAAGATGTTCATGCAGGAGGTCACCATCTGCTACGGGCTCACCGAGAATTCGCCGGTCATCACCCAGACCCTGATCGGCGACGACATCCGCCGTCAAACCGAAACCGTGGGCTGCGCCATGCCGGGCATCGAGGTCAAGGTGGTCGACCCGAAAACCGGCGGCGCTCAGCCCCCCGGCGTGCAGGGCGAGGTGTGCTGCCGCGGCTACAGCGTGATGAAGGGCTATTACAAGATGCCGGAGGCGACCGCCAAGGCCATCGACGCCGACGGCTGGCTGCGCACGGGCGACCTCGGCGTGATGGACGCCGACGGGTATCTCGCCATCACCGGCCGGCTCAAGGACATGATCATCCGGGGCGGCGAAAACATTTACCCGCGCGAGATCGAGGAGTATCTTTTCAAATTGGATGGCATCGCCGACGTGCAGGTGGTCGGGGTGCCCGACCGCAAGTACGGCGAGGAGGTGGGCGCCTTCGTCAAGCTCAAACAGGGCGCCTTCGTGACGGAGGAAGACGTCAAGGACTTCTGCCGGGGCCGCATCAGCCGCTATAAGATCCCCAAGCACGTGGCGTTCGTAAACACGTTCCCCATGACGGCCAGCGGCAAGATCCAGAAATACAAGCTCGTCGAGCTGTCCAGAACGGTGTTCCCGGAGGAGGATAAGAAAGCATGATTTTCAACGAAGAATTCGAAACCATGCCGCGCGAAGCCCTGGAGGAGATCCAGCTGCGGCGCCTGCAGGCGACGGTCGCGCGGGTCTACAACACCGTCCCGTTTTACCGGCGGCGGTTCGACGAGGCGGGGGTGGCGCCCGGCGACATCCGCTCGCTCACCGACCTGCAGAAACTGCCGTTCACCTACAAAACCGACCTGCGGGACAACTACCCGTACGGCATGTTCGCGGTGCCCATGGACAACGTGACCCGCATCCACGCCTCCTCCGGCACCACCGGCAAGCCCACCGTGGTCGGCTACACCGGCCGGGACATCCAGACCTGGGCCGAGATGATGGCCCGCAGCCTGGTGGCGGCCGGCACGCGCAAGGACGACATCGTGCACAACGCCTACGGCTACGGCCTTTTCACCGGGGGGCTCGGCGTGCACTACGGCGCCGAGCGGCTGGGGGCCTCCGTCATCCCCATCTCGGGAGGCAACACCAAGCGGCAGGTGATGATCATGAAGGACTTCGGCCCGACCGTCCTGACCTGCACCCCGTCCTACGCCCTGCACGTGGCGGAAACGGCCGAGGAGATGGGGGTGAGCTTCCGCGACCTCAGGTTCAAGGCGGGCATCTTCGGGGCGGAGCCCTGGTCCGAACGCATGCGCCGGGAGATCGAAAGAAAGCTCAACCTCAAGGCCATGGACATCTACGGCCTGAGCGAGGTGATGGGGCCCGGCGTGGCCGTCGAGTGCATCGAGGCCCAGAGCGGGCTGCACATCTTCGAGGACCATTTCATCCCCGAGATCATCAACCCCAAGACCGGTGAGGCGCTGCCCTGGGGCATGACGGGCGAGCTCGTCTTCACCACCATCACCAAGGAGGCCTTCCCGGTGATCCGCTACCGCACCCGGGACCTCTCGGTCCTGCACCCCGAACCCTGCCGCTGCGGCCGCACCATGGTGCGCATGGGCCGCATCCAGGGCCGCAGCGACGACATGCTGATCATCCGCGGGGTCAACGTCTTCCCGTCCCAGATCGAAAGCGTCATCATGGAGACCCGCAAGTTCGAGCCGCACTACCAACTCGTGGTCGAACGCGTCGCCAACCTGGATCAGCTGACCGTCCGGGTGGAGGTGAACGAGAGCATGTTCTCGGATGCCATCAAGAACCTGCAGAGCGTCGAGCGGGAGCTCGAGAAGAACATCCGGGAAACCCTCGGGGTGACGACGGTGGTCAAGCTGGTGGAGCCCAAGAGCATCCAGCGCAGCGAAGGCAAGGCCGTGCGGGTCATCGACCAACGCAATTATTAACAATTAGGGCGAAAACAAGCATCAGGCCGTCAGCCAAGGCGCGCGGCGATTTGGCAAGCGCAGCATATTCCTTCATATGTGAGCATTGCCAAATCGCCGCGCGCCGCCGGATCACGGTCTGAGGCGCCGTTTTCAAAACCCTGAAAAAGGAGGCGGACATGAACGTGGAGCAGATCTCCATCTTTCTGGAAAACAAGCCCGGTCGGCTGGAAGAGGTGACGCGCATCTTCGAGGCAGGCGGGATCAACATCCGCGCGCTCTCCCTGGCCGACACGACCGAGTTCGGGATCCTGCGCCTGATCGTCAACGACCACGAGAAAGCCAAGCGCCTGCTCAACGAGAAGGGCTACACGGTCGGAATCAACGAGGTGGTGGCCGTGGAGGTGGAGGACCGGCCCGGCGGGCTGCACCGGATCCTGATGGCGCTCTCCAAGGAAAGCATCAACGTGGAGTACATGTACGCCTTCGTCCGGCAGAGCGGCCGGAATGCAGTGCTGATCTTCAGGTTCGACAACATCCAGGCGGCCACCGCCGTGTTGAAGCGCGAAGGCATGCGGGTCATCGACGGCCAAGACCTCTACGCCATGTAGGTCGAGGCCTACTCCCATTCATAAAAAACCGCCCCCGGCGTGTCGCCGGGGGCGGTTTTTTTGAATCTTGATCAAAATGCCGCCCGTTTCCCAGGGCGGCATTTTGCGCTAGAAGAACTTGTCCTGCAGGCCGTATGGGTCCTTGACCTCAAGGGTGGGGTCGAACTTGAGTTTCTTCGCGCCCCGCTCGTCCGCGTACTTCATGATATCGAGATCCACTTTGATCGGCACCTCGATGCCGGCCTTGGTCAGGGCCTGGCGCAGGTAGGCCTCGGCCCGGGTGCCGAACGCCACCGAATCCCCCAGGATGCGCAACCCCTCCGGCGGGTTGTGGAACCCGACCGAGTTTTCGGCGCCGATGAAGAGCACCCGGTAGAAGGCCTCTTCGTAGAATTCCTTGGCCTTGTCGTAGAGCTGCTGGTCGATGGCCTTGCCCTCCGCCTGGGCCTTGTGGGCCGTCTCCAGCAGTTTGGCCACGGTGGCGGTCTGATACCCGGCGCGGATCATGATGGACACCGTCCGGTCCTGGATCGAAAAGACACGCTCCCTCAGCCACTCGGGGCTTTCGGCATGGCACTGCTTGCAGGCCTTCATGTCGGCCTGCACCGGGCTCATCACGCGGTGGTCCGAAACTTTGTGCACGCCGGCGAGGGTGTACGGCATGTGGCAGTCGGCGCAGGAGGCGCCCGCCTTGAAATGGGTGCTGTTGTTGGTCCAGAACTCGTATTCAGGGTGCCGGATGAAGGCCATGCGGTAGCCGGTCACCGTCTGCTTCCATTCCCGGACGGTTTCATCCTTGCGGATCTGCTTGATGATGTCCTCGATCGTGATGCCGCCGAACTTGCTGTTCTGCCAGGGGAAATAAAGACCGACCGACTTGTTCTCCTTGTCCTTGGGGATGTTGTAGGTCACGTGGCACTGGGCGCAGACCGCCGAGCGCATTTCCTGGCGCGTCAGCTTGGCGGGGTCGACCCCCATGGACTTGAAGGCCTCGATCAACGTGAAGCCGCGTGAGATCTTGAGGCTCTGGTCCTTGTTGTCGTGGCAGTCGATGCAGGCGACCCCGAGGTCGCGGTTCTTCTCGGGGATCATGCCCAGCACCTCCTTGAAAGGCTTCTTGTAGTAGTCGACCCCCATTTGCTTCTGCAATCCCACCGCGTATGGGCTCTTGCAGCTCAGGCAGACGCCGCCGGCCCCGATGCGCGAAGCGTCGATCTCGACCTGGTCGCGGATCATGTAGGCGTGCCCGCGGGGCTCGTTGTACTCCACCCCGAACCCCCACCCGTTGAACAGCAGCGCCATGTAGGGATACATGGAAAGTTTGTCCACGCCGACCGACCCGCCGTCCATGCCGATTTTGTACCTGCTGCGCCGGGCGGCAACGGGCTCCGCTGTTTTCTTCCAGAGCTCGTACTCTTCGGGATAGGCCTTGCCCCAGACCGCCGGGTCGATTTCGCCGTCCGGGATGTTGACGGTCCTGACCATCTGCGGCTTGGGAGGCTCGCAGCCGGTCAAGGCGAAGGTAAATGTCAGGCACAAGCAGGCCGCCAGGATGTGTTTTGCGCTGTAGGGCATCTCCCCCTCCTTAAAATGGTTTTTAGGCGAAAGTCGATCGACGGGTTTCAATTCGTCATTCGAGCACCGGCCAGGTGATGCTGGAGAAAACGGTGGCAGTCCCAGCAATTGCGCTCCTGGTTGATCATGGCCACTCGCTCGGAGTGGCAGCGGATGCAGTTGGCCTGAACGAACTTCTTCCCGCGCTCGGAGATCGTGATCGTTTCCGGCGTCTTGCCGGAATAAAACACGACGACGTCCTTCATGCCGTCGATGGATTTCCAGACATAGTACGCCGGCATGTTCTCGTGCGGCAGGTGGCAGTCGACGCAGCGGATCGTGCGGTGCGCGCCCACGTTGAACCAGGCCTCGAACTGGGATTCCATGACGTGGCAGGATGAGCAGAAAAGCGGCGTCTCGGTCTTGGCCATGAGCTGCGGCGGCCCGAAAGCGATGAAGACACCGACCGCGCCCCCGAGAACGGCCAGCAGCACTATAACCTTCCAATTGAGCTTTTTGAGGAGTTTCATCGCTTCGCAACCTCGCCAGAAGGGTTACTGCCGGAGGGCCGGGCACATGCAGTGGCGCAAGGCCGCGCGCGGCCGCTTTACCGATACGAAACGACAGGTGATGAACGTGGAACAGAGTGATGCGTTAGAAGTGTCCGTAGCCGATTCGTCTAATCAAGAAATTGACTTAAGTCAAGTGGCCACCGACGACGGTGGCCGGCTACGCAATTCTGAAGGAAGGGTTCTGGAGCTTGGAGCGTTTGCACCGGGGGCAACGGCTGGGGCGTGTGAGCCGTCGGCGGTTCTCGAACACGTACCCGCACAGCAGGCATTGGCTGGGGGTGAGAATGAAGCTGGATTTGGCAGCCGTGACCGAGCGTTCGACGTGCACGAGGTGTTGGTAGACCTCTTTCTCCTTGATCCCCAGTTCCTGGGAGAGCTCACGGGCGTCCATCTCTTGGTCGCTGAGCAGCGCGATGATTCTCCGGCGCAGGGTGACCGGCTCCAAAATAGGCCGCACCCCCTCAAGCGGAGCCGTCGCCCGGCGGCCGGATCTCCTCTTTCAGCAGACAGCAGGCGATCTTGAATCCGGGCCGGCCGGCGGCGCTGGAACTCGTGGGGTCGGGCTGGATGAGTTGGTTCATGACGCAGCCCTCGGGGATGTCCAGGCGAAAAAAATCGCTTTCGTTCAGGCGCGGCGTCTCGACCAGCCGGCCTTCCCGCAGCTCCAGGCTGTGCAACGGGAAATCCTCGCAGAGCGGGCAGCGATAGACCCGGCCGTTGGGGAACACGAAGTAGTTGTCGGCCACCCGCCCCGCGCACTCGAATTTTTCCTCCGGTGCGAGAAACACTTTGGGATACACCACCCGGATGCCACGTCGGGCGATCGCCTCGGCCGCCGCCGGCACCGTCGCGCGCCACTCCGACGGCGGCACCCGCAAAATTTCCTCTGCGCCCGGATCGCAGCCGGTCCACGCGGCCTTGCCCCGCAGCCCCAGCACCTGGATGAAAAACCGCCCGACCCCCAGTTCTCCGAGCAAAGGTGCCATCGCGGTGAGATCACGTAAGTTCGCCCGGCTTGCCGTGAAGATCAGGCTCGTCTGGAAGCCCTTATCCCGCGCTCGGCGGATGCCGTTCAGGCAGGCATCGAAGGAGCCTTCGCCTCGAATCGCGTCGTTGGTCCCGGCGCTGGCGCCGTCCAGACTGAAGCTGAAGACATCCACCTCGGCGGGGGTTACCCGGTCGAGGATGTCGTGGAACAGGTAGCCGTTGGTGTCGATGGTGATGCTGGCAAAGTCCAGCCGGCGGGCGCTGCGCACGGCCCGCGGCAGGTCCGGGTGCAGGGTGGGCTCGCCGCCGAGCAGGACGAGGTTGGCGCCGGGACTGCGGCCGGCGAAGAGCGCCAGCCAGCGCTCGATGCGCTCGATGGGCAGGCGCTTGCGGCCGTGCTGCTCGGGGTTGATGTAGCAGTGCCGGCAGCGCAGGTTGCAGCGGGTCAGCACGTGCAGGAAGACGTTGGCGGCTTGGCGTTTGAATTCAACGGTGGAGGGCATGAGGGAATGCCTAAATTGCCTAAAATGAACTAAAATGCCTAAAATTCATAGGTTTCTAACTGCCCAATTAAAAGCCGCGGCGATGAGCGTCCGCGGTGGAAAGGCCTGGCTATCGGCGGCGGGTTTTATTGCTTTTTCTATTTTAGGCAATTTAGGCATTTTAGCGCATTTTAGGCATTCCTATAATTTGGAAATCAAATGCTTGATCTTCTTCTTCGCCGCCACCAGCTCATCGTTGGTCACGCGCAGCCGGATCGACATGTACTCGGCGAAGATGCGGTAGAGCAGAAGCAGGAAGTCCAGCTTCTCCTCGTCGAGGGTCTGGGTGGCAAAGCGGCTCTTGGCGGTGGTGTCGACGGCCAGGCAGGTCGTCTTGCCGACGGCGGCGACCGTGGCCGAGCGGTGCCCGCTGTCGATGATCCGCATCTCGCCGAAAATTTCGCCCTTCTTGTCGATGACGCCGATCTCCAGGTTTTCCTTGGTGATGCGGATCTTGCCGGAGAGCAGGAAGTAGAGCCAGGTGTCCTGATCGCCTTCGCGGATGATCGCTTCGCCGTCCTCGTATTCGCGGATCTTGCTGAGCTTCAGGAGTTTTCCCAGGCTCTTGGTCTCAAAATTCCGCAGCGCGGGAATCGCCATGAGCTTCTGGATGTTCTCGATGTTGTCCTTCAGGTATTTCGACTCGATCATGACACCCCTCCCGCCGGCGGCTTCGGGTGCCGGCCTTGGTGATGAATCCATTCTACACTGGGGCGCCTGAAAGGACAAGTTTCGGGCAAGCGCTGCGCTCGGGGCGAACGGCCCGACCCCGACGGAGGGCGCGTGAGGCGTTCACGTCGCCTCGAGGCATCCCTTCGAAAGGTTTTCGTCGAAGCAAACGGGGTAGCGGCCGTCGAAGCAGGCCTTGCAGAAGAGGTTCTCTGCGTCGGGAACGCCGGTGGCCTCCAGCAGGCCCTCGATGCTCAGGTAGTGCAGGGTGTCCAGGCCGAGAATCCGGCAGAGCTCTTCCTGGGTTTTGCCGGCGGCGATCAGCTCGCCGCGCGTGGAGAAATCGATGCCGTAGTGGCAGGGGAAGCGGTGCGGCGGCCCGGAGATCCGCATGTGCACCCGTTTCACGCCGAGCTGCCGGAGCGCCTTGACGCGAGTCTTCACGGTGGTGCCGCGGATGATGGAGTCGTCGATGATGATGATCTCCTTTCCCTTCAGCAGCTCCTTGACGGGGTTGAGCTTCACCCGCACCCCGAAGTCCCGCATGCTCTGGGTGGGCTGGATGAAAGTCCGGCCGACGTAATGGTTACGGATCATCCCGATCTCATACGGGATGCCGGACTCTTCGGAATAGCCGACCGCCGCATAGGTCCCGGAGTCCGGAAACGGCATGACGAAATCCGCCTCCACCGGCGCCTCCCGCGCCAGCCGGCGGCCGAAGGCCTTGCGCATGAGATAGACGTTCTTGCCGTCGATGGTGCTGTCCGGCCGCGCAAAGTAGATGAACTCGAAGATGCAGAAGGCCCGTCGGTCGGCCGCCGGCGTGCGGATGCTGCGGATGCCCTCCCGGGTGAGGATGACGATTTCGCCCGGCTCGACCTCCCGCACGAACTCGGCCTCCACCAGGTCGAGGGCGCAGCTTTCCGAGGCCAGCACGTGGCTGCCGTTGATCTTCCCCAGGCAGAGCGGCCGGAAGCCGTTGGGGTCCCGGATGCCGACCACCTCGCCCCGACTGGTGAGCATGACGAAAGAGAACGCCCCCTCCAGCCGCGCCACGGACCGGACCAGGGCCTCCTCGAAACCGTGTTTCAGGTTTTTGACGAAAAGGTGCAGCATGATTTCGCTGTCCATGGTCGACTGGAAGATGGAGCCCGCCTGTTCGAGCTCCTCTTTGAGAATGTGGGCGTTGGTGATGTTGCCGTTGTGGCCGACCGCGTAAGCCTTCTGGCGGTGGCGGACGATGAACGGCTGGGCGTTGGTGAGGATGGAGCTGCCGGTCGTGGAGTAGCGGACGTGCCCGATCGCGCAGCAGCCCTCCAGTTCCTCGAGATGATCGACGTCGAAGACATCGTGCACCAACCCCATGCCGCGGTGGGCAAAGAGGTTGTCGTCACGCACCACGGCGATGCCCGCGCTCTCCTGGCCCCGGTGCTGGAGAGCATACAGGCCGAAGTAGGTCAACGCGGAGGCCTCCGGGTGGCCGCAGATCCCGAAAATGCCGCAGGACTCCCGCGGCTTGTCGGAAACCTCATTTGCCGTCAACGTGCCGTATTTCGACATGGGGTGTCTTTCTCTTCCCGAACAGATCCGAATCGCAGAAGAAGTTGAACAAAAACGCCGTCACCGGATTTCGATTTAACTTGATCCGGGTCAGTTATCCTGGGCTATAATTTAAGGCACTATAGGCATTTTAGGCACTTTAGGCACTTTCCTAAGGCCTTCATTCCAACGGGTAGTTTTCCTCAAGGTTCCAGACGCCGCAGGGGCACGCCCCGGCGCAGAACCCGCAGCCGATGCACAGGTTCTCGTCCACGGCGTACTCATAGGCCTTGCCGTCCAGCTCTTTGCGGCGGATGGCCCCCTGCGGGCAGACCGCCACACACACCCCGCAGTCCCGGCAGGCGCCGCAGGACAGGCACTGGGAGCCGCACTGGTGAACATCCGCGAACACGGTGATCCGCGGGTCGAAATACTCAGCGGTCACCCGCCGCTTTTCGATCATCTGGCGCCGGAACGGCGCCGGCGTCCGGCCGTCGGACTCATCGCAAATGGCCTGGGCCACCACGCGGCCGGCGCCGATGGCCTCGGTCAGAAGGCCCGGCCGCACCACGTCGCCGATGGCATACACTTTCGGGTCGCTGGAGCGGAAGCGGGCGTCGACCTTGATGAACCCGCGCTCCACGGCGATCCCCGCCGGCACGAAGGAGAGGTCCGGCACGTCGCCGATGGAGACGATGACCGTGTCGGCCGGGATCTCCTCGCCGTCGCCGAGCGCCAGGCCGGCGGCCGTGATTTCGCGGACGACCACGGGCCAGCGGAACCTGGCACCCGCAGCCTCGGCCGCCTGCCGCTCCTTGCCGAAGGAGGCCGGCTGCTGCACGTCGAGCAGCAGGATGTCTTCCGCCCCGAGCCGCCGGGCCTCGGTGGCGGCGTCGCAGCCGACGTTGCCGGCGCCGATCACGACCACCCGTTTGCCGCACGCAGCGCTTCCCGCCTTGGCGGCCTGCAGGAAATCCAGCGCCGACACCGCCCGTTCGATGCCCGGGATGGGCAGCATGCGCGGTTTCTGGGCGCCGGTGGCGATCACCACGAAGTCGAAATCCTCGCGCAGCCGCTCCATCTCTTCGCGGCCGAGGGGCTGCTGCAGGTGGATGTGGGGGAGCGCCTCCCGGATGCGGTTGAGCTCGGTTTCCACCACCTCGCGCGGGATCCGGCTTTCCGGGATGACCCGGGTGAACTTGCCGCCCAGCCGGCCGGCCACCTCGTAGACCGTGGCTTCGTGCCCCTTTTGCCTCAGCTGCCAGGCGACCGAAAGCCCGGCCGGGCCGCCGCCCACGACCGCAATGCGCCGGCCGGTCAGCGGCGGCAGCTCGGGCAGTCGGGCGCGGATGCTGGCCTGGCCGATTTTGGTGGTGTCCACCGGCGCCATGGCCGCGACCTGGCGGGTGCAGGACTGCATGCACAGGTTCGGGCAGAGGTAGCCGCAGACCGCGGCCGGGAAGGGGGTGTAGGCGAGCGCGAGGTCGACGGCCTCGTCCACCCGGCCCTCGCGGATGAGCTGCCAGCGGCGCTGCACCGGGATCCCCGTCGGGCAGCTGGCCTCGCAGGGCGCCGCGTATTTCTGGTTTTCCCAGACCGGCACGAAGCGCCGCAGCGCGCCGTTGGTGATGACGGGAATCACGCTGCGGTCGACCCGGCTCAGGTCGCCGATCAGGCCGCCCTGGCCCAGCTCGGCGTCCCAGACCTCGCGGTGAAACCCCTGCATGGGCCGCGCCGATTTGCCGGTTTTCTCGTTCGGCTTGCGCGCGACCAGCAGCTGCCAGCTCTCGCGTCCGGAAAAGGAGCGCAGCAGCTCGCCGCGGCCGACCTTCTTCAGGAACACCTTGAGGTGGGCGAGCAGCCAGTCCCAATCCGTATCGCCGATGGGTGCCATGCGGGCGTCGGCCTGACTGAAGCCGGCGTGCGGGCCGCGGAAGAACACCTTGCCCCCGACCATGCCGACCAGCGGCCGGTAGCCGAGAACATTGGCGGGGGTCTGAGCCTCGTGGCCGCAGACCACGGCGATCCCGCCGGCCATGA
>Ga0316629_10000078_pt1 | contig 14459 bp, 15 predicted proteins | sample OWC_May_M1_C1_D1_FD_207654 | JGI IMG/M metagenome (GOLD analysis project Ga0316629, IMG submission 207654) | Wetland soil microbial communities from Old Woman Creek delta, Ohio, United States - OWC_May_M1_C1_D1_A | ecosystem: Environmental > Terrestrial > Soil > Wetlands | place: USA: Ohio... | reverse complement strand
AAAACCTGGTCAAGTTGCGGGCTCTCCATCTCTCCCTCATTCTTCAAACTCACGCGAGGAGGTACGTATGAAGAAGACAGTGGTGGTTCTGGCGTTGTGCGTCGCGATGATCGGCCTGGCCTCGGTGGCGATGGCCGGTGAGAAGTTGATCCTGGCCACCGGCGGGACGGCGGGCACCTACTACCCGTATGGCGGGGCCATGTCCAAGATCTGGAATTCCAAGATCCCCGGCATGAACGTCACCGCACAGGCGACCGGGGCATCCGTCGAGAACGTCCGCCTCATGAACAAGGATGAGGTCGAGCTGGCGCTGGTCCAGAGCGATACCATCGACTTCGCGTTCAAAGCCCAAGAGACGTTCAAGGAGAAGCTGACGAAGATGGCTGGGGTTGCCGTGCTGTACCCCGAGCTGATCCACATCGTCGTTCGCGGCGACCTCGACATCGATTCGTTTTCCGGCCTGCGTGGGAAGAAGATCGGCGTGGGCGCGCCCGGTAGCGGGACTGAGGCCAATTACCGCCAGCTCCTCGATATCCACAAGATGAGCAAGGACGACGTCAGCGCGCAATACCTGTCGTTCGCGGAGAGCGCGGATCAGTTCAAGGACAACCGCATTGACGCGTTCATGGTCACTGGCGGCGTGCCGACCTCGGCGATCATGGACGTGGCGACCCAGCGGAGCATCAAGATCCTCGCCATCCCGGACACGATGCTCTCAATCCTGACGAACAAGTACCCGTTCCTCTCAGCCGCCGTGATCCCTGCCAACGCGTACAAAGGCGTGACAAAGGACGTGAAGACCGCAGCCGTCAACGCCGTGCTGATCGCCCATCCGAAGCTTAGCAGTGATGTGGTCTACAGCCTTACCAAGGCGTTGTTCGAGAATCAGGCCGAATTGGGGGCCGCCCATGCCAAGGGCAAGGTGTTGAGCCTCCAGGATGCAGCCACGGGTATCTCCATTCCCCTCCACCCGGGCGCGGTGAAGTACTACAAGGAAAAAGGCGTCATCAAGTAGGTCAAGGCGATCCACGGCCGGGTAGGACTCTCTACCCGGCCGTGTTCTGTTCTGGCGATGCGCTACTGGTTCGGGACTGTTTGCGTCTTCGCGGCAGCGCTCGCTGCCGTGTTATTTTATCCCCGGCATCTAGTCCTGGAGATAGTGAATATCAACACCGGGCAGATGGTGCTGTGCGCCGACATGGCGGAGGGGGAGGAATTTGTCCTTTCTTTCGTCCATTCGGTGAACAAGCGCCCGGTTTATGATACCCTGCGTGCGGCGAGGGACCATCTGGTCATCGTCAAATCCCGGTTCGATGCCTTCGGCGCCGGCATGCCGGAGTCCTCCACAGAGGAAGGCACGCTCAGGGTCGCAGAGGATGGCTGGCTGGAGTGGACGACCAACCGTCCCGTTCCCGAGGTGATTGTCCGCGTCGGACGGGTAGCTGAGCACACGCTACACCTGAAGGGTCGGTCCGTCCCGCTGAAAGACCTGGCCGAGCCCGGATCTCCCCTCTCCATGCAGATTCATCAACGTTCTAGGTATGCAGTCTGGAAAGAAAGGTGCATCCGATGAGCGATAAGGACCAACCGAAAGGACAACCCGAAATAATTCGAATGTCCGATATCAAGTCGGATGTCACGGAAGAGGAGCTGACTCAACTCCTCGCCAAGGTGGACAAAGAATCCACCTTTCGCAAGCTGTCTGGTTACCAATATCGCATCATATACTGGATCGCCGTCGCATTCTCCGCCTTCCAGCTCTATACGGGCCTGATGGGGGCCTACCCGGCGCAAATTCAGCGCTCCATCCATTTGTCGTTCGCCTTTGTGCTCGTCTTCCTCCTTTATCCCTTCCGAACCAAGACCGCCCTGAACCGACTTCGCTGGCACGACTACCTTTTCGCTGCCTTCACGGTTTTTGTCGGGCTGTACTTGACATTCAACTACGTTCGGCTCATGGAGACCGCCGGGGACTACACAAAGTTCGATATGATCGTCGGCGTGTGCGGCACGCTTCTCACCCTGGAGGCAGCGCGACGTGTAGTCGGCTTGCCGATCACGATCGTCGCCAGCAGCTTCCTCGTATACGCATACTTCGGGGCTTACTTCCCCGGCTTTCTCGCTCACCGTGGCTATTCGATTGAGCGAATTGTTTCGCACATGTATTTCACCACCGAGGGAATCCTCGGGATCCCCTTGGGTGTTTCCTCCACGTTTATTTTCCTGTTCATTCTCTTCGGTGCCTTCCTGGAGAAGACCGGTATCGGTAAGCTCTTTATTGACATCGCCGATGCCATTGCAGGGTGGGCATCTGGGGGTCCGGCCAAGGTGGCGGTTATCACGTCCGCGCTAGAAGGAACGGTCTCGGGCAGCTCCGTGGCCAACACGGTGGGGTCGGGCAGTTTCACGATTCCCATGATGAAGAAGCTTGGCTACCGCCCCGAGTTCGCAGGTGCCGTCGAGGCCTCGGCCTCCACCGGCGGCCAGATCATGCCCCCAGTCATGGGAGCCGCAGCGTTCCTCATGTCCGAGTTCATCAACATACCGTACATAGAGATTGCCAAGGCCGCGGCCATCCCCGCCTGTCTTTACTTCCTTGGAATCTTCATCGAGGTCCACTTCGAGGCCAAGCGGTGCGGCCTCAAGGGCACGCCCTGGGCCCAGATCCCCAATGTTTGGACCGTCCTCAAAGAGCGGGGACACCTCTTCGTCCCATTGATCGCCATCATCTACGTGCTGACCGAAGGCTACACGCCGACCCGGGCTGCCCTGGTAGGCTTGGGACTATCCGTCGCCGCCGGAATGTTGACGAAGGCAACCCGGATGAGCGTCACGGAGATCGTCAACGCGCTGGAGGCGGGTGCCCGCGGCGCCCTCGGCGTGGCCATTGCCTGCGCGACCGCCGGCATCATCGTGGGCGTCGTCACCCTGACCGGACTTGGGTTGAAGATGGCCAACGGCCTCATCGACCTTGCCGGCGGCTACCTGCTCCCGACCATGTTTTTTACCATGATCACGTCCCTGATCCTCGGAATGGGGGTGCCGACAACCGCCAACTACGTCATCACGGCGACGATGTGTGCGCCCGCGCTGGTCCTCCTCGGGGTCCCGCTGCTCGCCGCGCATCTCTTCGTCTTCTACTTTGGCATCATCGCCGATATCACGCCGCCGGTGGCGCTCGCTGCCTACGCCGGGGCAGGCATCGCCAGGTCCAACCCATTCTGGACGGGTGTCACGGCGTCGAAGCTAGCCGTCGGGGCCTTCATCGTTCCGTACATCTTTGTTCTAAATCCGGCCATGGTTCTGATTGGGACAACGCCCTACCTCTTGACCATGAACCTCGTGACCGCCTGCGGTGGTATGTTCGGGGTCGGAGCGGCAATGATCGGCTTCTGTGTGGCCCCGATGAACTGGTTTGAGCGTATCTGGTTCGGCATCGCCGGCCTGATGCTCATTGATCCGGGTTTCGTGACAGATGTCATCGGAATTGTCATGCTTGCCATCGCGCTGTACTTCCAATTCAGGAAGAAGAAGGTCTGGGTGGAGGCAGGAGCGCCAACGGCAGCAAACTAGCCGATCACGGACTGCCTTAGCAGGTAGAAGTGTGAACAGGCCAGCGGACTGGTTCCCGCTGGCCTGTTCTCTTGTAGGAGCGGCTCGCCGAATTCAGGCGTCCAGGGCCACCGCGGCGGCGCCGAGGATGCCGACGTCCGGTCCCAAGGCGGCCGGAAGGATGGGCACGGACTCCACGGGCACGAGCTTGACGCGCTGCCGGGCTTGCTCGCGCAGCGGTTGGAACAGAGCGTCGCCGGCCTTCGTGACGCCGCCTCCGATGACGACCCGCTCCGGTGCGAGGAACGTGATGACGGCCGCCACGCCGATTCCAAGATACTTCACCGCATCCGCCCACACCTCGGCGGCCACGGCATCCCCCTCCTGGGCCAACCGTACCACGTCGGCCGCGGCCGGCTCGGGGATCGCGCTCAGCCGGGTTTGACGGCCAGACGCGACGATTTCCCGGGCCCGACGCGCAATGGAGGGCCCTGACGACATCGCCTCCAGGCATCCCCGATTCCCGCAGCCGCATAACGGGCCATCCGGACAAACCGTGATGTGGCCGATCTCGCCAGCAGCGTCTTTGACGCCGTGCCACACCTTACCATCCAGGATAATCCCGCCGCCGATGCCTGTGCTCACCGTCAGGTAGACGATGCTCCGAGCCTCCTTGCCCGCCCCGTAGCGGAATTCCCCGAGGGCGGCGGCGTTCGCGTCGTTCTCCAAGACGGTGGGCAGCCCGAGGGATCGCTGGATATGGTCGGTCAAGGGGACCTGCGTCCATCCCGGTAAGTTCGGCGGCTGGAACACAAGCCCTGCCTTGATATCCACGGGGCCGGCGCAACCGACGCCGATCCGCTGGACGCGGACGCCTGCGATTTCAGGTCGGGAGAGAAGTTCGCGGCCCAATCCCACGATTCGGCCCAGAACCGGCTCGAGCCCTTCGGTCGCCAGGGTTGGTACCTCTCCGCGCGAGAGCATCCGCCCATCGGTGTCCACAACACCTGCCGCCAGCTTTGTCCCGCCGATGTCTATCGCCAGCACCGCCATTCGCGTCTCCTACGTGGTCATGGCCGCTGGCTCGATCGGGGCGAACACTTCGTAGAAGGCTTCAACCAGGATGTCAATCCGCTCCCAGTAGCCCTTCTCGGCAAAGTCATCGGAGATAACCACCAGGTCGATGTCGCTCCCCTCCCTTTGCGTACCGTTGGCGTAGGAGCCATACCAGACGACTTTCCGCGGCCGGACTCCGCGCGCCTCGACTCCCGGGCAGAGGCGACGGACTATCTCGAGAACTGCGTTCCTATCCGCGCGACCGCCTCCTTGGTGGAGACAAGAATATCATTGAACACTCCTGCATCCGTGCTTCCATCGTCACGTGACTATATCAGGGGGCTCGAGGAAAACCAACGGCGGATTTGTTCACGACGAGAGTGCGTCGGTTCTTGAAGAACCGACGGCAGGGTTCGGCAGCGTTGCGCGTGCGCTGACGGCCCGTCCACGACGGCTGCTTTCGTTGTTCCAGCCGTTCGCTCTCGGGAGGAGCATGGTTGGCGCTAGGGGATCGATCGCATAGAGTCAATTGTGGATGAAAACCATGGATTGGCAGGAACGGATCGTCACGGATCCGAAAATACTCGTTGGCAAGCCCGTGTTCAAAGGCACTCGTTTGGCAGTGGAGTTCATTGTGGATTTGCTCGCAATGCCGGACGGCGTTGCCTTCCGTAACCTGTCAGAAACCTTCGGGCCGCCGCGGGTCGAAGCCAGCGCGGGATGTTTGTAAGTTTATGAAGGCAACGCCGTCCCAAATTCATGGACGAGGAAGACGGAGGTCTGGATCTACGACTACGTCGATCGGGAAGTGCCCGTGCTCTTGAAGATGTTCGAGAAGCGCCAGCGGGCGTATCGGGCGATTGGGTATGAGGAGGAATAGGCGCCGGCGAGGCTCAGAGTTGCACCGTAGTTACTTTGTCGGTATAGTGCATTTGTGGCTGGACTTCGAATCGAGTGGGACGAGGCCAAGAATCGCGAGAACGTGCGGAAGCACAGGGTCTTTTTCAAGTAGGCGGCAACGGTCTTCTCCGATGAACGGGCCTTGTTCTTGGCCGACCCCGACCACTCCGACGAGGAAGACCGTTTTGTCCTGCTCGGGCTCAGCACTACGCTCCGGCTCCTCGTCGTGTGCCACTGCTATCGCGCCAACGACGAAACTATAAGAATCATTTCAGCGCGGAAGGCCAAGAAGCCTGAGGCGGCGGCCTATGCGAACAGGTGGGGCCGATGAGAAAGCAGTATGACTTCAGCAAGGCGACCCGGAATCCCTATGCGGCGCGGCTCAAGCGGCAAGTCACGATCCGTCTGGACGAGCCGACGATCGCCTACTTCAAACGACTGGCCAAGGAGACCGGTGTTCCTTACCAGACGCTCATCAATCTTTACTTGCGCGACTGTGCCGTCTCGGGCCGTAAACTTGCCCTGACCTGGAAGCCTGCGGCGTAACCCTGGAGACCGCAGCCCGCAGACGGGCAGTACGTTGCTGGTCTAACCCGCTATAGATAAAGAGCCAGTTCCTATTTCCAGTTCAACAAACCTTCCTGGTCGAGATCGCGCGCACACCGTGGGTGCCGCCCCCCCGGCACCCTAATGGAGCGAACCGCCCGTCCAGCCTCAGATGCCCGACGGGCTCCAGAATTCAATGCCCCGAGTTCCCGCATCAAGCGCCATCGCCGGATCGGTTCAGTACTCCTCCGGCAGCAGCACGGTTGTTGCCGATCGATCCGCTTCGGTGATGATCCAGAACGTCACGCCGGTGGCCGAATGATAGGCTGAGAAGAGTCGAAAGCCCTCCCGAAGCGACAGCGCATTTTCGGCGCGGTCCTCCTCGCCGAGATCCCCCCAGTCGCCAGCGGCATGGCGGGTGAGGGCGGAGAGCAGGTCGTCGTTCGTGAGTCGCGCAGCGCCCCGGGCGTCGCCAGGAGACGCCCGAGGGGAAATCCTCCACGCGGCAGTAGTTTCTCGGAACCCATGGACCTCTCCTCATGTCTCTTCCGGCGTCTGCCGGATGCCCGCGCACTGTTCCCGAAGGTCCGTCCCGGGGATCGGGTCAGGCTGCGTGCCCTCAAGAAGCTCTCTCACGCGGGCACAGCACCGGCGCGCACGCCTCGGAACCAGGACGGCTGCGGCGTCAGGGGCCGCGCCGTCTCCGTTCGAGGGCAAGACCAGCCGCGTGAGCCTGCCGGTTGCAAACAGGGCGTCATGCAGGACTAGGGGTTTATTCTCCAGACACCCTGATTGGGCAAACTGGCCCTCCAGCCCCAACAGGCCATCAGGCTTCACCTCCAGCGTCAGGGTTCCGTCCATCCCGACCAGGATGCGGGTGATCGTTTGCTCAATGGCCTCCCGCACCTTGCCGGTGACCCCGCTCCGGAGCTTCTCGGTCACCCCATGCAAGTGGTGCGCGAGCGCGGCCGGCGTCAACTGAAGCACGCCCGGCGCCTGCTTCCGCTCCAATTCCTCGAGCTCAGCAGCAAGGGTGGCCCGCCGGCCCTCTGCGGCCTTGAGCGCCCCTTCCAGGGAGGAAAAGTCCCCTCGGGCCACGGCCCGGGTGAAGTTGGTGAGTTCGCGGTCCACGCGGGCGAGGGCCCCCTTGAGTTCCTTCTCTCGCGGGCGAGAGGCGGTCGCCTGGGCCCGCAACCGGGCGTTGACTTCGGTGAGGAGCCGCTCGGTCGTGGCCGGGGTCAGGATCTCGGCTAACAGCAGGTCAAGCAGTTCCTGTTCGGTGGCCTCGAGGGGTAGGTAGGTCGCGTTCGCGCAGACGCGGTTCCCCCGCCGGGCGTGGAAGGCGCACCCGTAGTACCGGTACTTGCGGCCCGTCTTCCGCTTATACCCTGGCCGGGCAATGAAATGCGCCCCGCAGACCGCGCAGCGCAGGAGCCCCGTCAGGAGGTGCCGGCTCTGGAGGGTCTGGAGGTGGGCCATCTTCTGGCCGCTCTGCGCGAACGTCTCGGCCACCCGGGCGAGCTTCTTCTGGACCCGCTCCCACAACTCCGGGGGGATGATCGCCGGATGCGCATTCTCCGTGGCCGTCCAGGTGTCGGTCGGCCGGGCGCGCTTCGAGCGCGTGCCCTTCTCGGTCCGGACCTTCTTGATGCGCCCATACACCCGGGCGCCTCGGTAGACCGGGTTTCGGAGCATCTCGCGGACCGCCCCCAAGTCCCAACTCCCGCCACGGGGACCCGGGAGGCCCTCCTGGTTGAGGGCGAGGACGATCCGCTTGTAGCCGCCCCCATTGGTGTAAGCCTCGAAGATCCGGTGGACAATTGCCGCCGCCGCGGGCTCGGGCTCCAACGTGACTCGCAGGATCGGATGGCCGGTTCGGTCCAGCCGGCCCTTGGGGTCCGCGATCTCGATGCGCCGGTACCCGTAGGGCGCCCGCCCCCCGGTCGAGAAGCCTTCCAGCGTGGTCTCGGTCTGGCCCCGGCGGACCTCTTCGGCGAGGCGGGCGCTGTAGAACTGATCGATGATCTCGATGAGCCCCTCGCTCAGAATCCCCGTCGCCGAATGCCGGTCCACCGGCTCGCTCACCGAAACGACCTCGACCCCCCGGCGCCGCAAGAGCCCCTTGTAGAGGGCGCTATCCTCCCGGTTCCGGGCGAAGCGGGAGAACTTCCACACCAGGATCGTCTCGAACGCCCGGGGGAGACGTTGGGCGGCCGCAATCATGGCCTGGAAGGCATCCCGCTGCTCGGTGGTGGTCCCCGCCCGAGCGCGATCCACAAAGAGGGCGTCCTCCACCACGGTGAGCCCGTGCTGGTGCGCGTAGGCCCGGCACTCCCGGATCTGGGACTCGATGGTGGAGGTCCCATCCTGTTCGCGGGAGCTATAGCGGGCGTAGATGGCGCAGCGATTACCGCCACTCACGGATCACACCTCTGCTCAGGGAACAACTGTCGCCTGTTGGAGCCGAGAACACGAACCCCTGGTCCTATTACGCAGCGACACGCCGGCGTTGGCGCATCCTGATGGCTTGCAGGGCCGACAACAAAGCGTCAATCCGACTCATCCCGTAACCAAAGGCGACGTGCTTCCGGGTGGCCGGATCGAACAGGTCTACCAAGAACACGTCCGGGGCCTCGTCCGGGTGGTGATACGTGACCGTGAATGGGACGTCCTCCGGACAGGGCACCCAGAGCGCCTGCCGGAACTGCGCCGGCGTCAATGCATGGTAGGGTTTGATTTGCTGCGTCACCGGGATCAGGAACGTGTGCCCCGATCGGAATCTCTTGGGCCAGTACCCCTGGTCCTTCACCCACTGGAACAGGTCGGCGTAGCGCGCTTTGAGCCGAATGTCATCGCGCATGGCTTCTTCCTCTCCATCATCTCAGGTGCCTGATAGTGTGCCTTGGGGCCTGCCAGGCGTCCGATCAGATCTGTATCTCCCTTAGTACAACCACCACTCACGGTAAGAAAGGCCCTCCGATGATTTTCCTGGACTCCCTACGGACGTCGGTAGAGTCCTCTAGTTTTCACGCGGAGGATCGATTCACGAGCCTGAGCTTTTCTCCAGCGAAGGACCCTGCCAGCTTGCGGGGAGCCTCGCGGATCGCGCCGCCGTCTTGAAGCGCAGGAAGGGCCGGAGCATCGTCATGGCCAGCCTCTCGACAGCCCGGGCCCCCGGCCGCGGCAGTATCATGCGGCCTCTGGCTCGCTGTCGGGGAACGAGGCCGTTGTCGCGCAACGCCCTGCAGCTTCTCCGATCCGGAGCTGGCTGCGAAAGTAGGCCACCCGTTTTCTGGACCATCTCCCCTGCCCACTCACCGTCGGGACCTCGCGCCGCTGCAACTCTCGAGAGACGGCCGCGTTGTTGCTGATGTGGGCGAGCTCGGAGAGGAGCTCCCGCAACGCCTCCCGCCGGGCCTTGGCGAACCCTGGAGCGGGAATCTGCCACGCTTTGCGCAGGTAGGCGATCTGCGCCCAGGTCCAGGAACGCGTTGGGGTAGGGCCGGGCACGCCTCGACGCTGGAACTCCGCAGCGATCTCGTCATTTAGACGCCCAGCGGCAACCAACTCAGCGAGGAGGGGACGCAGCTCTTCCCGCCGGTCATGCCAGGAGACCGATTTCTGGGTCGCGGAGCCCTCGGGGTTGTAACGGAAGAGCGCCTCCAACTCCTCCCGGCCGTACACCTGCCCACGACGCGTCCGAGCCCCACGTCGGCTCAACTCCTCCGTGATTTCGTCGAGGCTCTTCCCCTGCCGCTTCAGTTCGTAGGCCAGGCGAGCGGGCCCTCTTGGAAGGAAGGCAGTGTGCTGGGTGACCGCGCCGCTGGTCCAGTGGATGGCAATAGTGAAATAGATGGGGTCCACGCTCTCCAACCAAATTTCGTGAATGAACACCCGCAGGAGACGCTTCCGGTCCGCAGAGGTGGTGGAACGCGCGGTCCAGAGCACCGGAAGATCCTGCGCGAGCCTGTGAATGGCAGCGATCGTCTTCGGGGTTGGTACGAGTGGAGGCACGGGCGGGTTGTCACGCTGGGCGTGCTCCACCGCCGCGAGGCGCTCAAGGGCCCGTTCGACATCTCCGAGAAGGTCTCGTCGCGTCTGGTAGTATTCGGGGGCCACGGCGTCCAGTTGCCGCTTGCGAAACGCCACGTCGGCTTTCGCGGTCTGGAGCTCCGCGTCGCGCTGGCGGAGAGCTGAGTGGTAGCCAGCGTTCGTGTCGGCGGCCGCCGCGATGGCCGCCTCCAGGTCGGGCGGACGCAGCTTGCGGAGCAACTCAGCCACCACCACTGCATCGAGCGGGTCCCCGTGTACACCCGAGCACAGCGGCCCTCCCTCTTCCCTAGATTCCTGATTACACACGTAGCGGATTCCCTGCCCGGTCTTACGGGAATAGTACTGGACATTCACAAGTATGCGGAGATCACGCTCGCGCTTGCAGCGGCCGCAATAGATGATTCCTTGACAGAGGGCTGGCCCTTTCCCGGGGGGCTGGCGGACTGTCACATTGTTCTCCCGGAGCTGGGCCTGAATCCGCGCCCACCGCTCAGGGGTCACGTAGGGCTCATGGTGGCCGCGAAGCGTGAGGACCTTTTCGGGGTCCGGCTGGCGACGCTGGCGGCCGCGCACGCAGATGGTCCGCCCAAAGACGCAGTCGCCCTTGTAGGCCGGGTTGGTGAGCATCTGGTGGATACGGGCGCGGTAGGGTCGCTCCTTTTGCACCCCGCTCGCCTTGAGAACCGGCAGTTGGATGCCCTGCGCGTAGTAGAGCCGCAAGACCTTCCCGATCGATCCGAGCCGCTCGAAATCATCGAAGAGCCGGGTTATGCTTTCCTGCACCCACTGGTTGGGGTCCTTCCGCCACTGGCCAGGCCGTTCAGGGATGTAGCCGGCCGGGGGGCGCTGGACGGCACGGCCCTGGCGCGCCGCCGCCCACCTCGCCTTCGCCAGGGTCCCCTTGCGGACGTCGTTTTCGTACTCGGCGAATATCGCCCTCATATTGGCGAACACCCGGTCGTTCGGGTCGTCGAGGTTGGCGACCTGCCCGTCGACGACCAGCCGGACGTCCAAGTCGCGGCAGAGGTCCACCAGGGTACCGAAGTCCCGGGTGGACCGATTCAAGCGGGAGATGTCCGCGGCGAAGATTGCCCCGACCTCCCCATCCAGGACCATTTTCAGGAGTTGCTGCCAGCCTTTCCGTTTCGCCGTAGACGTGCCACTCAGCCCGAGGTCCTCGTCGATAACCTTGATGCGCGACTTCGGCCACCCCCACCGGAGGGCATAGGCTTCCTGATTCCGCTGGTGGGCCGTGCTCCCGGTATTGTGCTCGACCTGGTGCATCGTGCTTTGCCGCAGGTAGACGACGGCCTGGCGGTCCAAATGAGCGGGGGTGATTTTCGAGGGTCGATTGTCATTCATGTGCCGTTCCTCCGGTCAGCGGGAAGGTCCCGGCGTCATACGCCAGCCTGACGCCGGGCCTCCCCGGGTTGCCTCAAAGATCCGAGTTTCCTCGGGCCGCTCCGCAAACCAGCGCGGACCGGTCGGGGCGTGCCGGACCCAGTTTACCCGTCGCCCGTGCCGTCGTCGCCTGAGGGTGGCGACGGCAGCGGAGACCCGAGACCGTTTGCCGCTGAAGATAATGGGACCTGATCGTTTGGAGTTTTTGCGTCCTCATTGTCGTTCTCTCCTCGAAGAGACAGGTATCGCTGGACCGCCCACTGGGCTAACAATCTGGCCGCCTGGCGGTTAACGTCCGCTTGATCGCCGTCTAGGGTCCCCTCTGGATTCGGGGTCAGTTCCGGTTGGTCCGGTTGGGGAGGGGTCTGGCGCTCCCGGCTGGCCATGGCCATCACCTCCGTCCGGAGATGTCTGATCGCAGATGGAGCGGATGACCTCCACGGCCTCGCACAAGGCCTGGAATGTAATACATAGCGAGTGGGAAGAGAGGCTCGCATCCTGTAACTCTGGCATCAGTGAAGGTGATAGGATGCAGGCGGTGGCAGATGTCTCCAGTTGGCCTGCATCCGGTGTGACAACTCCCGTACTTTCGCCCGTCTGGCCAGGGAGTGCGGATGCCTGGTTCGACGGAAGCGGGAGTGGAGGGAGCGCCGGGGACTGCGCCACCGAAGTCTCGGGCCTGAGTCGCACGGGCACGGGGATGTCCGCTCGGGGCGCAGCTAGCCCTGGGGCGCTAGGTCCTGACGGGTCACTAGCGATGGGCAGTAGGCTCTCTGGCTCGCCTGGTCCAACCAGGCTTGCCAGTGTGTGACCTGAATCAACGGGCTGGGGCTGGCGAGTGTCAGGCATTGCTCTCGCCCTCCTTCCGTACCGCGGCCACGATGATCTCGGCGAGCAGTTCCACCCAGAGATCCCGAGAGCTGTCGGCTTTCGAAGTACCGGGGTTACGTCCCTCTGCTGGTCTGGTATCCATACTGGCCTCCTCGGCGAGAGGACCGGCCAATTCCGGTCCTCAGCCTGGGGATGGCAATCGAACAAGTAACAGAGGGATGCCCGCCCAGCGGGATAACCGGGGGGAAGGGCCGAAAATACGGGAGAATTGTTAAGCTCATGGGCTGGCGTGAGGTTCATCAATTGGCATTCCCTTCCAAACATGGGCTCCGTTCTTCTTCCTAGGGCGGCAAGGAGTTGTTCTTTTGCCGTTCGGGTCATGGCCTCGGTCTCCTGGCAGGATCAGTCGCTAGCGCGACCGCCAGATATCTCTTACCGATTCCATAGTCGAAACGAAAAAGCCCTACGCAAAAAACTTCGAATTCGTCAACGTCTCCTCGGCGAAATCATTCCTCGGGATCGTGGGTTCACACCGATCTGGCCTGCGGTTCGTGGCTTGGATTTCCTGACGAGGAGCGCGGCTGGCGCCTCCGCCAGACACGGGTCCTCAAACAAGAACCCCAATCGAAGAATTAACAGAGAGAGGCTCGAACTGCGGCCGGTGAGAGATTGAAGCGATTATTCGGGATAAAACAGCGAAGCGGCGCTTCAGGAAATTCTTCCAAGGGACACAGGCTCTTTTCCCGAAAACAACGGGACCGTTGTTTAGGGCCGTCAAACGACCGACGGTTGTTTATGAGCCACCAACTGCCGTCCGGCGACGCTCAGCCCCTCACGCGCCGCCTCGACCCACCTGCGTCGGCGGACGAAGTGAGGCGCTTTCACCCAGGGGGCACTCCTTTGCTACCGGTCCTATGGGACCAAAGTCTTATAGCCGCCCAGCGGCCTCCTTGTATAAACTTTCAGGATGAAGACTCATACGTTCCCGGAGCCCTACTGAGTCAACAGCGGCAGGGAAAGGGGAGAGTTGACACCACATCCTGAACCAGGAGCCGGGGACGCCCGGCGTGGCCCCCTTCGCCATCCTGCGCCCGAACGGTAATCTCCAGGTTGCTTTCCGCCCGGGCCAGCACACGCTGCTGGCCCGCCCGACCGGTGCCCCGCCCGGGACGCTCCCCGACGTCCAGTGGCGCCGGCAAATGGAGATCGACCCGCGCGTGCGGGGCTTCAAGCTCCAGTTCAACGAGGCGGATTTCAAGTAGGCGCAGCAATCAGCGGTCAGCGATCGGCTTGGACTTTCCACGCTAACTCGCCAAAGGAAGATCCGAGTGGGAGTCGGGGTAATCTCCTGACCTCCTTTCCTGTCACCTGCTTCCCCTGCCATCGTTCGTGGGATGTGATTGGCAAGAGAGTCGCGGCATTTTGGTCAACTCCAAAATAAGCACGACCCATGGCCCTATGTGAATTACCTCTTCTTCATCCTGAAGAGCGCCTACCGAGAGTTCGAGGAACGCATCGGACAACCGGCTGAGCCGCGAGGCGCCAAGACGGAGCGAGTTGCCCAGGCGATAGAAAAGGCGAAGGGGTCGTTCAGCGTCGGTGAGCTTCAACGAGAATGCCCAGGAGTCGGGCTGGACTTAATCCGGGCCACCCTCAAGCGATTTCGCGCGGATGGCCGGGTGAAGTGCCTCGGTCGAGGCCAGCGCGCGAGTTGGCAGAAGACGTCACGGTGGAAATAGGTAGGAACTATTCAATTAGGTAGGGAATTAGATACTGTGCGGTTACAATCGCGACCGAGTCTCGGTTGTCGCGGTTGAGCGTCCCGGGGTGAGAGTTTCTTACGGCAGAACCTCTAGCCCGCCACCGCAAACGCTCTTGAGTTTCTTGCCTCGTGTGGTGAAGCGTTACTTGGCTTCCAAACCCTCGCGCACGAACGTACATTCACCGCGCCTAACTGGTCTTTCCTTTTGACTCTCCGTGCGGCATTCGATAGTCTCCTGTCCGATGAGTGGCGCATCCGTGGCCGTTGTGGACGAGTGCGACGCCCGGTTCCTGCGGACCGCGTAGGGTGCGCTCCGACGACGGGTTTGCCCGTCGGGGCGGCGGAGAGGATTGATGGC
>Ga0316629_10000076_pt1 | contig 14637 bp, 13 predicted proteins | sample OWC_May_M1_C1_D1_FD_207654 | JGI IMG/M metagenome (GOLD analysis project Ga0316629, IMG submission 207654) | Wetland soil microbial communities from Old Woman Creek delta, Ohio, United States - OWC_May_M1_C1_D1_A | ecosystem: Environmental > Terrestrial > Soil > Wetlands | place: USA: Ohio... | reverse complement strand
ATGCAATCACCTTTCGAAACACCAACGGGATCTATCGCCGAAACTATCCGTGGGATTGTTGATCGGGTCACCTACCACAACTCTGACAGCGGATGGTCAGTCCTTCGGGTATTTCCATTCAACAGCCCCAGCCAGCAGGAGACAGTCATTGTCCATCAGACCAAGGTGTTTGCCGGGGCGACAATGGAGTTTCAGGGGGCATGGACCACCCATCCCAAGTTTGGCCGTCAGTTCAAGGCTACAAAGGCAATCGAGAAAAAACCAGCAACGGCAGCGGCTTTGGAAAAATATTTGGGATCTGGGCTCATCAAAGGGGTAGGCCCAAAAATCGCCAAGAAGATCGTCACCCATTTTGGCGACAAGGCGCTCGATATATTCGAAGGGCAGATCGAAAGGCTCACTGAGATTCACGGCATCGCCCAGAAGAAACTGGAAATGATCAGCCTGGCCTGGGCGGAGCACCGGGCGATCAGGGATGTGATGATGTTTTTGCAGTCCCACGGGATCAGCACCCTGTTCGCGGTGCGGATTTTCAAAGAGTATGGCGACAACGCTATCGCCTATGTGACGGAGGACCCTTACCGGCTGGCCAATGATTTCTACGGGATTGGATTTTTCTCGGCCGACAAGGTGGCGTTAAGCATCGGCTTGGCTAAAGACAGCAATGAACGGATTACAGCGGCGATAAAACACGTTCTCGCGGCCAGCAGGGAGTATGGCCACTGCTACCTGACCGAGTCCCAAATCCGGGTGCAGGTGAATGAACTTTTGCAGATGGACCTCGGCGAACGGCTACCCGGGTTGCTCAAGCAGATGCAGCAGGGCGGCCTTCTTATGGTCCGCGAGCTCGTCTCTTCCGAAGGACTCTCCGAGCCATGCTACTATTCCAAGACCCTGTATTTTGACGAGCTTTATGTCGCGAAAAGAGTGTCGGGGATGAAAAAGCCCCTCGAAATGGACGGAGGGCGGATCGAAAACTGGATCAGCCGTTATTGCCAGGCCAAGGGCATTTCCTTGAGCGATCAACAGGCGGCCACCGTTAGGAGGATTGTCGGCGAGAAATTCTCGATTCTAACGGGGGGACCGGGCTGCGGCAAGACAACGGCAACCCAGGTTCTCGTTAAATTGCTGGAAGCGACAAAGGTGAAAGTCCTGCTGGCGGCCCCGACCGGCCGTGCGGCGCAGCGGATGACAGAGGTGATCGGCAATGAAGCCAAAACCATTCACCGCCTCCTGGAGTGGCAGGTTGGAAAATTCAAGAAAAACGAGGAAAACCCTCTTGATGTCGATTTCTTGATAGTTGACGAATGCTCCATGCTGGACATCAGCCTGACGGCGTCGCTGCTGAAGGCCGTCCCCGATCGCAGCCAGGTTCTTTTCATTGGGGATGCGGACCAATTGCCTTCGGTCGGCGCCGGTAACGTGCTTCGCGATATTATTGCCTCTGGCGCGGTTCCTTGTTTCAAATTGACAAAGATTTTCCGGCAAGCGCAAGAATCTTTGATTATACGGTATGCCCATCAGATCAACAAGGGCGAGTTACCCTACATCGACTCGCCATTTAAAATGCCTGAGATTTGGAAGCAGGGTGCTGACTGCCTGTTTTTGGACTCGGACGAAGCCACCAAGGAGCAGCTCAGTTTCATCGCCAAGGTCAAGAAATACCATGATCTAAAACCAACCGAGCTTGGTGACGAAAACGAACCCAGAGCCGACATGTACGAATTTCGGGTGAATGAACCTGTAGTCCCCTATGAAACAGAATTGACTGTCCCAAAGAAATTCCAGCACGTCGATATTGAAAAGGTGTTGGCCGCGGAAGGCAGGGTAGAGGAACTGCTGGTCATTTTAAAAAAGGTTCACCCGTGGTCGTCTTTGCATTATGGCCTGACAGCCTCCGATGTCGTCCGAAAGCTTTATTTGGAATGGATACCGAAATATTTTGGGAATGGAATTGAAATTCAGATCATCACCCCAATGATCAGGGGGAGCTTGGGCACTTTGAGTTTGAACCGCATGATCCAGGAGTCAGCCAATCCGCCGCAGAAAGGAAAAAGCCAGTTACAGGTTGGAGAACGAATCTTTCGGGTAGGGGACCGGGTCATCCACAGGCGGAATAATTACGACCTCGGGGTGTTCAACGGTGACATCGGGGTTATCAAGGAAATAGACAACGAGGAACTGACCTGTGTGGTATCGTTTTTTCCGGATGGGCGGACAGTTGACTACAAGCGTGATGACATCCCGGAATTGGACTTGGCGTACGCCATCACCATCCACAAATCGCAGGGCAGCGAGTTCGGGGCGGTTATCATTCCGGTTCTAAGCCAACACTTTAAAATGCTCTTTCGGAACCTCATTTACACCGGGCTGACGAGAGCAAAAAATCTCGCTGTTCTCGTTGGAACACGCAAGGCCCTTGCGATGGCGGTGAAAAACCAAGACACCAGCCAGCGCCAAACCTTCCTCGCAAGGCTCTGTACCTAACCAACGGCGTTCTTCAACGGTTCCATGCATTCCTGGGTGTTGTTTTCCACTCGGTTGACCTGCTTGGACACAGGATGGCGCTTCAGTTCCTTCACATACTTGGTCGTCAGTAGTCCCTCGATTCTGCCTGGTTCCTTGTTTTCCGGGTCAAGCCATTCGTTATAGGCCTCGGGTTTGAGGATCAGCGGCATCCTGTTATGGATGTCCTTGACCGAGTCGCTGGCATCCATGGTGATGATCGTGCAAGACTTGTAGCGGCCGGCTTCCGAGGGGGCTTCCTTGTCCTCCCAGATCTCATACAAGCCCGCGAAGGCGAACGGTTCATCGGAAGGGAGATGGAAATAGAATGGCTGTTTATTTCCGGCCTTTCCCTTCCATTCGTAGAATCCATTTGCCGGGATCAGGCATCGACGGTGTTTCAGGGCTGCTCTGAAGGGGGGTTTCGAAGTTACGGTTTCCACGCGGGCATTTATCATCCTGGAACCAATCGAAACGTCTTTTGCCCAGAACGGCACCAACCCCCAATGACGTTTCTTTATGTGCCTGTCGTCCTCGTGCTGGATGATGACGGGTATCTCATGAGCCGGAGCCACGTTATAATTGGGATGAATCTCGAAAGAGGGCGGGTGAGCATTAAATAACCGCTCGAGTTCACGCGACAAACTGTACATTGCAAAACGTCCGCACATTTCATTTGCCTTTGATGCTTGTGTCACTATGATTAAGGCATGAAACAGCAAGGTCAACAGGTGGAAAGAAGATGCGAGCCGCGTTCTACAGAGTTGTCCAACCAAAGGGCGGAATTTAAATTGACCTATGTCCCCGTTTATCAATTCAAAGTGCGAGACCTGTCCGCTAAAGGAGCGGGAATCGTTGTGAAGGCGGATTCCAATTTTATGAAAATGATCCAGGTGGGCCAGGAGGTGGATGTAAAAATGATACCAGGAACGGGAGTCGCAGGCTCATCTGGCCATCAGCGGTCAAGAGTAGCGCATGTTACTGAGTTGAAAGAAGGGCGATACCGGGGACATCTGGTTGTTGGTCTGTCGTTTCTAAGCAAGGCAAGCTGAAGGCAACCAAATGTGCTGGGTATGCGAAAATCTTGAAAACTTGGTTGCGGGCTGGAACGAGGAGCGGGAGTTCCAAGAGCAGACCAGCAGCGATGATTATCATACTGGACTGTCCAAGGGCTTTTCGGCGTGTGTTAAGGATCTCTCGGAGGCTGTAGCATCAATGCGGTTGAAAGGATTGTGTGAAAAACTCCCCGAGCACGTTCGCTCCCTCGACGACAAGCAGCGATCCGAAATTTTGGACGACCTATTGAAACTGAGAGATGAAGATATCAATCAGGAATGATTGGGGAAGATTTTAACAATAAGCCTGAAGTGGAGGATCTGCAATGTCATGCGGTGAGCGTATGAGGCAAACAATGGATGGCTTCTCGTGAGCTCAGACGATTACTACGCCGCACTGGGTGTGTCCCAAGATGCTTCGACACGGCAAATAAAAGCGGCCTACCGAAAGCTGGCCTTCCAGCACCATCCCGATCGCAACCGCGACATCCCCGGGTCTTCCGAAGCCATGAAGCGGATCAATGAAGCCTATGCCGTTCTCTCCAGCCCTGTTAAGCGCCGTGAGTACGACGAGCTGCGCCGGCAGTTCGGGTCAGCGGCCTACAGCCGGTATCAATCCGCCCACAGCCAACGGGATATCTACAACGGCTCGGACATCAACAGCGTTTTCGAAGAGATGGCCCGGGCTTTCGGGTTCAGGGGCTTCGAGGACATCTTCAGAGAATTTTACGGACAGGATTCCCAGCAGTTCGAGTTTAAACGTCCGGGGATCAGGGTAAGGGCCTTTACATTCGGACGGCCGTTTTCAATGGGCACCGGCCGGTCGTCCATGCCTCACAGGAATGGGCCGCTCGGCCGGATTGCCCGCTTGGCCTTTCGTAAGATGAGCGGGTTCGATCTTCCCGAAAACGGGGGCAACATTCGGAATCACATCTATATAGACTCGGGCCTGGCGGCCGCCGGGGGGCCATATGCGTATTTCCTCCGAGAACGCTCCAAGAAACTGGTAGTGAAGATCCCTGCCGGCGTGCGGGATGGGCAGCGCATCCGGCTTGCCGGACAGGGCCACGAGGGCAAAGCCGGCGGCACACCCGGCGACTTGCTTTTGGAAGTTCGCCTGCGCAGGCCGATCCTGGAAAGAATCAAGAACTGGGTTGCACCAATACTCAGACGATGACCTCGCAGGAAGGCCAAGATCTGCGTTGCGCTTCCCGCCTTGACCGGCGATACTTTTTTGTGGTTGATTAGATGTTGATTTGCCCATCAAATTTATTCAATAATTTCAATATCAGACGGACGTTCGAATCTACCCCTCGGCAGTGATTTTAAGACAAGTATTTCGGCAGGCCGCAGCGGTTAAGCGGCCATTTTTTTGGGGCTTTGATTGGACTTGTTTATGTGCTAATATTTCAATGATCGTGCAAATGGGGTGTAAATAATCAAACTATATGAGTTAAATATGGTGGGATTACAGAAGGTTACGGGAGGAACCGTGGGTTCGAACCCCACTCTCTCCGCCACTTCCTTCGTTCTGTTTGGCCGGCACGCGTCGGCCCGGCATGACGCCGGCGCGCCGGGCACTCCGGTTCTCCTCATCCCGCCGGCAGGAACCCGACGTTCAGGGATATGTCCTATCTTGTCTTAGCGCGCAAATATCGTCCGCAGACCTTCGCAGAGGTGATCGAGCAGGGGCACATTACCCGCACCCTCGGCAACGCCCTGTCGGCGGGCCGTGTGGCGCACGCGATTCTTTTCGCGGGGCCGCGGGGAACCGGCAAGACCACGATCGCACGGATATTGGCCAAAGCGCTGAACTGTCAGACAGGGCCGGCGGCGACGCCGTGCAATCAATGCCGTTCCTGCTCCGACATCACGGCCGGGCGCGCCGTGGACGTGTATGAGATCGACGGGGCTTCCAACAACAGCGTGGATCAGGTCCGGGAGCTGCGGGAGAACATCAAGTACATGCCCGCCCACAGCCCCTACAAAATCTACATCATCGACGAAGTCCACATGCTCAGCACGCCGGCCTTCAACGCGCTGCTGAAAACCCTGGAGGAGCCGCCCGCCCATGTGCTGTTCCTGTTTGCAACAACCGAACCGCACAAGATCCCGATCACCATTCTGTCCCGCTGTCAGCGCTTCGATCTGCGGCGCATCCGGCTGTCTGCGATCGCCGGTCATCTGGCGGCGGTCTGCCGGCAGGAAGGCGTGGAGATCTCCGTCCCGAGCCTGGAGCTGATTGCCCGGGAGTCTGGCGGCAGCGTGCGCGACAGCCTGAGCCTTCTGGACCAGGTGATCTCGGGCGGGCAGCATGCCGTCTCCCACGAGCAGATCCTTGAAACCCTCGGGGTTATCGACCGCAGCCAGCTGCATGAATTGGCCGGGGCCGTTCTCGCCGGCGACGCGCTGTCGTTTCTGGCGACGCTCGACGACATCTTCGACCGCGGCCACGACCTCAAGAAACTGTTTGCGGACTTTCTCGAATACCTGAGAGACCTCTGGGTCATTCAAACCAGCCGCTCACCGGAAAAACTGGTCGACCTTCCCGGCCACGAAATCGAACGGATGCGGGATCAGGCCGGGCGGACGCCCCGGTTCATGCTGGAACACGTCCTGGACATTCTTTTCCGTGAGGAGGCCGCCATCCGCCTTTCGCCCCAGCCCAAACTGGCGCTGGAGATGGTGTTTTTCAGGGTTCTGCAGACGCGCGCGGTGTTGTCGATTGACACGCTCATCACCCAATTGGAGGATTTGCGGCGGGAGGTGCAGGGGGCTGCGGCCGCTCCCTCGCCGCCGGCCCGGGAGCCGGCGAAAGCGGCCCCCGGCGCTCCGGCGCCGCCGAATGCGCGCTCCGGCCGGCTTCGATCGGACCCGTCCGCGCCGCCGGCGTCGACCCTCCGGGCCGCCGGTTCGAGCGCGAACCCGGTGGCCGATGCGGAGTCGGCCTGGCAGCAGGTCGTGGACCTCGTCGCCGCCATCCAGCCCAGCCTGGCCTCCACGCTGAAGCGGTGCTGCCTCAAGCACGCGGGGTCGGAACGGGTGGAGATCGTCGCCGCAGGCAATTCTTTCGCCGGCGCGACGCTGAAGCGCGACAAGCACATGGCGATTCTCAGGAAGGCCTGCGCCGAGATCTTCGGCGGCGCCCCGGACGTGGTCGTCGCGGCCGGAGAGGCGTGCAGCGCGACGACCCACGAGCGCCGCGATCGCGACCAGGCGCGGGTCAAGGAGACGCTGAACCACCCGGTGGTCGCCGAAGCGATCGAAATCTTCGACGGCAAGCTCGTGGATGTCACGATACCCAAGGAGGAGGGTCAATGAAAGGGATGGGCGACATGATGAAGCAGGCGCAGAAGCTGCAGGCGCGCATGCTCAAGATGCAGGAGGAACTGGCTGAAAAAACGGTGGAGTCCGCCGTCGGCGGCGGCATGATCAAGGTGGTCGCCAACGGGCGCCAGCAGGTCGTCTCCATCCGGATCGAGAAGGAGGTGGTCAACCCGGAGGATGTGGAGATGCTGCAGGATCTGGTGCTGGCGGCCGTCAACGACGCTCTCGCCAAGTCCCAGGAGATGGTTTCCTCCGAAATGGGCAAGCTCACCGGTGGGCTCAAACTTCCAGGCCTCATGTGACCCATGAACCACTATCCCGCATCCATCCGCCAGCTGATCAAACTCATGGCGCGCCTTCCCGGGATCGGGGAGAAGACCGCCGAGCGGCTGGCCCTGCACCTGCTGTATGCCTCGGACCCGCTGGTGGAGGAGCTGGCACGGAGCATTCTCGAGGTCAAGCAGAAAGTCCGCCTGTGCGCGCGATGCTTCTCCCTGAGCGATGCGGAGCTCTGCGGCATCTGCAGCAACCCGGCGCGCGACGCTTCGTCCGTGTGCGTCGTGGAACAGCCGGGCGACCTGGCCGCGCTGGAGAAGTCCGGCGCGTTCCGCGGCGGCTACCATGTGCTGTCCGGCGTCCTGTCCCCCATGAACGGCGTGGGGCCGGACGACATCCGCATCCGCGAGCTGGTCGCCCGGGTGGCGGCGGGCGGGGTCCGGGAAGTGATCCTGGCTACCGGCACCAGCGTGGAAGGGGAAGCCACCGCCGCTTTCATCGCGGGGCGGTTGGCCGCATTCCCGGTGACCGTGACGCGCATCGCCTCGGGGGTTCCGGTGGGCGGCGATTTGAAATACGTGGACCAGGTGACGCTCAGGAAAGCCATGGAGGCGCGGCGTGCCCTCGCATGATTTGAAAGCGGACGCGCTTTTCACCTGCACGCGCTGCGGGGAGTGCTGCCGGGGATACGGCGGCACCTACGTCGACGCAGAAGACATCGCCGCCATTGCGGCGTTCATCCGCACCGATCCGTCCGTAGTGGTCGAACGATACTGCCGGCCGTCCGGCGGCAAGCATCTGCTGACGCAGCGGGAGGACGGCTATTGCGTTTTCTGGGACGAGCGCTGCACCATCCACCCCGTCAAGCCCCGCATGTGCCGCCGCTGGCCGTTCATCGAAAGCGTCGTGGTCGATCCGCAAAACTGGCTGATCATGGCCGGTTTTTGCCCCGGCATGCGCACGGACCTCCCGCTTTCCCGGGTTCGGGACTGCACCGCGGCGGTCCTGAAGGCAGAAGGGCTGCCATGACGGAGGGGGCCCGCAGCCGGGAAGACCTGCTGCAGGAGCTGGCAGCCGCCCGCGCCGAATGCAAGCGCCTGGAGGCGCTCGTGCACACGCGCGAGCAGGCCCTGAGGGAGGCCGGGCAGCAGCTTCAGCAGGCCCAGAAGATGGAGGCTCTGGGCACGCTCGTGGCCGGCGTGGCACACGAGATCAACAACCCCATCAATCTCATCCTCTACAACCTGCCGCTGCTTCGGAAAACATGGGCGGATTTCATGCCGCTTCTCCTGGAGCATCGCCGCAGCCAACCCGACCGCACGTTCGGCGGGTTCACCTACGATTTTCTCAAAGACCATCTGCCGCAGCTGGTGGCCGACATGGAGCTGGCGGCCAATCGGGTGGTCAAGATCGTGGCGGACCTCAAGAATTTTTCGCGGCAGTCCAACATCGCCGAAAAAACGCCTCTCGACATCAACACCGCCGTCCGCAACGCCCTGCGCCTGTGCCAGAGCACTCTGCGCAAGGCCGGGGTCAACATCACCCTCGAGCTGCCGGACGGTCTGCCCGACATCGAGGGCAACCTGCAGAACATCGAGCAGATCGTTCTGAACATTCTGATCAATGCGGTGCAGGCCATCGACCATCCGCGCGGCGAAATATCGATCCAAACGGGCTTCACCTCGAAAGACGGCCGGGTCCATCTGCGCATTTCAGACAACGGCCGCGGGATCGCCCCTGCGATCGCCGACCGGATTTTTCTGCCCTTCGTCACCGACAAGCAGTCCCAGGGCGGGACCGGCCTGGGGCTTTCGGTCAGCTACAGCCTGGTCAAAGCCCACGGCGGGGAGATCCGCTTCGAGAACCGGGCCTCCGGGGGCACGACATTCACGGTGCTGCTGCCCACCGTGCTGAAACGCGATGCCGCCAAGATTCTGGTGGTGGATGACGATCGGATGGTCCGGCAGATCCTCTTGGAGGCGCTGGCGATTCCGCGCCGCTATCTCCTGGAGGAGGCCGCCAATGGGATCGAAGCGTCGATCCGGCTCGGCACCTACCGGCCCGACCTGCTGCTTCTGGACGTGTTCATGCCCGAGATGGATGGGCTGGAGGTGTGCCGGAACATCCGAGCGGAGCCCGCGCTGGCGGGCATGAAGGTCATCATCACCACGGGCTTCCCCGGACATCCCAAGCTGGACGAGCTGGCCGCCCTCGGGTTTGCCAACGTCCTTGCCAAGCCCTTCAACATCCCCCTGCTGCTCCAGATGGTCCAGCGCCTCCTCGAAAAATAAGCTCCCGGGCAGGGCCTATCTCTCCGGGGAGATGAACCCGGCATGCAAAAACTCGCGGTTCAAGCGGGCGATGTTGACGATGGAAATCTCCTTGGGGCAGGCGTTCTCGCACTCGCGGTGGTTGGAGCAGTTGCCGAAGCCGCAGGCGTCCATCGCCCGCACCATGGCCAGCGCCCGGCGGTCGGCCTCCGGCCGGCCCTGCGGCAGGAGCGCCAGCTGCGAAATTTTCGCGCTGACGAACAGCATGGCCGAGGCGTTGGGGCAGGCGGCGACGCAGGCGCCGCAGCCGATGCAGGCCGCGGCATCCATCGCCTTTTCGGCAAGGTCCGGCGGAATGGGAAGGGTGTTGGCCTCCGGCGCGCTGCCGGTGTTGACGGAGACGTATCCGCCGGCCTGGATGATGCGGTCGTAGGCGCTGCGGTCAACGACCAGGTCCTTGATGACCGGGAAGGCCCGGGCGCGCCAGGGTTCGATCGCCAGCGTGTCGCCGTCCTTGAAGTGGCGCATGTGCAGCTGGCAGAGCGATGTGCCTTTCAGGGGGCCGTGGGCGCGCCCGTTCACCATGACGCCGCAGGAGCCGCAGATGCCTTCGCGGCAGTCGTGCTCGAAGGCGATCGGCTCCTGGCCCTCCAGGGTGAGCCGTTCGTTGACCACGTCCAGCATTTCCAAAAACGACATGTCGGTCGAGATGTCGCGGGCCGGATAGGTTTCAAACCGGCCTTTGTCCGCGCGGCTTTTCTGCCGCCAGATCTTGAGCGTCAGGTTGATGGTCTTGTTCACTTGTAGCTCCTCTGGGTTAGCTGAACGTTTTCGAAGCTCAGGGGCTCCTTGTGAAGGTTCGGGTCGCGGCCGTCGCCGGTATATTCCCAGGCGGCGACGTGGCAGAAGTTCTGGTCGTCCCGCCGGGCCTCGTTTTCATCGGTCTGGAACGCCTCGTTGAAATGGCCGCCGCAGGATTCCTGGCGCGCTAGGGCGTCGACGACCAGCAGCTCGGCGAATTCCATGAAGTCCGCCACCCGCCCGGCTTTTTCCAGGCTCTGGTTGAGATCCGCGGCGGAGCCGGGCACCCGCACGTTTTGCCAGAATTCCGCGCGCAGCTCGCGGATAAGGGCGCGGGCCTTTTCCAGGCCTTCATTGGTGCGGGACATGCCGCAGTAATTCCACATGGTGAGTCCCAGCTGGCGGTGGAAGTCGTCGACCGTGCGCTTGCCGGGAATCGCGAGCAGCTTTCGGGTCCGTTCGTCGACCTGCCGCTCGGCGTCCGCGAAACCGGCGTGCCCGGTGGTCACCGCATCGAAACGCGTGCCGGCCAGGTAGCCGCCGATGGTGGCCGGGATCACGAAGTAGCCGTCCGCCAGCCCCTGCATCAGGGCGCTGGCGCCCAGGCGGTTGGCGCCGTGGTCCGAGAAGTTCGCCTCCCCGAGCACGAAAAGCCCGTCGACGGTGCTCATCAGATTGTAGTCCACCCAGAGGCCCCCCATGGTGTAGTGCACGGCCGGGTAAATCATCATCGGCGTGCGGTAGGGGTCGTCTCCGGTGATTTTTTCATACATCTGGAAGAGGTTGCCGTACTTTTTCGCGATGGTGGCCCGGCCGTCGCGCTGGATGGCATCGGCGAAATCCAGGTACACCGCCAGCCCCGTTTCGCCGACGCCCTTGCCCTGGTCGCACTGTTCCTTGGAGTTGCGGGAGGCCACATCGCGCGGGACGAGGTTGCCGAAGCTCGGATACTTGCGCTCGAGGAAATAGTCCCGCTCGGCTTCGGGGATGTCGGTCGGGGCGCGCTTGTCGCCGGCGGTCTTCGGCACCCAGACCCGTCCGTCGTTGCGCAGGCTTTCGCTCATCAGCGTCAGCTTGGACTGGTAGGCGCCGTGCACCGGGATGCAGGTCGGGTGGATCTGGGTGAAGCAGGGGTTGGCGAAGAGCGCCCCGCGCTTGTAAGCCCGGTAGGTGGCGGTGACGTTGCACGCCTTGGCGTTGGTGGACAGAAAGTAGACGTTGCCGTAGCCGCCGGTGCACAGCAGCACGGCGTGCCCGGCGTGGCGCTCGATTTCCCCGGTGAGCAGGTTTCTGGCGACGATGCCGCGCGCCTGCCCGTTGACGACGACCAGGTCTATCATCTCCCGGCGCGGGAACAGCTGCACCTTGCCGGCGGCCGCCTGGCGCATCATGGCGCTGTAGGCGCCGAGCAGCAGCTGTTGGCCGGTCTGGCCGCGGGCGTAAAAGGTGCGCGAGAGCTGGGCGCCGCCGAAGGAGCGATTCGCCAGCAGGCCGCCGTATTCGCGTGCGAAGGGGATCCCCTGGGCGGTGCATTGGTCGATGATGGCGTTGCTCACCTGGGCCAGCCGATAGACGTTGGCCTCGCGGGCTCGGAAATCTCCGCCCTTCACGGTGTCGTAGAACAGCCGCCAGATGCTGTCGCCGTCGTTGGGGTAGTTTTTGGCGGCGTTGATGCCGCCCTGGGCGGCGATGCTGTGCGCCCGGCGCGGGGAGTCGTGGATGCAGAAGGTTTTCACCTCGTAGCCGAGCTCCGCCAGGCTGGCGGAGGCCGAGGCGCCGGCCAGCCCGGTGCCCACCACGATGACACTGAATTTGCGCTTGTTGGCCGGGTTGACCAGCTTGGTTTCAAAGCGGTGGCGGTCCCATTTCTGGGCAAGGGGCCCTGCGGGTATCTTGGCATCGAGTCGCATGAGGGTTCCTTTCTAAAAGCGAGAAGCGAAAACGGCTAATACCGGATCAGCATGAAAAAGGGCAGCAGGCCGAAGCCGAAGGCCACCAGCCCGCCCGCGGCCCAGCTCAGCGCCATCACGGCCGGCATGGTTTTCGGGTGATTGGCGCCGACCGACTGGAAAGCGCTCCAGAAACCATGGCGGACATGCAGGGCCACCACGATCATCGCCGAGGCGTAGAGCAGGATGACCCAGGGCTGGTTGAACGCGGCGGCCACGAGGTCGAAAATCGTCCGGGCGCCTTTTTGGGTCCAGGTGAAATGGAACAGGTGAAAAATCAAAAACGCCAGGATGATCAGGCCGGTGTAAGGCATGGTCCGGGAGCTGATCGTCCGTCCGCCGGCGGAGGCGTCGACCTCATAGCGGACCGGGCGTGCCTTGCGGTTTTGCAGGAACAGATAGAGCCCGGTCACGATGTGCACCAGGGCGAAGCCGATCAGGCCTGCGCGAAACATCTGCAAGACCGGTCCCAGGGACTGCAGCTTTTCGGCATATCCGTTGAAGGCCTCACGGCCCGCGATCATCAAGAGATTTCCGGCCAGGTGCGCCGCCAGAAATCCGACGAAAGCGAGGCCGGTCAGGGCCATGAGGAGTTTCTTGCCGACCGATGATCCGAGCGTGGCGGGGAACCAGTGCATGGGTGCACCTCCAAGAATGAGAACCGTGGCGTGCGGCGTGCTCTGAAAAATCCGACAAAGGTTAAATTCATATTATGGATGCAGCGTGCATGTCAACCGTCACATGCGGTGGTTGTCGGCGGGTGGTTGGCTGCGTCTATCGCGAGGCCTCATGGGATGCCGCCGTGTCCCACCACCAGGCGTCCCGCCGGGTCGCCATGACCGCCTCGGCCAGGGCCTTGCCGGTTTCCGTCTGCAGCCGGTTCAGCACGTGCGGCAGCCAGTCCTGCGGCGGGCGGTAGCCGATCTCGTCCAGCTCCTTCAGTTCCAATATCAGGCTGATCTGGTCGGCGTCGCGGGCCAGCCGGGCCTCGCGGGACTCCCCGGCATGGTATTCCTCGATCAGGGATTTCAGCTGCGCCCCGAAAGGCAGCCCGAGGACCATGTCGGCCACCGCCCGCGGTTCATCGGCTTGCACATAGTTTTTGTTGACGGAGTTCAGGTCCCCGATGCGCGCCTCCGGCAGGTCGTGAACCAGGCACAGGGAGATCAGTTTCAGGGCGTCGACGCCGGGCACCAGCTGCGTCATCACGTAGGCGATGAAGGTGGTCGAGTAGACGTGCTCGGCCACGGACTCGCGTCCCGCCCCCAGGAACTGGAACCCCGAGCGGGGCGTTTCCTTGAGCATTCGCGCTTCGAAGAGAAGGTCGGCCATTCGTTTCATTTCGCCTCCGCCGGGATCAGGGGTGTCGGCGTTGGTTTTACGCCGGTCCTCGTGCAAAGACAACCCTAAATTGAAATCTCTTTTTGACTTTTTTTGTGATCGGAGTATACTGGCAAATTAGCATTAAAGTTCCGGCCGGATGGCGCGGCTGGAATGCGGTGTGGCAGACATGCGGACCGATCCGTCGTGAATGATCGCTTTCCCCGCGGGGCACGGATACCGAAGGACCCCTGCTGAACGCTTTCTCATCCCCAACACCCCACGGTCAGCCGAATCAACGCCGCATCAAAAACCTGAAGGAGGCATAGGCTCATTCAATGGAATTAGGACAGATGGATTTGATCGGCATGATCCGGGGCGCCGGCCTCGTCGTTCAGTTGGTGATGGCGCTGCTGCTCTTCTTCTCGGTCACCTCCTGGGCGATCATCGTCATCAAGTACCGCTACATCCGGCGCGCCTTTCGGGAGTCCGCCGAGTTCAGCGACTACTTCTGGAAGAGCCGGGATTTCTCGAGCGCGTTTGCCAAGGCCAAGGCGCTGCACGGAAGCCCGTTGGCGCGGATTTTCCGCATCGCCTACATGGAGCTGAAGAAGACCAGCCAGGCCGGCGAATCCCTGGATCCCGCCGAAGCATCGGCGCAGGTGCACTCCACGTTCGCCTTCGGCGCCCGTTTCGCGGCCACCGACAACGTGAAGCGCGCCTTGCGCCGTGCGATCAACACGGAGATGACCCGCATGACCCAGATGGTGCCGTTTCTGGCCACCACCGGCAACACCACGCCGTTCATCGGGCTGTTCGGAACGGTCTGGGGGATCATGAACTCCTTTCACGGGATCGGGCAGAAGGGCTCGGCGAGCCTGGCGGTGGTGGCGCCCGGCATCTCGGAGGCCCTGGTCGCCACGGCGGCCGGCCTGGCCGCCGCCATCCCCGCGGTCATCGCGTTCAACTACTTCATGAGCAAGATTCGCATCGTCGAGACGGAGTTTCAAAGCTTTTCGGCGGATTTCCTGAACATCATCGAACGGGACATCCTGCGGGTGGAAAGGAGGAAGGATGAGGTCCGGCGACAGCAATGACAGCTTCATGTCCGAGATCAACGTGACGCCCCTGGTG
>Ga0316629_10000075_pt1 | contig 14644 bp, 14 predicted proteins | sample OWC_May_M1_C1_D1_FD_207654 | JGI IMG/M metagenome (GOLD analysis project Ga0316629, IMG submission 207654) | Wetland soil microbial communities from Old Woman Creek delta, Ohio, United States - OWC_May_M1_C1_D1_A | ecosystem: Environmental > Terrestrial > Soil > Wetlands | place: USA: Ohio... | reverse complement strand
TTTCGCCAACGAGCATTTCGACCGGATGAAGCCGTGGGAACTCGCGAAGGATCCTGCGAGCCGGGAACTGCTGCATACCGTCTGCACCGATGTGCTGCGGTGCTTCCGCGTGCTGACGATCTACCTGACGCCGATCCTGCCTGCGACGTCGGAACGCGTCGCGCGCGAGCTCTTCGGCATGAATCGCCCGTTTGCATGGTCTGATCTCGCCGTTGCGCCTGAACAGATCGCCCCCTACAAGCACCTGATGACTCGTGTGGAAACCAAGCAGATCGACGCACTGTTCGAGCCACCCGCCGAAGCCTTGGCGGCCGCGCCTATGCCGGGCGGCGCGGCTATCGCCGAAAGCATCACGATCGACGACTTCGCCAAGCTCGACTTCCGCATTGCCAGGATTGTTGCGGCGTCGAATGTCGAAGGAAGCGACAAGCTCTTGAAGCTGACGCTCGATGCTGGCGAAGGACGCGAGCGCACGGTCTTTTCCGGCATCAAGTCGGCCTACAAACCGGAAGATCTGGTCGGGCGCCTCACGGTGCTGGTGGCGAACCTGGCTCCACGCAAGATGAAGTTCGGGGTCAGCGAAGGCATGGTGCTCGCCGCCAGCCACGCCGACGAAAAAGCCAACCCCGGAATCTTTCTGCTCGATCCACATCCGGGCGCCCAGCCCGGAATGCGAGTCAAATAAGGCTCGGCGCGCCCGGCCGTCTCAGGCCGGGGAAGCGTCAAACCGCGCTGGCGGCGACCGCCGTCAGTATGTGGCCTTGACCTTCTCCAGCTGTTCTTTGGTTATTCCTGGGACCTCGCCGCGCTTCGTCCACCGGTTGAGGTTCCAGGCGCCGTCGCCAAGCCAGTCCTTGATCGTCTTCAGGTTCTTGGCCCGCTCCTCATCGGACGTTCCCAGGTACTGGTACATATTGCCGGGCTTGCCGCCAGCGGCCTTGCCGTCGTCCAGGCGACGCATCATCGCGCCGGTGCCCGGCCAGACCACGTAGGTCATGAAAGTCGGATACGTGTCCATGCGCGGAGCGACCGTCTTGCGCTTGTCGTCGCCCAGCAGCATCCAGTCGTTGAATTCGGGCGCACTGGCGCCGTGACACGCACCGCACTTGGCGGCGACCATCGGCCCGATGTCCTTCCGCCAGGTCAGGTCGTTGGCGGTGGCCGACGCGGCGAAACCCGCAAGCACAAGAAAAGCCACTTTGGTCTTCAGCATTCGTCGTCTCCATGTCGCGCCAGCAGCGGCGTGAACCACGGTAGGCCTCGACGATCTGCCAAGGCTTGACCGCGATCAAGCGCCACCAAATGCCGCGCACTTCATTTCGGCCATTCGAACGATTGCAGCGCGGCCAATGTAGTATTCGCTTTTGATGCACATGTGATTAACATGCGTCGGCGTCACACCCGACGGCGGTCCACGATGCCTGCGAAGACAGAATCCAAGACGGCGCGCCTGACCCTGCTGCTCGATCCGCGCAAGAAGGCCATGTTCGAGGAGATCTGCGCGGCGCAGGACCTGACGCCCTCACAGGTGGTGCGGCAGCTGATCCGCGAGTACATCATCGAGCACGCTGGCAACCGCGCCCTGCCGGCGTGGCTACTGACGGCATCGCGCAGGAAGCGGGCACGCTGAATGGAGGCTCATGCCTTGACCGGCCCGTCGGCCTGGCTGGCAATCGACTGGATGCTGGCGGCGATCGTGTCGTGGCTCGCCATCGGCACGGTCGGTGTCGTGCGACCCCACAATTTCTACGTCGTAGCGCGCGTGCTGTTTCCGCTCGGCGCGGTGGTCGGCGTACTGCTGGCGGCCGCTGCCCTGGTTGCCCTGCACTCGGGACCCGAAACCGCGGTGCTGCCGATCGGCCTGCCCGGGCTGCCGTTTCACCTGCGACTCGATGCGCTGTCGGCCTTCTTCCTGCTGTTGCTCGGCGCGACGAGCACGGGCATTTCTGCATTCGCTGCCGGCTACTTTCGCAAGGGCGAAGGCACGCCTCCGGGACTGCTGTGCCTGCTTTACCACCTGTTCCTGGCCAGCATGGCGATGGTGATCCTCGCCGACGACGCCTACGCCTTCATGGTGATGTGGGAACTGATGGCGCTGTCTTCATTCTTCCTGGTGACAGCCAACCATGTAATTCCCGAGATACGCCGTGCCGGCTATCTGTACCTGCTGATCGCGCACATTGGTGCGCTGGCGATCCTGCTGTGCTTCGGCGTGCTGCAGGCGAATACCGGTGACTACACCTTCGCCAACATGCGGCTGCAGCAGTTGTCGCCATTCTGGGCGTCGGTCGCGTTCCTGCTGGCGTTTGCCGGCTTCGGTGCCAAGGCCGGCATCGTGCCGCTACACATCTGGCTGCCGGAGGCGCATCCGGCGGCGCCGTCGCCGGTATCGGCGTTGATGAGCGGCGTGATGCTGAAAACCGCCATCTACGGCCTGCTGCGGGTCAGCTTCGACATCCTGCCGACGCCGCTGTGGTGGTGGGGTGTGCTGGCGCTGGCGGTCGGGCTGGCCACAGCGCTTTTCGGCGTGGTCTTTGCGGCCATACAGACGGACATGAAACGCCTGCTCGCGTACTCGTCGATCGAAAACATCGGCCTGCTGATCGTCGGAATCGGACTGGCGTTGCTGTTTACCGCTTATGGCATGGCTCCGATGGCGGCACTGGCGCTGACCGCGGTGCTCTATCACGCGTTGAACCACGCTTTCTTCAAGAGCCTGCTCTTCCTCGGCACCGGTGCCGTGCTGCACGCGACAGGAGAGCGCAACCTCGGCAAGCTGGGCGGGCTGCTGCGGTTCATGCCCTGGGTGGGCTGGCTGGCGCTGGTCGGCGCACTGGCTGCCGCCGGGTTGCCGCCGCTGAACGGCTTCGTCTCTGAGTGGCTGCTGCTGCAGAGCTTCCTCTTCACACTCGGACTGAAGAGCACCTTCGTCAACAACCTCGTGCCCGTGGTTGCAGCCGGCGTCGCACTGGTCGCCGCCCTCGGCGGCTACGTGATGGTGAAGTTCTTCGGAGTGATCTTCCTGGGACAACCGCGCGAACCACGTCTGGCGAGTTCACACGACGCCGCCACCCGGGAGCGAATCGGTCTGGTGTGGCTGGCGGCGGGCTGCGTCCTGCTCGGCCTGTTTCCGGTCCAGGTGATCGCACTGCTCGATCCGGTGACGCGAGCACTGGTCGCCGACGGCATCGGGCCCCAGGTTCTGTCCAACGGCTGGCTGTTCCTTGCACCGGTGGCGCCTGAACGCGCCAGTTACAGTCCGCTGCTCTTCCTGCTGCTGCTCACCGCCTGCTTCGCGCTGGCGTTCGTGCTGGTGCGCAAGCTGTACCACGGCCGGTTGCGCCGTGCCGCGCCGTGGGACTGTGGTTTCCCGCTGCTCAATGCGCGCATGCAGGACACGGCCGAAGGTTTCGGCCAGCCGATACGCCAGGTCTTCGAGCCATTTTTCCGCATCGAGCGCCACCTGCCGACCCCGTTTGACGTGGCACCGTCGTACCGGCTCGTCGCCAGCGATCACTTCTGGCACTGGATGTACCTCCCGATTGCGCGCATCAGCGAGGCCACCTCGCGCATCGTTGGCTTGCTGCAGCAAGGGCGGATTTCGACCTACCTGATGTACAGCTTCGTGACGCTCCTGGTGATGCTCGTGCTGGTGTTCCGATGAGCTTCTACAGCGCTACGGCCCAACTGTTGGCGATCCTCCTGGCGGTGCTCGGCGCGCCGTTGCTGACCGGATGGGTCAACCAGTGCCGCGCCTGGCTGCAGAACAAGAGCGCTCCCCCGCTGCTGCTGCCGTATCGCACCCTGCACAAGCTGTTCTGGAAGGAATCGGTGATCGCCGAGAACGCCAGCCCGCTGTTCCGCTTCGCGCCCTACGTCGTCTTTGGCGCCATGGTGCTGGCCTGCAGCATCGTGCCGACGGTGTCGACCGACCTGCCGCTGGCATCGGCCGCTGATGCCATCGCGCTGGTGGGCGTGTTTGCGCTGGCGCGGGCATTCATCGCACTGGCGGCGATGGATATCGGCACCGCCTTCGGGACTCTCGGCGCGCGCCGCGAAATGCTGATCGGGTTCCTGGCCGAGCCGGCATTGCTGATGGTGCTCTTCACCGCGGCGTTCCTGACCCAGTCGACGTCACTGGCCAACATCGTTGAGACCATCGGCACCCAGGAGTTCGCAATCTATCCGAGCCTCGCGTTCGCCGGCGTCGCCTTCAGCATGGTCGCGCTCGCCGAGAACTCGCGCGTGCCGATCGACAACCCGGCCACGCACCTCGAGCTGACGATGATCCACGAGGCGATGATCCTCGAATACTCCGGTCGGCACCTGGCACTCCTCGAATGGGCAGCCAGCCTGAAGCTGTTTGCCTACTCGTGCATCGGACTGGCGATCTTCTTTCCCTGGGGCATCGCTTACGTGCACGAGCCGGTCGGCATGCTGCTCGCGGTTCCCGTGCTGGTCGGAAAACTCGCGATCGGCGGCGCCGCGCTGGCGCTTATAGAAACGCTGTCGGCGAAGATGCGCATCTTCCGCGTCCCGGAGTTTCTCGCGGGAGCGTTCCTGCTGGCCGTGATCGGCATCCTCGTGCACTTCCTGCTGGGGGCCTGACCAATGCCGAGCCTAGTTACCCAGCTGATCAACCTCTTCGCCGCAGCCCTGCTGCTGCTTTCTTTCGCACTGCTGGCGCAACGGCGCGTTCTCACGCTGATTCACCTGTTCACGCTGCAAGGCCTGGTGCTCGCCGCATCGACCACCGTGATGGCGCACTTCACCGGTCAGCCGCACCTGTATTACTCGGCGGCGATCACCTTCGCGCTGAAGGTGCTGCTGATGCCGTGGCTGCTGCACCGGATGATCGAGCGGCTGAACGTGCGCTGGGACGTGGAGACCCTGATCAATATCCCGACGACGATGCTGCTCGGCATCGTGCTGGTGATCTTTGCCTTCAACCTGGCGCTGCCGATCTCCGGACTGTCGCAATCCGTCGCGCGCGGCACGCTCGGCATCGCGCTGGCGTGCGTGCTGCTGTCGTTCCTGATGATGATCACGCGGACCAAGGCGATCCCGCAGGTGATCGGCTTCCTGGCGATGGAAAACGCGCTGTTCTTCGCCGCTACCAGCGCCACCTACGGCATGCCGATGGTGGTTGAACTCGGCATTGCGCTGGACGTGCTGGTCGCGCTGATCATCCTCGGCGTGTTCATGTTCCAGATCCGCGAGCAGTTCGACAGCCTGGACATCCGCCACCTCGAAAGCCTGAAGGAAGAGTGAGCATGGAAGCGCTGCTCGCGATCCTCGGCATCCCGCTCGTCGGAGCGGCGGTGCTCGGGCTGATCGGGCACCGGGACCGTGCCCCGGAAGTCAACGTCGCGTTCAGCCTGGCGACCTTCATTGCCTCGGCCGTCTTGACGGTGGAAATCATTGCGGATGGCCCGATCCTCGTGCTGAAGGAGCAGTTCTTCGTCGACTCGCTGAACGTGTTCCTGGTCGCGCTGACGGCGCTGGTGGCGTTCACGACGGCACTCTTCGCCCGCCCGTACATGCGCATCGAGCGTGACCACGGCAAGATGACGCCACCGCGGATGCGACTCTTCCACAGCATGTACCAGCTGTTCAGTTTCACGATGCTGCTGGCGCTGACGACCAACAACATGGGGCTGCTGTGGGTCGCACTGGAGGCCGCTACGCTCGCGACGGTGCTGCTGGTCGCCGTGTACCGCACGCCGGCCAGCCTCGAGGCAGCCTGGAAGTACTTCATCCTGTGCGGCGTGGGTATCGCGCAGGCGCTGTTCGGCACGATCCTGCTCTATCTCGCCGCCGAGCGGGTCATCGGCTCCGGAGGTGGCGGCCTGCTGTGGACCTATCTCGACGCCGCCAAGTACCAGCTTGAGCCAACCGTGATGTCACTGGCATTCGTTTTCCTGCTGGTCGGCTATGGCACCAAGGTCGGCCTCGCTCCGCTGCACAACTGGCTGCCCGATGCCCATGCGGAAGGCCCCACACCCATCTCGGCGGTTCTGTCGGGCCTGCTGCTGAACGTCGCGCTCTATGCCGTACTGCGCTGCAAGGTGCTTGCCGACGGTGCCATCGGAACGCGCTTTGCAGGCGACCTGATGATGGGCTTCGGCCTGCTCTCGGTTGTGCTGGCGGCCTTCTTCCTCTCGCGACAGCGCGACATCAAGCGGATGTTCGCGTATTCGTCGATCGAGCACATGGGGCTCATCACGTTTGCCTTCGGCATGGGCGGGCCGATCGCGAGTTTCGCCGGGCTGCTGCACATGACGGTTCACTCGCTGGTGAAATCGGCGATCTTCTTCGCCGTAGGCCACGCCGCCCAGAAGGCCGGCACACAGGTGATGGACCAGATCCGTGGGTTGATCCGCGTGAATCCGACGGTCGGCTGGGGACTGATGATCGGTTCGCTCGCGATCCTCGGCATGCCGCCATTCGGCGTTTTCGCGAGCGAGTTCCTGATCCTGACCACCGCGATGCGCGAGTTCCCGTGGACCACGCCGTTCCTGCTGCTGGCACTCAGCGTCGCGTTTGCCGCCGTGCTCGCGAAGGTGCAGCCGATGGTCTTCGGCGAAACCACGGTCAAGCCGCTGGCCCATCCTCCGGCGCTGGTCCCGGTCTTCGTGCATCTTGGGCTCGCATTGCTGCTCGGCCTGTACATCCCGCCATACCTCGAGGGCTGGTACCAGCAGGCGGCCCGGCTCGTCTCTGGAGGTTGAGCGATGCGCCTCGACGAAGCCCCAATCAAGTTCAGCAGGCTCGGCGGCGCGATGCCGATCGCCATCGCCACAGTCAGTCCAGCGGAATGGTCGGCCACGGCGCAGGCGATTGCGCTCGCCGGTCATCGCCTCATCGCACTGTGGGGATCGGATCGCCGCGACCTCGATGACGGCTTTGTCGTCTACGCGGCCTACGCCGTTGCCGACGGCCTTGCCTGCGCGCGCCTGATGCTGAGCGGCGAATCGCCGTCGTACCCCGATGTGTCAATGCACTTCCCGGCGGCAAACCGCATGCAGCGCGCTGCATTCGACATGGTCGGCTTGCGCGCGAACGGCGCGGCCGACGAGCGACCCTGGCTGCGCCATGGTGCGTGGCCACCGGACTACTTTCCGCTGCGACGCGACAGCGACGGGGCGAGAAGTTTTGCGACTGAGCAGGAGCGCTATCCGTTCGTCAGCGTCAGCGGCGATGGCGTGCACGAGATCCCGGTCGGTCCGATCCACGCCGGCATCATCGAGCCCGGGCACTTCCGCTTCTCGATCGTCGGCGAAAAGGTGCTCAGGCTGGAGGAGCGGCTGGGCTATGTGCACAAGGGCATCGAGAAGCGCTTCGAAGGCATGTCCTTGAACGAGGGGCATCGGCTCGCCGGCCGCGTTTCGGGCGACTCGACGGTCGCTTATGCGTGGGCCTACGCGATGGCCGCCGAGTCGGCGACCGGCACCGAGATTCCGCCGCGCGCCGCCTGGCTGCGGGCGCTATTGCTGGAACGCGAGCGCGTGGCAAATCATCTCGGAGACCTTGGCGCACTTGGAAACGACGCAGCGCTCGCGTTCGGCCTCGCGCAGTTCTCCCGCTTGCGTGAACTGTGGCTGCGCGCGAACGGCCGGGTCTTCGGACACCGCCTGCTGATGGATTGCATCGTGCCGGGCGGCGTCGCTGTCACGCCCGACCGCACGGGACTCGAGGAGGTGCGAGCGCAGTGCCTCGAGATCGAACGTGAAGTCCGGAGGCTGCGGACGATCTACGATGAGCACGCTGGACTGCAGGATCGCTTCCAGACAACCGGCATCGTCAAGCCCGAGCTCGCGGCGCTTCTGGGATTGACCGGGCTGGCCGGACGCGCCAGCGGAATCGCGCACGACCTGCGTGTCGACCTGCCATGTTCCCCCTATGACGCGCTGAACGTCGCGATTGCCAGAGATAGCCGCGGCGACGTCGCGGCACGCGTGGCGGTGCGCTTCGACGAGATCACCGAATCGCTGCGCCTGATCCGAGCCATCGTCGAGCAGATGCCGGCAGGCGACAGTCGTGTGGCCTTTGCTGAACCTGCCGCACCGCGCTTTGGTGTCGGCTGGGTCGAAGGCTGGCGGGGCGAAGTGCTGGTGGCGCTGGAAACCGATGCTTCATCGACCGTGCGGCGCTGCCACTGCCATGATCCGTCATGGCAGAACTGGCCGCTGATCGAGCACGCGGTGATCGGCAACATCGTTCCCGACTTTCCGCTGATCAACAAGTCGTTCAACCTGAGCTACTCGGGCCAGGACCTCTGATGCTGCTGCTGACCCGACAGTTGTTGAAGGTAGGCATCTGCACCGAGCCGGCACCGCAGCCGAACGATGAATGGCGCGTGGAGGGTGAGCGGATCCAGGCCGACGTGCTCGCGCTGCTTGGCCGTGCGCTGACGATCCGCCAGGTTGATGCCGGTTCCTGCAATGGCTGCGAACTCGAGATCCACGCGCTCAACAATCCCTACTACAACATCGAGGGCCTCGGCATCAAGTTCGTCGCCAGCCCGCGCCACGCCGACATGCTGCTGGTGACCGGGCCGGTCGCGCGCAACATGCAGATCGCCGTGAAGCTCGCCTACGAGGCCACGCCCGAGCCGAAACTGGTCGTCGCCGTGGGTGACTGCGGCTGCACCGGCGGGATCTTCGGCGAGAGCTACGCGAGTTGCGGGCGCGTTTCGAACGTCATTCCGGTTGACGTTGCCATACCCGGCTGCCCGCCGCCGCCGCTGGAAATCCTGCGCGGCATTGTCACCGCGATATCGAAACGCAAAAGCTGAAACATCGCCGGGTCAGCCGCCGCCGATGCGCGGCGGCTCCTCAATTGCCGTCGAGACCACTTGCCCTGCGGCGTTGAACATTACGACGAAGACGCGCTCCACAGCGCCATCCTTGAAGCGCCATTCCCACGCGGTCTCCTCCTTCAGCTTGTATTCCTGCGTGCGTCCCGGCGGACCGAGCACCGGCAGCACGTCGGTTCGCTTCATGCCGGCGCTGATGCGCTGGAAGTTGGCTCGAGTCAGCAGGTCTTCGCGGCCCTGGTACTTGCCGTCCGGGCCGACCTTGATCAACAAGGTATGCACGCCTTCGGGGCCTAGCGGATACACGAGCCCCTTTCCACCACCGACATCGCGGACCGCATACGGGTTGCCGAACAGCTTGCGCACGTCCTGCTCGGTCGACTCGCCGACCTTGAGTCGCGCCAGACGCAGGTCCTCATAGACCTGACCACTCGGGTCGCAGGCGGCGATCGCCACCAGTGCACCGAAGCTCATCAGCCATCGCCCCCATCGATCCATGTCGCCATCCCCACTCGCGTAAACTTCGCCGCTCCAGATTACACAACCCACCGCTGCCGCCGCATGTCCAGCAACTACGAGTCCGAAATCGGGCGCTTCCTGCGCGAAATGAAGGAAGAAGATCCGAGTATCGAGTCAGGCCAGAAGAAAGGCCGCGCGATCTGGTGGGACAAGCGCATGGATCCGGATATGTACCGCCGTTTCCGCGAGTCCGGGCTCGCGCAACCCGCTTACGCCTATCAGCCCAAGGCGAAGTAGTTGACCACCGCGAATCCCCACGCGCACGACCCCGCGGTGCAGGCAGACGATGACGCTGTCGTGCTGGCCGCGGCGCCTGATCTGACGCCCGATGTCGTCGACGGCGTGGCGCTGGCCCGCCTGTATGGCGAGCCGCTGTTCCGCCTGCCGGATGACCTCTACATCCCGCCCGACGCCCTCGAGATCTTTCTCGAGGCCTTCGAGGGCCCGCTCGATCTGCTGCTGTACCTGATCCGCAAGCAGCACTTCAACGTGCTCGACATTCCGATGGCGCCGCTGACGGTGCAGTACCTGGCGTACATCGACCAGATCCGCGAAAAGAACCTGGAGCTTGCCGCCGAGTACCTGCTGATGGCGGCGCTGCTCATCGAGATCAAGTCGCGCATGCTGCTGCCGCTGCGCAAGGCGGACACCGGCGATGAAGTCGAGGATCCGCGCGCGGAACTCGTGCGCCGGCTGCTCGAATACGAGCGCATCAAGCTGGCCGCGCAGCAGCTCGATCAGCTGCCGCGCCTCGGCCGCGACTTCGTGCGGGTGATGGTGACTATCGAGCAGACAATGGAGCGGCGCTTCCCCGACGTCAACGTCATCGACCTGCGCGACGCGTGGGTCGACGTGCTGAAACGTGCCAAGCTGCACGCGCACCACCGGATCGCGCGCGAAGAACTGTCGGTGCGCGAGCATATGAGCTTCATCCTGCGCCGGCTGCAGAACACACGCTTCGTCGAGTTTGCCGATCTCTTCGACCCGAGCCGCGGCGCACCGGTGGCGATCGTGCACTTCCTAGCGCTGTTGGAACTCGCGCGCGAGGCGCTGATCGAAATCACACAGGCGACACCGTTCGCCCCCATTTACGTGCGTCTTGCCTATACGCCGACCTGAACGGCGTTGCGATTCGCAGTTCCGAAAGGGATCGTCATGCGTCTTCGTGCCTTGTTCGTTGTTCTCGCTGTCGGCGCCGGCGCCGTGCAAGCCCAGCTGAAGCCGCCTGCCGACATGGGCAGCACTCCGAGCCGGCCGCAGGGCACGCCGACGGCTCCAGCAGCGCCAGCAGCTCCAGCTGCCCCCGCCGCCGATCCAGCGACGGCCGCCAAGGAAGCCGCGGCCGCCAAGGCGGCCGGCGAATGGCTCAAGCTCATCGACGGCACGGAGTATGGCAAGGCCTGGGACGAGTGTGCGCCTGTGTTCCGCGAGCGGGTCACGCGCCAGCAGTGGGTCGACGGAGTACCAAAGAATCGCGCCGAGTTCGGCGCGTTCAAGTCGCGAACAATGACCGGTACTGCGTACCGCGCTTCGATTCCCGGAGCGCCGGATGGCGAGTTCGTCATGGTCCGCTTCACCAGCGAGTTCGAGAAGAATCCTGCAGGTGAAGAAGTCGTCACCATGATGCTGCAGTCCGGCGCCTGGCGCCCGGTGGGTTACCTGCTGCGCTGAGTTTCCGCACTGACGCTTCGCTGATCGGACGTGCCCGTGCAGGACGCGCTACTCGCTGCGCTGTTCTTCGCGGCAGCCGTCCTGTACTCGTCTGTCGGTCATGGCGGCGCGTCGGGTTACCTGGCGGCCATGGGACTGGCGGGTGTGCCAGCCGCGATCATGCGCCCCACCGCACTGGTGATGAACGTCGCTGTGTCCTCCATCTCGCTGTACAAGTTCGCGAGAGCTGGCGGCTTCGCCTGGCGCCTGTTCCTGCCTTTCGCCGTGACAGCCATGCCGATGGCGTTCGTCGGTGGTCGCACGCAGCTGCCGGTCGCGTGGTTCGGCGTGCTGGTCGGCATCGTGCTGCTGTTCTCGGCCGCCCGACTGTTCCTCGACGCCGTGAGCAAACGCGGAAGTTCGCGGCCGGCGCGGCGGCCACCGCCGTGGTGGCTCGCCTTCACCCTCGGCGCGGCAATCGGGCTGCTGTCGGGTTTGACCGGCGTCGGTGGCGGCATCTTCCTGAGCCCGCTACTGGTGCTGACCGGCTGGGCGACCGTGCGCGAAAGCGCAGCGCCCACCGCTGCCTTCATCCTGGTGAACTCGGTGGCCGGGCTCCTCGGCCTGCTGAGCCGCCAGCCGACGCTGCCGGAGGCGCTGCCTTACTGGGTCGTGGCCGTCGTCGTCGGCGGTTTCATCGGCGCAACCTACGGCTCGCGACGGCTCGGCCACAAGGCGCTGCGACTGGCGCTCGCCGCGGTGCTGCTGATCGCCGGCGCCAAGATGCTGGCGTGAATTCCGCGTCGTCGTGGCGCCGCGCGGACCGGTCGCGGCCGCGTTCTCAGTGCGCTTCGTCCCAGTTGTCGCCGACGCCCAGGTCCACGAGCAGCGGCACGCGCAGCTCTGCCACCTGGGCCATCAACGCCGGCAGGCGCTCGCGCACCAGCGTCACCTCGGTGTCGGGCACCTCGAGCACCAGTTCGTCGTGCACCTGCATGACCAGGCGCGACCCCAGCGCGGACTCGTGGATCCATCGATCGACGGCGATCATCGCGAGCTTGATCAGGTCGGCGGCGGTGCCCTGCATCGGTGCGTTGATAGCCGCGCGCTCGGCGGCGCCACGCCGCGGACCGTTGGGTGAATTGATCTCCGGCAACCACAGCCGCCGGCCGAACACCGTCTCGACATAGCCCTGGCGCTTGGCGAGCGCGCGTGTCGACTCCATGTACTTCGCCACTCCCGGGTAGCGCATGAAGTAGCGGTCGATGTAACTCTTGGCCGCCTCGCGCTCGATGCCGAGGTTTGAGGCGAGGCCGAACGCGCTCATGCCGTAGATGAGCCCGAAGTTGATGACTTTCGCATAGCGCCGCTGCTCGCTCGTCACTTCGCCCACCGGGACGCCGAAGACTTCGGACGCGGTGGCGCGGTGAATGTCCTCGCCTTTGGAAAACGCATCCAGCAGGCCGGTATCTTCCGAGATGTGCGCCATGATGCGCAGCTCGATCTGCGAGTAGTCCGCCGAGACGATGCGGTGCGCCGGCGGCGCCACGAAGGCCTCGCGGATGCGCCGGCCCTCGGCCGTGCGGATCGGAATGTTCTGCAGGTTCGGGTCCGACGACGACAAACGACCGGTCACGGCAATCGCCTGGCCGTAGTGGGTGTGCACGCGGCCGTTGGCATCGGCATTCGCCGGCAACTTGTCGCAGTAGGTCGACTTGAGCTTCGACAGCCCCCGGTGCTCGAGCAGCAGCTTGGGCAGCGGATAGTCCTCCGCCAGCTTTTCCAGCACCTCCTCGTCGGTCGACGGCGCGCCGCTGGCCGTCTTCTTCACGACCGGCAGCTTCAACTGTACGAACAGGATCTCGCCGATCTGCTTCGGACTGCCGAGGTTGAAGGGCTGGCCTGCGAGCTGGATCGCCTCCTGCTCGAGTTCGCCGATGCGCTGGGCCAGCTGCCGGCTCTGCTCCTCGAGCTTGGCGCGGTCTATCAGCACGCCGGTGCGCTCCATGCGGAACAGCACCTGCGCCACCGGAAGCTCGATGTCCTCATAGACCGCACGCAGCTTCTCGTTCGGCTCGATCTGCGGCCAGAGTGCGTGGTGCAGCGCCAGCGTGACTTCGGCGTCTTCCGCGGCGTAATCGGTCGCACGGTCGAGCGCCACTTCATCGAAGCACAACTGGTTCGCGCCCTTGCCGCAGACCTCGGTATAGGTCAGCGTCCTACGCCCGAGGTGCCGCTCCGCGAGCGAATCCATGTCGTGGTTGCGGTGCGCCTCCAGCACATAGGACTCGAGCAGGGTGTCGTGCGCCACGCCGGCGAGATGCACGCCGTGGTTGGCAAACACATGCGTGTCGTACTTCAGGTGCTGCCCGACCTTGCGATGGTGCGGACTCTCGAGCCAGGGCCGCAGCGCCGCGATCGTCGCGTCGAACGGCAGCTGCTCCGGCACTCCGGCATAGCGGTGAGCCAGCGGGATGTAGCAGGCCTTCAGCGGCTCCACCGACAGCGAAATGCCGACAAGTCGCGCGGCCATCGGATCGAGCGAAGTCGTCTCGGTGTCGATGCAGGTGAGCTCCGCCACGCCGATGCGCTGCAGCCAGTCGTCGAGCTGCGCGCGCGTCGTCACCATCTCGTACTGCGTACGGGTGTCACGCGCGGGCAACGCGCTTGCGCCGGCGTCCAGCGGCGGGTCGGAGGGGGCCACTGTCACGGCGGCCTCGATCTCCCGCAGCCAGGTCTTGAATTCGTAGCGCTGATAAAGCTCGCGCAAGCGCTCGGCGTCCTCATCGCGGACGGCCAGTGCACTGATCGAGGGGACATGGGAAGACAGGTCGCAGTCGGTCTTGATCGTCACCAGCGTGCGCGCCGTCGGCAGCCACGGCAGCGCCTTGCGCAGGTTCTCGCCAACGACTCCCGTGATCTGGTCGGCACGCTGCACCAGCGCGTCGAGCGAGCCGTAGGTCTGCAGCCACTTGGCGGCGGTCTTCGGGCCGACTTTCTCGACCCCGGGCACGTTGTCGACACTGTCGCCGACCAGCGTCAGGTAGTCGACGATCCGGGCCGGCGGCACGCCGAACTTGGCCGACACGCCCGGCACGTCGAGGGTTTCGCCGCTCATCGTATTGACCAGGGTCGTGTGCCCATCGACCAGCTGCGCGAGATCCTTGTCACCCGTGGAGATCACGGTGCGCAATCCATGCTCGCTGGCCTGCCGCGCCAGCGTACCAATGACGTCGTCGGCCTCGATGCCCTCGATTTCGACCACTGGCCAGCCGAGCGCCCGCACTGCCGCATGAATCGGCTCGATCTGTGCCACCAGATCGTCCGGCATGGCGGCCCGATTTGCCTTGTATTCCGCGTACAGGTCGTCGCGAAAGGTCTTACCCTTCGCATCGAACACGCAGGCGATGTAGTCGGCCGGCACCTGCTGGCGCAGCGTGCGCAGCATTGCAATGAATCCGCGGATCGCGCCCGTCGGCTCGCCGGCCGCCGTGCGCAGGTCCGGCAACGCGTGATAAGCGCGATAGAGGTAGCTCGAACCATCGAGCAACAACAGAGTTTTCATGGGAGATACGCCGTGCTCGACCACCGCAAGAACATTCCCAGCCTGCGTGCAGTCACGATGCCGGAGCGCGCCACCAGCCAGAAGGCCCGGGA
>Ga0316629_10000074_pt1 | contig 14664 bp, 12 predicted proteins | sample OWC_May_M1_C1_D1_FD_207654 | JGI IMG/M metagenome (GOLD analysis project Ga0316629, IMG submission 207654) | Wetland soil microbial communities from Old Woman Creek delta, Ohio, United States - OWC_May_M1_C1_D1_A | ecosystem: Environmental > Terrestrial > Soil > Wetlands | place: USA: Ohio... | reverse complement strand
AAGGTAACTTTAAAGGGGCATTGACATTTATTTCAGTAGATCCAAAAAATGGCGCTATGAATATTAAGTTTCAATTGATGATGCCTGGTTTTAACTACGATTTATCACATCCTGGAAGAGGTGCTTCCCATGGCTGGTTTTTCTTTACAACGTACAATACCGAGGAAGCAAATTCATTGTTAGAAGTAAATGCTTCACAAAATGACAAAGATTTCATCGCAGCCATCAACTGGAAAAAAATTGAAGAATATGTGAACAATGGAGGCGGTAAAAAAGCGCCGACAAAATATGCGCACAATGTTTATAATGAAGAAACACATACTGCCACTTCTACCATAAAAGAAGAAGTGTTAATTATCAATCCAAGTGACGTTCCCGGTGCAGTTTATTTCATGCCTACACCAAAATCTCCTCATGGTTGTGATGTTGATCCTTCTGGTGAATACATTGTTGGAAGCGGAAAATTGGCTGCTGAGTTAACGGTCCACTCTTTCAGCAAAATGTTGAAAGCAATTGAACAGAAAAAATTTGACGGCGATGCTTACGGCATTCCGATTTTAAAATATGAAGCAACGTTGGCGGGTGCAGTAAAACAACCGGGCTTAGGACCGCTTCATACAGAGTTTGATGGAAAAGGAAATGCCTATACCACTTTCTTTATTTCTTCTGAAGTGGTGAAATGGAAATTGGGAACTTGGGAAGTGCTCGACAGAAAACCGGTATTTTATTCTGTGGGTCACTTAATGATTCCTGGTGGAAATTCAAGAAAACCTTTTGGAAAATATTTGGTGGCAATGAACAAAATTACAAAAGACCGTTACTTGCCAACAGGCCCTGAAGTAACCCAATCTGCACAATTATTTGATATTTCAGGAGAAAAAATGGAAATGTTGTTAGATTTTCCAACCATTGGAGAGCCGCATTATGCCGCGGGAATTCCGGCGAATTTAATAGTGCCTAAATCTAAAAAAATATACAAATTAGAAGACAACAAACATAAATCTGTCGTGAAAACGGAAGCTGCCGCTAAAGTGGTAAGAAACGGAAACGAAGTTCATGTGTATATGACCATGATTCGTTCTCACTTTGCGCCAGACAATATTGAAGGCATCCAAGTGGGCGATAAAGTTTATTTTCACGTAACAAATCTTGAGCAAGATTATGATGTACCGCACGGATTTGCAGTGATTGGCGCTAATACTTCTGAGCTGTTAATTATGCCGGGACAAACAAAAACCAATATTTGGGAACCTAAACAAGTTGGGGTATGGCCATTTTACTGTACAGATTTCTGTTCCGCATTACACCAGGAAATGCAAGGGTATATCAGAGTGTCTCCAAAAGGATCTAAAGTTCCTTTAACCTATACCTTGGATGGCGATGCCGTTGATGCCGAATAAATTTTTTATTAAAAAGTATTCAAACAAATAAATAAACGGGCGAGAAAATATACCAGCTCGCCCGTTTTTACAAAAAAATCATCATGCAAAAATTCATTTGTTGCTTACATACCTCTTCACCTTAAGAAATGTAAATCTTTAATTTGTGTATGCAAAAAAATGCAGCACACAAACTCCAATTTTTTGAAATAGGGTAATTCGTATAAAATGTGTCAATTGTTTTGACACATTCAATAAAAGCAATAATTCTTACACAAATGAAAAAATCTAAAATTTTAATGATAGTGGGTTCCCTGCTGTTACTTGGGCTATTCGCATTTCCGTTATGGAATATAACACTTGAAGCGCCACAATATCCAATTCCGCTTGGAATGGACATCCACATAAATAAATTTGTGGATACACATGAATTTGATATAAAAAATATCAATTTAATGAACCATTATGTTGGCATGCAATACATTCCCGATACCATTCCCGAATTTAAAGTATTTCCTGTAGCCATTGGAATTATGGTCGTTTTAGGCGTGATTATCGGATTTTTGGGCAACCATAAATTGTTTCTGGCCTGGTTTGTTTTGATGTGTATTTTAGGCACCGCTGGCATGTACGATTTTTATATGTGGGAGTACGATTACGGTCATAATTTAAGTCCGAAAGCCATCATGAATTTTAAAAATCCCGATGGTTCCGTAATGGGCTTTCAACCGCCGCTTTTTGGCACAAAAGACATTCTTAATTTTACGGCGCATTCCTACCCTAGAACAGGCGCTTACTTTTTATTCGTGGGTATGATCCTCACTTTGATAGCGTTTTTTGTAGGTAGAAAAGAAAAAAAAGCATAAGTATTTTTATTGTTATTTAATATCGAACTGATCTTGACTTTTTTGATTGAAGCGAAAAATAGGGATTTTTGTCCCAGATGTAGCCTTTTTTGCACTGCATAGCCTTAGCTACGGAGTAAGAAAAAAGTGAAATATGGGGTAAAAAGACCATTTTGCAGCCAATTGGAAAAAGTCTAGATGAGTTCATTCAAACGAGTGTATACACTATGCTCGTTTTATATTAAAATTATTGAAAAATAATGGATTGTTAATTAAGTAATGAATTTCTCAATACGCAATTCTCAATACCAATAGCTATTTTACATATATTTGAGAACTAATAAAATCAAAAATAATGAAGATTAAACTCCTCCGGCTACTTATTGGAACCATTATTTTATTGGGTACAATTTCTTGTAAAGTGGAACCCGAAGCCATTGAATTTGGGAAAGACCAATGCAGTTTTTGCAAAATGAATATTGTGGATAAAACCCACGCAGCGCAATTTGTGACTGCCAAGGGCAAGCAATTTAAATTTGATGCCATAGAATGTATGGTCAATTATATAGGCCAAAACAGTGAAGAAAAAATAGCCTTGTTATTGGTGGCAGATTACGGGAATCCGGGTGAAATGACCGAGGCTGAAAAAGCCACGTATCTAATAACTCCGGCAATAAAAAGTCCGATGGGCGCTAATCTTTCTGCCTTTTCAGCAAAAAATATTGCGAAAGAATTTCAGCAAAAAAACCAAGGGGAAATTTTCACTTGGGAAGCCATAAAACAAAAACTTTCCGACAAGTAATGAAGTATAAAATCGGATTATTTTTCTTTTTCATTGCTGTTGCCGTTTCCGCCAAACAAATTGTTGTTTGCCAAAGCTGCGGCATTAAAACCATTAAAGAAGCCATCAAAATTGCCAATGACGGCGACGAGATTCTTATTAAAAAAGGCGTCTATAAAGAACAAAATATTGTCATTAACAAACCCATTTCCCTCATAGGCGAAAAAGGGGCGGTGATTGACGGAAATAATGTGGGCGGCATCTTAATTTTTAAAACAAGTAATTTCACCATAAAAGGCTTGAAAATTGTGAATGTCGGATTGAGCTATACCATAGAATATTCCGCAATAAAAGTGGTGAAAGCCAGTGATTTCATCATAGAGAATTGCATTTTTGAAAATGTGTTCTTCGGAATTTTAATTGAAAAATCAAAAAGGGGCATCATTAGAAACAATATAATCACCAGCAATAGAAAAGGTGAAGCCAGCTCGGGAAACGGCATACATATTTGGAGTGGCGAAGAAATGAAAATTTATAACAATGAAATGTACGGATTGCGCGACGGCATTTACTTTGAATTTGTAAAAAACAGTATCGTCTATAAAAATTACAGCCATAATAATATCCGATATGGCCTGCACTTCATGTTTTCAAACAACAATATGTACCATCACAATGAGTTTAGGAATAACGGCGCCGGCGTTGCGGTGATGTATTCTAAATTTACCACCATGCACCATAACAAATTCAGGCTTAATTGGGGATCCGCCTCTTACGGATTGCTGTTAAAGGAAATTTATGATGCCGAGATTTACGACAATTTGTTCGAGCAAAATACCATAGGCATCAATGCGGAAGGCTCCACCCGAATCAATTATAAAAACAATACTTTTTCACGAAATGGCTGGGCAGTAAAAATTTCGGGCGCCTGTTATACCAATACTTTTAAAAATAACGACTTTTTGAACAATTCTTTGGATTTGGCCTACAATTCCAACATCAACGACAATAAGTTCGACAATAATTATTGGAGTGAATATACCGGCTACGATTTGGATAAAAATGGCATTGGCGATGTGCCCTACAGACCTGTGAAACTTTTTTCGTATATTGTAAATAAAACGCCGGAAGCCCTGGTTTTATTAAGAAGTTTGTTTGTTGACATCATCAATTTTTCAGAAAAAGTTTCACCGGTTTTTACGCCCGACAATTTAATGGACAGCAACCCTCTAATGAAAAGAATAAATGATTGAATTTAAAAATTTACACAAACGATTCGGAAAATTAGTCGTTTTAGACGGTTTGGATCTCGAAATAAGCAAAGGGGGAATATTTGCCATATTGGGACCAAACGGTTCCGGAAAAACAACCTTAATTAAATGCTTGTTGGGAATGGTCATTCCAAATAAAGGTGATATCATTTTCGATAAAAAAAGTGTTTTAGGCAAATGGGCTTATAGAAATAACTTGAATTATTTGCCTCAAATAGCCAATTTTCCGCCAAACTTAACGGTCATTGAGCTCATCAAGATGGTGAAAAACCTGCGTCCAAAAGATTCCGATACCGAAGAACTTATTGAACTTTTTGGATTGAAAAGTTCTTTGGACAAAAAGTTGGGAAATTTGTCGGGCGGAACTAAGCAAAAAGTGAACATTGTGCTGGCATTTATGTTCGACAGCGATTTAATTGTTCTGGATGAACCAACAAATGGCCTCGATCCTATTGCGCTCATCCATTTAAAAGAAATTATTCAGAAAGAAAAAGACAAAGGAAAAACCATCTTGATCACCACGCATATTATGAGTTTTGTGGATGAAGTTGCCGATGAAATTGTTTTTCTGCTCGATGGAAAAATTTATTTCAAAGGAACCGTTGAAGCGCTTAAAAAGCAAACGAATAACGACAATTTAGAGCACGCCATTGCCAATTTAATAGCCAAACAATATGTTTAAAATATTAAAATACAGTTTTTACGATTTAATGCGCAGCCGTTGGAGCTATGTGTACTTTTTGTTTTATCTGATCCTGGGTTTTGTGTTGTTATTTCTGAATAACGACGTGGATAAAGCCGTCATCACTTTAATGAATATCATCATTGTGTTAACGCCTTTAATAGGAACTATTTTTGGGGTGATGTACTATTACAATTCAAAAGAATTTACCGAATTGTTGTTGGCCCAGCCCATTAAACGCAGTAAAATATTTATGGGACAATACCTGGGAATTTCAATATCATTGACCTTAAGTTTGGTGTTGGGCCTTGGAATCCCCTTTGTTTTGTACGGATTGTTTAAATCTGCCGCCATTTTTAATTTTAGTTTGTTGTTGGTGGTGGGCACTTTTCTGAATTTTATTTTTGTGGCACTATCCTACAACATTGCCCTTTCTACCGAAAATAAAATCAAGGGATTTGGCTACGCCATTTTAATGTGGTTGTTTTTGGCCGTTATTTACGACGGGATTTTTCTGATATTCTTAGTGGTTTTTAATTCCTATCCCCTGGATAAATTTTCCCTGATCGCAACGATGTTTAATCCAATCGATTTATCGCGGATTTTAATTCTCTTGAAACTGGATATTTCGGCATTGCTGGGTTATACGGGCGCAGTATTCCGTAAATTTTTTGGAACGAATTTCGGCATGTTTATTTCTATGGGCGTTTTGGTTTTGTGGGTACTGCTGCCGGTTTTAAGAATGAATTTAAAACTTCGAAAAAAAGACTTTTAAATTAAAGCCCCGAAATAAATTCGGGGCTTTTTTTATAGTGTATTTTCTGATGATGAGGAATTATTTCGGATTTAAAAGGCTTCCGAATCGTTCAAAAATAACTTTATCGAGTTCTTCCCTGCAATCTGGATGTGCAACATCTCTGAGTGCTTGCGAGCGTTGTCTCAATGTTTTTCCAAAGAGTTCGGCAACGCCAAATTCGGTGACCACATACCTTGCATGCGCTCTTGTGGTAACCACGCCAGCGCCAACTTTCAACGCCGGAACTATTTTTGAAACCCCTTTTAAGGTGGTGGAAGTCATCGCAATAATTGGCTTGCCTCCAAGTGATAAGGCGGCACCCCGCATAAAATCCATTTGCCCGCCAACGCCTGAGAACATACGCAATCCAATGGAATCTGCGCAAACCTGGCCGGTAATGTCAATTTCTATGGCCGAGTTAATCGCGGTTACTTTTGGATTCTGACGTATAATGGCCGTATCGTTTACATAAGTGATATCGAGCATTTCAATTTCGGGATTGTCATCCATAAAATCATACAAACGTCGGGTGCCCATCGCAAATCCGGAAACTATTTTATAAGGATTTAATTTTTTCATCGCGCCGTTAATGATCCCTTTTTCCACCAAATCAACAATGCCTTCCGAGAACATTTCTGTGTGAATTCCCAAATCTTTGTGATTTGTCAGGTAAGAGAGCACCGCATTGGGAATGCCGCCAATACCCATTTGCAGCGTAGCGCCGTCCTCAATAATATTGGCAATATTTTTGCCTATTTGTGCTTCAGCTTCAGAAGGAGGGGCCAAATGCATTTCCTGAATTTCTTCAACAATTTCAACACAGGCAGCAAAATGTCGGATATGGACAAGTGCATCTCCAAAGGTTCTCGGCATACGCGGATTTATTTGCGCAATGACCGTTTTCCCCATTTCTACCGCAGAAATCACAATATCTACCGAAACGCCTAAGGAACAAAATCCGTGTTTGTCGGGTGGAGAAACATTCACCAATACCACATCTAATTTCATATGCCCCAAACGGAACAAACTTGGAATATCGCTTAAAAAAATAGGAATATAATCGACCGTAAGGCCTACCATATTACGAATATTTCCCCCAATAAAAAATGCATGGGTATGAAAACTTTCACTTAATTCAGGCGCCGTGTAACCGCATTCTCCTTCTGTATGCAAGTGCACAACTTCAACGCCTCTTAACTCGGGGGCACGGGCAACCATGGCTTTTATCAACGCTTGCGGTGTGGCAGAACCTCCCTGAATTAATACCCTGTCTCCAGATTTGATGAGTTTTACAGCTTCTTGGGCTGACATTTTGTTTGGTATATTCATTTTATATAAATTTTGAATAGGTTGCTATTTTAATGGTAATGACAAACTAATTATCCTAAAAAACTCAATAAAATACCCGCGGCAATGGCAGAGCCAATGACACCGGCAACGTTAGGCGCCATAGCGTGCATAATCAGATAGTTGTTAGGGTCCGATTTTAATCCTTCAATATGTGCAACCCTTGCGCTGTCGGGTACTGCAGAAACGCCTGCGGCACCAATAAGCGGGTTGATTCGTTCATCTCCTTTGAGAAATAAGTTCATAAATTTGGCAAAAAGCAAGCCGCCCATGGTGGCGATGGCAAAAGAAAAAGCGCCAAGGGCAAAGATCAGCATGGAATCTTTGGTGATAAAAATATCTGCCTGGGTTGAAGCCCCCACTGTGACCCCTAACAGAATCGTAACAATATCAATTAATTTGGTACGTGCCGTTTCCGCAAGTCGTTCTGTTCTTCCCGATTCTTTAAGCAAGTTTCCGAAGAAAAGCATTCCCAATAAAGGCAAAGCGCTTGGAGATATAAAGGTGGTTAAGATCAATGCCACAATGGGGAATATCATTTTCTCTTTTTGAGAGACCGCTCTGGGTGTTTTCATCCTGATTTTTCTTTCTTCTTTAGTGACTAACAATCTCATTAAAGGCGGTTGAATTACAGGTACCAGTGCCATATAGGAATAAGCAGCAATGGCAATTGGGCCAATAAGATTTTTTACAACCGTACCGTCGGCCATCACGTTGATCCCGTTTGCCAATTTTGAGGCAAGAAAAATTGCGGTAGGTCCGTCAGCGCCGCCAATGATGCCAATCGCTGCAGACTCTTGAAGGTTGAATCCAAGGTACAAAGCGCCCATAAATGTTACAAAAACACCAATTTGTGCCGCAGCGCCCAACAACATTAATTTCGGATTGGCAATGAGCGATGAAAAATCGGTCATGGCGCCAATTCCCAAAAATATTAAGGGCGGATAAATACCTTTTACCACACCAAAATACAGGTAATTCAAAACCGATCCGGTTTCATAAATTCCGGTTTGCAAGCCCGCAACAAATGGAATGTTCCCGATAATGATACCGGCGCCGATGGGAACCAACAGCAGCGGTTCATAATCAAATTTAATGCCCAGATAGATGAAAATGATGCCAATTAACAGCATAATTAAATGTCCGGGAGTGGCATTGGCAAAACCCGTGAATTTATAAAATTCCTTTACGCCGCCTATAGCATTGTCTATAAAACTTTCGTTGGTTTCTTGAGCAGTTTGTTCAATGGTTGTGGCTGATACCGGATTTGTTTGGGCAGCATTTAAACCGAGGGCTGGTCTTATAAAAATTAAAAGTGACAGCACACCAAATATTAATAGTATTTTCTTCATTTTTTTATTTTTTTACGAGTTACGGGCGCTTTATTGTCCTTTAATTTTAGACCCGATAACTGTTAAATTTTTATGCCAATTCTATCATTAATTCACTTTGCAATACCTGTTGCCCAACTTTAACGTGAACGGCGCTCACCGTGCCTGCTTGTTCTGAAGCGATGTTGTTTTCCATTTTCATGGCCTCAAGAACCAACAATCGGTCACCCAGCTTAATGGTGTCTCCAACTTTCACATCAATGGATAAAATAATGCCCGGGATGGGCGATAAAATTTTCGTTTTTACCGAGCCGGGATTAAACTGTAAGGGCACTGCAGGTTTTCTTGCTTTCGACAGCACCAGTGTTGGCGTTTTGGGCAGTACATTTCCCTCTTTCATTTTTACGGAATAAGAAGTTCCGTTTACTTCTAATTCTATAATGTCTTCTTCGTGTGAAATAATTTTGACGTTGTAATTATTTTCGTGTATTCTGAATCTAAAATTTTTCATTGTGCGGTTTGTTTCTTGTTACTGATTATCTTAAAAAATCGAGTAACAAATAATCCATAATCAGTTAAAGTCTATTTTGTGTGCCGTATATTTTTGAACTCCAGGGCGAGTATAATTTTCGCGCTTGTTTAATGGTCAATATCGCATTTTCAGTATCATGTTGTTTATGCAGATACAAGTGAATGGCCGTTGCGATGGCTGCGGCTATTTCTCCCGTAAATTCTTCATCAACCGCGATTGAAATGTCCTTAATTTTTTTATCTCTTCCTTTGGTGACTATTTTATAGACATACAGCAAAATGGGTACGCCATATTTAAATAACAAGGTCAGTACAAGCAATGAGGCAAAAACAATGAGCATCCCTGTGATCAAAATAACGTATCCTTCGCTTAATTGATCGATGTATAATAGTTTAGCTGTCATTACAGTGGGATATTTGAGTGTTTTTTAGGCGGATTTACCACTTTTTTATTGGCAAGCAATTCCAATGCCCTCACAATTCTGAAACGCGTGTTTCTTGGTTCAATCACATCATCAATAAAGCCATATTTGGCGGCCACATAAGGATTGGCGAACTTAACGGTGTACTCTTCCTCTTTCTTCTCAATGTACAGCTGTTTTTCATCCGCATCTTCTATTTTTTTAATATTGGATCCTTCCAGTACTTCTACAGCGCCTTTGGCACCCATAACGGCAATTTCTGCGGTTGGCCAGGCATAATTTAAGTCGCCCCGCAATTGTTTGCAACTCATCACATCGTGTGCCCCACCGTACGATTTGCGCAGGGTAATGGTCACTTTTGGAACAGTGGCTTCTCCGTAAGCAAACAATAATTTTGCGCCGTGAAGAATAATTCCGCCATATTCTTGTCCGGTTCCCGGCAAAAATCCAGGTACATCAACCAAGGTTACGAGAGGAATATTGAAGGCATCACAAAAGCGGACAAATCTTGCTGCTTTTCTGGACGATTCACAATCTAAAACACCTGCATAATATTTTGGCTGGTTGGCCACAATACCAACAGAACGGCCATTAAATCGTGCGAATCCCACCACAATATTTCGGGCATAGTTTTTATGAACTTCCGTAAATTCACCATTGTCGGTAATGGTGGTGATTACATCAATCATATCATAAGGCTGATTAGGATTTTCAGGAATAATCTCATTTAAGGCATCTTCCAATCGATCAACAGGGTCATCGCATTTAACGCTTGGCGGGTCTTCCAAATTATTCGAAGGCAGGTAACTCAATAATTTTCTGATGAGCAACAGATTTTCTTCATCGTTTTCAGCAAGAAAATGCGAAACACCCGATTTTGTGGAATGGATTTGTGCGCCTCCCAATTCTTCAGCGCTTACAACCTCTCCAGTAACGGCTTGCACCACTTTCGGACCCGTAACAAACATATAACTCGTTTTGTCGGTCATAATGGTAAAATCAGTCAGCGCCGGAGAATATACAGCACCACCGGCGCAAGGGCCTAAAATGGATGAAATTTGTGGAATTACGCCGGAAGCCATAATGTTTCTTTGAAAAATTTCTGCATAACCGGCCAACGATCGCACGCCTTCCTGAATACGGGCGCCGCCACTGTCGTTCAGGCCAATCACCGGAACGCCAATTTTCATGGCCATATCCATAATCTTGCATATTTTTAACGCGTAGGTTTCCGACAAGGATCCGCCAAAAACAGTGAAATCTTGGGAGAATACATAAACGATTCTGCCGTCTATGGTGCCGTGGCCCGTAATAACGCCGTCGGAAAGATAGACTTCTTTGTCCAGTCCGAATGATTTTGTTCTGTGGGTCACAAACATATCAAACTCTTCAAAACTTTTGTCGTCCAAAAGAATGTCTATTCGTTCCCGTGCGGTTAATTTTCCTTTTGCATGTTGCGCTTCAATGCGTTTTTCACCGCCGCCCAGTCTTGCTTCAACTCTTTTTTGAATGAGTTCATTAACTTTATCTTGATTTGCCATTATGATTTAATTTTCTTGTATTTTTTGTTTATTTTTTTTCACCAACATCTTAAATTTGGCAATAATGGTTGGAATTATTTTTTTGTTGAACAAAGTTCCGTGAGTACGCCACCAGTAGATTTCGGATGTAAAAAACCAATTTCCAATCCTTCGGCACCTTTGCGCGATTCTTTGTCAATAAGTGCAACGCCACGTTCTTCGGCCAATTTTAAAGCTTCGGAAGCGTTGTTTACGGCAAAAGCAATGTGGTGGATTCCTGGTCCTTTTTTAGCGATGAATTTGCCGATAGGACCTTCGGGTGAAGTGCTTTCCAGCAATTCAATTTTTGTGGCACCGACCAAAAAAAAGGCTGTTTTCACCTTTTGGTCAACAACCTCCTCTACAGCGTAGCATTTTAAGCCCAATACTTCTTCATAGTATTTGATGGATTCTTGTAAGTTTTCCACAGCAATGCCAATGTGTTCAATTTGTGAGATATTCATAAAAACAGTATTTTTATAGTTCTAATTTTAATTAATCATAAAATAGGGGGTATTTTTTTGAATAATTATAAATTATGAGTAAAATTATAGAATAGTTAAATCTAAAAAGATGATAGTTATCATATAATGGATTAAATGGCCAAAATATTTTGGTGATTTTTTATGATTTTAGCCTTTTCAAATAATGGGAAAGCCAATGAAGAAATGAAGATTAATGTTGAACACGATTCGGTATTGGCATCAAATCAGGAAACGATAGTGTCCTGAAAAGAGAAAACCCCAAAATCAATCTGATTTTGGGGTTTTGTTTGTGGTACAACCGCTGAATTAATTCTTCAGATATTTCTCCAGGAACTGGTCTTGTTCCCAAAGTAAATGTAAAATATTATCTTTCGCAACATAACCGTGTGCTTCTTTTGGTAAAATTACCATTCTGGCCGGCGCGCCCATTCCTTTTAAAGCTTGGAAATAACGTTCTGTTTGCAGCGTAAAAGTTCCCGGATTATTATCGGCTTCCCCATGTACTAGAAGCATCGGCGTTTTCATTTTATCGGCATTCATAAAAGGTGACATAGTGTTGTAAACTTCAGGAACTTCCCAGTAATTGCGTTGTTCAGTCTGAAAGCCAAAAGGAGTCAACGTTCTGTTGTAAGCACCGCTTCGGGCAATTCCGCAGGCAAAAAGATTGGAATGTGTCAATAAATTGGCAGTCATAAAGGCGCCGTAAGAATGGCCGCCAACAGCCACTTTTTTTCTGTTAATATAACCCAAAGCGTCCACAGCATCAATCGCTGCTTCAGCATTGTCTACCAATTGCGTGATAAAGTTGTCATTAGGCTCCGTCGTTCCTTCGCCAATAATTGGAAAGGAAGCATCGTCAAGAACCACATATCCTTTGGTTACCCAATATACAAATGAACCATAACTTGGAAAAGTAAATTCATTTGGATTTTGACTGCTTTGTCCGGCGCTGCTTTTGTCCTTGAATTCTGAGGGGTAAGCCCAAATTAACAAAGGCAATTTTTCTTTTTTGACCTTGTCATATCCATCCGGCAAGTACAAGGTTCCAGACAATTCCACGCCATCTTTTCGTTGGTATTTGATTACTTCTTTACTCACATTTTTGATGCTTTCAAAAGGATTTTTGAAAGCGGTGATTGGGGTCAGTTTGTTTTTTTGTTTGATGTTTCTTAAGTAATAGTTTGGATAGTCGCTTTTAGACTGAATCTGAACTAAAACGGTTCCTTTTTTGAAATCTTCAATCTCCAATAAATCCTCTTTTTTGTCTTTGTAAAGCGAAGTGTAAAGTCGCTTTGATTTAAGTGTTTTCAAATTAAATTCATCGATGAAAGGAAACTGTCCGTCTTTGGTAAAACCATTTCCTATGCGGTAGGCGTTGTTGTTTTCGATAGCCAGAACATATTTGTTGTATTGGTTTTTTCTGGTTTCAAAATTGCCGGGATCAGCATAAATATCCTGTGAATTTCTGTCCGAAATTACAGTTGGTTTTTGGTTTAAATCGGAAGGATTTATTAGGTAGGTTTTGGTGTTTCGGGTGTCGTACCATTCGTCAGAAACAATGGCAACCTGCTCATTTCCCCAAATGATGTCGCTAAAACGTTGAGGTGTTTTTACCAGTGAAGTGGCTTCGGCGCCAAAAGGTGCTTCCCAAAGAAATACTTCATCTCTAAATTCCACTTTATTGGCTTGATCTCCTTCATCTAAAGCCACCACATACGACAAAGTAGCCGGTTTGTCATTTCTCCAGGCCATTTCTCGTTTTCCTTTGCGAACAGCCATAAAACCTTTTGGCATAATTTCGTTCAACGGCACTTCATTTACTATTTTTATTTCAGCGCCATTTTTGTCATAAACAACTGATTTCATTGGGAAACGACTCAATGGAACGATGTATGAAAATGGTTTTTGAATGGTGGTTAGCATCAAATAATTGCCGTCTGGCGAAATTCTTTCTCCAACATACATATCGGCATTTTTGAATAAAGTTACGGTTCCGTTTAAATTCACTTTATACAATTCAGAAGTAATGATGTTCTCAAAATTGATTTCATCATTTTTGTTTTTCAACATATCCGGATAGGTTCTGTTTTGCGATTTTGCGCCGTCGGCATTGGAGATAATTGGACCTGTTGGCAAATCTTTTTTAGCATCTAACAATGCGGGCCTGTTTTTTGGCAACATTTTTACCAAAACAGTTTCGTTGTCTGTGAACCAACTGAACGGATTGCCAAGATTTGCATTGATGGTCGCTTCGGTTAATTTGGTCGCTTTTGCGGAAGCCACATCCAAAACCCAAAGTTCTACACCCGTGTTAATGGTATTCGAAAATAATATCTTCTTGTCATTAGGTGACCATTGTACATTACTGATGCGAGGATTTGTTGGCAAACCGGTAACTTGAACTTCGTTTATATCTTGTATTTTTCGTAATTTGAGGTTGGTGATATAGGTAACCGTACTCGAAATATTGGTTATTGGATTGATTCTTAATCCACCTAATCGCAATTCTTCCTGGTTTAAATCGTCCAGTGTTTTATAGGTATTTCTGTAGGACAAAAGCATATATTCTTTTTTGGTATCCATAGAAACCGAAGGCGCTCTTTGATAATCGGCCAAGTCTAAAATAGATTTAGACGGAATTTGGTAGCTAAGGTTTTCTTGAGCAAGTACTGATAAACTCAGACCTAAAAATAGAAGGGTAACTTTTAATTTCATGGATTAAAATAGTTTGGATTAAAATGAATGCCGTTTTCTAATTTGTCTAAAATAATCCAAATTTGTTACATTTTAAAATAAGTTGATTTTTCAATTTATATTTAGAGCCGTGGAAAGAATATAAAATTTATTTTTCGCAAGTAACTAAATGATGCTAAAATAAAGTCCAAAAAAAAGCCCCGAAATTTATTTCGGGGCTTTTTTAAAGGGATATATATTATGGATTACAACGCATCGTATTTAATCTGCAAATTCTTCAGCATACTGTCAGAAATTTTCTCAAGATCAAAGGTATGTTTCCAGCCCCAGTCTTTTCTTGCTTCAGAATCATCAATGCTGCTTGGCCAGCTGTCGGCAATGGATTGTCTGAAATCTGAATGATAAGAAATACCAAACTCGGGAATAAAATTTTTGATTTCTTCGGCAATTTCTTTGGGCGTAAAACTGATGGCCGCCAAATTGTAGGAAGACCTTATTTTTATGTTTTCGGCAGGCGCTTCCATTATTTTCAAAGTGGCAT
>Ga0316629_10000073_pt1 | contig 14726 bp, 12 predicted proteins | sample OWC_May_M1_C1_D1_FD_207654 | JGI IMG/M metagenome (GOLD analysis project Ga0316629, IMG submission 207654) | Wetland soil microbial communities from Old Woman Creek delta, Ohio, United States - OWC_May_M1_C1_D1_A | ecosystem: Environmental > Terrestrial > Soil > Wetlands | place: USA: Ohio... | reverse complement strand
CCTTGTACATTATGGGAGAAGACACTATTATGACAGATCCGAATTCCTATCACAGCATAAAAGCATTTGAAAAATTAGAATTGATTGTGGTGCAGGAATTATTTATGACCGCAACTTCAGAAATGGCTGATGTGGTGCTGCCTGCTTCCTCCTATTTCGAAAAAAACGGCACTTTCACCAACGGAGAACGCCGTGTGCAACGCGTTAATAAGGTGATTGAACCCATAGGAAACACAAAACCCGACGGACAAATAATTATCGATGTGATGCACAGATTGGGTTACGACCAGCCAACAGGCCTGACCTATGATGTTGCAAAAGTTATTGAAGAAATTGCCGATGTCATTCCTTTTATGAAAGGACTGACTTGGGACAGATTGGGTGATAACGGTTTGCAATGGCCGATTAAAGAAGATGGAACCGATACTAAAATGCTGCATATTGGCGGCAATTTCAAAAAAGGAATAGGCACATTTCACCATTTTGATTTTGAAGAATCCCCAGAAATTGTTTCTCACGGAAAATTATATCCGTTTATATTAACCACAGGTAGAGAATTGGAACATTACAATTCAGGAACCATGACGCGCAGAACGGACAATCAACTCATCTTAGGAAAAGACATTTTAGAAGTGCATCCGAAAGACGCTTTGGCCAAAGGAATAAAAGATGGCGACATCGTTAGTTTGTTTTCCGACAGGGGAAGCGTTAACATTCGAATAAAGTACACCAGAACAGTTAAAAGAGGCATTTTAAGAACGACTTTCCACCAGCCTGAAGTATTTATCAACCTGATCACAGGAAGCGTTGGAGACAAAGAAACCATGACACCGGAATACAAAGTGGTTGCCGTTGATTTTGAAAAAGTATAAACTATAGGAATGTGCAAATAGCCCGAAGACGGAAGACGAAAAAAATTCCAAACATCTAATATAAAAAATCCCTAAACCCTTTTTGAACTTCGGTCTTCAGACTTCTGACTTCCATCTTTCAACTATACAAATAATAAAAATGCAGACATTAAATTACGAAGGTTTACAACTTACAAACGGCGTTCCGCAAAAAGTGACTGATGCTTTGGTGGTTGAGGCTGCTTTGCAAATAAATATAAATTCAGAACCTTATACGGTGGTTATGCGAACACCAGGCGACGATGTTGAATTGATCAGAGGTTTGCTCTATGCGGAAGATATTTATAAAGGAAAAGAAAATTTAGCCATTGAAGTGGTTGAAAAACGTGAGAACGGATTCTCTATTCTGAATGCTTCCATCGCTAAAAAACAACTCGGCAAAGGCTATTTAAACAAACGTACCTTACTTTCAGTTTCTTCTTGCGGTATTTGCGGGAAACAAAAATTGGAAGACATCAATTATAGCGGTTCCAAATTAACAAACAAGCTGGCTTTCGACATTACAAGGCTGGAGGCAATGTTTGTTGAGATGAAATTGAAACAGGAAACATTCGAAATTTCCGGCGGTTCTCACGCTGCATCCATATTTAATAAAAATTATGAAATTATTTCATTAAAGGAAGACATCGGAAGACACAATGCCGTAGATAAAGTTGTGGGCGAATTGTTAAATACAGAACAATTAAAGCAATCTTTTGTAATGCTTGTCAGCGGAAGGGTTTCCTATGAAATAATCTCAAAAGCCTTTCTCGCTAAAATTCCTATCGTGGTCGCTGTGTCTGCCTGTTCTACGCTAGCGGTAGATTTTGCCAAAGAATTTGGCATTTGTTTGATTGGTTTTTCACGCGGCAACAAAGCAACCATTTATGCGGAGTAAATTTTAGGCTATTTGTTATGCATTATTTGTTATATGTTGAAAAAAAAAATTCAGACTTTCAGTTTCTTTATTTAAACGATTCAGAAAGTCTATCCTGATTTGTAATACATAATATCAGCTTCTTGTAATTCAAAATTCATCATCCAAAATTTATCATCCTAAGTTGAATGGCAAAGTTAGTTGCCAAGGAATTTGCAAATCAGATTACTTTTATAAAACAAAAAATTCAACAAAATACACGTTTAAACACATAAAATACATATTTTATATAATATTTAGCATAATTTCTTGCGTATATAAAATTTATATTTTACATTTGCCCTATAAGAGCGTCCCTAAGATTGCAAATTTTTACGGAGAGGGTTTGCAATTAGTTGATTTGTAAGATAAAAATACCCGTTTTTATCCCTAAAAAATCAATTTTAGCTTTTAAAATCTCCAAAATAGAAGTTTTATTTAGTAAAATTTAAAAGTATTTTGACTTTTTTATTTAAGGCTCAGGCCTTGTAAAATAAGAGAAAAATAGCTTTCGGAACCTTTTTTTTCTAAGATTTTTTAGAAAAAAACGGGATTTTTTTGTCTTTATGTAAGATTTTGTATATATTTGATGTTCTTACTAATCATTTAATTCTTACTAAAAATGAAAAAATTGAAATTAATTTTCGGATTGCTACTTGTAGCAGGATTTATAGCTATAACAGTTTTAAGCTACGCATCAAAAGATAGTCAAGCTATTTTAAAATCGCAAATTATTGTTCCTAGACAAGGATAATAATTAGTTATTACAAAACTTATTTTCTTGTTTTTAGAAAATATAAACCACAATAAAATTACTATTGTGGTTTTTGTGATGTATTAAAGTTGCAAAATCAAATTTAATCAATTATATTTGAACTTAATAACCCCAATTTGATAATGAAAGGCAATAAAAAAACATCTTTGTTAATAGGCAGTTTAATGGTGATTCTCATCATTTCAACACCATATTTACTATATTTTTACCAAAGTTTCCCGCAAGATTTAGAAAAGTGGGACACCGTTTTTGGAGTAGTGAAGGGTGGATATTATGGAACTGTTTTTGTATTTATGTATACCTTTTTTTCGAAATTCGTACCCTTATTGTTATTATTTATTTGGTTCATCACCAATAAAACTTGGTGGACACACGCACTGATTATTCCTATTTCAGTTTATTTATTCCAGTTAATTGCAGTTGTCAATGATAGTGCAAACTTTATTGACGAAGTTGAATTTATTTATACGGTGCCTTTATTGGTGGTAATCCTTGTAATTCTTTATTTTATAAGAAGTACGATATCCATTTATATACAGGCAGTTGATTTAAAAAAAGAAATGGACGAAAATATGAGAACGCCCAAAAAGTTTGGATAAAAACCCCAACCCTAAATACCCCAAAATAACCCCAAAATTTTTTACAATTAATTAATTATTATTTGTTGCCCCGCAAATATTTGGAGTTTTAAAATTGGGATTCATGGAAAAAGATTTAGACTATATTGATTTTCAACTGGAGCAATACGAAAAAAAAATAGCATCAATCGATGAAAAATTGACTTTACTAAATAAATTATTGGTCGTTGTAGGTGTGGTTATGCTACTTATATGCATCTATAAATAATTTAGCGCTTCAAATCCATTTTTTAATAGCTGCCATACTCGGTTTGCACCTCCTTAAAACCAGATTTTCTGGTAGGTGAAATTTCTCAAATAAGGCATATCTATCTAAAAGCCTAAAACCCAAATCTCTCTTTATAGCTGCGCATTTCTCTTTCCTATTAGTTCAAATCATCTAAATTTTGTTAGATTTGCAAATTGAAAGACAGGTGTCAATCAGCTGCTTTCTTATTGAATTATAGAAGGAACGCCGCCATTGCGCTGATTTTACACGCTTTAAAGTTCGCTAATTTAGTTTTTATCATATGACCTCTAAAAAGATAAATAGCTCCAAATTTGTAACCCTTATCGGTTTATCGCTAATTCTATTGTTCACGCATGCGTACAGTTCATCTGGTGATGGTAAGAGGTTACACGAAAGGGATGGCATTATTGTAAAAAAAACACTGTTAAATAATCCTTCATTAGAAGACAACATTGTAAGCTTTGGAATGAAATTATTGGGAACGCCTTATCTCAGCGGGGGAAGCAGCAAGGTTGGGTTTGACTGTTCCGGATTTGTTTACTATGTTTTTAAACATTTTAAAATTCAGGTTCCGCGAAGCTCTGTACAATTCAAGGATTTTGGGAAAGAAATACCGATTGACAGTGTAAGAAAGGGAGATATTCTGGTGTTTTTGAGTCCTACAAGAAATGTGATAGGCCATGTAGGCATCGTGACAGATCCGAAAGGAAAGGAAAGTGATTTTATCCACGCTTCCTCAGGCGGTGAAAAGAAAGTGATGGTCACAAGCCTGAAAAAAGCAGGCTATACGCGCCGATTTGTAAAATCAGTGCGTGTCTTATGAATTTTTTAATATAAAGATTCCTGCATCATTCTATAATAAAAAGACAAAGCGCCCGAAATTATCGGGCGCTTTGTCTTTTTATTTTGAGTTAGGCTGTTAAGCCGCTTTTTTCGATTTTCTGTAAAGAAAAGAATTGTATAATTTTCTTTTGGCAAAATTAGATCGCTGGCCGCTATTCACGAATTTGGTAAATAGGTTTTGGTTCACGCCAAAATATTCGTAAGTGGTTCCGCAAGCAAAGGTAATTTCCAAAAGCATACTTTTATGTCGGAAGTCTTCAATTTTTGATTCAGAAGTTAAACTAGCGTATTCTTCCAGATTGGCCTCTTTGGTTTCTGGAGCGATGCTTACTAAAAAATGATAGCCGTCAATAATTTTTGTGCTTACGATTCCTGCCTCATGTTTTTTCGCTTCGTCCTGAAATTTATCTGGATGCCATTCTTTTACCAGGTCTCTGTATGTCGTTTTAAGTTCTTTCAGATTAATTTCTCCTTCTACCTTAAATATTTTTTTATATTCATTGATACGCTTCATATGTGGTATTTTCAAATTTCGTGCAAAGGTATTCATATTATCTGAATTAAGCAGGTCATATTTGGAAATGACTGTAAATGGACAGAATAAGCCGGTCTGATGGTTTTTTAAGAAGGTTTCACCTCGCGCATTCAATGTTTTATTCCAAAACTCTTTTCTGAGCTTTGTCCATTGGCGTCATCGATTAGGGTGTTAGCAGCTATTCAAATAATTTTCCATTTGTTTTTCACAGTTTTAAAAGCTTCCACAAAGTTACCATTTTTGACATATGCCATCTTATTTATTTTTATAAAGGATAATATTGTCCTTTATAAAAAATAACCTAAATTTGTCGAATAAATTAGAAATCATGTTTTCAAATTCCTGTGAATACGGGCTAAGGGCAATCATTTATATTGCACAGCAAACCACACAAAACAATAAGGTAAGCTTGTCGACTATTGCAGCTGAAATAAATTCTCCCCAGGCATTCACCGCTAAAATATTGCAAAAACTCACCAAAAATAAATTGGTGAAATCCATTAAAGGTCCTTATGGTGGTTTTATTATAGAAAACGACAAAATGAATTCCATAACGCTAAGTGATCTGGTGACAATTTTTGACGGTGAAACCATCTACACAAAATGTGGTCTGGGCTTGTCGCAGTGCAATGAAAAATTACCCTGTCCAATACACCATAAATTCGTAGAAATAAGAGAGAAACTCAAAAATATGCTTGAGAGCACCACCTTATCAGGATTGTTACATGATTTAGATGCTGATTTATTACGATTAAAAAGATAACTATTAATAACCAAAAAAAGTAAGTTTAGATGAGAAAAATATGGATTGCATTTACCAGTGTTGTTGTACTGTCATTTATAGTACTCATATGGGTTGGTACGGAAGTTTACCAAACACAGCCGCCCATCCCTGAAAAAGTAATTATAAAAGAAACAGGTGCGGTATTTTATACAAAAGATGATATTCAGACCGGACAAAATGTTTGGGAATCAATTGGAGGAATGGAAGTTGGATCCATTTGGGGGCACGGAAGTTACGTAGCACCAGACTGGACAGCGGACTGGATTCATAAAGAAGCCGTATTTATGCTTGAGGCCTGGGCACAAAATGATTTTCAAATGAGCTATGATGCTTTGGATGTTGAGAAAAAAGCCGCATTAAAAGCCCGATTAATTAAAGACATAAAAACAAATTCTTATAATAAATCGAACGGTACAATTACAATTTCTGCAAGCAGATTGGCAGCCATTCAAAATAATATTAAACATTATACCACTATTTTTTCTGAAGGAAAAGCAGAATACGCCATCCCGAAAGGCGCTTTAACCGATAAAGATAAATTACAAAAATTAAATGCCTTCCTGTTCTGGACTTCCTGGGCCGCAAGCACCAACAGGCCGGAAAAAGAATATACCTATACCTCCAACTGGCCTCACGAACCATTGATTGATAACAACATCACCAAAAATTCCCTTATTTGGTCCGGATTGTCTATTGTGCTTTTATTGCTATTTATAGGAATCTTGACTTTTTATTATTTGAGAAATCACGAAAAGGGTGAGATGCTTACAAAACCCGATAGCGATCCTTTGGAAAACATGAAATTTACAAGATCGCAAAGAGCTGTGCTTAAATATTTCATCGTTATCTCCTTACTTATTGGTTTACAAGTTATTTTAGGCATTTTAACAGTGCACTATACCGTAGAAGGACAGGCGTTTTTTGGCTTTGAATTGTCGAAATATTTGCCTTATTCAATTACCAGGACCTGGCACACACAATTGGCGGTATTTTGGATTGCGGCCACCTGGCTTGCAACAGGTTTGTTTTTAGCCCCAATGATTTCGGGAAAAGAAATGAAATACCAAGTTTTCGGCATTAATTTTCTGTTCGTAGCGCTTATTGTTATTGTATTTGGCTCCATGTTGGGAGAATGGTTAGGCGTACATCAATTTTTAAGTTTAACTGTAAATTTCTTCTTTGGCCATCAGGGTTATGAGTATATGGACTTAGGGCGATTCTGGCAAATATTCTTGGGAATTGGACTAGTGCTTTGGGTTGTTATGGTGAGCAGGCATGTTATTTATGGCATTCGTAAAAACGATTCTTCCAAACACCTTTTAATTATCTTACTGGTATCGGTAATGGCTATTGGAATGTTCTTTTTCTCCGGATTGATGTATGGAGAAAACAGCAGCTTGCCGGTTATTAATTACTGGAGATGGTGGTTGGTGCATTTATGGGTTGAAGGTTTCTTTGAGGTATTTGCCACGGTTGTTATTGCTTTTATCTTCTCGAAGTTGAAAATAATATCACCCAGTACAGCAGGAAGGGTATCCATCGCTTCAGCAAGTATATTTTTAGCCGGTGGAATTATTGGAACTTTGCATCATTTGTATTATTCCGGCACACCCGTGCAAGCCATTGCATTAGGTGCCACCTTTAGTGCCTTGGAAGTTGTTCCGCTTACTTTGATGGGATTTGAAATTAGAGAAAACTGGAATCTTTTAAAAAGCAAACAATGGATGCAGAAATACAAGTGGCCTATCTTTTTCTTTATCGCTGTCGCATTTTGGAATTTTATTGGCGCAGGTGTGTTTGGATTCTTAATTAATCCGCCAATTGCTTTGTACTATATCCAAGGATTGAATACTACGGCTGTGCATGCGCATACAGCCCTGTTTGGTGTTTATGGAATGTTAGGAATGGGATTCATATTGATATGTCTGCGATTTTATTCAGACAGAACTTGGGAAAACACCAAGCTTAAAAGAGCATTTTGGCTCTTAAATATAGGATTGGTGGCTATGGTTGCCTTTAGTCTATTGCCAATTGGAATTATTCAGGCCTATACCTCTATCACGAAAGGATATTCTTTCGCAAGAGATTCCGATTTATTATATTCTCCGGTGGTACAAACGTTGAAATGGTTGCGTATGATAGGCGATACTATATTTTCAATTGGGATATTTTATTTTTGCTGGTTTACCATCAATGAGACTATTTATAATTTTAAAAGAAAAGTATAATTGAGAAAAGGGCAGATATTTTATTAGGTATCTGCCCTTTTTTTAACCTATTGGGCACCATCAAATTATTTGTATTTTAACCTTACAGTTATATTTTAAATTGGTTAAGATTTTATCATCCAAATGCAGTAAACCCCTAAAAAAACCAAACCTTACAGTTTTCTGTAAGGTTTTAGCACTTGTCTTTCTTTTTCTATTATTGGTATAGCAATTTCCCTAATAATAGATCAAAAGTAACACCCCAAAAAGAAAAAACCTTACGGGTTTCCGTAAGGCCTGGATTATTTTTTGGAATTATTTTAAATAAGTCCCAAATCTTTGGCAATAGAAACCAAATGGGTGGGATTGTTGGCATTAAAATGTTCTCTTAAAAATTTTATTTTTTTTTCGATGGAACTTATGCTTGTTGGTGTCCATTTTTTTTCTTTCAATTTATCGCTGATTTGTTCTTGTGAATAGCCGTCTGAAAGACATTTTATAAGAAAAATATCAAAATCAACAATTTCAACAGCTTCACTTTTTGAGATCGTATTTGCGCAATGGGGAGAGATATAAAAACTTTCGGAATGGTCTATTTTTTGCAAAGCTTGCTTTAATTCTCGCAATCCATCCCTGCTTTTCCAAACATAAGCATTGATATTATAGTCATTAAATAATTTTTGGATGGTATAGGTTTTGTCTTCAATAGAAAACACGGCAATTTTTAATGCTGGAAATGCATTTCTGACGGCTTCTATCAGCCCGACTCCTGAGGTGATGTGTTGTTCTTTAGCGTCTTTCTCAAATGACAAATCACTTATCAATAAATCGTAAGGATGGTTGTCTAAATGCGCCCTTTTTAGTTTTAACAATGCTTCGTCACAATATTGCACATAATCAATTTGCCCTATGCCCAGTTTGGTAAGTTCAGCCTTTATTCCGCTGTTAATAAAGTCCATATCTTCTGCTATCAATACTTTTTGAAACATCGTTTTTAATTTTTAAAACTTATAAATGCTTTAAATCCATTATTTGGTGCGGTATCAAAGGTAACGGTTCCTTTTAGTGATTTTATACGGGTTTCCACATTTGCAAGGCCATTTTTAAAAGTCAGCGCTTCCATATTTAACCCAAGGCCATTGTCAGCATAATTAATGGCATAATGATTTTTTGTATTTTCAAAAGTGATTGCCACCAATGAAGCTTCGCTGTGTTTGCGCATATTTACCATGAACTCTTGCAGAATTCTATACAACTCAATTTGTTTATCTTTCTCAATTTCTGCCAAGGCAACTTTATGGATATCTTTAAGAATAATGGTCGTTTGGTCAGTATTGAAACTTGTTAACATCGTTTTCAAAAAATACTCAAATTTTGCACCTGTTTCAATGGAATTGTTTTCATGAGAAATATTTCGAGTCAATAAATACACCTTTTCCAAATCGTCCAACAGTTCATTTTTAGGATTTTCTGTGTATTGAACTTTGTTCATAATGTTCACCACATTATTTGCCACTTCATCGTGAATTTTTTTAGAAATCCGGGTTTCTGTTTTATAGACTTCTGCCCTTTTTTCCTGACGGTGTTTTTGTTTTCTATAATAGACAAAAATTAACAAGCCTGCTATAATGGAACTTCCTGAAAGTCCGGTAAATATTTTTCTGGTTCTTTCTTTTTCTAGTTCCAATTCTTTTTCCGAAGCAATAATTTTTAACTGTAAATTCTCTTCACGATTTTTTTCGGTATCGTACTTCAGTTTTACAAATTTATTTAAGGCTTTCTGCTCCGTTTCGTCTATGCTGTCATTTAGTTTAACATATCGGTCATAATAGGATTTCGCCTTATCGGAAGTCTCAAATTCAATTAGTTTTTCCAAAGCCTCCAATTGATCTTGCGGACTTTTTTGATTGCTGGCTTGCCGGTACATTTTAGTTGCATAATATAGCGCTGTCTCAGGGCTTTTTTGTTTGTGATAATCTGAAAGATGTGCATAGCTTGCAATCAGTCCCGATAAATCATTTTCAGTTATGCGTATAGACAAGGCTTTAAGTAAATCAGGGAGCACCGTTGCATTGTTGTTTGCCAACCACCTGGTAAAAGCAAGGTTGTCAATAATTCTGGCTTCCGTTTTTGGGTTGTTGATTAATATGGAATCCTTTGACAGCTCAAAAAGCAAGGATATTGATTTATCATATTCCTTAAGATCCCTGTAGGCATTTGCTTTATTATTTTGACAGGTAACTTTACTTAATTCATTTGTAGAAATACTGATGGCTTTATCGTACCAGTAAATTGCCTCCTGAAAATCTTTTTGCTTCCTCGAAGATATGGCCAGACAATTATAAACGGAATTCAGATACAGATCATTCTTCTTATCGAGGTATTTCAATGCTTGCACTGCATTTTGGTCACTTCCGTTATAATCACCAAGATCGGATTGAATGATGGCCATTTGTGCTAAATTTTCACCAATTTTTGCGCTGTCCCCAAGATTGATATGAATTTGTTTGGACAGTTCATAACTTAAAAAAGCGCTGTCTTTTTTATAGTTAAGGCTGTAATAATAAGCCAATCGGGAATAATTGTCTCCAATGGCAGCAGAATCATTTTTATTTATGGTTAATTGAAGTAATTCTTTGCTGCTGTTTATGGCACTGTCAAGTTGATTTAAATTGCCAAATAAATAAATTTTATGGCTGAGTATTTCTTCAATCCGTTTTGAATTGGCACTGGTTTTATTTTCTATTTTGAGGGCTTTGTTCGCATATTTTAAACAACCGGCATCCCCAAAAGAGACGTCTTTCATTTTTTGTATGTAAAAACTTACAGAATCTGCTAAAGGTTTTTTAGAAGTTTCTATCCCCTCCTTGTTGTTGCAAGATGTCATTTGCAATAGACTAAAAATTAAAAAAAAGAGGCCTGTAACTTTTAAGTATTTCATTCCTCTAAACTAAGATAAAAGCGGTAATTATCCACTATTTAATTTTCACTTTTTTACGCTTAAGGCAGCCGTAATTGTTCGTCTTCCCCGCCTGTTCCATAGATAAGTGGTTTCAAGTATATTGTAAAAATTATGAGCATCCATCTGCAATGCATTTTCCTAATTTTGCAGGATGAAAAACACGAAATATTTTGCATTGATGGAATGTTGGGAATGGGATTCATTTTGATATTTTTGCGATTTTATTCAGACAGGGCCCGGGAAAGCACCAAGCTTAAAAGAGCATTTTGGCTTTTAAATATAGGATTGGTGGTAAAAAAATTAAAATGGTTGCATATGATAGACGATACTATATTTTCGGCGGGGATATTCTATTTCTGCTGGTTTACCATAAATGAGACTATTTGTAATTTTAAAAGGAAAGCATCATTAAGAAACGGGCGGATATTTTGTTCAGTATCTGCCCTTTTATTAACCCATCGGGCACCATTAAATTATTTGGATGTTAAATACTTTGATTACAGCTCTTATTAGTTTTAAAAGGATATGGCCATCAAAAAATTTTAGATTATGTATTTATTTGGCGGTTTAAAAAAAATTTTGAATACGCTATTTTAACTAATAATCTTGCGAATCTTTACCATTCTTGATTCCGTTTTTCTGATGGTTTAAGAGGTTATGGTTAAAAAAATATTGGCTTAATATGGAATGGATTCGTCGTATGATGACAAATCATATCCATTTTATTTTAGGTTTGTAACCCAATTATAGGTTAGTAAACTACAACAGTACCTATACAGTTTTATTTTTTTTTAATTTTAAAGTATATGCAATATATTTTAAAGGTGGCATAATGCGTTATAGATGCTTTTTCATTAATAATCACATAATTATTTATTTGTATGGTTTTTTTATGACGGTCGTCATTTTAAAATTATTATTTTTTCCTTATATTGTAAATCATAAAAAATGAAAAATATGTATACAATAAAAAACAATTTTCTAAGATTGGCACTTTGCTTATTTACAACAGTGGTATCTGCCCAGTCTGGTCAAGTATCCGTTGTGAAAAATGATCAAGGAATGAAATTGGTTGTTGATGGAAAGGATTTTATCATTAACGGTATGAACTGGGATTATTTTCCGATTGGAACTAATTATTCTTACAGTTTGTGGAAGCAACCTGATGATGTTATTATGGCTGCGCTAGACTCGGAAATGTCTATGTTAAAAAACATGGGAGTTAACGTAATTCGTCAATATACTGGAATTCAGCCAAAATGGATTCAGTATATCTATGAAAAATACGGCATTTATACCATGCTCAATCATTCATTTGGCCGTTATGGGCTGACCTTGAATGGCACTTGGGTTGCGAATACGGAATATGCTGATCCTCAAACACGTCAAGTGCTAATTTCAGAAGTCAAGGCCATGGTTCAAGAATATAAAGGCACACCCGGATTGTTGTTGTATTTGCTTGGAAATGAAAATAATTATGGGCTGTTTTGGGAGGGAGCTGAAACGGAAAACATTCCGATGGAAGACAGAAAATCGACCAAACGCGCCGAACATTTGTATAAACTATTTAATGAAGCAGCCATTGCAATGAAAGAAATAGACAAATCGTACCCTGTTGCTTTGTGTAATGGTGATTTGCTTTTTCTCGATATTATAAAGGAAGAATGTAAAGATGTTGACATTTTTGGCGTGAATATGTATCGCGGTGTATCATTTGGTGATGCGTTTCAGAAAGTCAAAGATGCACTGGATAAACCTATTTTGTTTACAGAATTTGGCGCTGATGCATTCAACGCCATTGAAAATGCTGAAGATCAGAAGTCACAGGCTTATTATATGTTGGGCAACTGGCGGGAAATTTATGAAAATGCTTATGGTATGGGCAAATCCGGAAATTCTCTTGGCGGATTTACCTTTCAATTTAGCGACGGCTGGTGGAAATTTGGGCAAACCAAAAATTTGGATATTCACGACAATAATGCTTCTTGGGCCAATGGTGGTTATTTAAACGACTTTAAACTTGGCGAGAATAATATGAATGAGGAATGGTTTGGAATTTGCGCCAAAGGACCAACAAATGAAAGAGGATTGTATGATTTATATCCACGTGCAGCTTATTACGCATTAAAAGAAGCCCACCAAATAAATCCATTTAACGTTGGTGTTACACCGGAATTTGTTAAAAATCATTTTAATAATATTCAATTAATGGATGCTGTTTTAAGGGCACGCGGAGATAAAGCGGCCTTAGGAAGTACAAGTAATGACAAAATACGTATCAGCAATTTAAGAGCTGAATTTACAACCTATAATACTGGAGGCAGTTTAATTACAACGCCAAATAACGCAGACCCGGATAAATTAGCTTATCCAAATCAACTGGGTTTCGATCATATGCAATCCTATTATGTAGGTGTTGAAGGAAACCCTTCATCAAATATGCGTGCAAATGTTAATTTTAATGTTCTTGGCCACGTAGCAGAAAACCCTATTGATGAAATTTTTTATGAAAATAGAGGTCGCACCGTAACGGTAAATACAAATGATGGGACTGCAGATATTACAGACTTAAATCGTGTTCAAGTGTATAATGCTGAATTTGAATGGAACGCTAAAGAGTTTGATTTAAGAGGTTTTTATCGCACAGGTCACGATCAATGGGGTTATGAGGGAGATTTTTTCGGTTTATATCCAGAAGCAAATTATGGTGAAAACCTAGACATCTATAATGGTGAAATTCTTGGTTTTGAAGTTGATGGCAAGAGGAGTTTAAAAGGTTTAAAAATGGCATTCGGTCCTCAGCTTTGGTGGGGGGCAAACCCGGCTGTCTTATTAAAATATAGCAGAACAATCGGTAAATTTGATTTTAGTGCCATTTACCATGAAGACATAGATGAAGCATCCAAAGTTGTTTCTTCCATTGCCATTCCGCTTCCTAAAACACGCAGGGCCACACTTCATGCGAAAACAACATTAGGCGCTTTTGGTTTTGAACTTGGCGGTATTTGGGGAGGCCAGCCTTTAAATGGAAGGAAATTTCAAATTGCTGAAATTAATGATGAATGGCTATTATCTTTAGATAAATCTGGACCTAAATACACCATTTATACTGATGAAATTAACACGAAAGATAATTGGGGAGCAAAAGCAAAAATAACTTATGCCAATGGCGCTTTCAAATGGTATGCACAATCTGCTGCTATGGGATTGGTTGCCAATGGCGGAGCCGATCAAACAAAAATGTTTACCGGATGGAGATTAAAAGATAGTGGCAGCGGGAACCAAACGAACTTTCTTTCGGGCTTTACCTATACAACAGGCGATTTTCAAATTGCACCTAACTTTTTGTGGCAAAAACCCATTGTTGAAGCAATGCCAAATGATGTTCAGGCGCCTGGAAGGCTAAGAAATATACAAGATGATCCATTCGCGGTAAGGGCAAACAGAGAAACAGTGGCAGGAGAATTGCTGCTTACCTATGATCCCACACCTGCAACCTGGATGTACGAATGGGATAATGACATGGCTGAAGACGCCAAGTTTGCAATTAGTACCGATTTTGTTTATCGCAATCACCCAACAGCACAAGACGCTGCAATAGGATTTTTAGAAAATCGTACTGCTTTTGCGTTTCCAAATGCAGCCCCTGCACATGATTTATGGGAATCAAATACGCGTATTGTTTCTAAAGTAAGACCAGATTTAGGTTTAATTGCGAACATATACTTTGGTAATGCACAATCAAATGGCAGCGATGAAAGGTTGATTGAACGTTTTGGAGGTGATATCAGATTTATTTATAAAAAATTCAAACTGGTTCACTCCTGGAAAATTAATGATTGGGGCCCTTTTGATTATCATCGTGATTTCAATTTGACCTATCCGGTTCAATTGATGTTGGATTTATCAACATCCGTAGGGAAGCCAAATTGGTTTATTTTACCCGA
>Ga0316629_10000072_pt1 | contig 14815 bp, 7 predicted proteins | sample OWC_May_M1_C1_D1_FD_207654 | JGI IMG/M metagenome (GOLD analysis project Ga0316629, IMG submission 207654) | Wetland soil microbial communities from Old Woman Creek delta, Ohio, United States - OWC_May_M1_C1_D1_A | ecosystem: Environmental > Terrestrial > Soil > Wetlands | place: USA: Ohio... | reverse complement strand
GTGAATTTGGGCACCAGCTTGAACACCGCCGCGTTGGCAACCCCCATGCCGAGCGCCAGCAGCATCTGGCCTAAAAACGCGGCGGCGATCGACCGCCCCCCGAAGATCAGCGCCAGCGAGCCTGCCGCCACCACCCCGAATGAAAATTGGGCCACCAGCAGCCCCCCTAGCTTGTCCGCGGCGATGCCGCCGGCCACCCGCAGAAGGCTCGCCGAAAGGGAGAAGGCGGCGGTGAACAGGCCGGCCTGCACGAGCCCGGTCTTGAAGCCGTCGGCCCAGAAGGTGGGCAGCCACACCGTGAGGGCGATGAATCCGCCGAAGGTGATGAAGTAGAAATAGGTCAGCACCCAGGTGCGCCAATCGGCGCCCGCTTTGCGGATGGAGTCCATGGCTTTGCCGGACGGCACCAGTTCCTCGCCGCAGGCCAGCAGCAGTGCGTCCGGGTCGATGTCCATGCCCATCTCCTTGTATTGGAAATAGGGGGCGTCCTTCATGCGCGCGAAGACCAGGAAAGTCATCGCCAGCAGCGCGACCAGCCACAGCACGTAAGACCAGGTAAACCCGAAATTCACCACCAGAGTGGGCAGCAGCAGGGCGAACATCCCGGGCGCCAGGTTCCCCAGCCCGCCGTACACCGCGAGCGCCGTCCCCTGCTTGCGCTGCGGGTACCAGTAGGAGACCGCCGGGACCCCGACCGAAAACACGGCGATGCCGCAGCCGCAGAGCATTCCGAAAATGAGAAAGAACGGGTAGTGCACGGCCCGGGGCGGCCCGCCGAGGCTGAACATGACGGTGATGCCGGCCACCCCCACGGCCGCCAGCCCCAGCAGGATCAGGATCGGTTTCTTGCCCCCCATGCGGTCGACCATGGCCCCGAAGGGGATTCGCAGCAGCGAGCCGGTGAGAGCGGGCGAGGCCGCCAGGATGCCCATCAGGAAGGGCCCGACATCCATGGCCTGCTTGAGCTTGGGGACGATCGGCCCGAATGCGGAAACGCCGGCGAACCCGGCAAAGAAGGCCAGCGTCGTCCACGCCAGCGCCGCGCGCGGATTCGAAATCGCGTAGCAGACGTTTGCGTCAGATTCTGCCATGCCGTACCTCACAAGTTCTGGCAACTGTGCTCGAATCAAGATGGCCGGCTGCGGGAGTCGAAGGGGTCGGGATACAAGGGTTCAGAGTTCAGGGGGAAAAATCGACTGCGGTGAGCTGATTTTCCTGAACCCCGAACCCCGAACCCTGAGCCCTGGTTTTTTCCCGTGAGCCGTGCCACCCGTGTCATGCCGTCACCCTCCGCCGGAACAGCAGCGGCCGCCGGAAGATGTAGAACAGCGGCACGCTCCAGATGTGGACCAGGCGCGTGAACGGCGAAAAGGCCAGCAGCGCGAAGGCCGCCAGGATGTGGAGCTTGTACTGGAACGGCACTTGCGCCATCAGGCCCGGGTCGGGCTGCAGAATGAGGATGCCGCGGATCCAGGGCGCAATGGTGTCGAGCACGTGGTACCCCCCGAAGAACACGTCGTAGGTGCCGACGCCGGTCACAAAGGCCAGCCCGAACAGGACGGCGAAATCGACGGCGGTCGTCATCAGACGGATGCGCCGGATGAACAGCCGGCGCGCCAACAAGATCAGGACCCCGAAAAAGGCTGCAAACCCCACCACCCGGCCGACGTAGTGCGCCAGGGCAGTGTGCGCGGCCGCGTCGATCCCGATCATGTCAAACACGGTCTGGGGGATCAGCAGGCCGGTGGCATGGCCGGCCAATGTGCCCAAGATGCCGAAATGAAAAAGATAGGAGCCGAAAAACAGGGTCTTTTTTTCGATGAGCTCGCTGCCGTGGGAGTTCCAGGCGTAGCGGTCGGTGATGTAGCGATAGGCATGGCCGACGACGAAAACGGCCAGGCACAGGTAGGGAAACGCCACGAACGCGAGCAGGTCGATCGTGCTCATGTCACGCTCCTTGGGCGCCGGCCGGGGTGGCCGCGTCCGGCGATGGGGGTCCATGGGTTGTTGCGGGCAAGGCCTCGCACAGCAGCTCCAGCGGAACGGCATACGGTGAGCCGGCTTCTTTCAATCGGCCGGCCACGGCGGGCATGGCTGCCAGGCACCTAAGGATCAGAGGGTGGGGCTCGGCCGGAGAGGATGCCGCCAAGAATTCCAGCATCAGGGGCAAAAAATCCGGCAGCTCGTTGACGGCCGGCTCGAAGCCGGCCTGCCCGTAGACCTCCAGCAGCTCCGCCAGCGCCCGGCCGCGGTCCTCGCGGTCGCCCATGAGATGGTAAGTGAGGTTCAGGCTGCCGGAAGGGTTCAGGTCGAAGACCGCCGTGTAGTGCTCCTGGAGCTTGAGCAGGGGCTGCGCCTTCATCAGCGTTATGAAATGAACCAGGCGCTCCCGCGCATGCGGGTCGCGCAGCCCTGCCGCCGCGGCCTCCATTTCGGGCAGGGCCTCCGCGCCGGGATAGGCCAGGCAAAGGCTCAACAGCTTGAGAAGGGCGCTCTGTTCGTCCGTCATCGCGGGTACCCGCAGCTTCCCTGGTCGAAGTAAGGCGATGCCTCATCGATTCGGCCGACGGTGGGCAGCACGAACCGTTCGCTGTGGTAGGCCAGGGCCAGCAGCCGGTACATCTCTTCGGCCGCCCGCGTGCCCAGGCCGACGGCGTCGAGCACGGCGGGGTCCGCCGTCCGCCCCAGTCGGACCGAGCGCATGTAGGCCCGCAGGGCCGCCAGGCGTTTCAGCGCCAGGCGCACCGGCCCCTCGTCGCCTGCCGTGAGCAGATTGGCCAGATAGGTCACCGGGATCCGCAGGGAGTCGATGCCGGCCGCCGGGCCGGCCGCATCCACCGCGGGGTTGGCGGGGCTCAAGGGCGGCACGTACCAGACCATGGGCAGGGTGCGGAACTCCGGGTGCAGCGGGAGCGCGAGCCGCCACTCCTTGATCAGGCGGTAGACCGGCGAGCGCCGCGCCGCCGCGAGATAGTTTTCGGCAATGCCCTGGCGCTCGGCCGCGGCGGCGACCGTGGGGTCGTGCGGGTCGAGCATGAGGCCGAGGTGCTCGGGGTAGACGGACCGCACGTCCGTCGCGGCCGCGGCTTCTTGAATGCGCTCGGCGTCGTAGAGCAGGACGCCGATGTAGCGGATGCGGCCGACACAGCTGTGGGCGCAGAGCGTCGGCAGCCCGGCTTCCGTGCGGGGGTAGCAGAACAGGCACTTCTCGGCCCGACCGGTCTTCCAGTTGAAGTAGGTCTTCTTGTAGGGGCAGCCGGAGACGCAGAAGCGCCACCCCCGGCAGCGCTCCTGGTCCACGAGCACGATGCCGTCCTCGTCGCGTTTGTAGAGGGCCCCGGAGGGGCAGGAGGCGACGCAGGCGGGGTTGAGGCAGTGCTCGCACAGCCGGGGCAGGTAGAGAAAAAACACCTTCTTGAACTGCAGGTAGACGGAGTGGTCCAGCCCCTTGAAGTTCACGTCCCCGCCGCCGGTCTCGCTGACGCCCGCGAGGTCGTCCTCCCAGTTCGGCCCCCAGTTGATCTCCATGCTGGCGTCGTTCAACTGCGAGCGCGGCCGCAGCGACGGCTGGTGCTTCCTTCCCGGGCCGCCGACGAGCTTCCCGTAGTCGTAGGTCCAGGGTTCGTAGTACTCGTCGATGGTGGGCAGGTCGGGGTTGTGGAAGATGCCGGCCAGGCGGCGGGCCTTGGTCCCGGCCCGGAGGGAGAGCCGGCGGCCCTTCAGCGCCCAGCCGCCCTTGTGGATCTCCTGGTTCTCCCATTTCTTGGGGTAGCCGATGCCGGGCTTGGTCTCCACGTTGTTGAACCACATGTACTCGGCGCCCTTGCGGTTGGTCCAGACGTTCTTGCAGGGGATGCTGCAGGTGTGGCAGCCGATGCACTTGTCCAGGTTCAACACCATCGCGAACTGGGCTTTAATCTTCATACCACTCGACCTCCCCGGCCTTGCGGACCACGATCACCTCGTCGCGCTGGGAGCCGACGGGGCCGTAGTAGTTGAAGCCGTAGCTGAGCTGGGCGTAGCCGCCGATCATGTGGGTGGGCTTGACCATGATGCGCGTGACGCTGTTGTGGGTGCCGCCGCGCTTGCCGGAAAGCGGCGCGCCCGGCGTGTTGATGAGCCGCTCCTGGGCGTGGTACATGAAGGCCTTGCCCGGCGGGATGCGGTGGCTGACCACGGCCTTGGCCATCACCACCCCGTTGACGTTGAAGCACTCCAGCCAGTCGCTGTCCGCCACGCCGATCGAGGCGGCGTCGTCGTTGTTGAGCCAGATCGCCTCCCCGCCCCGGAAGAGCGTCAGCATGGTGAGGGTGTCGGAGTAGGTGCTGTGGATCGACCACTTGGAGTGGGGGGTGAGATAGTTCAGCACCAGCTCTTTGCCCGGCTCGCGCTTGACGTCGGTCGACCCGAGGGCCGACATGTCCACGGGCGGCCGGAACACCGGGAGCCCCTCGCCGAAGTGCCGCATCCACGGGTGGTCCAGATAGAAGTGGGCCCGGCCGGTCAGCGTCCGAAACGGCACCTTCTCCTCGATGTTGATCACGAAGGGCGAATAGCGCCGCTGCTCGGATTCGATGCCGCTCCACACCGGGGTGGTGATGATCTTGCGGGGCTGGGCGGTCAGGTCCTCGAAGCTGTAGCGGTCGCTCTTGCGGGCGACGCTCAGGTGGCTGAGCGAAAGCCCGGTGCGCTTCTCCAGCGGCCCCCAGGATTTCATCGCCGTTGCGCCGTTGGTTTCGGGAGCGAGCATGAGGATCGTCTCGGCCACCTGCCGGCCGGTCTCGAGCGACGGCATGCCCTGGCTCACCCCGGGGGCGGCCACCGTGCCGAGCTTCTCCTTGAGCTCGGCGTATTCCTCCTGCGCCGGCCACATGATCCCCTTGGAGCCCACCCCGGGCGTAGCGGCCAGCGGGCCGAGGGCCGTCATCATGCGGTAGGCGTTGGCGTAGTCCCGGGAAACGACCGCCAGGTTGGGCATGGTCTTGCCGGGCACCGGCTCGCACTCGCCCTTGCGCCAATCCCTCACCTCGGCCTGGGCGATCTCACCCGGGCTGTCGTGCAGCAGCGGGCCGGCCACCAGGTCGCGCGCCCCCTCGAGGTGAACGGCGGCCAGTTCGGAGAACTTGGCGGCAATGGCCTTGAACTGGTCCCAGTTGGTGCGCGCCTCCCAGGGCGGGTCCACGGCCGGGTTGAAGGGGTGGATGAACGGGTGCATGTCGGTGGTGTTGAGGTCGTGCATCTCGTACCAGCCGGCCGCGGGCAGGGCCACGTCGGCGTACATGGCGCTCGTGGACATGCGGATCTCGAGGGTCACCAGCAGGTCCAGCTTGCCTTCCGGGGCGCGCTCGCGCCAGACGAGCTCCCGCGGCCGGCTGGGGCTTTCGGTGTTCAGCACGGCGCTGTCCACCCCGAGCAGGTGCTTCAGGAAATACTCGTGGCCCTTGGAGCTCGCGCCGAGCAGGTTCGCGCGCCAGAGGAAAAGCACGCGCGGGAAGTTGGCGGGGTGGTCGGGGTCCTCGACGGCGAAGCGCACCTCGCCCTTCTTCAGCCGCTCCACGACATGGCCGACGATTTCCGCATCCGAGGCGGCGCCGGCCGCGACGGCTTCGCGGACCAGGTCGACCGGGTTGCGGTCGAACTGGGGGAACGACGGCAGCCACCCGAGGCGGGCGGCGATCACGTTGCAGTCGGCGGGGTGCCGCGGCACGGCCGTGTCGGCGAGCGGCGAAGCCATCGATTTCAGGTCCAGGTTGTCGTATCGCCACTGGTCGGTCGCGAAGTACCAGAGGGAGGTCCCGTTCTGCTGGCGCGGCGGACGGCGCCAGTCCAGCCCGAAAGCCACCTGGGACCAGGCCGACTGGGGCCGCACCTTTTCCTGGCCCACGTAGTGCGCCCAGCCGCCGCCGTTGACCCCCTGGCAGCCGCAGAGGGTGGTGAGATTGAGGATGGCCCGGTAGATCATGTCGCTGTGGAACCAGTGGTTGGTGCCGGCGCCGAGGAAGATCATGGACTTGCCACGGGTCTTTTCCGCATTCTCCGCGAACTCGCGGGCCACGCGGATCGCGTCCGCGGCCGGGACGCCCGTGATGGCCTCCTGCCAGGCGGGGGTGTAGGCCTGCGGGTCGCCGTAGCCGGAGGGGTAATCTTCTTTGTGGGCATCCGTCTCCCTGCGCCGGACGCCGAGGTGCGCCGCCAGTAGGTCGAAGACCGTCGTGACGACGACGGGTCCGGCAGGCGTTTGCAGCGTCATGACCGGGACAGCCCCGGCGCGCGTGCCGGCGCCGTTGAGATCGAAAAGCGGGGAGTGCACCCGGACCCAGCGCTCGGAGGATGGCGCGAAGGTGAGCAGGGGGTCGATGGCGGCGTCCGTGGCCGAGTCTTTCAACTTCAGGTTCCAGCGGCCCTCCTCGTTCCAGCGGAAGCCGATGCTGCCGTTCGGAACCACGAACCGGCCGGAGGCGGCGTCGAAGAGCACGGTCTTCCACTGGGCGTTGTTCGACGTGTGGCCCAGGTCCGCGGCCCGCAGGAAGCGGCCGGCCTTGAAATCGCCGTGGTGCGCCTCCAGCACGACCGCAAACGGCAGGTCGGTGTAGGCCTTGGCGTAGGAGGTGAAATATTCGCTCGGCCGGTCGATGTAGAACTCCCGGAGGATGACGTGGCTCATGGCCATGGCGAGGGCCGCGTCCGTGCCGGCCTTGGCCGGCAGCCAGGTGTCCGCGAACTTGACGTACTCGGCGTAGTCCGGGGCGACGGCGGCCACCCGCGCGCCGCGGTAGCGGGCCTCGGTGAAAAAGTGGGCGTCCGGCGTGCGCGTCATGGGCAGGTTGGTGCCCCAGACGATCATGTAGGAGGACTCGTACCAGTCGGCGCTTTCCGGCACGTCGGTCTGCTCGCCCCACATCTGGGGCGAGGCCGGCGGCAGGTCGCAGTACCAGTCGTAGAAGCTCGCCAGCACCCCGCCGATCAGCGACAGAAAGCGCGCCCCGGAGGCGTAGCAGACCATGGACATGGCCGGGATCGGCGTGAAGCCGAAGATGCGGTCGGGACCGTGGGCCTGGATGGTGTGGATGAGGGAGGCGGCCACGAGGGTCGCCGCCTCGTCCCACGACACCCGGACGAAGCCGCCCTTGCCGCGATCGGCCTGGTAGGAGCTGCGTTTGGCCTCGTCCGCGACGATGCTACGCCAGGCGGCGACCGGGTCCGTCTGCGCGGCCAGGGCCTCGCGCCACAAGGCGAGCAGGGTCGAGCGCATCAGCGGGTGCTTCAGGCGCACCGGGCTGTAGGTGTACCAGGAGTAGGTCGCCCCGCGCGGGCATCCCCGGGGCTCGTGGTTGGGGAAGCCGGCGCCGCAGCCGGGGTAGTCCGTGCGCTGGGTCTCCCAGACGATGATCCCGTTCTTGACGTAGACGTCCCAGGAACAGGAGCCCGTGCAGTTGACGCCGTGGGTGGAGCGGACCTTTTTGTCGTACTGCCAGCGGCGGCGGTAGAAGTCCTCCCACTCGCGCTGGCCGCAGCGGACCTCGCCCCAGCCGCTGGCGACGCTTTCCTCCCGGCATTCGGCTTGGTTGCCCCGGGGACGAAGGAACCTCAGCTTGGAAAGAAATCCGTCGGCGGACATGGGCACCTCCACGGCATGGTGGTTGCTGTGTGAAGCGGGTCGTGTGGAGCTTGAGTGGAAAAACCGGTGCAACGTGACGACAGACTTCGTATACGATAAAGCGTGCAGGCGGCGATTTGACTTAAGTCAAGAGGACGAGTGTCGTTGGTGGATGGTGAGCAATTTCAGAAAAATGCCCGCCGCTGACTCTTCCTTTTATCGGCTATTCTTTGAAAATTCAACCCCAACCACGCCGGGCAGACGGCAGTTGAGGAAGGCTTGCCGCCGGCGTTGACATTCGGCGGCGGTTGCCGGATAGTGCCGCCTGCATAAAACGTCTCCCGGCACTCACCCGATCCGAGGAGTTTTTTACTTTTTGCTTTTCAAACCGGTGCGGCGGCCTTATGATCATGCACGCGATGATCACGGAACCGCTCCACCGCCGAATCACGTTTAACCGAAGGGGGTAAAACGACAATGCTTTGGATCACTCGTTCGCATGTCCACGTGGACAGGGTCGCCTGCCCCTGGCTCATCACCCGGTTCATCGACTCGGATGCGCAATTCCTGTTCGTTCCCAAGAGCGAGGTCATGGGCGTGGCCGAGCGGGAGGGGGCCATCCCCTTCGACACGCCCGGCGCCGCCCTGAATCACGACGGCGACCAGTGCACCTTCGACGTCATCATCCGCAACTACAGCCTGACCGACCGCGCGCTGCTGAGGATGGCCAGGATCGTCAACGCCGCCGACACCGACCGCCTGGACCAGGACCCCCTGGCGGCCGGGCTGGAGGCCATTGCCGTCGGCTACAGCCTGCGCTACCCCGACGATCTTCAAAACCTCGAGCAGCAATTCCAGGTCTACGATTCGCTCTACGCCTGGTGCCGGCTGGAAGTGGCCAAGGAAAAATTCCTGAACTGACCATGCCCCCGACGATTGCCGAGAGTGCAAGCCGCCGACCGGCCTTCACATCGTGACAGCAGACACACCCCAGACGCCTCCGGGCGGGATCCTGCATTTTCTCGGACTGCAGCGCAGCACCATCGCCGTGCTGGGCATGGTGGTGCTCGTCGGCATGGGCGAGCGCATGTCCGAGCGTTTTTTGCCGGTGTACATGATGGCGCTGGGCGGCGGCGCGATCTCCATCGGCATCCTGAGCGGCCTGGACAACCTCCTGTCGGCGCTTTACTCGTTCCCCGGCGGGTACCTGTCGGACCGAATCGGCACCAAGCGCGCCCTGCTGGTGTTCAACCTGGTGGCCATCGCCGGGTTTCTCATCGTCATCCTGGTCCCGGCCTGGCAAGCCGTGATCGTGGGATCGGTCCTGTTCATCTCCTGGTCGTCGGTTTCGCTTCCGGCGACCATGGGCCTCATCTCGCGGGTGCTGCCGGCCGGCAAACGCACCATGGGGGTGAGCATGCACTCGCTGGTGAACCGGATCCCGATGGCCTTGGGCCCGGTGCTGGGCGGTTTTTGCATCGCGGCCTGGGGCGAGGCCGACGGGGTGCGCTGGGCCTTTGGGTTTGCGCTGCTGTTTGCCGTGGTCGCCATCATTTTGCAGCAGAAACTGATCGACGAGCCGCCCCGGGCCGGCTCCGGCGACCCGGCGGGCGCCGCCAACGGTTCGCCCCGGGCGATGTGGCGGCTGATGACGCCGGCTCTGCGGAATCTGCTGGTCTCCGACATCCTCATCCGGTTCTGCGAGCAGATCACCCACGCCTTCGTGGTCGTCTGGTGCATGAAGATGATCGCCCAGCCGGTGAGCGCGGTCCAGTTCGGGTTGCTCACCACCATCGAGATGGCAACGGCCGTCCTCATCTACATCCCGGTCGCGTGGCTCGCCGACCGCGGCAGCAAAAAGCCCTTCGTGCTCATCACCTTTGTCCTGTTCACGTGCTTTCCGCTGGTGCTTCTGTTCTGCCGGAGCATGGAGTGGCTCATCCCGGCGTTCGTCCTGCGGGGGCTGAAGGAGTTCGGCGAGCCGACCCGCAAGGCGCTCATCGTCGAGCTGTCGCCGGAAAGCCGGAAGGCGGGCATGTTCGGCCTGTACTATCTGATCCGGGACATCGTGGTGTCCGTCGCCGCCTTCGGCGGGGCGTTCCTGTGGGAGGTCAGCCCCCAGGCGAACTTCATCGGGGCCTTCTTCTTCGGTGTGCTGGGGACGGTCTATTATGCCCTGCGGGGCAAGGACGAGCGTGCCGGTTAGCACGAGGGGCCGGGGCGCTATTTCCCCTGCAGCGCCGAGGCATTTTGGAGGTGGTCGCGCGCCGGGGCAAAATCGGGGTTTATCTCAAGCGCCGTTTGGAAGTGGGAGATGCCCTCGTCGATCCTGCCCTTGCGCACCAGCGCCATGCCGATATTGGTGTGGACCTCGGCATCTTGGGGCTGAATCCGCAGCGCGTCGGAAAACCGGCGGATGGCCTCATCGAAGCGTCCCTGCCTGGCGAAGACCACTCCCAAATCGTTTTGGGCTCTCAGAAAATGAGGCCTCAACCGCAAGGCTTCCTCAAGGTGCCGGATGGCCTCGCTCGTCCGGCCGGTGTTGGCCAGCACCAGGCCCAGTTCGTGATGGGCCTCGGCATAGTCCGCTTTCAGTCCGAGAGCCTTCCTGAAAGACCCCTGCGCTTCGCCCGGCCGCCCCACGCGCGCGAGCGCACAGCCCAGGTTGAAGTAAGCCCTGGGGTCGCCGGGGTCCAATTCCACGGCCCGCTGGAAGTAGCCGGCCGCTTCCTCCGAAAAACCCTGCTGCGCCAGCGCGAAAGCGAGCCGGGTGTGGACGGCGGGTGAAAGCGGGTCCGCCGACACGGCCTCCTTGTAGGCCGCGATGGCCTCGGTCGGCCGGCCCTGCATGGCGTAGAGGCCGGCCAGATAGGCCAGGGATGCGGCCCGGTTGGGCAAGCGGTTCACCTGGCTTTCGAGGCGGTCGACCTGGATCGACAGGCATCGCTGCCGGAGGTCGGCATCGCGGATCACCGCGTAGTCCAGCTCATTTTCGGCGCAATACCCCTCCACCAAGCCGACGTAGTGCCTTTTTTGCGACTCCCCGGCGCGTGCGAGGTCGACCATGTTCCCGAAAGGGCTGTAGACGGAGAGAGCAAATGCGGCGATGTCGATCTGCGCATCCACATCCGCTTCGAGCCGGCGGATGCGGTCGCGCGTTTCCGCCGAAAGGCCCTCCGGTTTTTTGGACTGGATCCTTTCGGAGATCTGCCGGGTCCGGTGATACATGAGACGGGGGGCCGCAAATTCGAGCCGCGGATGCCCGTCGGTGTGGACCGGCCCCTTCCCGAAGAGGGCGGGCAGGTTCTCGGACACCACCAGCCGCCTCAGCACGGCGGGGCGGTCGAGAACCGCGTTTCGTGACGGCGGTTGAAGCGCCTTGGCATCCTCCAGGCCGCAGCGCCCCCCGCCTTTGAACCCCACCAGCAGGTAATCGCCTTCCGGCCGCGCCAGGCTCATCATGACCAGGAGGCTGTCGGGAAACACCTCCGCAAAGCTTCGGCCGATCATGGCAAAGGCATCCCAGTCCATCTGGTAGGCGTGGATCCACTGGGCGAAGAGGCCGCCCTCCCTCAACCGTTCCCGCGCCAGCGCAAAAAAATCGCGGGTGAAGAGCGCCGCCAGCCCCTCCATCCAGGGGTTGGAGGGTTCGGATATGATCACGTCGTAGGTTTGCCGAGTGAGCTGCAGATGGGCGCGGGCGTCCTGAAGTATCAGGCGGGTTCTTTCGTCGTCCAGCACCCGACCGTTCCACGGGTTGAAAAAACGGCTGGCCTCTACGACCTGGTGGTTGATTTCAAGCACATCCATTGCCCCCACGGGATAATGCAGGACTTCGCCCGCAGTGATGCCACTGGCCAGGCCGATGACCATCACCGACTGCGGGCTCCTGTGGCAGAGCATCGGGAAATGCGCCAGGAGCGTCTGCGTCTCCATGTCCTGGCGGGATGAAGCGTCCGTCTTCCCGCTGTTGGCCATGGCCAGGTTGGTGTTGCCCATGGCGTCGGCGTACTTCACCACGCTGGTGAACCCGCCGATCCCGTCCCCGTAGTAGACGAGCTCGCCCTTGTCGGCCTTTTCCATCTCGCGGGTCCCCTGAAAAAGCGACGCGAGCCACCCGGACCGGGCCAGGACCGGGCGAATCTCCTCGAAGTCGTGGTACTTGCCGATGGAAAGCTGGCGGTGGCTCCAGGAGGGGTAAAGCACGCACAAGAGCAGGCCGGCCGCGGCCGCGGCCGCCATCACGCCCAGCTGCCGGGGGTCGCGCGCGCCCCGTTTGAACATCAGGCCGGCGATCACCACGGATGTCGCAAGCTGCATGCCGGCAACGACTTTCAGGCTCGCTTCCTTGCCGAGCAGGGGGATCAGCACGAAGCCCGCCACAAAGGGCCCCAGCAGCGCCCCGACGGTGTTGACCATGTAGGCGAACCCGATGGAGCGCCCTACGCGTGCCATCGAACGGGTGTAGATCTTGCTGACCAAAGGAAAGCTCGCCCCGAAGCAGAGGGTCGGGAGAATCATGAACACGAAGAGCGCCCCGGCTTTCGCGGCGTTCAAGAGCCCGAAGTGATCCTTGAAGGTGAAGATCAATTTGGCGAAAAAGAGCTGGCTGCTTCCCAAAACCTGGCTGACCCCCAGCACCAGCAGTGCCGCGGCCGCCTGGGTGGCCAGCAGCAACGCCAGGCAGTTGCGGACGCGGTCGGCCAACCATCCGAACACAAGGCTGCCCAGGGCCAACCCCGTGATGAACGTCACCAGGACGATGGTGAGGGAATAGGTGGTCGGCCCGACGATCAATGCCAGCAACTTGGTCCAGATGACCTCACAGGCCATGGCGCAGAAGCCGGAAACAGCGAAGACCACCAGGGCGGCCGATGGTTCAAACGGGTCGGTGGGCGCTTCGTCTCGAAGACGTGAATGCCGCGGCGGGGCTTTCTTCAAAGCCCTGTCTCCGGCGGAGGTGTCCGCCTTGCGGCCGACCAGCAGACACGCCAGGCCGATCACGCTGTTGGCCGCCACTGCAAACACCAGGGTTCCCGGAACCCCCCACCACTGGATCAGCCAGAACCCGCACAGCAACGAACCGGCCGCAGCGCCGATGGTGTTCAAGCCATAGAGCCGGCCGGCGTGCGCCCCCACCTTCGACATGCGGTCGACATAGAAACGGCACAGGATCGGCAGCGTGGCGCCCATGCAGACCACCGGGACGCATAAGATGACGGCGCACAGCAGAAATGTCAGCAGATGGTAGGCCAGGAAATGCGCGTACAGGTGGTTGTAGATCATGGACTGAAGCGGCTTCAATGCCGACAACCCAACCGGGACCAGGCCGGCATAGAGGCCGATGACGAGTTCCAGGGCCCCGTAGAGTTTGATCAGGGTCCCTGGTGTTTCGACCCGATCGATGCAACGGCCGGCCAGATAGCTGCCGAGCCCCAAGCCTCCCATGAACACCGTTAGAATGATGCTGACCGAAAAAGGGGCGCCGCCGATGATCTCCACCAGCATGCGCGTCCAAAGGATCTCGTAGACGAGGCCGCTCATGCCGGAGAGGAAAAAGCAGATCAGGATGAAGAAGCGAATTCCGCCGGGCAAGCGGTCCGGGCGTTTGGGATGACTCACTGATTCAACCTTTTTAAGTTTTATCGCATGATCAGGCGGCCGCGTTGATGGAACCATAGAATCGAACGGGGCCGGCATTCAGCCGACAGACCCGCCCGAGTGCATATCACAGCCTCGCCTCCAAGGAAATGGCCGCTCCCGATGTGCCGGGCCGGCAAAACCCCTGTGCTCGATAGGAGAAAGGCACCGGCAGAGCGTGAGGTTGCGGCGCCATCCGTCCAGGGAGGTGCAGCGATGTTACCGAGCGGGCTCCGGCCCTATCGGCCCGCGGCTGGAGTCGCAGAATTTGACGTAGGCGACTAGATCGGCGGCAAAGGGGCTGGCGGTCCGGATGGCGCTGTAATCCGCGCCGGCGGTGTTCAGGTACTGCAGGATCAGGGCGTCGCCGGAGGAAAGCCCGAGGGGGAGGATACCGGCAAAGAAAAACCCGAGTTCCTCGAACCGGCTGCAAAATCGGGGGGTCAGCGGATCGGAGAGATTCAGGGCCAGGTGGATGACGTCCCAGCGCTGCAGGCAAAGCTCTCCCAGTTTGATCCGGATGTCGTCGACGATATCCGGCCCGTAGCGGTCGATCCGGATGCGGGCGAAACTGAGCGACCGGATCAGGTTGACGGTGTACGCCGGTTCGCCTTCGCCGGCCGTTTCTCCCGGCAGGGCAGCGATCCGCGGGACCGCTGAAGGGTCCAGGTTGGCGTAGATGGCGCGCAGCATCTCGGCATGCCGAGGGGGGGCGTAAATCGCCCGCGCCGGGGGCACATCGAGGTATTGGAACTGAACCAGCATGCTGCCTCTTGCCGCCGGGGCGATCGCCAGCGCCTTGAAGTTTACGGAAGGGGAAAGCAGGCACAAGAAGAGCGCGCAGTCCCGCAGGCCATGCTGCAGTGCGCTTTTCTGGGAAAACGGGTGCACGGTCACGGCCTCGCTGAAAACGCCCTTCAGGCCCCGTGCGCGCGCGGCACCGATCAGGTATTCGGTCAGCCTGTCGAAACAGCCGTGGGAGCGGTATCCCGGCACGACGACTCCCTGTCCCAGTTCGGCGATCCGCGGGTTGTCGCGCCACAGGCTCAGGGCGCAGTGGCCGACCACCTCGTTTTGCTCGGTTACGGCCAGCGCCGAATGCACCTCGCCGCTCGCGTTCAAGGCGATAATTTTTTCAGGGTAGTAGATATAGTCGTGGCTGTAGGAATACCCGTAGGCCCGGTAAACGGTTTTCGATATCTCCAGGGCATCTGCGGGCTGCATCGGCCGCACCGTGCAGCGCGGCTCGGCCTGCGGAAACGGCTGCGTCTCCGACGCTTGCGGGGATTCATAGCGGCAGGCCGCTTCATATTCCGCGAGCGAGCCGTCCCCGAGATGCTTGACGAGGACGACCTCCTTGCCTTCCTGCCCCAGGTTGTTGAAAACGATCTCGTCGAAGCAATCGCGCAGGCTCAAAACGACGTTGTTCGCAGCGCTCTCGGCGGCCAACGGCCCGGCGCCCCCGATCGGGAGCCCCTTGTCCCGAATCGCGATTTTCAACCCCGCGGGGATCCTCTCGCAGGCGACATCCAAGGAAGCCCTTTCCTGAGGTTCGAAGGAGTACCGCATGAGGGCTGA